>Ga0307380_10005091_pt1 | contig 17525 bp, 6 predicted proteins | sample UN3MG_FD_202239 | JGI IMG/M metagenome (GOLD analysis project Ga0307380, IMG submission 202239) | Soil microbial communities from Risofladan, Vaasa, Finland - UN-3 | ecosystem: Environmental > Terrestrial > Soil > Coastal area > Acid sulfate soil | place: Finland: Risofladan, Vaasa | collected...
TACTACTGTAGGTTCTACAGGAATATTAAATGTCCCTGAAACAGGTAATGCTATGTTTTTTCTTATCGCTTTCATCTGATTAAATTTTCCTGTATCTAACAATTTCGTAATTGGTGATAAACACAACAGGCATTACTGGATGACCAGGTAATTCATCAAAATCAATAATTGTAGTGTCAGTTATTGTTTGAGTAGCCTTAATTGAAATTTCATGGGCTATAGTAAAATCTTCAAGTGTTCGACTGCCAATAGCTTTACTTTGACTTATTGGATTACCATAAGCATTGAATAAAGCAAACCATACGTTAGCATAATTTGAGCCCGTAACTGATGCTTGCATATTTTGTCCTGTAAATAATGCGGGATCAACAAAAGCAAGATCAAGTTCTAAATCGAAACCTAATGAACCTATGTTATTTATTGCGACAGCTCCAACATTCTTTTGTATAATTTTAGTACTATCCCAAAACAAACTTATTTGTGATGCACCGTTTGTATTTGAAACTCCTCCCGATAATCTAATCCTTAAGAAATCACCATGTTGAACTAAAGTGTTAGGAGGAATAGTTGTTTTTAAATCAACTCCTGTTATATCAGTAACCTGATCGTCAATTACTGCTACGGCATCCTTGTATCCAGGGAAGTAAACATTTCCGAAAAGTACACCACCATCAGCTACTTTATAATCTAATACAGCAGCCCCATCGGTTCCATCGGTTCCATTTACTATGTCATAGTCAAATGTTGTAGCATCAGTGTACGTGATTCTATAGGTGTCAGTGTATCCAGCAACAGCAGGTGTGCCTCCAGGGTTTGTAGTTGACTGAAAAGAAACAGACACTATCCCGTTTCCATTAGTACCAGGCGAACCAGCAGCACCAGGCGAACCAGCAGGTCCTGAAACTCCAGGGAGTGTTATATTTGAACATGAATTACAACTCATTTTTAACAGCTTTTACAATCGTTATTACATATAGCCTGTAATCCTACAAGCAGTTTATCTGCCTTTGCGTCTTTTCCGCAAGCGGCAGCAGCCTTTATTCCTTGCAACATTAGCATAGCCTCTATAGCAGCGTCTGTTGCCTTATCTCCCGTACAGTCACAGTCTACATCAATGGTAGACATCTTGCCTCTTACACAGCACTCTACATCGCAAAGGAAGTAGGACTCAATAGTTGAGGTGTATGTTGAATCATTATCCGTCAGGCTCCATGCCAAAATGTACTTGCCATCTGTCAGCGTCTCTGCGGTAACAGAGGATATTAGGATGTTGGTTGTTGAATTGTTTACAGCGGCTATTGAGAATCCACTTCCAGAGAACGTGACAACGCCAGATGAGTATGATGCCGTGACACCGTTTGCTGAAAGTGCCGAAACAATAGCCCCGCCTATCTCTTCAGCGGTTGCATTTCCATCTGATGGAACAGTAATAGACTGAACATCAATATCGCCATTAGCATCCGTGTACACAACATACAGATTATAGTCAGATGAGTTGGCAACATCGAATACAATAGAAACAGACGTACACCCTAACGCACTGGAATTTAGTGAGTTAACGAAAAGAGTGTCGTTGTTTGCAAACAGATCAAGTGTAACACTATCATCATTGGGATATGTTATGGTCAGTGTTTCGGCAGTTACAGGTGCTGTCACCGTTCCTGACGAAGTATCTGTAATCGTGTACAGATTATCCGAACAATCAACGCATACATTGAATTGAAAATGTGATATAGCCATTGCTTACTTCTTTTTACACTTACATTTACCCATCTTGCACTTAGCACACTTCTTCATAGAAGGCTTCTTTTTACTAGACATTTCCCCACCGTAAGCCATTTTCTTACCATTTTTCTTTGTCAGCCCAATAGGCGGCAGACATTTTGCCTTTTTTTATGTTCCTTCCGTGACGAGCTTTAAAACTCGCACGTTTCTTCTTCATCTTCTCTGGCTCACCCTTCTTAGGCTTGCCAGCGGTTGATGCACCCTGCTCTCCAAAACGGATTAGCTTGGTCTTATCACCCTCTTTAGCCATTACTATGTGGCTCTTTTTAGCGTTAGAAGGAGTTCTCTTAGCCTTATTAAAGCCACTGATTCCCAAACGCTTCATTGTAGCCTTTGCCCTACTGTGTTTACTAGTGTCTTTCGGCATATCTCAAAGGTACGGAATTTTGAGGATATAACATTGCGTGTGTCAGGAGCGTTATTTCATTCGGTACTGCTTCATTGACTGATTCAATTTCTCTCGTGTTTGATCATCTCTTGTAATGGTTCCGTTTTCTTCATCATATAGTACAAGATACTCAAGAACAAACTCACCAGACCTGAATTTTTTATTACTATTCTTAGCAGTCTTATCCATTTGGTCTAAAATAAGAATGAAATCTTCTGATTTTGGGTTTATCATTACACCGTCTTTAGTGAACTCGTGTGCGAAAAGAAGTGCCTGTTTCTGGTATTTATATTGACCGTTAGGCTCTGAAAGTATTTCCTGGTACTTTCTCATGTTAAGTTCATCTGCTGGTACTGCCTCAAGAACAACTTTATTTAAAAGATAAGAAGCATATTCATTAGCCGTAACTTCAGGATCCATGTTCATCTCTGGATAAGTCTCTGCAACCACCTCAAGATTCTTTTTGAACTTATCAAAAGCCTCCTTCAGCATCCCTTTTCTTTCCTCGTCACTTGCAATTTTCATAAGACCTCCCTCCTTTGTTACTTCTTGGGCAGACTTTCTTGCGCTTTCTCTGATAAGGTAAGTTTTGTTGTCGATGGATTTATATTTATCCATAAACTTTGACTTCTTAGTCTTTGATATGCCCTTTTTTGAATCCGAAGAGTAAATAAGTTTTCTTGATATCATACTGTAAGTATCCTCGAAGTATGATTTATCTTTTTTACTTACATCCAAATCTGAAGCCTGGTTAAGTAGCGCATATCCAGCAGCCACGTACAGGTTGTTTCTTGGGTTTGTAATCATCCTTTCAACAAAATGTTTGTACTCCGCTGGGGAAAGGGATGCGCCAGTTGCGTCCTGCATTTCAAGTGCAAATGACTTGTAGAAGTCCTCTGTGTACGGGTTTAAAAGTCCCTTAACAGCCTGATCAGCATTCTTACTGTTAAATGTTTGAGGCTCAATCATCTTGTTCCTGTAAATGTCGTATCCCGTAATAAGCTCCAACCCACCTCCGAGCATTGGGTTTCTTTGAAAAGGTTCTGCAAGTATTGTCTTACCCCTCCAATTGCCCTCTTTATCAACAACACTTATATTCATAGGAAGTGCATTGTCAAAGAATGCGTGGAGAATCCTAAATGTATTTTCTTTACTTACAACAGCCGTAGCGTCACCACCATTTAGGTAGTTGTCGTAGCCTATCTCAAACAACTCGTAGAATGGAACCATTTGAGGGTGCTTCTTCAACCTTATGCTGGTGTAGTTACCGTCCTCATCTTTCTTGCCAGTTGGTATAAGAAAGTATTTTTCTTTTATATAAGGGGAGGCGTTATCTCTTGTTTCTTTGATGATTTCATTTATTTCCTTGTCATCGTCATCATCCTTAAGCATCGCTGGTAACATCACTCCTAACCCAAGCACCATTCCAGAAAACATTGCTGCTGTCTGAGCAGCTCTGGACGTTGTTCTTATAGGGTTTTCCTTAACCTGTCTTGCAGCAGTTACAGTACCCTGCATGGCTGGGTTGAAGTAGGTTGAGTACCTATCTACAAATCCCTTAGTAACCTCACCGCCCTCTGCAAAGTTCATAAGCTCCCTTGCAATTGCAGCAGCCTTAACCCTTGCATTCTTTCTCATCTGATCCTCCTCCTGTTTAGATAGAGCGTCTTCTTTTACCATCTTGTCTATCTTGGCGTACTCAAAGTCTCTTGTTCTCTGGTATGCTACAAGTCTTGGCGCAAGTTCAGCCATTTTATTAAGAATGAGAGTTGCCTCTGCAAGTTTTAGCAACGCCTTTTTGCTCTTAACGTATCCACCAAAACCTAAATCTGTTTTTTCAAGTGCCGTTTCTATGCCCGTCTTAAGCATAGACTTAACTACGTTCATGTTCCCTTGGGTGTACAGGAAGTCCATCATTATACCCTCGTTTACAGCCTCAACGAACAACTCGTCCTCCTGTAGTATGCTTGTTATAACACCCTTTTGGAAAAACGGAACACCAACAAGGTCCTTTGCAATCTGTGATGCTTTTACAGGCATTATTTCGCTAAATCCCTTAGCGTCAGAGAATATCATCAACTGAGTTAAGTCCATTGCAGATGCTGTTATACCGAACAGTGGGGATAACACTCCTGTCGCAAATGTCTTAAGTATTCCGATTGGAGAGTGGAGTATCTTGTCTAATGGCTTCCATTTAATACTTAGGTCTGGTCTTAAATTATACCACTGAGAGTAAAGGTCACCCCTGATATAGAACTTCTTTTTAACGCCCTCTTCGTAGAAATTAACTGGAAGGTATCCCTTCTTTCTTTTTATTGAGAAGGCATCAAATGTCTCTTTAAGTGTTTCAAACTCAAGCCTTTCCTCCTTTGTAAGTTTGGGTTCTGACTTTAAGTCATTGAACTTTTGCTCAAGATCCACCAACTGACCGAGGGTGTAAGAGTTCAGGTCGTTCATCTTTCTAAGACGCTCCCTGGAGTTAATGTAGTTCCCAAGTGTAACCTCTGAGTTTGTTATCATCTCAAAGAAAACCGCACCAAGATCATCATTTCTTACACCATCCCTAAGTGTTCTTATGGCATCCTTATTCATCCCAAAGGCAGATGTAAGCATACCGTTTACATTGTCAACTTCGCTTGTATTGTTAATTATCTCATTATCAATTCCGTAGATAAGCTGCACGAACACCCTTGGTGAGTATTCTATGCCATTCATAGCGTTATACTGCTCCTGAGATATTATTCCCTCTGAAAGGTCCTGATCAAGCATCTCTTGAAACTTCTCAAAATACTTGTCGGCTCTTTCATTAACCTGATCGTACACATCATCCCCAAGCTCATCACGTTTAGCGTCAAGAAGCTCGTATGCGGCATTCAAACCAAGTTTGTTACCCTGTTCGTCAGAGAAAGTTACGTTCTCAGACTTCAACTTGCTTTCAAGCTCTTTTTTTAACTCTCTTAGTATCTTATCCTGAGCTGCCTTTTCAATTCCAGTGTACATTACTGGCATCAAAGACATAAGCGTTAGAGCCTCGTCAATAATCATATCTTTTTCAAGTGGTGAGTTACTGATCGTGTCTGAAAGCTCTGCCATTGTCTGCTGAAATGACGTTACGTATTCTCCACCATTTTTAGTAAAGAACTCAGGAACATTATTAAATAAATCTTCAATTGCGTCTACATTGTTTACAGACCTATTTTCGTTTACAGCAACAATTCTTCTTGCAATTATTATCTTATCAAGGGCAGCACGTTTTTTAGGACCCAGACCGTCATATATCTTATCATAAGCCTTGTCAAAGGATAGCTTTGCTACACCGTTTGACCCCAGAGACGTTATGATTCTTTCATAAACTCCCTCAAGTTCTTTTTGATTCTTGGTAAGGTCTTTTATGTCTCCCCTAAAGTCAATAAAGTTTTTACGTGTATTTTTTAATTTAGTTCTTGATGAAATGCTTTTAATATCCTTAGCCTTTTGAGCGTTTTTATCAATTGCACGTTCAAGAGATGATTTAACTTTTGGCTTACTTTTTCTTTGTTTAAGACCGATAGGGAAAGTGTTAGTCCCAATTTCTTTATTCCCCTTGCGCTCCATGAAGTCTATGTAGTTCTCCAAGTGATTCTTGTTGTTGAAGTCTCTACTTATTGTGAAATACTTTCCGTATCTGTTCTGGAAGTCAATACTTGCACGTACCTTTTGGTCTGGAGCAGCTTTTCTTTCCTTAACCCCCGTTTTTTTAGGGGCAGGAGCTTTGTCTTCTAAGAATGAGTCTCTGTATGCTATGCCAGCATCGTAATCATCAAACTTCTTCTCCTTTATACCAAGCTTGTTGTTAGGGTCATACACCATAGCAACAACATCTGGTGTTCCATGCTTTGCCTTGTTCCATCCGTCAGGAGAAAACTCTTCGTTGAATGGAATCCTTGCTGCTATTCTAAATCCGTTTCTCTCGTATATCTTTGTAAGATAACCGTCAAAGTTATCAAGCTTTGTACCGCCCTGTTTTACGGACTCCTGAAGAACTTTATCTGCAACTCCCTTTACCTTTGATGTAGGAAGTTTGAATACACCCTTGATGTCTCCGTCATTTGAAACGAATCCATACCCACCGTCAACACTTATTACCTTACCCTTTTTTGCGGCACTTAAACTAACAGAATCAACACTCCAATACTGTGTAGGATCAGAAGCCTTTGTTTTTTCAAGTTCTGATACAAATTTTTCTGGAGATGCTTTACGTTGTTTGATGATTGGTTGACCTTCACTAATACCAGACGGAACCTCAGCAATATACTGACCACCCATAGCTGACCTTGCTGCTGCTGATTTTTTTCTTTGACCTAAAGGAACCTGACTTGCTTTTTCGCTTTTTGGAACTGCGTTAGGGTAAACATCTCTAACATCAACAGCATTATTGAAAACCATAATAGGCTTACCTGATATTACAACAGGATAAGACGGATGGTAGTTCGGGTCATTCTTGTCAAGTCTTATTGGCTTGGCATCTTTGTCAAACTGTATTGCCGAAACTATGTCTCCATATCCAACACTCTTTAAACTTGGGTCGTTAACGTAGTCAAGAACCCCAAGATCAACTTTAGCCGTTTTGTTAAGTGGTGGTATTCCAAACTCATCAAAAGATGTTGCCGAAAAGAATGCCTTAGTAAAACTACCACGAACCTCGTAGCTAATTTTATTCTTTCCTTCAATAGGCATGAGTGTTTTTAATTCATCAAGCCTATCTATCTGAGTTTTAATTCCCTTTTCCTTTAAGGTCTGTGGTATTTTAGCTAACTGTAATTTAGAGTTTACATACTTTAATATCTCCTCTTCAGACACCCCTTTAGAAATAGCATTTTCTATTTCAGCGTACATATACTCCCAGAATGCAAGACTGCCCTTAATTCCATCTGGAGCCTGAGACATTACAAGCCCTATCCCGTCACTTTCATTTATCTTGCTTATTATTTTATTAGCACCCTCTTCACCAGTGAACGCCCATCCAAATTTATTTCCATAAGGGAAAAGATAACCGCCAAAGAACCTGTGTTCAATACCTGTAGGGCTTTTTACAAGACCGTATGTTGCCTGATCCGCAGCGAAAACAAACGCATTTGAACCGCTTAAATCATTTATTGAACCCCTTTTTATGTCATCTATGTTTATACCACCTCTATCTAAAAGGTTTTTAGGCATTTTCAATTTAAGGTCAATAGGAGATCCTTTTGAATCATCTATACCTTCGGGAATAGTACCCTCTGCGCCTTCAACAAGAGTTCCCTGCTCTACATCTCTCTCAACACCCGTCTTTATCTCAAACTCGCCAGATCTTAGATCCTCGGCAGTAATAGCCTCTCCAGCTTGCATAGCCTCAGACAGTCTGTTCAGAACCTTAACAACGTCAGCGTCTTTTGACACTGCTCTGAAAAGATTCTTTCCACCGAACTTCCTCGCCATCCTATTAATGTAGTCCTTGATGATGTTTTTAGCACTTACACCTAGGTTCTTAAACTCTGATGCAATAATACTAGCAACCTCGGCTATGGTTTCCTCTGGGCGTTCAGCAGACTCGTACTGCTCAAGCCAACCTTTCAGTTTGTCTACAATTGCCTTGTTTCCGCCAGAAGAACGGACAATACCCTCAACCATCCTCTGTGTAAGGATGCGTGCCTCTGTCTCGTTCTTGACAGCACTGCGGATAATAGGGTGTATCATCTCGTGATATACTGTCTCATCACCAGCCTCTTCATGGGCAAGGTTTATGTGTATGGTGTCATTAGTTGCATCGTAAACGCCAGGACCATCAACACCAGTTGCAGCCCTGTAGGATTCATCTGTTTCATGCACCTTTACTTTGGTGTCAGGAAGGATGTTAGACTTGAAGTTAAGAATGTTTGAAACAGCCCCAAGTGCCTTTCTTTTTCTTCTCTTGGTTTTGGCATCGTCTTTCGACTGATTAACCTTTAATTTTATTCCCTCAACAATTTCTTCAGTGGCATCTGCTACTTCCTCTTGAAGTACTGTATCTGATGCTCCCTCTTCTGTGCTTGGCTCTTGAATGGCATCTGTTTCTTTTTTAATTATACTTTTATTGTCAAAAACTATGTAAGACTCTCCTTCACCTTCATATTTATTTTCATAAACAAAAGCGTCTACATTATTATCTTTTAAGACTTTTAAAACGTCATCAAAAGATTTTACTTTTTGCTTAGCTATATTTCTATCTTCAGAAATCATACCTAAATCCATAAGGATATTTCTATATGATGACAAAGTCCATCTTCCTTTATCTTGAACCCTTACAACATTTTCAGGTTTGATTTCAACTTTTAATAATTTTTGTTTTTCTTTTGGTATTTGTTTTGTTTTAGCCCTATTTTCAGCCTGATTTTTAGTCCCTAAATGAATACCCAACTCCATCATTGGTGACTCTGTAGTACCATCTGTTACACCTAAAACATTAAAGTCTGTAAAATCTTCTGATGTAGAATGATACAACTCCACCGTTTCTGTGCTTGGCTCTTGAATGGCATCTTGAATAAAATCAGTCAAAATTATATATGGCTCGCCACGTTCATTCTTTAATGAATGTTCATAATGATTAAAGTTCTTATAAGTAGTCCTTGATTTAGCTTCTTGCTGTAGCTGTCCACCAACCATAAGAGCATCACTACCCTGTTTTTTCGAATGTGCTAATGCGTCTCTGTATATAAACTTAGAATACCCTAATCCTTGATACTTTTCATTGACTTTAATGTATTCTAAAGTGGTAAATTCATTGAACTTACCACCATTAGCAATAGCAACTTCTTTGTTATTTTCATCTACATATTTTATATCATAAGACCCGTCACTTTGTGCGTTAATAAGTTTTTTGAACTTGTTAAATTCTTTTTCTTTTGAACCCTGAGTAGTAGCTGTGGTTTGCTTATTTGATTCTGTCTCAGCCTCTTCCGCTACTCCTTCGGCAGGAGCAACATACTCATCGTATTCCTGGCGTGTAAGAACCCTATCTCCCTCTCCCTTACCTTCGTTTACTACAGCGTACTTTTCATCTGTAGGGGTTTCAAACACTCTTGGCTCGGTCTTGTACTCTTCAACAGCATTTGCAAATGATTTCTGAGTTTCTGTGTCATTCATTATGACAACATCAACTTCACCATTTATCACACGATCTGCAAACTCAGGATTAGACGCTATCTTAGAAAATTCCTCAAGCGTAACACTTACATTGTTTATAAAGTATCCTTTTGCATTTCCACCAATTATCTCTTCAGACTCCTTCTTTAGTTTTGCTATCTTCTTCTTTTGATTGCCAATAAGAGTCTCGTTAGTCATCCCCTCAAGCCCCTGCTCAAGATCCTCTATTTCCGTTAGCTTTTGCAGTAACTGACCACGGGTAACGAGAGGAAGGTTTACAGGCATCTGATCAGCAACACCAAAGGCAAAGTCAATCTGTTTTTTACCAAACTTAGTGTCATCTTCATTAATAAGCCCCTTCATCTGCATCTCGTCAAGGGTAGCCTTAAGTTGCCAGATTCTTCTGTTTTTAGCTTCCTGCATTGTTTCGGCAGGACCACGAACAACTCCACCCCTACCGAACTCAAGTGGTTTTGATTCAGGAACAAGTTCTAATTCGTTTGTTTCTGGGTTTATTCTGTAGCTACCACTTGTTTTTGTGATTTCAGTGCTTGAATACTTTACAATCTCCTCGTTAAGGAAGCTGTTAAGCTTTCTTTGTGAGTTCACTCGCTTTATATCTCCAGGCAATGATACCCCACCAAAAGCACCGCCATATATACCCCCTATGAGGGCAACTTCCTGTCCTTGTGGTGTCTTAAGAAAGTTATACATATCGCTAAATGTTCCACCAGAAAACACTTTCTCGTATTCAGATACACCATCAGCGATTTCTTTTGGCGTAAGATCTCCTTTTAAGTACCTGTTGTATGCAAGTTCTTGAGCAGGAAGCAATTCCTGGGCAAGTTCTTCAGCCGCATTTGATGGGAATTGTAAACCAAATTTAAAAATAGTAGCGAGCCTACTTGTTGCTGGTAGAAAAATAAGGGTAGATTCAAGAATATCAAGACCAGTAAGCTTCATGTTTTCAGAGTAAGTCTTAGCAGTCTTTTTTGATGCATACTTAACAGACTCACCCCTTTCTATCATGTCGTAGTAATGAAGACCAGCCTCCGTAAAACTTTCCATCGACCTCATTCCCACACCAGAAACAGTACCAGCTATAAGCGCACGAGAAAGACCAGTAAGACCAACTCTTGTTGCAAGTGCGGCTGTCCCAGCCCCAACTCCAAGCCCTGGAACCATTAATGAGAACGTCATTGGAGCAGAAGGAGCAACCCTTGTAGCCCACCAATCCTCATTAAACGGGTCTTCAAAAAACTCCTTAAATCCAAACTCACCAATGTCTATCATTGGGTTGTCTGATTTTAACTGATTATTTATAGATGTAAGTTTTCTAGTTAATTCTGTTTCACCAAACTTATATTCAATCCCACCAGCCAATCCTGAAACCATATCCCCTAACCCACTATACATAGCCCTGCTAAGTTTTGTGTCGCTGTCAGTTGCTGAAAGACCCCCAAATGAAAGTTTTTTATAATCAGAATCAATTTCTGACTGTTCAGCCTTATGCATTTCCTTAATCTTAGCTAAAAGCTTTTTTCTATAATCCTCATCCTTCGTTGAAAGACCTTTTAACTCATTCAAAGAAGACTCAATATCACCGTATATTGCCTCTGTTTTCTTTTTTAGTTCAGAATCGTAACTACTTAATACTCCTTTGTATTTTCTCTGTAATTCAACAGCCTCTGGGCTTCCAGAAAGCATGATGTTGGCTTTTTGTGACACCGCAGAATTTGCCTCCTCTGCCGTTATTTCTCCAGAGTTAACCTTTGTCTGATATTCAGAAATAAGATCCTTGTACTCCTGTGAATTAGAGACTCTATCTACAACTCTATCTTGTACCTGCTCAAACTCAAGGGTCATTCTCTGTTGAGCTTTTTTAGCCTTTACTTCGTATGGAATATAAAGAGATTTTAGCTGTTTTTCGTAGCTATCTATTTCTTGAACTATTTTTTTACCGTCACTTATTACTTCGTCTATATCTAAACCAGTTTCTTTAGCAACGCTATTAGCCGCTTCTTCAAGCCGCTTTCGTTCCTTATATTCATCCTTGATGCGAACTTTCGCCATTTTTTTCGCCTCATCAGAAATACCCATATCCTCTGAATTAGACTCTACCCATTCGTGAATAGATTCCTCAAGCATCATCTCAGCACCTGCAACATGATCAGGGAGGAGCATCTCGTAAATGTTTTCAGATTTCTTCTTAACAAGCTTAGGGGTCATAAGTTTGTCAAGTGTAGATCGATACTCTCTACCTGCTCCATCTGCGTATTTAACAGACTCTAAAAATGAGTTCATAGACTTGTCAATGTCTGACTCAGCAGCATCAATGAACGTCTCTCCAGCCTCTGTTAATCCATAAATCTTTTCCTGTAATATAGACCTCTTAGCCTCGTTAAGAGCAAGATTGTAAGTGTTCTCTTTTTCTTGGTCACGGACATTTTCTTCCCGTACACCTGAAGCTCCAGTACCAGCAGGCGGTGCAATTATGGTTTTTTCTTTAGGAGCATACTTATCTATCACGTTGTTTGATGACATATACTCCTCGTCAAACAAATTATCACCAAGAGTTAGTAGAGACTGAGTATCTATTTCAAGGTCTAATTTTCTTTTATCAGCCCCTCTTTGAACATCGGATACGGGATCTTTTCCACCAGCAACAGACTCCTTTACAATAGCACCAGTGTCATCAACACGGAATATCTCCTTTGCGTCTCCAGCAATGTCTATTTCGTACTGCTTCTTGGAGTAGATATTGCCGTCATTGGATTTGTATGTAACGTATCCAAGCTTCTCGTCTTCTATTACAGACTCACTGAATGTTTCGTGATCCTCTGACTTTAGTATTTTACCTGTCTTTGGATCTCTTGATGACATATGGTATTCGCCAGGAGCAACTTCAATTGGCTGCATTCCTGACTTATACGCCCCATACAAGTCATATTCCTCTGTCTCCTGTTGAAGATTTTCTGGTAGAGTTGACTTCCAATTTTTATATTCTTCATCTTCTAAATTCTCCTCGGTATATGGAACAAACTTTTCTGTTCTGAGGACATTTAGTGATGATTCAGGTTCAGCCTGCTGTCTTTTAGCTCTTTCCTGAGACTTTAGAAGTGACTCTTTTAAATAAGATTCGCCAAGGAATCCACCATCACCTGCTGATTGGGGTTGTCCTACATCCCTAAGTACGCCCTGACCAACCGAAGGAGATGGTGTAGGTTCTTCCGAAACACCTCCAAGACCGAGTAAAGGACCTTCCTGAGCTGGAGCCTCTTGAGCCTGAACTGGCTGTGTTTGTGCTGGTTGTGTTTGTGTTGGCTGTGTCTGGACTGGTTGTGTCGAATCTTTTTTTTTTATTCCAAACTTCTCTATGGCTTGATTAACCTTATCGCCATACTTATCATTTAACTGAGATTGAGTATAATCAACACCGCCATAGCTATAAACTTGTTCTTTGTCAGAATCAGATTTATCACTTGTCTGAACCAACTCAAATCCAAATTTAGAAATAGCATCATCAACTTTATCTCCGTATTTAGCCTCAAGGTCTGCTCTTGAATACTCTTGACCGTTATAAGTGTATTTTTCGTCCATTAAAAATATTTATTAAAAGTCTGGAAGTCCAGCACCAAGTTTTTTCATTGCGTCATTTGCTCTCTGCTTAGTGTAATCCTGTCCGAGAACCTTGCCCCAGAACTGGTTTTTAACAGAGCCATTACCCTTGATAAGGTATGTCTGACCGTATTTGGATTTATCTAACATTTTCTGAGCTTCGGCTGCATCCCCAGCGTCCCCACTTGAAAGTAGGTTTGTAATAATCATAATCATATTTGGATCTACATCAGAAACAGAACCCTTACTTATGGCTGCATACCACTCCTGTCCGTCTTCCCCAACCATAGGATACAACGGAATAGCATCCTCTAAAGCACCCGTAAATCCTGTTTCCTTATACTCTCCATTGGTAGGGTCAAGAACGTATGATCCAGACGGAACACTCAATGTTGTTCTTCCAGTACCCTTGGTGAAGGTAATGTCGTACTGACCAGTTGTTTTAAGAGCGTCACCACCTGCAAGTTTCAGTTCACGACCTCCAGACTTATTAAATATCGAATCTTCAGACCTGCCGCCACCTACATTAAATGAGAAGCCACCGCCTTTAGCAGCGAGAGGTCTTCCATATCTATCACCCCCTATTTTGTCTTGGAAAAGAGATCTCATGTATTCAGTAGAATTGTGAATTGCTCCTGTTCCGTCAAGGTCATCTGAAGTCAAACCCCTCTCTCTCCTCATGGTTTCAACATTACTCTCTCCTCCTCCTAACCATAATGCACCCATTTCTTTATAAAAAGCCTCAGGGTCTTCGACTTTTGAAAGGGGGAATCTATACTCGCCTGTTTCTGGTACAAGTTCAGGTTTTAGGTTGGTGGATTTAAGAGGCATACCCTGCAAAATTTTGTTTGCCCATGACATTGCGTCTGCTTTTGGAATGGCTTGTGAAGCAAAAGTGCCGCTTTTTGAGTCGTAATCAATTTCATCTGGATATAATTTAAGTATGCTTTCGTCAGAAGTTTCTCCTTGATTAAGCCCATTCATTGCGTTAATGTACTCTGCGCTTGTCCAAGACTTACCTTCTCTAGCAGCTTTCTCATATAGGTTGAAGTTTGTTTTCTCATCAACCAAGTTGTTCATGGTGCTTCTAAAATCTGCAATTCTATTCTGAACACCACCACGATCTCCATTTTTATTTAACTTAATCGCATCGTTTATAAGTGATGCGTATTCAACCCTCGCACCATCCCTACGTCTTTTTAAAATCTTAGAATCATCGTAGGTTATATTCTTTAGTATATCCTGAAACTCCTTCTCTTTCGCCTGTGTTTCAGCAGCCTGTGTCTGTGCGAATTTAAGATTGTCTTGCATCATCTGACGATACGGGGTCATATCGACCTCGAAGTTCAGTGCTATACCTGTAGTTAGTGGGTTGCCGAAAGCTCCTCCGTTTGCCATGTTAAATTAATTTATGCGTTTTCCCATGTTTTATTGTTAACCATAAACACCCATTCCGTATCCTTGGAAAGGCTGATTTAACTGAGGTCCTTGTTAAGGCTGTTCCTAAATATAGATTGTTTGCCATTGTTTGTTATTCATTATAAATGGCATTCCAGTCAATAGAGCCATCACTTAATAATGGAACTGAAGACCCTTGCTGACTGTTTGTGGTTGGAGTGGTTTGAACTGGAGCAACAGCATTTGGCTGCATTACCCCTGGCATACCACCGAAGCCACCGAAGCCAGAGGTATCGTATCCTGTAAATCCTGAATTTAAAGATGCCCCACCGAACCCCAATCCTGTTTCCCCAAAGTTTCCACCACCGCCACCGCCTCCGAAGTCACCGAAAGCTCCTCCTCCGCCACCTAAACCGTAGTTATACGTGTCTCCTGAGCTTGCGTAAGCCTCTGCTAACTTATTTGTGTTTGCAGCCTGTGCCGCCATGCCGAAAGCTCCTGTAATGTTCTTCATCCCAGATGCCGCAGCACCACCAAGTGCCGTTCTTTGCTGTTGTAGCATTTGATTGAAGGATGAAGTCTCTCTGTCTTGTATGCCTTGCATTTGACCTGCAATACCCGCATACATAGCCTCGCCATTTCTACGTTCAGCCTCGCTCTGTGCAGAGAACTGATTCATAGCGTCTATATTGAAGATGTTTGAAACGCCTTGAGCGACACCAGACATTCCAATGTTTCTCATGGCACGTTTTGCAGCACTTGTCCTACGAGCCATCCCCTGCTCAAACAAGGCTCTCTCTGCTGGAGAAACGCCCTGCTCTGCTCTTCTAAGAGCCATTTCTTCGGCTCTTTTCATCTGAGGAGTAGGCTCGTATTTTTGCTCGTCAGGAAGATTTTTAGCTGCTTTTGATGCAGATACCGCTTGGTAAATACCCATTCCTGCTGATACTACTGCGCCAATCCACGCCATGCTTATGAAGTTTAGTTATAGACTAACTTCAAAGATACAAAAAACAACACACAATCTATGACTGAGTTCTCCTAAGTCTTTGCCTTACCTTTACTACCAGGTTGTTCATCTTGTTGTAAGCACCGTTGAAAAACTTAAACTTAACCCTCATGTAGGAGCCAATTAATGAAACCGTGTCATCGTTGGGGTCACCTGTCTGACTTGTAAGTATGTCGTTCTTAATAGGAGTTCTCCAAGCATCATCTTCAGGGTCAAAGTCTGTAGCGACTAAGAATGATTCGTGGTCTTTTGTTTTTAATTCTATTCTGTCAGGAACATTATCAGTAAGTGCCTGAATAGCGACAAACTTTTTAGACTGATCAGGGAATGGATTAACTACACCCTCAAGATACGGCTCTGACTCTTTCCAAACGCCATCATGCTCATACCACTTGTCGTATCCATATCTATGTTCGTAAATCTCACTTCTTTCTGTTGGGTGAGAGCTTAGGAACTTGTTCTTCCACTTTAGGTATGTCTTTGGAATATGAGAGTAGAACGTGCTAAATCCGTTTGATAACTCATTAAATGCAATCGTGAATACACTGTAGTATTCAGGGTCATCTTTATCAGCTAATTTCCAATACGCTTCCCAAACACCCCCTACTCCAGGTTCTGTCTGAAGTGAAGAAGTGTGTGTTGGCGAAATAGAGATATATACGTCAGGAATACCGTCAAATGAATAATTATCAAATGTACCACCAATGACAATATCCCCCTCTCCATACTTATTACCCACACCCCAATCTCCTCTATTTTCTCTAATACCAATAAATGTCCAAATAGCTTCTTTGAACCTGTCATCCCATACACTTCTGATTCCGTAGTTTAGCGCAGGAGTGTATTGGTCTTTAGTCCATCTTGTGTTGTTAGCTGAGAATGACCGTAACCCATGACGTTCAGATAAAACAACCGTTCCGTCTGCACCAAACCGCATAAATAATCCATTCTCCTGATTGAACCAGTAAATTACATCCTTACCTCCTGGGCTTGAACCTTTTACAACGCTCCACTTGTGGTCAGTTCCGTATGATGATAGTGTTTGACCATCCCTTGAAAGAACAGACCCATCTCCAATTAAAACCTCAACCCCTTGGTTTGAACCCTGTAGAGTTCCCCTTGTGTTAAAGTATTGAAGCTGATACTTTCTTGACTGTAAAGTAAAAAGTTCGCCATTTATGTTATAAACCTTATTTATTTCACCGAATGTAGTGTCAAGATCATGGATGTTAAACGGAGGGAACACCCTCATGTTGTCAAGTATTGCTGAATAAACATCTCTTGAACTATACGCTATTCTTGCTGGTAATTTGGTTATTGCATCATAATATTCATCGTAAGCAGCATGAGTTAAGAAGCCCCAATTATACGAATACTCAGGATTATAAAATTGAACATAGAAATTCTGAGTAATTTCGTTCACAGACCCAGCAATTTCATCTGGAGAAAGGTCTTGAACCCAATTATTATATTTCTCAATAATACCAGATCCCGAATAATCCTCTGGAAATGATCTTTCTACTTCATTTGGGTCTTTATGTACAAGGTCCATATTCATGTAAGATTGAGAAATAAACCTCAACCCCTGATATCTTCCTCTCTTGCTTAGTCCTATGGGGTCAAATCCTACCATGTAATCTCTGTCGAGATTAGTTGGACTCCAAGCCCTCCATCTCATTAATGAACTACATATGAATGCATCCCCACCGAACACACGCAGTTCAGTTCCAACATCTACTATATCTTCAGTGTTAAAAGATTCTGTGTGCGATGTATATACTGTCTCGCTAATATTTCCGTACTTATTATTGTTAGCTCTAAATACCTGGGCATAATACACTGCCGAATCAGCACCGTTATCCCCCCAATAAGTTGTACCGCTACTTGACCCCGATCCAGGTATTCCATCAGCAGGATATGCGTCTTCTTCTAAACTTAACCCTATACACTTTTCGGTAGCAAGCCATTGAGTTATAAGTGCGTCATTCTGTTCGTCATCATTATTGTTCCTAAAACGCCCACGTAAAGCCCCACCGCCAACCCCTTCGCTGAAATGGTTGGCAAAACGCTCGCCCCCAAGCTCTCCATCATCACCTGGATTAAATATTGCTCCTTCCTTTATTTTAATCCTCCTTACAAACGAAGATTTTTGAAGATCTGTATTTACGGGGTTACCAGTATGTGTCG
>Ga0307380_10005094_pt1 | contig 17523 bp, 19 predicted proteins | sample UN3MG_FD_202239 | JGI IMG/M metagenome (GOLD analysis project Ga0307380, IMG submission 202239) | Soil microbial communities from Risofladan, Vaasa, Finland - UN-3 | ecosystem: Environmental > Terrestrial > Soil > Coastal area > Acid sulfate soil | place: Finland: Risofladan, Vaasa | collected...
CTCCTTGAGCGAGAGGTGGACAGTTGAACCAGGCACCGGAAATTCTGAAAGTTTCAGGCCCGATCATGGAAGCGTCGGGCATGCTCAACGCGCAGATGTACGAATCCGTTGAGGTCGGCGACGAGCGGCTGTTCGGCGAAGTCATTCGTGTATCGGGCGACCGCGCCACGATCCAGGTCTACGAAGACCCGTCGATGGTCAAGCCGGGCGTGCCCGTATACCTGACCGGTTCGCCGTTCTCGCTGCTGCTGGGGCCGGGCATGATGGGCAACATCTACGACGGCATCCAGCGGCCGCTTCCGGGCGTGGCCGCGCGGAGCGGCGCGTTCATCAGGCGCGGCGAGAAGGTGCCGCCGCTCGACCTGCAACGCAAGTGGAAATTCGCACCGAGAGTCCAGGCTGGGGCGGAGGTCGCCGGCGGCTCGATCATCGGCAGCGTGCCGGAAACCGAGCAGGTCGAGCATAAGATCATGATCCCGCCGAACGTGGCAGGGACGCTCGAGCATATAGCGCCGGAAGGCGAATACACGGTCGATGAGGTCATAGCTGCGGTCAAGACAGCCTCCGGTTTGCGCGAGATCAAGCTTGCTCAGAAGTGGGCGGCGAGAACGCCCCGGCCTTTCCAGCGGCGCGAAGCCATTGTCGCCCCGCTGGTAACGGGCCAGCGCGTGATCGACACCTTCTTCCCGATCGGCCGCGGCGGCACTGCCGCAATTCCCGGCGGATTCGGCACCGGAAAGACGATGACCCAGCACGCCCTGGCCAAGTGGTCCGACGCCGACATCATCGTGTACATCGGCTGCGGCGAGCGCGGCAATGAAATGACAAACGTGCTGAAGGAGTTCCCCGAGCTTGTCGACCCGCGCTCGGGCAAGAGCCTGATGCAACGCACCGTGCTGATCGCGAACACGTCGAACATGCCGGTGGCCGCGCGCGAAGTTTCGATCTACACCGGCATCACCATGGCCGAATACTACCGCGATATGGGTTACCACGTGGCGCTGATGGCCGATTCGACCTCCCGTTGGGCCGAGGCCCTGCGGGAGCTATCGGGACGGCTCGAGGAGCTGCCTGCGGAAGAGGGCTTCCCGGCGTATCTCGCCACGCGGCTGGCGCAGTTTTACGAGCGGGCCGGAAAGGTTCGCACGCTCGCGGGCGACGAAGGCACCGTTACCGTCATCGGGGCGGTGTCGCCGCCCGGCGGCGATTTCTCCGAACCCGTCACGCAGCACACGCGCCGTTTCACACGCTGCTTCTGGGCGCTCGACAAGGACCTCGCAAACGCCCGCCACTACCCCGCCATCAGTTGGCTGAAAAGCTACAGCGAATACATCGAACCCGTTCAGGCATGGTGGGAATCGATCGACCCCGAGTGGCCGGCGATGCGCAGCCGCGCGATGGAGATTTTCCAGCGCGAAGACCGCCTGCAGCAGATCGTCAAGCTCGTGGGGCCGGACGTGCTGCCCGACAGCCAGCGGCTGGTGCTGTTTGTGGCCGATCTGCTGAAAAACGGCATCCTGCAGCAGAACGCATTCGACGAGATCGACCGCTACACGCCGCCGGCGAAGCAGGCGGCAATGCTGCGCGTCATCCTGCAGATTTACGACCGCGGCCAGGAGATCGTCGCCAAGGGCGCCACCTGGCAGCAGATAAGCTCGATGGAATGCATAAGGGCGGTGGTCAGGGCGAAATCGAGCATTCCCAACGACGACACCGAGGCGATGAAGAGGCTCGAGCAACAGGTGACAAACGAACTGGCGGCACTGGAAAGGAGCGCGAGTTGAACGGCGACCGCGGCCTCGAATACGTGGGTCTGGCGAAGATGGACGGCCCGCTGATCGTAGTCGAGAACATAGGCGACGTCGGCTACGATGAACTGGTGGAAGTGCGCGCGCCATCGGGCGAGATTCGCTACGGCACCGTGCTGGAGGTGGACTCGCACTCCGCCGTTGTGCAGGTGCTGGGCGGCACGAGCGGCCTGGCCAACGCAACAACACGCACCAGGTTCCTCGGCCGGCCGCTGACAATACACGTGACGCGGGGCATGCTCGGCCGAATTTTCGACGGCCTGGGCCGGCCGGTCGACGGCTCGCCGGCCCCGCGCGGAGGCGAACCGCGCGACATCAACGGCATGCCGATCAACCCCTGCTCGCGGCAGTATCCTCGTGATTTCATCCAGACCGGCGTGTCGGCCATCGACTGCCTCAACAGCCTCGTGCGCGGGCAGAAGCTTCCGATATTCTCGGGCAACGGCATGCCGCACGACCGGCTCGCGGCGCAGATCGTGCGGCAGGCGAAGCTGCTGGGCGAGGAGGTCGAGTTCGTGATCGTGTTTGCGGCGATGGGCGTCAAGAACGACGTCGCACAATACTTCCACCGCGGCTTCGAGGAAAGCGGCGTGCTCGGGCGCGTCGCGTTTTTCCTCAGCCTCGCCGACGCACCGTCAATCGAGCGCCTGCTCACCCCGCGAACCGCCCTCACCGCAGCCGAGCACTTCGCGTTCGACCTGGGCATGCACGTGCTTGTGGTCATGACCGACATGACAAACTACTGCGAGTCGCTGCGCGAGATCGGAACCGCGCGCGGCGAAATTCCCGCGCGCAAAGGCTACCCCGGCTACCTGTACAGCGACCTCGCAGGGCTTTACGAGCGCTCGGGCCGCATCGAAGGATGCGAAGGCTCCATTACGCAGGTGCCGGTGCTTACGATGCCGTCCGACGACATCTCGCACCCGGTGCCCGACCTGACAGGCTACATCACCGAAGGGCAGATCGTGATGGACCGCTCGCTGTTTCAGCGGGGAATATATCCGCCGGTGGCCGGGCTGCCGTCGCTGTCGCGCCTGATGAAAGACGGCATCGGCGAGGGCCACACCAGGAGCGATCACGCCCACCTTGCGGGGCAGTTGTTCGCGGCATACTCGCACGTCAAGCAAGTGCGCGGCCTGGCGGCGGTCATCGGCGAGGAGGAACTGTCGGGGCTTGACAAACAATACATGAGATTCGGCGATGAATTCGAACGCAAGCTGGTCGGGCAGGCGCAGGACGAAGACCGCCCGATCGAACAAACGCTCGAGATCGGCTGGGACGTCATCTCGCTGCTGCCGCGCAGCGAGCTGCATAGATTCACCGAAGACGAACTGCACGAGCATTACCGAGCGAAGGGCGGCGAAGAACTGGAGCAGGATGAGGTCGAATGATCGGTGTCGTCGGCGATTGCAGCAGCCCGGTGAACGGCCTGATATGACGGAGTTGCCTATATGGCAAAATTGAACGTTCCACCCACGCGCAGCAGCCACCTCGAGATATCGAGCAGCTTGGAATTCGCCCGCGAAGGGTCCGACCTGCTCGAGCAGAAGCGGCAGATTCTGGTTATCGAGCTGATGAGCCGCCTCGACGAAGCCAAGCGGCTGCAGAGCGAAGTGGACGACAAAATGGCCAACGCCTATGCTGTTCTGCGCAAGGCCGCCCTGCAGGTGGGCAGCGAGGCGCTGTATCGGCAGGCGATCGGCATGGCCCTGCGGCACACGCTGCGCCTCGACACAAGGCCGGTGATGGGCCTGCGGGTGCCGAAGATAGAAGCAGAACACGAACCGCCCAGGCTCGGCAATGCGCCGTCGGGGAATGCTTCGTCCGACGACGTCATGCACGCCTTCAACGACGCATTGGTGGTCATCTCCCGCCTGGCCGAGGTGCAGACGGTCGTTTTCCGCGTGGCCCGCGAACTGAAGAAGACGCAGCGGCGCGTCAACGCCCTGGAGAAAATCTTTCTGCCCGACTACGAAGAAACACTGAAATACATAACCGATACGCTCGAGGAGCGCGAGCGGGAGTCGTTCATCATAATGAAAATGCTAAAGCGCAGGAAAGCGTGAACCACCCCCGCCGGGGCTTCTGCGAGTGCCCGCGGATGCAATCGGGAGCCAGCGATGTTTAAGCGAATCCTTCTGCTCGTCGATTCGACCGAAGCAATGGGCGCGGCCACGTCGGCCGCAGTCTCGTTGGCCAAACTGTGCCGCGCCGAGATGGTCGCGCTGTCGGTGGTCGACACCGAAACGCTTCGCGAACTGCTCACGTACAAGATCATGGTGGCGGAGGAAATGGAGGAGTACGAAGAACAGCTCAGCACGAGCGGGCGGCGGCAGTTGGCCCTCGTAGAAGAGCTCGCGAAAAAGGAGAAGATCGGCGTAACGTCCATCCACAAGAAAGGCTCGATTCACGCCGTCGTTCTCGCACAGCAGGCGGCATCGCAGGCCGACCTGATAGTCCTGAGCGGATTCAGGCCGTCGGTCATCAAGCGCGACCTGCTGGCCAAGGAGAAGCAGCTCATCCTCGACGAAGCCACCTGCCCGGTGATGGTGGTGAAGAAGAAATAGCATCCGGCGGCGGCCGCGATCGCAGAAACAGGCTGCTTATCAGGAAGGCTTCGCGATTTTTTCCGAAAAAACAGTTGACACAGCCTTCCCCGTAGTGTAGAATACTGCTAGCGAAGTATGGCAGTGCGGTGCAGCAACGGCCGGCGCCGCCAAATCCAGAGACGTTTTCAGGCGCGGCTTACGATCTCCTTGGCGAGCTTCCTCCCTCCCTCGTCGGATCCCTCGTAGGCCGTCGCCTTTTTCAAGGCGTGCCGGCGTCCGGCCATCAGGCCTTCGAGCGTATTGCGCAATATCTCGCCGACCAAGCCCCGCCCGGGGCTTAAGACAAAGCAGGGCCTCTTGTGCGTTCCGAATATGGTTCCTGATATGGATGAACGCACGACGGAACCACTTGACACTGCCGCTGCAATCTGTTACATTCTTGTCATGGGAAAGAAAGCCGGCAAGTACATACTCGCCGTAGACGCCGGCACCACCGGCATCACGGTCATGCTGCTGGACCACCTCGCGCGCGAGGTCAGCAGGGCCTATTCGGAATTCGAGCAGCATTACCCGCAGCCGGGATGGGTCGAGCATGATCCCGACGACATCCGCCAGCTCGTCGTTTCGCTGATGCAGCGCGCCTCCGGAAGCATCACGCCCGCCGAAATCGCCGCAATCGGCATCACAAACCAGCGCGAAACCGCTATTCTGTGGGACCGCCGGACCGGCAGGGCCGTTCACAACGCAATCGTCTGGCAATGCCGCCGCACGCAAGACATCTGCCGCAGCCTCGATGAGGCAAACCTCAGCCGCAAAATCCGCAACAAGACCGGCCTGCGGCTCGATGCCTACTTCTCCGCCACCAAGATACAGTGGCTGCTGGACAACGTGCCCGGCCTCCGCACCCGCGCCGAGGCCGGCGAGCTTGCCTTCGGCACCGTCGATTCCTGGATACTGTGGAACCTCACCGGCGGCGAAATTCACGCCACCGACCCCACAAACGCCTCACGAACGCTGCTGTACAACATCGAAACGATGCAGTGGGACAGCGAGCTGCTCGACATTTTCGGCGTGCCCCAGGCTATCCTGCCCGAGGTGCGGCCGTCGTCGGGGCTGCTGGGCACCTGCCTCGGCTCGCTGCTGGGCGAGGAAATTCAGATTCACGGAATGGCCGGCGACCAGCAGGCGGCGCTGTTCGGCCAGACGTGCGTGCAGCCTGGCTCCAGCAAAAACACCTACGGCACCGGCTGCTTCCTGCTGGTCAACACGGGCAAGGAGCGGCTCGACTCGGGCGCCGGCCTGCTGACCACGCTGGCATGCGGGCCGGCGGGCGAGCCTGTCTACGCCCTCGAGGGCGCGATCTTCTCGGCGGGATCGGCCATCCAATGGCTGCGCAACGGGCTGCGGATCATCCGCACGCCCGATGAGACCGAGGAAATAGCGGCGGGATTGCAGGACGCGGGCGGGGTTTACCTTGTGCCCGCGTTCACCGGCCTGGGCGCCCCGTGGTGGAATATGGCGGCTCGCGGCGCCATCACCGGCCTTACCCACGGCAGCACACGAGAGCACATCGTCCGCGCCGCGCTCGAGTCGATCGCCTACCAGGTCAGCGACCTGATCCAGGCGGCGTCGGGCGAGGTGGGCCTGGGCCTGACGTCGCTGCGGGCCGACGGCGGCGTGTCGGCCAATTCATTCCTGATGCAATTCCAGGCCGACATCCTGGGGATTCCGGTCGAGGTTCCGGAGAACATCGAGACGACGGCATTGGGCGCGGCGTACCTTGCGGGTCTTTCGTGCGGATTCTGGGAGAACATCGACGAGCTTCATTCGCTGCGGCGCGTCCGCCGCGTGTTTGAGCCGTCGCTGGGCGATGCGGAGCGCACGAAACTGCTGGCCGGCTGGCGCAAGGCGGTGGAGGGTGTGCTGAGGGAGGGGTGAAATGAGGAAAGAATAATGGCCGCCAAATCAGCCATCGAGTGGACGCATTCCACATGGAATCCGGTAACCGGTTGTTCTAAAACAAGCCCCGGTTGCGCACATTGCTATGCCGAGCGAATGGCGAAACGATTGCAGGCGATGGGGCAGCCGAATTATCGCAATGGTTTCAAGCTCACTACGCATCAGGAAACGCTGCATCTGCCGCTGGGCTGGAAGAAGCCGCAGATTATATTCGTCAACTCGATGAGCGACCTGTTTCACGAGGAGGTGCCGGAGCAGTTTATCGAAGGCGTGTTTCAGGTGATGAAACAGGCTCATTGGCATACTTTTCAGGTGCTCACGAAGCGTTCGGAACGGCTTGTGAAGCTGGCACCGTCGCTGGAATGGCCTCCGAACGTGTGGATGGGTGTGAGCGTGGAAAACAGCGACTATGTTTTCCGCATTGATCAACTCCGTCATACTCCGGCCGCTGTCAAGTTCATATCATTCGAGCCGCTCCTGGGCTCAGTGCACGATGCAGACTAGTGCGGTATCGACTGGGCGATCGTGGGCGGTGAGTCGGGCCCGGGAGCGCGCCCACTGGCTGAGGAGTGGGTACTCGATTTACGCGACCAATGCTTTTCAGCGGACGTCCCGTTTTTCTTCAAGCAGTGGGGCGGCATCAACAAGAAGAAGGCCGGGCGCGTCCTTCAGGGCAGAACATGGGACGACATGCCGCTCACCGGTCATACGAACATTCCGTGCATACACACAATCTGATGAAACGATGAAGCAAGACCGCTCAGCAGAGGAGATACAGAATAACCATCTGCCGGTCAAACTTCAAGGTGAATCGGGAATTCACACCGCGCAGCAACACGATTTCGGAAAAAATCGCGTAAAAAGCCGCGCTCCTATGGAAAATTTCCTCGATATGTGGCTTCTGAATGCTATCAGCGCCGGCGCCGGCTTCGCTTTCGCCGCCGGCAATGCGGGCGGCGCCGCACGATGCCAATGCTTTGTTATATTGCTGAAAGAGAGATGCCCGCATCAGCAGGGAAGTGCAAGTTGTAAGGGATCGTCATGGACAACGGGAACAGCGGTCAAGGCATGTCGCATAGCAGCGAGATGCAGGAGGCGCCGAAGATCATGTGGTGTGTGCTTGGTGAAAGCATTGTGCGAAGCACACCCACCGTGCTGGGCGCCATCCGATGCATCGCCCAGGATTCGCGGCTGGCGTGGGACAACCACCTGCGGCGCGTCCGCCGCAAGCCGATTGACACCATGCTTGAAATGGCCGGCACGGGTATGGCTGCGGGTGCGCTGGCGCACGCGACATGCCAGCGCCGCCACACCAGGAACAACAAGGAGAAAATGATGCAACGCACAGAGATGTCGTCTCAGCACCTTAAGGACAAGATCGACCGCCTCGAGAAGCAGATCAGGAACTTGTCGTCCGAATCCGCAACCAAGCTTCGCGACCGCTTCGAGGACCTCAGGGAGGAGGCGATGCGGCGTTATGAGCACGGATCGGAGGCGGCCAGGGAATATGTGACGGAGCATCCGGCCAAGGCCACGCTGACGGCGACGATGGCCGGATTCGCGTTCGGATACCTCGCACACATGTTGTGGCGCCGGCAGAAATGAGAACTGACGATCGAATCCACATGTTGAGGGAGCAAAGACTTTCGCCGGAACCGCCGCCCCGGGCAGACGGATTCCTGGCCGGCGTCGCGAGCTACGTCCGCGAGCTGGCCGAAATCTCGCTGGAAAACGTTCGCCATTCGGCACGCGAAGAAGCCAGGACATTGGGCCGCCGCACCATAATCACGGCGGCCCTGCTTGTCGCACTCGGCTTCGGCATAGTCATGATAGGCGTTGGCGCCGGGCAGATACTCGAAACCTTCTTCCCCACGAAAGGCACCGGCTATCTGATACTGGGCGGATTCTTCGCGTTGGCGTCCGGCATCGCCATCGCCCTCACGCTCCGCAGCAGGCATTGAAGAACAGCCACGCGCTGATGAAATGCGCAGGCAGAAACAGTGCGCCAGTACGTTTTCGCCTCAGGCCTTACGGGCGGGCGATGCTCGCCGCCGAATCATATTCGCAATGATCGCCTACTCGATTCGCATAGCCTCCATCGGTGCAAGGCGTGCGGCTCGGAACGCCGGATACACCGCTGCAACTGCGGCGAGTGCCACGCCGATCAACGTTGCTGCGCAAACCGCTGCAAGCAGGTCCGCCACGGGCACTGCAAGCGCGTATCTTGTGCCGAAGGCCGTTGCCATTCGCCCAAGGCCGAGCAACGTGCCGACTGCACCGCCGATACAGCCTCCCACTATACCCATCAGGCAGCTTTCCAATACGAACATCAGCATGATGAATCCGTCCATCGCGCCGAGGCATTTCATCGTGGCGATTTCGCGGAACCGCTCGGTCACGGCCATCAGCATTGCGTTGGATATTCCGATGACGCACACGAGCATCGAAACCAGCACGAGCCAGAACATCCGCCGGCCCAGGCCCATCCAGCCGGTGCCCATGCCGACTGTCTGGCGTTCGGCGCGGGCTAGCGCCAGTTCTTCCTGGCGTACGGCGGCAAGCTCGACGATCCGCTCGGGCGTTAAGCCGGCCGGGGCTTCGCGCACAGAACCGCCCGCGCTCGAAACGGCATCGGAGGGCGCCATGGCAGGCGCCAAGCCGGCTTCGTCCAGCTTGCGGAGGTAATATTTCGCCGCGCGCTGCGTCTGAAGCGTTTCCCACAGCAGTTTCATCGTAACGTCGCCCGGCAGCACGTTGTGCCACTGGGCGATGGCCTGCCGCGCCGCCTCGTGTTCGATGGTCCGCTCTATTGAACGCGCAGCAACGATCTTTCCGGCCTGCTGCTGGACGGCCGGCTGCACGTCGGTCTCGTCGAATTCGAAACCGGCACCGCGGATCGCGTCGCCGAATCCGGCGTCGGCCTCGGCCAGCGCGCCGATGACGGTCCGCCCGTCGAGCGCCGCCGATGCCTGCCGCACTGCCCGCTCGTAGCCCGCGAGAATCCCGTCGACGCGGTTGCGCGTGGCGGGCCATTCCGCCAGGAATTCCGATAGCTCCTCGACCGTGCCGGGCAATCTCACTGAGCGCATGTCTGCGAGCCGGTGCGCGAATTCGTCGAGCATCCCATCGCCGCCGAGCCGATCGAAGACGTCGGTGCCGGAGCTGGTATGAACGAGTGTCCGCCGCCGGGCGTAGTCTAGGTTTTCGAAAAACGCGAGGTATGCGATTGCGCGGCGGGCTGCGCCTTGCAGGTCCGACAGCTCGCCCAGTCCGCCCATCCGGGCCATCTCGGAAACGCGGGCCTTGGCTTGGTCGGGCGAAGCCAGCCTTGCAAGAATCTGCTCGCGTGTGCCGGGCCGCAGCAACTGCGAGGCCCAGTCGTGCACGAGGTGCATCCGCTCGATGCGTTCGCTCGTATGCCGCTGCACGGCGCGTTTTATCAGGCTTTCGCTGAGGATGTTCATCAGGAATGCAATCGCCACGGCTATCACGGCCACCGTCACGAGCGCGCGGAACAGACGATAGCGAATCCCCGTGACGGTAATGAGCACCGTCCGTGCGAGGCTGAGCCGGGGCTGGTCTGCTATCTCAATCGGTTTCATACGCGAATAGGCGTCATTCATCCACTACGATAGCCATTGCGCCGCGTGCGACGAGCATCTGGACATACGAGGTGATGGCGGCGCGCGATTCGTGAAACGACAGGCGATGCGCCGCCGCGAATTCGTCGATGACGTTCTCGACCGTCCTGTTGCCGTCGCACAGATTCCACACCTGCGTGCCGAGCCGGTCGAGGACCGTTCCGCGCTCGCGCCTCAGCGGCAGCACCCATGAAAGCGGCGGCACGAGAAACCACGGGCGTACGGTCTTGACATACACCTTCACGCGGGAGTCAGGCATCTGCTCGACGCGTGCTGCGGCGTTGTGTATCAGCCGCGCGGCGAGCATCTTCCGCCATGTGCCGGCCGTCGAAATGTTTTTTTCCGGGGCTTTCACGGCGCAACCTCCCGGCAGCATGCGAGCCGCCTGCCGAACAATTCCGCGTCTGTCGAGGCAGGCCGCGGCCCGGTGCGGGAAACGCTGTATAGGCGGCCGTCGGCCGGGCATATCCACGCTGCGGCTTCGCGCCAGGCCGTGCGGCTGAGCTTTCCGCGCAAGCCGCGCCCTCGAATCCGGCCTGCGGTGCGGCTGATTTCGTGCCCCCTGTCGTGCTGCGTGCTGACGGTCATCTCGGCATCGTCGGGCGCCTGCCGCTGCAGCCAGTCGGAAACAGGCTCCTTGAGCCATTCGCTCACCATGCCGCGCCGCGCAAAACGCTCGGCGGTCCCGCTCGATTCGTCCGCAAACAGCATTTCCGCACTCGCAGGCTCCACGCGGCAGGCGGTCAGTGCTAACCCGGAATCGGCCAGGATGTCCATTCCGAACGCACGCCAGCGCTGCCTGCCGTCATGTTGCGGCTCGGCCGCGACGCTATCGAGCACGGTTTCCTCGAGGGGCTGCTCGCGGCCGTCGGGCCACAGGAAAACGATTTCGACCACGCAGCGCAGTTCCGGCAGGAAGCGGGCGAATCGCGTCGTGTCTGATGCATCGGCTTCCGATGTAGGGAGCGGGCCCCCGTTGCCCGCCCGTTCGCATTGCAGCCCGTACCACGGGCCGCAGGCGAGCCGCGCCGGCGGGCGTTTCGTCTGCTCGAGCAGCTTCGCGGCATAGTCGGATATCGTGCGCTCGAGGTCCGGGCTGCCTGCTGTCGCCCGCCAGCTTAGTTCGAGGCGGAAACGATAGCGGTCGGCGAACGCGCAGCGGCCTTCATCGGCCGAGCGCGCGAACTGGAGCATCTCCCAGTCGGCCGGAATGCGCATCCTGATGTTGCGCCATATCCACAGGTTTGTGTTTTCTGTCGTCATCTGGGCAGCACGTGGAAAACCTTCGGCGGTTCGCCGGTCACCGCGAAATATATGGCGCCGACTATGACCGGCACGATGATCCCGAGCATCTCGCCGGCGATCAGGCCTATCATCAGCGGCTTGAGCTTCTGGTACAGCGTCGCGCCGCCATACTTCATGACCAGTGTCTTGATCAGCCAGCCCAGCAGAATCGAGAATGAAAACACACTGGCGGACCACATGCTCATCGTTACGAGCATCAGCGGATGGAACGGCCACGCCGGAAAGCGGTGCCGCAGGAACATGAACAGCAGCACGGCGCCGAACGACAGTGCGAACGTGATCATGCTCGAGCGGTCGGGCCGGACGGCCGCCAGCCGCTGCCAGCCGGACATCCGGTCCGATTCATCGAGCGTGCCCTGCGCCTCGAGCGCATTCCTGACGTCCAGGTTCGACCAGAACGCCTCGCGCGGTTTGCTGCCGTTCGACCACCAGTCGCCGCTGGTCGTCACGCCGTGCTGATACTGCAAGCGCAGCACCACCGGCACGCCCACCGCCAGGGCCGCGGCGATCGCCACGGCGCCCCAGACGGCCGTAGTGCCGACCTTCGCCTTCGCGCGGTCAGCCAGGCACAAGCCAGCAACGGCGAAGGGCATCAGCGTTTCTCGGGGGACTATCAGGATCGTCGACAGCATCATCAGCAGCAGCAACTGGTTCGAGCCGAGCGCCTTGGCTCCCATGAAGCCCATCATGATTGTCCACGGGAAAAATGCCCATCCCACGAAGAAATAGCCCGCCTCGGCAAGCAGCCGCGCCAGCACCACGAAAATAACGAGCGAACAGAACACGAACAACACGCCGAGCTGCCAGTCAAGCCCCGCCTGCATCAGCAGCAAAACCATACCCGCCACCGCCACGATGAAAACGCGCGCGCCGATCACGGCGTGCGGCTGGACGCTATCGCAACTGGGAAGAAACAGGCTCCGCCGCAGTACCGAAAGGTAATAACGCCGCCCGGTGTGCAGCATGCTCACGAACATGCCGAAGTAGATGCCGACGTTCAGAAAGCTCCACCGCGAAGGAGCAAGGCCGCTGCCCCCCAGCGAAATGCCATACCGTTGCAGCATGCCCGTCAGAAGCGAAAACACAAACGGCGATATGCCTATCGACAGGGCAACGTCTTTCGCAAGGAAATACGTGAACCCGACCACGATGAAAAAAATCGTGGGATTGAACAACGCCCACCACATGTGCCCCCAGAAGATCGGGAATATTCCCAGCAGCGGAACGCAGTTGAACCTGGTGGGAATCGGGATGACCGACTTCGGCCACCACAGGTTTATGTAGTTGTTCAGGTATATCAACAACACCGGCACAAGGCCGATCCAGAACAGCTTGTTGCGGAATATGCTTTCAGACGCCCCGCCCTCCTGGGGCAGCAGGCTGCGGGCGAACTCCACCGTCGGGTAGGGGAGATGCTCGTGATGCGCCCACTGCTGATGCACGATCAGCGACGCACTGATCACAATCACGTACATCATGAAAATCACAGGCAGCCAGAACAGCAGCGTCCCGTCCCACGCCTGCCACGGCACATCGCGATACCCGATCGTCTTGTCGCCCTCAGCCAGACCGGTCACGAAGCCGTCGACCGCCGTCGTGGTGTCGATGCCCGGCTCGGCGAGCATCTGCGTCGGCAGATTTTCCATCACGCCCACCTTGCGCGGCTCGACAATGCCCGCAAGGGCGGCGTCGAGCAGGCCGCGGTTCAGCCGCCGCAGATCGGTCGGCGTCAACTGCTCCGGGTTGCGCTCAAGGAGGATTCGAGCGGCCCAGGAAAGATTCAGCTCCTCGAGGCCGGCCGCGTTCTGCAGGTCTGGATCGTCCAGCACCGCGTTTAGCGCCGAGATCACGGCGGATTGCGCGCCTGCGTCATGGTTGGAAAGCCCGGCCGGCGCCCACGCTTCATCGGGAAGGCGGCTCCGCACCATCTCGCAAACGTGCGCCCTTGCCGCAATCCGATCGCCGTCCGTGTTGCCCAGCGCCGCCGCCAGCGCGGGCCAATCGCGGACCGAGTCGCGCTGGAACTGCTCGGGCGTGCCCTGCCAGCCTGCCTCCGTCTTCACGTGGTGGTGCGGCATCATCAGCGTGGTTGTGAAATAGCGAAGCAGACCGCTCGCCGGAACGGTGGACGCGAAGAAAGACAACGCCACGATCACAGCCAACTGCCGGCCGTTGAGCGAAATGCTCGGCGAGATACTCCTCAGCGTGCCGTTGATCAGCAGCAGGAAGATCACCAAACCGCCGAACACCGCAATCGGCAGGAAATTCCCGATCAGGAACGTGCTGCCGATTATCCAATCGTTGTGATGAGTGATTGCCGCGAGGATGCAAGCGCAGACAATGCCCAGGAAAATAGCGATGGCGCCGCGAGCTGTCATCTATTCCGTCGCTCCCCGTGCGAAAAACCCTTCGGGTTTTTTGTAGGGGCGGGCCTCTGTTGCCCGCCCGCATCATCGAAAGCCGGGCATTCTACATCAGCAGATTATATGGGAAGCAACGCCTGCTGTCAAGGTCACTTCACTTACAACCGCTTACATCAGGCCGCCGCGCCCGGCCCCGCAGACACCGAAAAACGATGCGGCTTGCCCGCGGCGAAGCCCCGGATTATTTCACTTGACTACCACCATTCAACCTGATATATAGATTGCGCACGAGGCCAAGCCTGTGCGTGCAGGCTCGGACCGCCGAACCGCGAACATTATCAGCGAGACGATCACCATGCCCGAACCAGCCCGCGCTCTGCGCCACAAATATCTCGAAGACACCTACCGGCCGGGCTACCACTTCACCGTGCCCGAGGGCTCTCACTCGCCCGTCGACCCCAACGGCGCCCTGTTCTGGAACGGCCGCTACCACCTGTGCTACATCTACCAGGAAGAAGAGACCGCCGGCTCGGAGAGCAAGCGCTTCCACTATTGGGGCCACGTCTCCAGCACCGACCTCCTCCACTGGCGTCACCATCCGCCCGCCCTCGGCCCCGGCGAAGGCGATGAGGGAATATTCAGCGGCGGAGCGTTCATCGACCGCAACGGAACGCCCACCATCACCTACTGGGGGCTTGGCAATCCGCGCGGCATATGCATCGCCACAAGCACCGAGCCGCACCTCGATCATTGGGAGAAATCAACCCGCAATCCCGTCATCCGCGAAACGCAATCAGGCCTGACCGTCGCGAAAGACCGCGACGGCAACGAAATCGTCTATGGCGCCGCGGATCCCTCCGCACCGTGGTGGCACGACGGCCGCTACCACCTGCTCACCGGCAACCTGCTGGTCCTCAACGAATTCGGCATCAAACGCAACATGCCCCAGCACAAGGGCGACACCGCATACCTGTTCCAGTCGGACGATCTGATCGACTGGGCATACAAGGGCGAATTCTATAAGTCGCGGCGCGAATGGACGGATGAATCCGAAGACTGCATGTGCCCCGACTTCTTCCCACTGCCGCCCGGCCCCGACGGCGGAGAACCGACCGACACCTACGTGCTCCTGTGCATCAGCCACAACAAAGGCTGCCGCTACTACCTCGGCGATTACTCCGGCGACAGATTCACCCCCAGCATTCACGAACGCATGACCTGGCTCGGCAAGACATGGGGCAACTCCGTAATCTTCGCGCCCGAAACGCTCGTGGACGCCGCAGGCCGCCGCATCATGTGGGCGTGGGTGTTCGGCTGGCACGAGCAATCGCGAGGATGGTCAGGCTCGCTAAGCCTGCCGCGCCTGCTGTGGCTGGCGGCGACGGCACCCTGCGCATGCGGCCCGTGCCCGAGCTTGACCGCCTCCGCTACAACCCCGTAGAACTCGCCGACATCAAGCTGCAAGCCGGTTCGGAGGCGCCCCTCCCCGACGTGCACGGCGACTCCATCGAGCTGTGCATCGAAATGCAGCCGCCGGCGGCCGGCAGATTCGGCGTGAAAGTGCTGTGCTCGCCCGACGGCTCCGAGCACACGACAATAACCTGCGATCCCGCAGCAGGACAGCTCATCGTCGACACGCGCAAATCGGGCGAAGGGCCAACCTGCGTCGAAGCAGCACCATTCAAGCTTGCGGAGAACGAACTGCTATTGTTGAACATCTTCATCGACAAATCATTCGTCGAAGCATTCGCCAACGACCGCCAGGCTATCGTGCAGAGAGTCTACCCCACAAGGCGCGACAGCACCGGCGTCGTACTATTTTCGCAAGCCTGCGCCACAGAAGTGCCGCTCGTGCAGGCGTGGGAAATGATGCCCAGCAATCCGTGGTAGGGCAGGTGGAAAGCGGACGAGACGCCCGCGATCCCAGCGCCTGGCATTCCTGGCGAAGTCCGGCAAGGCAAGGCTTCGATGTCACCGACACACCGGCCTGCGTCGGATGCTGCATGCGATCGGACCAGCCCGGTGGATACCGTATCTGCACGCCGGTTTACTCATGCCGCTTCGTGCCCGGTCCCGTCCGTGAATGGTGCGCTGACTATTCTGAAAACCAGTTTGCCGCCCTTGCACAGATAAAGGCCCGCAGGAATGAAGAGAACGATTCTGACAAGGCTACCTACGAATCTTCGAGCTGAGGCCGCACCAGCACTGGCAAACAAGCGTTCAAACAGCCCTATGGCAGGCTCCTGATCGTAAACGGCAGCAGGCAACGATCCGCCGCACATCTTGACGGCATCGCGTATGGATGATGATGTCCAGTAGCCTTCTATCGCTTCCGGCAGTGACGTTACTGCAAGTACGAGCAGATAGATGCCGAACAATCGAATCCCGACCCAGACAAAGTCTTCCTTGGTCATAGCGTGTCCTCGCTTACAGATGAAATGTTACGTTCCTGCAGATGCTCTCGAAGCTGTGTAAAGAAGCAAAGTGTGGGTGCAAAAGGAAACAGGCATAGAACCAGCAGATACCATTTCGCCTTCTGCAGGCCTTTGTGTGTCTTGTCCAACATCCAGAGACACCAGAACGCAGTCAGGATGGCGGCAAGCAGACCTGGCAACCCTACCGCTATCAATGCAGGAGGTGTCGTCTGCCCCGTCAGCATCGGCTCATTGGCCCAAGACAGATAGACGAGCAAGGTGCACCATGCAGGATATGCGGCAAACCACACATCCAGCACTTGATATCGGAAGGGCCTTGAGCTATGTTCTACAGAGCCTTGTGCGTGGCCGGTCATCGTTAAGCTCCGTTTATTCCCAAGAAACCATCGGGCACATCTCGCTCGCTCAGCTCCCGGAAACGGTACAGCAGTACCACGTTCAGCAGTGCATTAAGAACTATGACAACTATGCCGATCAACAGGATTCGCTTGGCAACGGCAATGGGTCCTTCTGCAATCCATTTCCCGAGGTTGCCGCGTTTGCAGCGAGGCTCGGATAATGCTCCTGTAACGCACTCTCATTAATCACCGAGTTTCTGTCGAGGTCGGTCACCCTCATTGCAGGCATCATTGCGAGATGGAGACTGAGGAAGGGGAATAGCAGTGTGCCGAACAAGACCATCCCAAGGTTCAGCCACAGAGAAATTCTGAGCAGGCGCATAGTGTGGAGTTACATAGAAACGTACTCCATGTCAGAAGTCAATGCCATTGGCCGGTGGGGCGGGGATTGCCCTGCTCTCCGTTGGCCTCGCGGGCTGATCGAACGGCGTTTCTACAATGGATCGTGATCGGTTACCGGTTTTCCGGTGTTGTAGGCGAAAGCTTGCAGACCGGAGTAACCGCCGGCTATTTTCCGAACGAACGCTTCTTGTGCTGGCAGGGCTTTACGCCGTGATTGGCCTTGCTGGCGCGCACCTTGCGCTGCAGTTTTCTGCGAGTGCCGCTCATATCATTTTTCCTTTCAGGTCTGGTGGCTGTCGGAATCATCTCGCTCTTCAGCAACTATCATACGGCAAATGCGGGCGAGAATCAAGAAGATAGCACTGCTTGAGCCGCGATTGCTGCCCCCCGATGGCAGCCGTGGTGTGTGGGTGCGTAGTTTTTCCGTGGGTCCTTCGCGTATAATGTGCTATCCTCTAAGGCATCGTCAACTGGTTCATGGAACCAAAACCAAAGAGGATAGCACGATGCAAGGAATGCAGGACTTCGAAGCAAAGGTGGAAACGATTTTAGCACAAGCCCGTGAGAATCTCTACAACATTCGCCGCAAACTCGACGGCGCGCAAGATGAGCAGGTCGTGACGCTCATGGAAGAAGAGATTACGCAACTGAAGCAGAACGTGGGGCAGAGCTCTCAGCAGGTTCTCATGGAAGTACAAGTGGATGTGCGCGACCCCGTGACGT
>Ga0307380_10005096_pt1 | contig 17520 bp, 18 predicted proteins | sample UN3MG_FD_202239 | JGI IMG/M metagenome (GOLD analysis project Ga0307380, IMG submission 202239) | Soil microbial communities from Risofladan, Vaasa, Finland - UN-3 | ecosystem: Environmental > Terrestrial > Soil > Coastal area > Acid sulfate soil | place: Finland: Risofladan, Vaasa | collected...
CCCGGGTCTGGCCGGTGGCTGCGTTGCGTTATGAGTAGTCCGTTCCTGCAAGCCGAGGGGCTGTTCAAGTCCTATGTCATGGGACGGACGCCGCTGCGCGTGCTGCGCGGGGCGTCGCTGGATGTGGCCCAGGGCGAGTTCGTGGCCGTCATGGGCGCCAGCGGGAGCGGCAAGAGCACGCTGCTGCACATCCTGGGGGCGCTGGATCCGCCGGACCGTGGCAGCGTGTTCATCGACGGGCAGAGTGCCTTCGACATGCCGCGACGTCTCCGGGAGCGCACCCGCAATGCGGACGTGGGCTTCGTGTTCCAGTTCTATTACCTGTTGCCGGAACTGAACGTGTTCGAGAACATCCTGCTGCCGCACATGGTCGGCCACTCGATTCTCGGGTGGCTTCGCGCCGGGTCACAGGCGCGGCAGACGGCGCGGGACGTGATGGAGGCGGTGGGGCTGAGCGATCGGGCCAAGCATCGGCCCAGCGAGCTGTCAGGCGGGGAGCGTCAGCGGGCCGCCATCGCCCGGGCGATCAGCAACCGCCCGCGCCTGCTTCTGGCCGACGAGCCGACCGGGAACCTCGACGCCGCCACCGGCCAGGGCATCCTGGACGTGTTGCTCAAGCTCAACAGGCAGGGGCAGACGATCGTGATGGTCACACACGATCCGAACGTGGCCGCCCTGGCCCACCGGGTGGTCGAGCTGGTGGACGGGCGGGTCAAGAAGCCGAAAACACACGCGTGAACTGACAGAGCGGATAGTTGCCGGGTGCGCGAGGACTACTGAGACTGGCTGCTGTGCGGCACCGGTTTTCAGCCGGTGGGATAGCGCTGGGCGGACCTCACGTCCCGTAGCCCTTCGGACTCTCAAGGAATCGCAACTGCGGGTCGATATGCGCCTTTCGCTTGGCGACTCCGCGAAGCGCGTTCGTCTCCACGTCCTCGTTACCCCATTGGTGCCAGCCCGGCCGGCGGAATCTTGCAAACAACTCGAGATATGGACCTGGCGAGCATGCTTCTACGAGATCGTAGAGTTCGTCCGGCTTTCGGGAATGTTCTCGTTTACGAGTGGAGAGCAAGTTCACCTGCGTGCGACCCGGCTTAAGCGTGCGCATACTCCCTCGTACGCCGAAGAGCACGAGTTCCGTGACATTGCGGAAATAGAATCCCACTCCACGGCCGTCCGGGCCTCCATCCTTTCGGATTTTGTACCAAACGACATTGGACTTGTACGTGAAGCCCCAACACTCCATCACGCTGAGCCCTTCTTGCAGCAGGGCGTTGGGCACCCATAGATAAAGGTGCGATTTGGCTGCTGCCAGCTTCGGTACGGGGAGTTCCATAATCTCCTTCAATTCCAGTGTCGGATAGCGCAGTAACCTTCTGTGTTCAGGCGCCATCTTTCCTGTACGGTTTTGGAACTGCCACGGAGGATCTGCCAGGATCGTCGAATACGGTCCTTGCGCTTTGCCAAGTAAGTCTTCGGAAGGATTCGGTTCTGTGAGCTTGTACATTCTAGCCATCCCTGCTAACTCCAGCGAAGACCTAAATGGTAACAACGCTTCTGGGGATTCCAATCAACAAGAGCGGGCATGGGTTCCCAACGCCGCGGTCAACACGATCCGCGAGCTTGCCCCAATGGGTGGTGGCCTCCCCGAACTTGTCGGCCACGAAGGCGTGTGCCCATCCCTGGCTGAAGGTTCCTTGGGAAGTCGCGGCTTCCTCAATGAGCCTTTTCTGTCGCGCCGTTGGCGTATAGTATCTGGCGAGGGCCTCGATGCTATCGATTCCATTCTTCCCTGCAAAAGCCTCGATGATGTTGCGCATACCCTCGTGCAACGAGGTGCCTCGAGTGATGATCGCACCGATCGAGATAGCACCGTCTGCATGCAAGCGCTTGAAATTCTCCAGGTCTCGATCGAAGAATGGATCCTTGTTGTTCCACTCGATTTCGAGAGAAAAGGTGCCGGCGTCGAACGCCTTGACGTGATCGATCTCGTGAGAGACTGACTCCTTTTGAGTTGCATTGACGATCTTCGTGATCTGGAAACTGTGCTTCTTCCAGCCCTTGTCGGTTAGAGCTGTCCGGAGTCTCTGTGTTAATTGCCCTTCTCCACCGCCGCCGCGCACCAGTTCTTCGGCGGGAATGGCCACGTTGCTGAGGATCGTCTGAAGCTCAGCGACAGCAGACGGCATGTCGTGCTCGAGGATGGCTTCAGCATGGTGAAGAGTGAGGATCTCAAACCCCTTGCCCATGATGTGGTCAAACATCAGCAAGCCTCTCTATTGCTGGAGGTGCTTCGGGGCTCCCGCCCGGGTTGTCGATTCAGGCGGGTCCGGGCTAAACCCGCTCTCGCCCTCGGGGCGCAGATCATAATCCAGGGCAGTGCCCAGGTAAAGGGTTTGCTGCTGGTGCGAGAACCCATTCGCTCACTGAGTTTGGCGGGAATCCCCTCCCGCAACCTCGTAGGATGGGAATCCTGCAAGCCATGCGTGCGAGATAGGAATCTCGCACGAGGGTCCTTGTGATGGGGCTGTCCAGCGGGCTGTTGGCCCTCGACTGCCGCCGTGCGAGGCGTGCCCGGGCGCTGGCTGCTAAGGCTCGGGCACCTTCTGGACCCAGCCGTAGGGGTCGGGGGCGTCGCCGACCTGGATGGCGGTCAGCTTCTGGTAGAGTTCCATGCTGCGCCGGCCCGGCTTGCCGTCCTTGGAGTAGACCATCTTGCGGTCGCGCCAGGTGATGGAGGCGAAGGGCGTGATGACCGCGGCCGTTCCGCAGCAGCCGGCCTCGACGAACTCGAAGATCTCCTCGATGGGCACGGGGCGTCGCTGAGGCCTGAGGCCCATCTCCTCGGCCAGGGTGATCAGCGACATGTTGGTGATGGACGGCAGGATGGAGGCGCTTTCAGGGGTGACGTATTGACCCTGCTTGGTGATGCCGAAGAAGTTGGCCGGCCCGCACTCGTCGACGTACTTCTTCTCCTTGGCGTCGAGGTAGACGACGTCGGCGAAGCCTTTTTCCCTGGCGGGCATGCCGGCCCGCAGGCTGGCGGCGTAGTTCCCGCCCACCTTGACGTCGCCGACGCCGAGGGGCGCGGCTCGATCGACCTCCTCCTCGACGATCATGTTCACGGGCTTGAAGCCGGTCTTGAAGTAAGGCCCGACCGGGGTGACGAAGATCAGGAACATGTACTCTTTGGCCGGCTTGACGCCGACCTCGGCGCCGGTGCCCAGGGCCAGCGGCCGGACGTATAGGGACGCCCCCGTACCGTAGGGGGGGACGAATCTTCGGTTGGCGTTGACTACGCGGCGGACGGCGTCGAGGAACATCTCTTCGGGCACTGGGGGCATGAAAATCTTTTTGCACGAGCGGATCATACGACGAGCGTTCTCATCGGCCCGGAACAGGACTACGTCGCCGCTCTTGGCCTCATAGGCCTTCATGCCCTCGAAGCACTCCTGCCCGTAGTGCAGGCAGGTTGCGGCCATGTGCATCGGAATCGTCCTCTCGGAGGTGAGGACGCCCTCGCTCCACGAGCCGTTGCGCCAGCTGAAGCGGATGTTGGAATCGGTGTCCCGGTATCCGAAGTCCAGATTCGGCCAATCGAGCTCTGCCTTACTCATGCTAATCTCCTCAGTTGCTGATCCCCCGGCCTCCTTCGCTGCTGACGCCGGTTCACGCGGATGTCGGTGAGGCACCGGTGACGGCAAGGACTCCGGACAGGGTGCGGCTGCCGGCCGGAACCGTCCAGACACACCAGTCGTTCGGCGGAGGCGTTCATTATCCGATAACCAGATCCGACGTGGTCCTCCGGTACTCGGCCCGCAGCCCGTCCATTGGTGCATTAGCGAGGGCGGTCACGTGGTCTCGGGCGTCGCCGGATTGCCTGTTCCGGCATCGCCCGAAAGGGCCCGGGCCGCCGCCGCGGGGCCGACCTCCAGCATATCAGGTCGCCCGTCGGATTCCACCCCGGATCGGCGCGGGCCGGCTTTCCCGGCGCTGCGTCGAGGCGGGCGCGGTAGACACACCCGGCTGAAACCGGCGGGCGGTCCTGCCCGATCAGCCGATCCGAAGGGGCGTTTCTGCCGATAGAAGGCCTGGCGTAATGCCGCGACGGACCTGCACATGGCAGCGTGGGGCGTGTTACTCTCGATCGGCGGGGGCCTGGCGGGCGTGCTGGTGTTCCTGGGCCTGGTGGCCGACGAGGTGTGTGCGATCGAGTCACACCTCGCGTATCGGCGTCGGATCGAGGCTGACGCGGCCGCCAGACGGCAGGCCCTGGAGGCGGAAACACCCGGTTGACTGAACCTTGGGGCGTCCGTACAGTGATGCCGGAGACGGTGTCCGCGAGCAACGACTGACCTGACGAGGCGCTTGGCCATGTACAGACCTGCTGCGCGTCTGGCACAACTCCGTCATCTTCTGACGGCCCTGGTGGTGGTTGCCATCGTGGGCGGCGGCCTACTGATCGGTCTGGGAGGCGTTCGTCTGCCCCGACCGGACGGTGTGTGGCTGATCGTGGTCGGTGCGGCGACCGTTCTGGCCTCGGTGGCGGGGTTCGTGGTCACGTTCATCATACTGAAGATCGACGCGAACATCGCCCGCATCTCGACGGCGCTGCGCGATTTGTATGAACAGGTGGATCGCCACGGGGCCAAACTGGACGCGGTCGCCGAAAGCACGCGTCTGTCGGACGCGGCCAAGTCGATCGCTCACCGGCTGGAGGACCGGGCCGCTCTTCGTTCCGCGATCCACTCCGAGATCGCCATGAACGACTGGGAAGCGGCCATGGCGCTGATCAACGAGATGGAAAGCCGTTTCGGGTACAAGGAGGAGTCCGAGCAGCTCCGCGAGCAGGTCAACCGGGCCTGCCGGAAGTTCTACCACGAAGAGGTGGACAAGGCTCTGCCGGTCATCGAGCGGTTGTTTGCCGTGCACGACTGGCACCGGGCTGAGCAGGAGATCCGGCGTCTGCTGACGGCCTTCCCGAATGAGCCGCGTTTCGCGGCGCTGCGTGAGGAGCTGGCAGAGCGCAAGGAGGCCCGCAAACAGGAGTTGGTCAGAGCGTTTACCGAGACCGCCCGGCGCGACGAGATGAACGTGGACCAGGGCATGGCCATCCTGCGGGAGCTGGACGAATACCTGACGCGGGAGCAGTGGGCTCAGCTCCAGTCGGCCGCCCGCGAAGTCGTCAAAGGCAAGCTGCTGCAGTCGGGGATGCGTTTCCGTTTTGCGGTCAAGGAACAGCGCTGGCGCGACGCGCTGGAGGTCGGCGTAGCCATCACCGAGGAGTTCCCCAACTCTCAGATGGCCCGGGAAGTCGAGTCACGGTTGGCCGTTCTCCGCGCTCGAGCCGGTGTCCCCGGCGACGTCGAAGTGACCGCCTCCCAGCCGGATCATCCGACCACCTAATCCCGGATCTATTGGTGGGCATGCGAAGCCCGTTGCGGGGCCGCCGTCGGGCGTGCGCTGACAGGCTCCGCAGGTGCACGATCCCGGTGCCGGACCGAGTGAGGCCGATTCGCTGCCCGCTGGTACATGGGATTATCGGTCGGGCTCCTGGGGCGCCCGGCGGCTTGGCCTGCTTGCTGATGTCGGTCCCTGTCCGGACCGCCGGCGGTGATGCCTTCGGTCGGGGTGCCGGCGCAACGACGGGCCCGAATGGGATGCCGGTAGATCAAGCAGCCCGACTCCACATCCGATATTCCTGAAACCTGAGGCGAATGTCGCGGCTGCGGGCGGGACGCCTCGGGCTCGTCCGTGAAGTAGGGCTTGCCTGGCGGGGCAGACGAAACGTAGGCTGAACTTGGGGTAAACACCTCAGGGCGGACCGTGTTCGATGGACGGTGACAGACTGGCCAAAGGACCTTCAAAACGGCGGCATCACCGACAGAGGCGGACCTTTGTCGGGCTGCAGTTTCGGTTCACGGTGTTGATGCTCAGCCTGGCGCTGGCCGCCATCGCGTTGGTCGGTGGCGTGCTGGTGAACCTGACCAGCCAGTTGGCCAGCCGCCACAAGCAGCAGCAGTGCGTTCAGTTGGCATCGCTGCTGGCCAAGTCCGCCGCCGAGCCCCTGCAGCGAAAGGACGCCGACTCGCTCCAGAGCCTGGCGGAACGGTTCGGCGTCGAGGGAGGGGCCCTGTTCGTCGCCGTGGCGAACCCGTTGGGTGAGGTGGTTGCGGCCTCCGATTCCCTCGGTCGGTGGGTGAGGATACAGCCCGAGGCGGCGACGCTGAACGGCGAGGAAACCCTTGGCGTGCCGGTGTTCATGCAGGCGTTGGCGGGCTGGGAAGCACACCTGCAAGTCACCTATCCGGTCAACGGCACCGAGCCCGATGACAGCGGGGCTCGGCCGTTGCTGGGCTATGCCCGCGTGGGTCTGGAGGTCCAGAACACGATGCGCGACCTGACCGCGACCATCGATCTCTTCACCGGCATGAGCGTGGCCCTGCTGATCCTGGCGTTTCCGCTGGCCTACCTGGTTGTCCAACGCGTCGTCTTTCCTGTCAACGAACTGTCCCGAGTGGTCCGTCAGTTCGCCAGCGGCGATCTGGCGGCCCGTAGTGCGGTCCGCAGGAACGATGAGATCGGGGAGCTGGCCGGCGCGTTCAACACCATGGCCGACGAACTCACCCGCAAGCACGACGAGATCCTGGCTCTGAACGCCGACCTGGAGGAGCGTGTCCAGCGGCGGACACGTCAGCTTCGCGAGCTGGCCTCGCGCGAGCCGCTCACCGGGCTGTACAACCGTCGTCATTTCAACGAGGTGCTGTCGGCCCGGTTCTCCGAGGCCTTGCGCTACGGGTCGGACCTCTCCTGCGTGATGCTGGACCTGGACGACTTCAAGTCGGTCAACGACCGCTTCGGGCACCACATAGGCGACGAACTGCTGATCCTGACGTCGGTGACTGTCGGGAGCCAGTTGCGTGCCGCTGACGTGGCGGCCCGTTACGGGGGTGACGAGTTCGTCATTCTGCTGCCGCAGACGGACGCGGACCGGGCCCGGGTGCTGGCGGAGCGAATCGCCGAGAAGTTCGCCAAAGATCTGGCCGAGAAGCTGCCCCAGATTCATACCAGCCTGAGCATCGGGATCGTGAGCTTCGGCGAGGCCGAGGGGGGGTCGCCCGACGACCTGCTGCGTGCCGCCGACGAGGCCATGTATCGTGCCAAGGCCAGGGGCAAGAGTCGGATCGTCATGGCCGAGGTTGTTGCGTAATATTCCCATCGATGGTGACGAATATCCCGTCGCCAGGACGCTCCCGTCCGACGTGGCAAGCGGTCGCGGTTATAGCCGTGTCCGCGGTTTGTAATCGCCACGACCAGCCAGCCGAGGTAGACTTCACCGGGGTGGTTCGCGTTCCGCGGCCCCCGCCGGAGTCGCTGGTGTCCGGCTTGAACGTGGAGTAAGGACATGTGGCAGAGCATCGGCAAGTACGTCGGCGGCAAGGTTTTGACCGCCGTCCTGGTCGTGTCCTCCGCCGCGGGCGTCATCTGGTTCTGGCGGCATCCCGAACAACTGGCCACGATCTGGCAGGTGGTCAAGTTGGTGCTGGTCTGGCTGGGTTTCGTGATCGTGCTGCCCTGGGCCCTGTTCTTCGTCACTTCGTGGGTGATGAAGAAGGAGTCGAACCTGGCGGCGGGGCTGATGTTGGCGGGCTACCTGGCGATGGACATCGTGCTGGCGCTGTTGCTGGCCGGGGGGGCACGCGGTCACGGCACGTTGACCTGGATCGTGCTGGTGCTTGGCTTTCTTTCGGCCGGGGTTTATAATTTCGTGGTCTGCGACTATCAGGCCGACCGGATCGACGAATCCTTGTGATCTCAGCAGTTGCAAGCGAAGGGCGTTCGCATGTCCACCCCCCAGGCCGGTGATCGCGTCAACAACTACCTGCTCGAAGTGCTGGTGGGTAGCGGCAGCTTCGGACAGGTGTGGCGGGCGCGCCATCACGTGTTCGACGAGCGGGTGGCGATCAAGATCCCGACCGATCCGCAGTACGTGCGCAACCTGCGGCACGAGGGAGTGGCCGTCCACGGCCTGCGGCATCCCAACATCGTACGGGCCCTGGACCTCGACCCGTATGCCGATCCCCCCTATCTGATCATGGAGTTCGTGGACGGGCCGTCGCTACGGCAGGTGATCGACGCGAACCCGGGTGGTCTGCCGATTCCGGTTGTGGTCGAGATCACGAGTGGATTGCTCTCGGCCCTGGGGGCCGCCCATCAGGGCGGGCTGATTCACAGGGACGTGAAGCCGGCCAACATCCTCCTCGAAGGCGTGAAAGACAGCGGGGAGAACCTGGCGGAGATCACTCGAGACGCGGTCAGGGTAGCGGACTTCGGGTTGGGCAAAGCGGGGGGGGTCACCACGGCGTCGATCATGCAGTCGGGCAGCGTGCTGACCGAGGGTGGACGTAGCATCTCGGGCACGTTGGCCTATATGTCGCCCGAGCAGAAGCAGGGCGGCGACGTGGACGGCCGCAGCGATCTGTATGCCTGCGGCATCATCCTCTTCGAGTTGCTGACCGGTGAGCGCCCGTCGGGCACCGAGATGCCCAGTTCGGTCCGGGATGAGGTTCCGGCCGTAATGGACCAGGTTTTCAGCCGCAGCTACACGCGATTGGACCGACGGTACCCGTCGGCCGAGGCCATGCTGGAGGCGCTCTCGGCGGCGGGTCCGGACCGTGCGGCCGGCGGTCCGCCGCCGGTGCCGACCGTGGTAGGGCGCACCTGCCCCAAGTGTGGCCGACCCGTCGGAGGGGACGATAACTTCTGCATTCACTGCGGTTGGCAGTTGGTGGCCGAGGTCCCGCGGTGCCCGTCGTGCCGCGGATGCATCAAACGCCAGGACCGGTTCTGCATCTCGTGCGGGACCGGGCTGGAGTCTCGGGTGGGTTAGAAAGCGAGCGGAGGTAGCAGTCGGTGATGACTCGTGGGCTGTTGACCAGCCTGATCGCCGTCCTGATGGTGGCGGTTCTGGTGTTCCTGTTGATCAGGACGATGGCCTACGTTCTGGGCGCCCTGGCCCGAGGGATGGGGCGGCTGTTCGCAGGCGCCTCGGGGACGGATCGGCCCCCGCCGTTCGCCGGAGGGTCGGGCCAGCCGACCGGGCCGCTGAGTGTCGGACCTGTGCGGATGTGCGGCAACGAAGACTGCCGCCACGCGAACGTGCCCGGTGCCCGGTACTGCGCCCAATGCGGCCGACCGCTGACCGGGCCCGTTTCGGCTGCCGACGGCGGGCCAATGGTATGAGCGACGAGGCCCAACGCGCACTGCAGGCTGAGACCGAGTTCCTGGGCGGCGTCGAGTCGAACTTCGAGCGAGCCAAGGGCAATCAGCTTCGCGGGAGCATGTGGCAGACGGCCCGCCACGACGAGGAGGGCGCCCTGCGTGCGGCGATGGCGTCTCACCATCGCCACGACCGGGAGCTGCTCAAGCAGATGCCGCGTAACTCGCGGATCGCGGTGCAGGGGTTCGAGCGGCGGTGGGTGTTCTTCAGGCGGGCGACGGGCGTGGCGATCGCGTCGGTGCTCTGCCCGTTGGAGCATCTGGCCTCGGGCGCTGAAGGCCCCCTGCCGGCGGTGACCCTCGGCGAGCTGATGGATCACGTGCGGAAGCTGGCCGGCGACACGAAGCTGCAGCACGTGATCGGGGTGTGCAGCCCGAGCGGGTTCACCGAGGAGGCTCGCAACGCCCGACTGGACCAGCCCAACGTAGCGCTGGTGCTGATCGAGCCGCGTTCCGGCGGCGGGTGGCGAGTGAACGGGACCGGTGAGGACCTGCCTGAGTCGGTCCTGGCCCTGTTCGATCCGGAGGCGGCCGCCCAGAAGATCGCTCGGGTGCGTCGGGAGATCGAGGCCCGCGGCGCGGACCTGCTGGTGGGCGGGGTGAGTGTGGAATCGGTGGCCGAGATGCTGGAGCTGCCGGTCGAGGTGGTTCACCAGGCCTTTGCGGCGGTGGCCCGGGAGGATCCGGAACTGAGGTTGACCGGCAAGGCCGGTGAAGCGCTGCTCTACCGCGGAGCGGCCGATACAAAGCAGGAGGCCGCATCCATGAACGTCGTGGACCGCATCAAGGCCATCTTCTCTCGCGAGGGCGACGAGGCCCAGAAGATCAACATCCTGGCCGAGCGCCGGGCGGCACTGGCTCAGCGCCGGGACCGCATCTACGAGGACATCGGCAAGCTGGAGGAACGGGCGGACAAGCTGCTCAAGCAGGGCCAGTCCACCACCGTCGAGGTGAGCAAGCGGCGCCTGGCCAGCCAGTTGGCCCAACTGAGAAAGGACATCGGCCGGCAGAACACGACGGCCAACATGCTGAACTCGCAGATCAACATTCTCAGCACCGACATCCACAACCTGACGCTGATCCAGCAGAACCAGATGGCCCGACTGCCGGACACCGAAGAGTTGACTCAGAACGCGGTCAAGGCCGAAGAGATGCTCGAGACTCTGCGGGGTGACGCCGACCTGGTGTCCAGCCTGGAGGTGGGCATGGGTGAGGTCATGACCAGCGACGAGGAGCTGGCCATTCTCAAGGAGTTCGAGGCCCCGGCCGCTGAGGCCGAACCGTCGAAGGAGCCCCCCGCCAAGGCGGCGCCCCAGCGGGCGCCGGAAGCGTCGCCGCCGGCCCGTGAGAAACGGAAGGCTCCGGAAGCACCCGAGAAGAGTTCCCGACCGGCCGACGCGGAGCCGAGTTGACTCGCGCGCCCCCGGAAGGACCCGGACGATCGACCATGTCACTATTGGACTGGCTGACGAAACGCAAGAAGCCGCTGTCGCGGATGACGCGGTCTGAGCTGCGCCGGCAGGAGTTGCTGCTGGAGAAGGATCGGTCGCAGTTGCTCAAGCGCGTCACCAAGCTGGCCAGGGAGAAGCAGGAGATCTTCCAGAACGGCGCGACCGAGCAGACGCCCGAGGTCCGGCGGGTGCTGGCCCAGGAGTTCGAGCTCAAGACTTCGGAGCAGCTCATGCTCTCGCGGCAGCTCAACATCCGCAGCAAGGAGATGCTGACCGTCTCGCGGCTGCGGATGCTGCGGGAGAACGCCGAGCGAGCCGGCGAGACCGGCGGGCGCATCGGGCTGATCGGCGAGAAGGACATTGTGCGCCTCGGCAAGCTGATCGAGAACGATTCGATCAAGGCCGAGGTGTATCAGGAGCGACTCGACGAAGTCCTGTCCGTGGCTGCGGGTGTCGAGGAAGGCACGGACGGGCTTTCCGAGGCCGGGCGCAGCGTCATGGACGTGTGGCAGAAGCTCGACGACGGCGCCATTGCCAACGCGACCGACGCGTTCGACGAGGCCGACCGCCGGGTCCGCGAGCGGCACACCGCCGCGGCCGAGGAGTAGCCGGGTGGAGGAGGACCGCGAGCCGCCCGAGGCGCCCCCGAGGACCTGGCCGGCGGTGTTCTTCGCCTTCCTGGGCGGCGGGTTGGCCATGGCGGCCATCGGGATCGAGCACTGGGCGGCGGAGTTCGGCGCCTGTGGTTGTCTGGTGCTGGCCTGGTATCTGAGCCAGCCGCTGGGCGAGGCGGAGGACAACCCGCACCCGTTGGGGCGGCGCTCGACGCAGTTGCTGCTGATGGCCTTTGCCGCGATCACAGGTGTGTCCGGTGTGCTGCGGCTGATGCGCGGCGGCTGAGCGACGGGTTTGCGTGAGGCGGTTGATCAGATGGATCTGTCCAGGCCCCTTCGACGGAGCGTTACCAACCGGTCGATCGCGGGGGTCTGTGGTGGTCTGGCGGAGTTCTTCGGCATCGATCCCACGGTGATTCGGGTGGCATACGTGCTGGCCAGCTTCTTCGGGGTGATCGTCGGCGGAGTGCTGCTGTACGTGATTTTGTGGGCGGTGATCCCGGAGCGGGAGTATTACTAGCGATTGCCCCGGGCCTGTGGAACGCGTTGACCGGCTGGAAACCCGGTCCCACATAGGACATGAACCGGCGGGTCGAATCCGCCCGACACGGAAGGCGAACCGATGGGCCTATTCAAATCGGAAGAGGAACGCCGGATCGAGCGGGACATCAAGATCCGCCAGGGCATCCGCCGCATCGAGAAGGCCATACGGGAACAGGGCAAGTTCCAGGACGATTTCGTCAAGAACGCCCAGCGGGCCAAGAAGATCGGCGACACGGCCCAGTACCGGTTCATCCGCAACTCGCTGAAGAAGACGGCCACCATCCGCAAAATACTCGAACGGCAACTGCTGTCGGTGAAGAACGCGCTGCTGATCAAGAGGCAGGCGGAGGCGTCGGCCGACTTCGCCGGTGCCATGGGCATGATGGCCACCGAGATCGGCAAGCTCTTCGGCGAGACCGACCTGCTCAAGACCCAGGCCGACTGGGAGAAGGCCATGGTCCAGTCCCAGAGCATGGAGGAGCGCATGGCCATGTTCCTGGACAGCATCGAGGATATCGCGGCCGAGGACGTCGAGATGGCCTCGGCCGAGGCCATCAGCGATGAGGAGGTTGACCGCCTGATCGAGGCCGAAGCGGAGGCCGAACATCAGAAGGAGCTGGGTCGCCTCGCCGGCCTGCGGGCCGAACTCGATTCGCTGAAGGGCGAGGGGGAGAAGCAAAAGTAGAGTCCGGCGTTCGCCAACGATGTCGGCCCCGGCGATTACGGGACACAAGCATGAGCCAGATCGTGTGTCCAGCTTGCGGATCGAGGAGTTCCCGTTTAGCAAGGAAAGGAGAGCGCCCCGACGTCTGGTTTGTCATCAAGTCGTTCCGGAAGTGCGACGAATGCGGATGCGTCTTTGAACCTCCCACAGGTCGCATCCTCGGCACCATCGTGAGCCTGCTCGGCGTTGGCAGCATACTGGCGCCGGTGCCCGGACTGCTCGACAGCCTCTCGCCATTCAGACCGTTCTTCCTCGTCTTCTACGTCTTCTTAGCGATACCGGCCTGCATCTACGGTGGCCTGCAGATGATGAATTGCGGCCTGCAGACCTGGCGTACCCGGAAGCCGCACCGTTCCGTCACTCCTACCTGACGCGGGCATATGGTCCAAGCAGACCACGCACGAAGCCAGGCCTTTCTGACGTCCCAACCGGTGGCTGATCGCGCCGTACGAGTCTCGAATCGGTGGGTAGTCGATGCCTCGATCGCGTTGCTGATCGCGGTGGTCTGGTGCCTGTGGCTGGCGGGGCCGGTGCGGCGGCAGATGCCGGTGGCGGACGATACGTTCCGTGACGCGGCCTACGTGGAGAACATCCTGGCGGGTCGCGTGCTCGAAGACCCGTCGATGGCGGGTTTCAGTTGGTGGTACGCGCCGGGCGGGCCGCTGTTCTACGCGGGCGTCAGCCGGCTGACCGGCGTCTCGCCGATCCCGCTGTACAGATCCAGCATTCTGTGGGCCAACGTCCTGATACCGGTTGGGCTGTTTCTGCTGGTGCGGTTGTATTGGGATCGAGCGACGGCCGTGGCCGCGCTGTTGATGGTCTGGCTGGGGTCGCGCTGGTGGCAGACGCATCTGGCCATGCCCATGCCGTCGATCCAGGGGCTGATCCCGGCGCTGGTGGCGCTGATGGTCTGGCGGCGTGCGCTGCAGGGCAAATGGGGCCGGCCGGCGCTGCTCGGCGTGGTGTTGGCGGCCTGCACCTGGCATCACATGATCAGCGCGATTGTGGTGAGCGGAGCCATTGGGATTCAGACGCTGCTGTGGGCCGTCGCCGATCGCGGCGGGCTTCGATACGGGCCGCTGCGGAGCGCCGCGGTGGCCGGTGGTGTTTGTGCGGTTCTGATCGTGCCGCTCGCCTGGCACCTGTTGGCCATCCCCTGGAACAACTCGGCCCATTCCGCGCTGGCGGCGGAGATGGACGAACCGGCCTATGCCCTGCACGCGGCCACGCCGCTGGTTATCCCGTTGGCGGTTCTGGGGGTGATCCTGGTCGGCTATCGGCCGGCAAGTCCCACCACATGGGTACTGGGTTACCTGGTCGTCGGATTGATCGGGCAGGGGGCCGGCTATCTGCACCGCATGTGGCAGGACCTGCCGCTGCCGGTGTTGCTGCCGCACGAGTTTCAATGGCATGGGCAGTTGGCCGTTGGCATTCTGGCGGGTGTCGGGCTGATCGGTTTGTCGCGCTGGATTGCGGGGCGGCTCAAAAGGCGGCTGCCAGCGCGGATGGTGACGGTCGTGGCGGCCGCGTTATTGATGGTGCTCGTGGTAGCGCCGGACCGACTGCGAGCGATTGACCGGGTCGATGACTACTGGACGTCGGGTCGGTGCTCGCCGGACGTGGCGGCCACGATGGAGTGGGTCCGCAGCAGTACCGAGATCACCGACGTGTTCGTTTGCCGCTATCTACCGGCGTACTACGACCTGGTCGGGTGGACGGGTCGCAAGTTGATCCTGATGCCGGAGGCCCGGGCGAACATTGCGGCCGACGTGCTCCAGCGGCGCCGCGACCTGCACCGGCTGGAAACCACCACGGACCCGGAGGAGTTCCTGGCCGTGGCCGTGGACCGATATGGGGCGGGCTATGCTTACCTGACGTCCAACAAGAAGAACCTGCTGGAGCGCTGGTCCGGCTGGGACATCTTCGAGACGGCCTACCGCAGCCCGAACGGTGAGCGCACGATCCTGCGCATCAAGGACAATCGGGTGCTGCGACCTGAGTGACGGGTTGATGAGTGCCGCCGCACAATCTGAGGAGTCATCGAACGCCGCGGCGGCCACGAGCGCCGTTGACGACCGAACCGGCTGGCCGAGACTGGGCTGGTCGGAACGGCTGCCCATCGTGATCGCCGTGCTCGTGTTGGCCGCGGTCACCGTGCCGCGACTGCCGCCGGGCGTGTGCTACGGCGACTCCGGCGATCTGCAACTGGCCGCTGCCACGCTGGGCATCGCCCATCCGCCGGGCTACACCGGCTATGTGACGCTGGGTTTCGTGCTGACGCGGATGCCGGGCGTCGATCCGGCGTACGTGGTGTCGTTGGCCTGCCTGGCGGCCGGGCTGGCGGCGATCGTGCTGTGCGTGCTGATGCAGGTGCGGTTGGGACTCAATGCCTGGGCCGCGGCGGCGATCGGCGTGGGTCTGACGGCCGTTCCGCGAGTCTGGCAGAACCTGCTGGTGCCCGAGGTGTACGCGCCGTCGTTGGCGCTGCTGGCGGGTTCGGTTTACCTGTCGTTCAAGTATGCCCGGGTCGGCAAGCGGCGCGACTTGCTGCTGGCGGCGCTGTTGTTCGGCGTGGCCGCAGCGAATCGCCCGCCCGTGCTGCTGGCCCTGCCGTTCTTCGCGGTGGCCTGGTGGCTGGCCCAACGCCGGCGCGAACTGTCGTGGTGGCGGGCGACGCGGTCCGCGCTGCTGGTTGTGGGGTGTCTGGTTCTGCCGAGTTTGTACGCACTGGTTTTCTTGTGGCTGCGCGATACGTCGACGGCCGCCTACAACTACATTGAGCAGTACAACGCCGAGGTGGGCGAACTCCCGGCGGTCACGGATGGTCCGCGGGCCAGGTTCGACCGCATCGCCTGGCAGGCCACCGGCCGACAGTATCGGCAGTTCGTGGGAAGCAACTGGCGGGCGGTGCAGGGCAAGCTCCGCTGGTTGACCGACGAGCTGGAGCCGGGTGGGACGGTAGCGTCCGTGCTGGCGCTCGCGATTGTTTTGATTGGCGGCGTGATCGCGGCCCGTCGCTGTCGCGAGAGCGTGTGGCTGTTGGGCGGGATGGTGGTTCAGACGGTGATCTTCGTTTGCGGCTATCGCATTTACGGGCAGGCGGCCGATCTGCTGCCGCTCATCTGGGCGGTCACGGTGGCGGCGGGGGTGGCCCTTTCGCCGCTGCTGTCGCGCGAAACCAAGGGAGGCCGGCGAGTGGCGGCGGTGAGTCTGCTGGTGGTCGCGTGCGTCTGGACGGCCGTCCGTGCCGGTGATCGGCCTGACGAGGCTCGCAACGCCGATGCCACCCCTTACCTGGCGGCGGTGGACCTGGGCTCGTTCCCGGCCGATGCGGTCATCTGCTCGAGTTGGGGCCAATCGCCGCCTTTATGGTACGCTCGGAAGGTGCTGACTGACCGCGACGATATCCGTATCATCAACGCCGAGGCGAAGAACTGGCTGGCGATGGTCGCGGACGTCGGCGACCGGCCTGTGTTCGTGACGGACGGCCGCGTCCGATTGCCGGAGGGGTACGAGTTGACGCCCTTCCGCAAGTTGTGGCGGCTGGAAAGTGCGAACGCGGACTAAAGCGGATGGTGGATCCCGTCTCCCCTTTTGGGGGACTGCACCCACGCTGCATTGACGTGCGATGCGGCAGCACTGTGGTGAATGATGGCTGTTTCGTTTGCGACGTTTGAACGGCTCAAGAACAAGGGCGTCAGCGCCTACACCAAGGGCGACCTGGCGTCGGCCAAGACGTACCTGGTCGAGGCGGCGGAGTGCATGCTGGAGTTGGCCGACGGCGCCAAGTCGTCCGAGGCCCGCCGCCAGCACGAAGAGATCGCGGCCGAGCTGATCGAACTGGCCAAAGCCTGCGACACGACGAAGGGCAAACCCAAAGGCGGCCGCCATCGGGTTCGAGAGAAGGAGAACGACAGCGGCACCGACGCGTCCGAGTGGATCATTCGAGAGAGGCCCGACATCGGCTTCGAGGACATTGCGGGCCTGGACGACGTGAAGGAGGACATCCGCCTGAAGATGCTGTACCCGTTCCAGCATCCGGATCTGGCCAAGCGGTACGGCATCAGCGTGGGCGGGGGGGTTTTGCTGTACGGTCCGCCGGGCACGGGCAAGACCATGATGGGCAAAGCCATCGCCCATGAGCTCGGCGCGACGTTCTTCGTCATCTCTCCGGCGCAGGTGCTCAGCAAGTGGGTGGGCGAGGCGGAGCAGAACATCCGCAAGCTGTTCGAGGCGGCCAGGGCCGAGGAGGCGTCGGTCATCTTCATCGACGAGATCGAGGCCCTGGTCCCGCGGCGCAAGAGCGACAGCTCGTCGGTCATGCAGCGCGTGGTGCCGCAGATCCTGCAGGAACTCGAGGGGTTTGATCGCAAGGCGGACCAGGCCCTATTATTCGTCGGGGCCACCAACAAGCCCTGGATGCTGGACGAGGCCGTGCTGCGACCCGGGCGCCTGGACACAAAGGTCTACGTCGGCCTGCCGGATGCCCCGGCGCGCTACCGCCTGTTGGAGATTCACCTGCAGGATCGTCCGTTGGCGGGCGACGTGGACCTGGGCAAGCTCTGCGATCTGCTGGAGGGTTACACCGGCGCAGACATCAAGAACATCGCCCATCGAGCGGCCAGCATCCCGTTCATGGAATCGATCGGTGGACAGGAGCCTCGACCGATCGGCATGAAGGATCTGTTGGCGGTTATCGCGGAGACGTCCCGCTCGGTCCAGGACTCGGACGTGGTACGGTTCGAGCGGTTTACGGAGATGGGAAAGTAGCGGGAAGCTGTCGGGTGTCGATTTGCGGCCGCCAGCCCGAGGTGCGGAACGTGGAGCGCCCGATAGGAGGGCGCCAGAGAGCCTGAGGGCGAATAACGGTGGCCCTTGGGCGAAGACACCAATGGGGTCTTGCCGCCTG
>Ga0307380_10005098_pt1 | contig 17518 bp, 35 predicted proteins | sample UN3MG_FD_202239 | JGI IMG/M metagenome (GOLD analysis project Ga0307380, IMG submission 202239) | Soil microbial communities from Risofladan, Vaasa, Finland - UN-3 | ecosystem: Environmental > Terrestrial > Soil > Coastal area > Acid sulfate soil | place: Finland: Risofladan, Vaasa | collected...
CTGAAAAACAAAGGCTGACCCGTGGGCCTATTTGGACGGCAGCCCACAGCCCGGCAGCGCGAGCTGGCCGTGCGGCAGTACATGCGCGCCCCTGACAGCGCGCCGCTGTATTTCCGGGCCCATGACTGGGACCAGCTGCTGGATTTGCTGCAGCCCGGTGACAACCTGCTGACAATAAACCCCGGAACTGGTACGACTTTCCGGGCAGCATACGGCCGGCCATTCACGCATTTGGCCGTGGTGTATGACCGCGGGCACATCGTGGAGGCATTGCACAAGGTGGTGGTGTCACCCATTGACAAATACCAGCTGGCCAGCTTTGCCGTGACACGCTGGCAGGGCATCACCCCGGAGCAGCAGGCATACATTGCCGAGGGCGCCCGGGGCATGGTGGGCATGGAGTACGACGTGCCCCAACTTGTCTGGCTATTTGGCCGGGGCCTGCTGAAAGTGGGAGCCGATGGGCTGACCATTCTGGACCTGCTGACGGCCCGGAAACTGTCCAGCACCGTGGCCGGCATGCGATTGATTGCCGGACTCATGAACCGCCGCAACCTGCTGGACAGCAAGGCCAAGGTGATTTGCAGCGCTGTGGCCGCCCGGCTGGCCCGGAGCGCCAACAAACACGCCATGCTGCCAGCCCTGCCAGTGGGCCAGCTGCCCGGGCCCGGGGCCGAGGCGCCGGCATCGTTTGCCATTCTGCAGGCATTTGACTGGGTGGCCATCCACACCCGCAAGGACAAGCCCGTGAAATAAAAGCTGGACCGGACAAGCCGGACCGCTGGACGGCATGCAGGGCTGAACCCGTACACCGGGCAGGCCGCGCCACCTGCATGCTGTCCTTTTTCTTTTCTGTGCTATAATACCACCTTACAAAGCGCCGGACAACCGGGCACCTGCGCACCATTACGCCAAGGCCGAGCCCGGCGGCCTATCAAAAAAAATCTGCTTTTTCTACGCTTTACACTTGACAAAAGGCTGCTGGTGTACTATATTATAAACAGAATGAACAAGAAAACGGGAGAGGACAGCATGAACAAGCCCGCCATCACCAAAGTGCTGAGCGTCACAGACACCCGGCAGTATGAAGAAATCAGCGACCGCTGGGTGGCCATCCCGGGCACAGGCGAGGCCAACGAGTGCGCGCGTTGCGGCCGGCTGCATGAAGTGCACGCAGTGGTGGCCCTGAGCGACGGCACCACGGCCACCGTGGGCACCGGCTGCATGAGCGCCACAGACATGGACGCCACAGTGGCAGCGGCCCTGAAAAGCGCCACCAGCGCGGCAAAGACAGTGGCCCGACTGCGCGCGCAGCTGGCCAGCCTGCAGGCACGCAGAGAGCAGCACCGGGCTGCAATCCATGCCGCACAGGCCCTGCCGTTTCCTGCCATCACATTGGAAGCCCGCGAGCACGGCCTGACTGTTTACCGCATGGGCGACGCAGTGCGCTATAGCCGGGACAGCATGCAGGACGTGGAAATGGACCTGCGCCGCGGATACCAGAGCAACCGCACCGTGGAGCTTGGCGGAGTAGAGCACCCGGGCCTGCTTTACACCAGCGTGAAGGATACGCAGGCCCGGCTGGCCAAGGCCGAGGCCCGGCTGTCCACCGGCTGGCAATTCATTGCCGAGAAAGGAGCCTGAACCATGATTAAACAACCAGATGTTGTCTACTGCCCAAAATGCGGAAAAATGATTGCAGTACGCTTTCCAATGCATACATGTAAACCTACTACTAACTTCAAGAGAAACCCCACCATGACCACAGCCCAACTACCTACCCACCGCCCGGGGCACCTGCCCGGGCGGCGCGGTTTTCTTAATCAGAAACAATAACCATGCCAAGCGCGGACGCCGCGCGCAGGTGCGGCCAAAAATAAATGCGAAAAAAAAGCATTTTCGACTTGACAAAAGGCTGCTGGTGTACTATATTATAAACAGAATGAACAAGAAACACGGAGGCAACGACATGGAAAGCAACCTTAAACTGGGCAAAATTGGCAGCGGCATCTACATGGCCCGCGTAAACTCCAACGGAACCACATTTGACGTGTACGCCACGCACGACCTTGTAGCCTGCCTGTGGCGCTACATCGTGACAGTGGCCGGCGCGGAAATCGCCAAGGGCAGCGTGAAAATGCGCAAGCATTGCATCGAGTACGCCGCGGAAGCCATCCGCGGCCATGTGGGGGTGTGACAATGAGCGCCAAAACCATGACAGCACAGGAACTGCGCGAAATGTCCAAGGCCAGCGCGCAGCGGAGCCGTGACAGCTGGGAGCGCAGCGATACGGACGGATTTTTGACGCAGTGGGCCAGCGACCTGCACGAAAACCTGTACAACCTGCTTGCCTGCATCCGCGAGGCCGGAGACGTGGCAGAATTTTGGGGGCTGTATGACGGCGACAGGCGAGTGCGGGCCCGCAAGGTGGAAACACGCTATGGCATGTGCTGGCTGCTGGACGAAGCCGAGGCCGCACGCTACGGCCGCAAATTCGTGCCAACAGGCGACACCAGCAAAGTGCAGAAAAAGCTGGGCCTGCGCGAAGCCACGGAAATGGCCCCGGCGTGGGCAACAATCGGAGGCAGCGGCACCGGCCTGTCCGGCAGGGCCTACGTGGAAACCTACCGCACCGGCGACAAGTGGGGGCAGGACGCCGTGCTGGTGGAGGAACCGGCGGACGACGAACCAACCACATGCCCGGACTGCGGCAAGGTGCTGCCCAACTGCAAGGCCGTGGTGGACGACTACAGCGGCAAGCTGCTGTGCCCGGACTGCGCGAAAGCCGCAGAGGCCCGGCAGGCCAAGGTGGTGCAGGCATGAGCGCATACAACCCGGACCCCAAGCAGCTGGTGCGGCCGGCCGTGGCCGACCCTGACAACAGCGTGGATTTATTCGACAGCACGCGCGCCAACCCTGCCGGCACAGCGTTTTGCGTGGCCGCGGCCATCATGCGCAGCGACGTGCAGCGGTATTGGCAGGAATACCTGCGGACATACCCGCAGGACTACATGACCGGAAAGCCTGAACGCATCCGCGCCCCAAGGCGCTGACTGCTGCCGGCCGGCTGTCCACCGGCTGGCAATTCATTCTACCCACCGCCCGGGGCACCTGCCCGGGCGGCGCGGTTTTCTTAATCGGAAACAATAACCATGCCAAGCGCGGCAGCCGCGCGCAGGTGCGGCCAAAAATAAATGCGAAAAAAAAGCATTTTCGACTTGACAAAAGGCTGCCAGTGTACTATATTATAAACAGAATGAACAAGAAAACGGAGGACACGGACATGAACATGAAAGAGCACGCAATCAAAATGGAAGTGCTGGCCAACAGAAGCCCCAACCACGCGGCCGCAATGCTGCTGGTGAACCGGGCCCGCAAGCAGGTGGGCAGCATCGTGGAAGTGCTGAACCAGAACCGCCCCAACGTGCACGAGAGTGACGCCAACTACTGCCACACGCTGCTGGGCGAGCTGGCCGGCATGAGCATGGCAGCCAACGCGCTGGGCCTGAACATTCCCGGCATCAGCAGCGCATACAACGACATGGTGGACAGGGCCCGCCGCGTGTACAACCTGAGCGTGGAAGGCATGGCAACCTGCCTTGATAACCGCGCCCCGGATGCCTTCATGTTTACCCCGAAAGAGCGCACCACCAGCGACGGCATGGCCGCAGTGTACCAGAGCTGGACCTACGGAAACACCAGCTACCAGCAGGCCGAAAAACGGGCGCTGGAAATGACCCCGGCACAGCACGCCGATTTTGACAAGGGCCTGATTGAACATTACAAGGCCAACGCATAGGCTGCAGCCCGGCAGCCGCCGGCCGGACCTGCACGGCGGCACGCCCGGACGGGGAAACCCGCCCGGGCTTTTTTATGCCTGCAGCGCGCGCGCAGCATGGCCACCAGCACACGCGCATGGCGCAGGGCACCGTGGGCAAGCACATGCCAGAAAACCACGCCACAGGGCCAGCCAGCGGCCCGTTTTCTTAATCGGAAACAAGAACCATGCCAGCGCGCGCCACAACAGCGCGACAAACACAAATAAAAAATGAAAAAAAAGACAGATTAGACTTGACAAGCGCCTGATAATGTACTATATTATAAACAGAATGAACAAGAAACACGGAGGCAACGACATGACAAGCAAGCGCAAATTTCGCTACTGGGTGGAAATTGACGGACGCAACGGCCGCCAATTCCTGAACATGGCCGCGGATGTTTTCGGCAGCGAGCTGACAGCCAGCTGCTACGTGTCACACAAAATCGCCATGCAGACAGCGCAGGCAATGGCCAACAATCAGGCCAACTGGGGACAGGAAAGCCGCGACGGCATTTACGTGTGCCACGTTGCCAACGGGCTGGTGCGCGTGCCAGTATTCCCCACACGTGGCACACCAGTGCGCAAAGACGTGGAAACAGTGGACGGCTGGGAAGTGTGGGACATAGGCGGCACCTACGACGGCAAGCCGTGGCGCGTGGCCGCCTGCCTTAACTACCGCGACGCATGCAGCAAAATGTGGTTTGCACACATTGACCGGCTGGCCGTGGAAATGCGCAAGCTGGAGGCCAAGGCCGCCCAGCGTGAGCTGGACGCGCTGGAAGGGACGGCATCATGAGCATGGGAAGCCGCAACATTGGCCTGCCCGGTATGTACCGGGCAGCGCGCCGCATCACCTGTGGCGACTGTGGCCACGTGTTTGATGTTAAACGGGACCGCAGCACAGGCGTGCGCATCGTGGGCGGCATGGGGATTTGCCACGATTGCCTGCAGGCACGCGGCGACAAGCAGGCCGTGGCGCCCACCTGCTGCGGCAAGGCCATGAAGTACCAGCCTGCGCCCATGTATAGGCGCGACAGCCTGCCGGGGCAGTACAGGTGCACCTGTGGGCATACTTTGCCTGACTGACAGACACGCACACGGCCCGGGCCCAAAAAGCCCGGGCCATTTTTTTTTGCTTTTTTTGCAGATTGTACTTGACAAACAGCTGCTGCTGTACTATATTATAAACAGAATGAACAAGAAAACGGAGGACGAAAAAATGGACCTGCGAATCAAAACCACCAACGTGGTGGACCTTCCCGAGCTGGGCAGCAAAGCTGCCGACGACTGGGCCCTGATTGTGGCAGTTTGCTACCACGGCAACGAGCCCCTGAACATCACGCGCGGCATGGCCAGCCAGCTTTACCGCGGCGTGTACGCGCGACAGGACGGCTACGGCAGCAAGGGCTACGTGCCAGCGCAGGGCTATGACTGGAGCGGCATCCGCGACAGCAGCCCGGAAGCCAAGGCCGAAATGGCCAACTACCTGCGCGAGCAGCTGGGCGGCATGTACGGCGTGCGCGTGTACGCATACGCGGCGCGGGTGTACTGATGAACGCATACCACAACAACGGGCTGGCAGACTGGCAGCGCGCGGAGCAGCGCCGGGCAACGATGCCCAGCTGCGCCGTGTCGGTAGTATCCATTGCCGAGGCCCGCGCGTTTGCCGGCAAGGACTTGGAGCTGGCCGCGGCCGTGCACGAGCTGGACCGGCTGGCAGCTGACCCGGGACAGGCCCGGCAGGTGTGGTGGGCCGTGGTGCATTTGGCCGTGGTGCTGACCGTGCGCAACTGCGAGCCGGACGCGCACGCCCTGATTGCCGGATACTATCCCAGCGACCACGACCTGCGCCCCAGCGTCATGGACGCCTACCGCTACGAGCTACGCAAGGCGCGCGCTGCGGCCGAGGCCCAGCGGCTGGACGACCTGCGGGACCTGCCGGACCCGGACGACCTGCCAGAGGACCCGGCCGGCATCGTGTATGTGGTGGCCCGGGCCGCCACCCAGCCCGGCAGCCCGTGGACAGTGTGGGCCGTACCGGCCGCCAACGCCATGCGCGCCCTGCGGGCGCTGGACCAGCTGACAGCACGCAGCAACAGGACAGCGGCATGGGCCGTGGCCAACGAGGCCAACGCACGGGAGGCCACTACCTGAACCATACGAGCCAGCCATGCCCCGGGGCCTGCGCCCGGGGCATTTTCTTACCCGGAAACACAAAGATTTTGCAAAGCCCGGGCGCGCCATGCGCTGCACGTGCAAAAATAAATCGAAAAAAAACACACAAAGGACTTGACAAACAGCTGCTGGTGTACTATATTATAAACAGAATGAACAAGAAAACGGAGCACAACATGAGCAACGAAGAAATCAAGCGCGACGTGCAGGACATGCTGGACAAGCTGGCCGCCGCCGGCTACGCCGCCCCGGACAAGGTGCGCTACTACAACCGCCCCAGCTGCACAAATGCCACGGCAACGGACTGCGGACGCAAGGCCAGCGCGCGGTACATCATCACCATAAACCTGCACAACTTCCGCCTGCGCAGCAAAGAAACCAACGAGCTGACCGTGGTGCACGAACTGGCCCACATTGAAACATACCGCATGGTGGCAGCATGCTGCGAAGAAATCCGCAGACTGACCGCAGAGGCCAAGCGCTCCAACGGCAGCGACACATGCGCCATTATCAAATTTGCCTACGGCCCACTGTTTACCACGCTGCGCCGCATGCAACACCACAGCCCGGCATTTGCCCGCAAACTCATCGAGCTGGCCGACGCCGTGGGCGCTGACTGGACCAAGCACGACATGGGAACGGGCCGCGCCACATGGCACCGGGTGCGGGCCGCTGAAATGGCCACACGCAAAACCGTGGACGTGGACGCACAGCACGCTGCGAACTACGCCAAGGGCCAGCAAATCGCCATCAACTTCTAAACCGACCCAGCCAGCCCCGGGCCCGCAGCCGGGGCTTTTCCATGACCTGTTTTCTTAATCGGAAACAAGAACCATGCCAAGCGGCGCGCCACGAGCAGGGACAGGCGCAAATAAAAAAGTGAAAAAAAGCCAAAAAGGACTTGACAGCCGCGTGCTGCTGCGCTATATTATAAACAGAATGAACAAGAAAACGGAGGACACGGACATGGGAAACGCGACAATCAACAGGACAGAATGGCACGAGCTGCGCACATGGTACAAGGTTTTTGCCAGCACCAGCGGGCGCTTTGCAGTGGAGGCCGTAATCACAGCCAACACGTATGGCAGCTACAGCATTACAGTATGCAACCAGTTTTGCGGAACCGCTGCCACGCTGCGCAACGCGCAGAGCTGCTGCGAAGTGGAAGCCAACCGGCAGCTGGGTGTTGTCATTCAGCGCGAAGCCGAAAAAAAGGCGGCCGCAAAGTGAGCGCCACATACGCCGTGGCGATTTTGGGCACGCAGGCAGTGGTGGCCGGAAACGGCCACATGAACCGGGACACGGCCATGAAGCTGGCCAAGCACATGAGCACGCAGGCAGCCGGCACGTTTGCAGTGTACGGCGACGACGGCACCCGGGTGGTGGAGCATGCCGGCACCTACGTGCGCGGCCAGCTGGTGCAGGAATGACCCGGCCGGCCGTGAAGCACTACGCCGTGAAGGTGGCCACCACGGCCACCAGCACGCTGTGGGATGAAGCATACGACACCCAGCAGGATGCCGTGGACGTGGCCGAGGCCCTGAACGACAAGCACCCGGGCAAGGCAGTGACAGTGCACGCCGTGCTGGACGACGGCACGCTGCGCACAGTGTGGCAGAGCAATTTAATCAGGAGGCGATAATGGACAGGACACCAGAGAAAATCCGCACAGAGGTGGGCGGCATCACACGGCCGTGGGCCGAGGCGCCCCGGTGGGACCAATTCCAAGGCCCTGAATTTTGGGGCAGCGTGGCGCTGGGCAATGGCACGCAGCTGGACCTGTACGCACGGCACATGGCAGCCGGGGCCCTGCTGGTGTCCATCATGACAAGCGGCGGCGCCATACAGGGCGGCAGCTGGGTGTTTCCGGGCCGGCAATGGGTGCATAACAGCTATGCAGCCGAAAAATTGAACCTGCGCGGCGACAGCCGCAACGTGGCCGACTGGATAAACGCCCAGCTTGGCCAGCTTGGCACGGACCTGCAGGGCCGATACATGACCGACTGCACCATGAGCCCGGACGACAGGCTGCTGTGCCGTTTTTGTGATGCCCCGGTGGCCGTGGCCGACTGGGACGACTACAACCAAACATGCGCCCTATGCTGCACCAGCTGCGGCCGGCACAGTGAAACAGAGGACCCGGAAGAAATGCAAACCTGCAGCCAATTCCCGGGCATGTGCCCGCAGTGCGTGGACGATGCCCTGCGAGAGTTTGCGCTGGATATAAAAAGCGACGGGAGGCTGTAAAATGGAAGCATACCAACGGGTGCAATTAGGTGGTGAGCAAACGGTGGAGGTGGATGTGTCCGCGGAGCTGCGAGTGGACGCCACCTACAACAGAGGCACAGGCCGCGTGGAAGTAACAGCAACGGTGGAACCGGACGAGGGCGAAAACGTGGAAACTGGCTTTATTATGACCCTGCGCGACTTCATGGAGCAGCTGCGCGTGCCCCGGGCGGACCTGCAGCACCTGCTGGACATGGGCTACAGCGAGCCGGGCGACCCGATAAGCCCGCGGGAATTTGCCACGCACCCGTGGCTGCAGGCCAAGCCATGAAAAACGTAAAAATTGACATTGCCGGCTGTCTGAAATGCAAAGAAACAACCGGCAAGCTGGTGAAGCTGACCAACGCACGGCCGCTACAAATCGCTGGCGTGCCCGTGGAGCTGGGCCTGTACATTTGCACGGACTGCATGCAGCCAATGCTGAAATTGAACCAGCGCAGCGTGGCCCGGGCCCGTGGCCAGTGGCCCAAGCTGCAGCCAGAAACCAAGCGCCTGCACGTGCCGCCACAAATCAGGAAGGCCCGGCCATGAGCTGCCCGGAATGCTACGGCGACGGAGGGCCGGGCGGCATGCCCTGCGCATATTGCGACAGCACCGGAGCCCGGGACGACCTGCAGGACCTTACCATGTGGCAGCCTGTGATTTTCTTACCCGGAAAACTGCGAAGCCCGGGACGGCCCCGGCAGTACCCCGGAATGCCAAAAGCCCAGCGCGTTTTTGGACTTGACAAAACAGTGCGGACGTTGTAAGCTATGCAAAGACATGGACAGGATGCCGCGACAAATCCAAAGCAATACAACCACGGCGACGTGGTACAGGAGGACCAAATGACCGAAGAAAAAGACAGGAAGCAGTGCGCAGCCTATCGCATCAAAACCGTGGCCGCCGCCCTGCGCGTGCACCGGGGCACGGTGTGGGCATGGGTGCGCAAGGGGACGCTGGAAGCCTACCAGCTGAGCGGGCCCACGAGCACCTACCGCGTGCCGCGCAGTGTGGTGCTGGCCAAGTGGGGCCCGGACGTGGCAACGGAGTGCGACCGCGTGGAGCAGGAGGACACAAAGAAATGATTAACGAGGCCCCGGCAGCCGGAAGCGTGGCCGGTGAAATCCACGCGGACCTGATAGACTACAAAGCCAGCAAAATACACATTTGGAAAGCAGGCAGCAACAGTGCCAGCCTGCTGGGCCACCCCTGCACCTTACTGACTGGCCGGCACCTTTTCCTGAAACGCACCCTGCCAGTGGACAGGCTGCCCAAGCACACAGTGGAAAAGCAGATGCTATTTGACGACGGCAACGTGCACGAGGACGCCGTGGTGGCGGACCTGCGCGCAGCTGGCCATCCTGTGGAGGAAACCCAGCGCACGTTTGAAATGCCGGAGTACCAAATCCGCGGAAAGATTGACGGATTTATACATGCCGGTGCGAAGCGCTGGCCGCTGGAAATCAAAGCCATGAGCCCCAGCCTATACGGCGACGCGCGCAAGGCTGCCCATTCTGGTGTGCTGACAGTGGACGACATCCGGCAGACTGAAAACCCGTGGCTGCTGAAATACGCGGCACAGCTGAATATCTATCTTTTAATGGCCAACATGGAGCTGGGCGTGTTTGCTTTCAAAGACAAGCAGGGCGGCGAGCTGGCCCTGTACGAAATGCCCATTGACATGGTGCTGGGCGAGCAATGCCTGAACGTGGCCGGGATAGTAAACACGGCAATGAGCACAGGCGAGGCGCCACCGTGGTGTGGCCAGCCATCCCAGTGCGCCCGGTGCGAACTGTGCGCGGCATGCAAGCCGCCCGTGGTGGAATTTGGCGACCAGCAGGAAATCATGGCAGACCCTGAGCTGGAGGAAGCCCTGCGCCGCCGGGACGAGCTGGCCGCGGCCGTGAAGGAACACGCCGCCATTGACGCCAAACTTAAACACCAGCTGGCCGGGCGCGTGGGACTGTGCGGGGACTTTGAAATCACAGGCAAATGGGTGGAGCGCGCAGGCTATGAAGTGCAGCCCAGCAAATACTGGCAGAAGAAAATTAAACGCTGGAGGACAGGACAGTGAAAAGCACGGAGCAAATCATAATTGACATGCGGGGCAGGCTGGCAGAAGTGGCCAGCCAGCGGCAGGACTTGGCGCGGCAGGAGCGCGCCCTGCGCCGGGCCATTGCGGACCTGAACGGGGGCAAGGCGCCACGCATCAAACACCAGCCGCCAAAGCGCAGGCTGGCCCACAAGAAAACTGGCCGCGGGCCCGGTGGGCTTACCATTCTGCAGGCAGTGCTGGACGCCCTGAAAAACGGGCCGGCTACCACGCAGGCCCTGAGCCAGTACGCACGCAAGGCAATGGGCCGACGCCTGAAACAGCAGGCCACCATCAAAGCCCTGAGCACACACAAGGCAGCTGGCCGCGTTATGCGCTGCACGGATGCCGAGGGCCGCAAGGCAGGCAAGTGGGAGCTGGCCCGCGGCCAGATGAAACTGGAGGCACCCAAATGACCGAGCGCGACATGGAGATGGTGCACCAAGCCGAAATTGACGACCTGAACCGAGGCGGCAACCTGACAGAGCCGGAGCTGAACAGCACAGGACCCCTGCAGACATCCGCGAGCTTGGCAGCGTTTGAAGAATACATGCACATAGTGGAGCGCCGGGCAGAGCTGGTGGAGCGCCTGCGCGCGTTTGCCATTGCCCACACCACGCCAAATATGTGGGAAAGCATACAGGGCCGGCCATACCTGAACGCGGCCGGCTGCCATCGTGTGGCCAAGGTGTGCATTGTACGCATGGAGGACCCCACCAGCGAAAAGCGCTGGCACACAGATGAAAACAACGTGCGATTTTATAGCTATTGGTACAAAGCCCGTTTTGTTATTCCCAACCTTGGTGACAGCACCTACGAAATTGGAACCTGCAGCCAGCACGATGATTTATTTGGAACCCACAAAGTGCCCAAGCTGGACACAGACGGCAACCCAGTGAAGGACAAGGACGGGCGCGTGGTGCTTGAAAAGGCTTTCAAGCCGCCCAGTGAAGTGGACGAGGGCACCATTGAAAAGGCCGCCATGACCAACTGCAAAGTGCGCGGCGTGCGTGCCATCACAGCCCTGTGCGGCGTGACATGGGACGAGCTGGCCCTGATTACAAAGGGAGCCATCACACCGGACCGCGTGCGGCAGGTGGAATTTGCGGACCGTGAGGCAGGCGGAAGTGCCAGAAAAGTAAGCGAGGCACAGGTGCGAAAACTGGCCTATGAGCTGCGCAAAAACGGAGTGCAGGAAAAGGCCCTGCTGGACCGCTACAAACTGGAAGCGCTGGCAGACATGGGCAGCGGCACTATGTCCCAAGCCCTGCAGTGGATAGAGCAGCAGGGACACACCAGCGCAGCAGCCGGTGGCACAGACAGCGGTGCAGCCATTGCAGCACCAGCTGCACAATACCTGCGCAAGGGCATGCAAACCCTGAAAGTGACAGATGCCGATTTTCAGGCGCAATTTGATTGCCTGCCGGAACAGCTGCCCAAAACGCGCTACATGGACGCCAAGGGCTGGCTGGACGCCAAAGCGGACAACTGAAAACAGAGCCCTGCCGGGACCATACCGGCAGGGCATCCCAACACGGAGGACAGGACAATGCGAGAGACAGACACGCCAATGCACCGCATGGGACGCTGGGCCGTGGCCGTATGGAACGGCCGGTGCCCTGCTGGCACCCCGGTGCATTTGATGGAGGACGACGGCAGCGTGACAGAAACCCGGACACGGAGCGCCGCGTGGCAGCTTGGCCACGGGCAGCCTGTGGTGCTGGTGGAGGGCAGGACGGGCGGCTATTCCCTGTGGCGCCTGCTGCTGCCACCCGGGAAGCTGGACGAGGTGAAGCCATGAAACGCCCGGCCGATTTTTACATGATAGTGTACCGCGGCGCTGTGGCCGCCCTGCAGTACGCCAAGGACGTGGAGCCATTGCACCCAGTACGTGGCCGGGCTGCCACCAGAAACAGGGCCATCAAACGGCCTGAGCTGCTGGAGGACATCCGGGAGCTGGCCGCCCGGTGTGCCAACACCACACTGCCCAACATTTGCCCGGAGCACCGCGTGAGCCCATTATTGGTGGACCTGCAGGACCGGGACCTGCGCGCGGGCATTGCCCACGGCGTCACAGCAGGCCAGTGGCCCACCATTCTGAACCTTGGCACGGGCTACTACTTGGCCCGGGGCCCGGTGGAAATAAACGAGGCAGCGGAATATATCCGCAGCTACTTGAAAGCCAACGCCAAGCGGCTGGCCGGGCTGGAGCACGCCATGCTGCGGGCTGGTGGGACTCCCATGTTTCCAGAGTACAACACCAAGCCATCACCATGCGACGATTGCGGGCAGACTGTTTGCGCTGGCTGTGAACATCAGGGAAGGACAAAAACCAATGATACTATTTTTTGACACTGAAACCACGGGCCTGCCACTATGGAGCGAGCCATCCGAGCACCCGGGGCAGCCATATCTGGTGCAATATGCCGGCATACTTGCCGACGACCACAGGCGCGTGATTGCAGCCGCATCAATGCTTGTAAAGCCTGACGGCTGGGAAATCACGGAGGAAGCCAGCAAAATACATGGCATCACGCAGGAAATGGCCACGCGCTACGGGGAACCATTGGCCGACGTGCTGGCCTACCATTCCAAGCTGTACGCTGCCGCGGATTTGGTGGTGTGCCACAACGTGAGTTTTGACGCGCGCATTATGAAAATTCAGCACCTGAAACTTGGGACAGAATACGCCGGCATGATAGACGAAAGCCAGAAGCCTGAATTTTGCACCATGAAAACAGGCACCAATATTGCCAAGGTGCCACACCCAAACGGCCGCGCAGGCTACAAATGGCCCAAGCTGGTGGAGCTGCACCAACACTTTTTTGGCACTGGCGTGGAGGGCGCACACGACGCGCTGGAGGACGTGCGGGCCACCATGCGCTGTTACCACGCCATCATGGAAATGGAGCCAACTGCATGAGCAACAACGGAAACGTGGCAATGGCCGCAGTGCTTGGCATGCTGGCCTACGGAAGCCCACGAGCCACAGGACCTATGGACACAACACCACACACTGAAAAAGCAAAACACAGTGCCCTGCGCCGAAAGCGGAGGAAAAAGCGCAAGGCCAACAAACGGAGGAAATCATGACAGCAAAACCTGACACAATCAAAATGGCCATCAGAGAGGCCAACAGCTACAACCGGAAACGGAAACGCAAGGCAGCCGATGCAGCCAACTGGCACGGCCGCATGGACAAAGCCCGAGCCCATGAACAGGACCGGGAAACATTCAAAAAAGCGCTGGCAGATGCCAAGCGCAAGCTGCGCCATGAAATGCGGAAAACGGGTGTATATATCAGTTTTACAGACAGCACAGGCCATTTCATCACAGTGGAAAATTCCGGCATCAAAGCCACCCTGATTGTGCGGTACAAGGTGCTGCACGGAGGCTTTGAAATCAGCCGGGCATTTACTCCAACCTGCATGGAGGACGTGGAGGTGGAAAGCTGGCGGCTGTTTGTTATACTGGATGCAGTCAAGCCGTTTTCCGGCAAGCACCGCAAAACCTGCGAGGCATGCAGCGGGAAGGGCTGGACATGAGCAGCGCGGACTTTGTAATGCGGCGCGAAATACAGGAAGCCAAGGCGCTGGAGGAAATGCAGGAAGCCAAGGCGCGCGAGTTAAAGCTGGAGCAAATGGCAAGGACATTTTGCGCCATGAGCAACGCAGAATACAAGCGCCCGTGGACCGCCCGGGACAGGGCCCTGCTGGTGGACGGCCTGCGCGCATGGGACAGCCAGCAACCGACCAAGCCACGGCCTGCAGCATGGCGCCGTGCCATCTGGCTGCTGAAAAAGAAAATTGCAAAAAGAACTTGACGCAAGGAAAATCACGGGATACTGTGACAGAGCAATGGACAGGATGCCAAAAGCAAATAGCCACCGTTTCCCAGCCGGCGAACCACATCACCATCCTGTCCTGTGGTACAAAGGCAAGGGAATTGCAGGCCCCGGCACGGTTACAGGAGGGGGCAACCATGTTGCCGTTTCTTGTTCATTCTACGCCGTGCCGGGCCTGCTTTTTTCCACAGGGAAGCGGGGGCCAGCTGCATGAAGTGGTATCAGCACCAAACCAACACTGACACATCTGGACTTGTCACAGAGCTGGTGGAGGCCGGAGGCATCACACAATACGGGCTATGGTTCCGACTGCTGGAAATAATCGCAGCCAAGTGCCAGAGCCCTGACTGGTGCACCGCCCTGCGCCTGACACGGGCCGGCTGGTGCCGCCGCTTGTACTGTACGGACAAGGACCTGCAAACCTTCATGGACGTGGTGCAGGAATACGCCGCAGCGGACATGGAGGACGGCCTGCAGCCACCCTGCACCATCAAAGACGGGGGCAGATATATCGAAATTGACGCCCCACGCATCCTGCAATATGCCGACCGCTACACATTGGACAAGCGGAACACCAAGCACAAAAAGCAAACCAATGGCACGGAAACTGCCAACGAAACCCCACGACAACCTGCTGGCCAGACAGTGGAAAAGCCTGCCATGGTATGTACAGAAAATGTCAGAGACTGTACAGAGAATGTCAGCAACTGTACAGAAACTGTCATTAAAGGAAAGGAAAGGAAAGGAAAGGAAAGGAAATCATCACCTATTGATGGAGAGGCTACGGACTACTGGGAGGAAATCCCGGACTGGCTGGTGAACTTGGACGGCCGCCCCGGGGCATTGCAGCAGGCATTTGGCGGCAAATACGACTGGGCCAACCCCAACCCCTACTTGGTGGCCACAGTGCAGGAAATCATGGCACAGCACACGCAGGAGGCCATCCTGACAGCATGCCGCAAGGCAGGCATAAACAGCGCCCACAGCGTGGGCTACCTGTGGACCGTGCTGGAAAATGGCAAGGCCAAGGCACAGCCGAAAATATGCGGGGCCAAGGCCACAAGCAGCTTTGCCTACAACACAACCACGCACCTGACGCGACTTTTTAAGGACGGCGACGTGCTGGCAGAGGGAGAAATCATATTATGAAAACACGGGGCACATGGGCTGCGGGCGTGCCGTTTCTTTCTTCTATCGGCAAACCCGCTGCCCTGCCCCACCATTTTGCCGCTGCGACATGCGGAGGCCGGGGCCCTGTTTTGGCATCCTGCGGGGCCCCGGCCGGGTGCTGGCCATGCTGAAACGCTGGGGCCAGAAGCTGGCCGCGGACATCCGAAAAACGCCTGCATACCTGCTGGGCCGCATCGAGGGCTACGCGGACGGATACGACCGGGCCAGCATAGAGAAAATGCACCAATTTAAAAAATTTACCGAGGCGCTGGGAGCCCAACAACCTGACACGGAGGACACAGAACAATGACAGCCTTATTGGACCACGCAGTGGCGCTGGCCATAGGAGCCGGCAGCGTGCTGGCATGTTTGCTGGCCGTTTTTCTTACACGGAAAAGCCGTCAAATCCCAGCGCGCCAAATCAAGCAGCACATGGACCGCATACGAAAAGGCGAGCAGGCCCGCAAGGGCGGCGCCGTGCACCTGAGCTGGGACCAACGCAAAAAAAGGCTGGTGGTGGTAATTTATGAAGCGCCAAAGCACAGGCTTTTCAGGAAGCCACAAAGCCGCTGGCTTGGCAGCGAATTTCCATTGGACACACTGCTGGCCAAAATCCCAACGCCAACACTGCGCCGGTACATTCAGGGCCGGAAATGACAACCCGGACCGTGCGCCGCCTGCGGAAATGCCACTGCCAAGTGGCCAGCAGCAAGGAACTGCAGGCCATCCTGTGGGAGCGTGTCCGAGTGATAAGTGGGGCCCGCGTGGCCGTGCGCTGTTTGCAGTGCGGGGCAGTGTGGGAAAGTGACGCCAAATACACGCAGAGGCTGCGGCCATGAAACAAACCGCCTACAGCGTGACATGCCCGGAGTGCGGGGCGCAGGTGCTGGCAGAATATGTATATTTGGGCCCGGGCGACTGGATGGGCGGCGTGGCATCATGTTTTTGCCCGTGCGGTTACACCATACTGAGCGAGACAGAGGGCAACCCGGTGAAGCTGGGCGGCGACCCGCAGCCGGAAGTGCTGGAAACAAGCACAGGCGACCGGGACCCGCTGGCCGTATTTGCCAAGGGCTGGATTGACCCACCCGCGGCCGTGTGGATTTTCGCGCGGCATTACGGCATCATTGTGCGCCATGTGGCCCACCTGTGGGTGCATTATGTGCACAGGGACGGGCTGGCCCTGATAGAAGAAACGCAACCGGGGCCCGGGGCTTTCCGGGCCACAGGTGGGAAGGTGGAGCCATGAAACAATGCCAGAAATGTGGCAGACAGGTGCGGCACCTTGTCATTACAAGCTACCAGCGGGAAATTGGCCCCGGTGCATTTGCGTGCTGCAGGTCAGAGCTGTGCGAGGACTGCACGGCAGAAGCCGAAAAACAGCGCCATGCGCAGGGATTAAAAGGCACCATGTGGGCGCCAAAACAAGAGGCAACCAAATGAAGGAATACACCGCGCTGAGCGTCAAACAGCCGTGGGCTGGCCTGATTGCGGCCGGCTGCAAAACCATCGAAACCCGGACATGGAAAACGGACTACAGGGGCCTGCTGATTGTCTGCAGCAGCAAAGCCGTGGACATAGACGCGCTGCAGGCTGTCAAGCATGAATTGCCCGGCGTGCCAGTGGAGGCTTTCAAAACCGTGGGCATGGCCCTGTGCACCGCCCGGCTGGTGGACTGCAGGCCCATGACCGTGCTGGACGAAAAAGCAGCCTGCTGCCGAATCTACCCGCGCGCCGTGGCATGGGTGCTGGAGGACGTGCGGCCATTGCCGCTGCACCGCCGTGTGCGTGGGCAGCTGGGGCTTTTCAAGGTGCAGCTGTGAGCTTGAACAAACAAGGCCCGGGCAAAATTGACTGGACACACTGGACATGGAACCCAGTCACAGGCTGCCAGCATGGGTGCTGGTATTGCGCAGCAGCCCGCATGGCCGGACGTTTTCACCGGGATTTTACCAAGCCACAGCTGCATGAGGACCGGCTGGACGACATCCTGAACACGCGCAAGCTGCAGGACGGCCAGCGCTGTTTTGTTGTATTTCAGGGCGACCTGCTGGGCAGCTGGGTGCCCCGGGACACGGTGGAGCTGGTGCTGGAGCGCGTGCGGCAGCGCCCGGGCGTGGTGTTTCAATTCCTTACCAAAAACCCGCGC
>Ga0307380_10005099_pt1 | contig 17516 bp, 13 predicted proteins | sample UN3MG_FD_202239 | JGI IMG/M metagenome (GOLD analysis project Ga0307380, IMG submission 202239) | Soil microbial communities from Risofladan, Vaasa, Finland - UN-3 | ecosystem: Environmental > Terrestrial > Soil > Coastal area > Acid sulfate soil | place: Finland: Risofladan, Vaasa | collected...
AGGAGCCATAGAATGGATAGGTTATACAAATAAACCTTGTGAAACTCCAGAAGATGTAGATGATAATATAGAAGATTGGGTAGATGATTGGGTATTAGCAAAAATTTCTGCAGTTGCCCATAATGCAATTGAAGAATTTGCTCAAAACAAACTTCTTGATGAAATAGAAGATTGGTGGAATAATGAAGGTGGTTGGGGAGAGTTATGCATATGTGTTCCTTCAGGTAAGTATATCATCAATAATCACATAAGAATTACTGAAAGTGAAGATTACTTTCATGATGGTAGTTTGTTAGATAAAGCAGATGAGTAATGACTGAAAAACAAAAAGCAGATGAAATGTATGCTTATGCAAGTAAGTTACATGGTCCTGAAAAAGCTAAAGAAGAAGCATTAAAATCTGCAACAGCAACTTATTCATTAGCACCATATAAAGATGGTAGAATGATGGCTAGAAGTTATTGGGAAAGAGTGATTGAACATTTAAAGAAAAAGTAATGGCACATCCTTGGCAGCATGCAAAATCATCAGCTAAGAAGTTTGGTGGTTCTCCTGTAGATTATTTTGAGATACATAATTGGTTTGATGAAACTAAGGCCTGGGTAGGTCATAGTATGCACAGAATGTTTAGACATCATTCAGAAGGTATATTTGAATGTGAAAGAAGATTTGGTATGGTAATTACTAACTCTGACGGTAAAGATGTATATGTCCGATATATTGGAGAACAGCATGTAAAAGAGGATTGTAACAATTACATCCCTACTGCTAAAGAATGGGTTGATATGATTGAAAGTGGTAAACCACATATGTGGGCCATAAAAACATTAAAAATTGAAGACTGATGGCAAAAATGATTTTTAGTAAAGAAGAGACAAAGAATATAATGATGATGTTGCAATCTGAAGATGCAGATAATCATGTTATAGCTTTTAAAACTCTACAGAATGTTGATTTTAATAAGTATGTAGGAGAACTATTAGTTCTTTATAAGTTTGGTGGGCATACTATGGAGAACTGGATGATTAACTGTAAAAAGATAGCAACTAAGTTGTTAGATATTAAACCAGAAACTCCACTCAGTAGTCCTAAAACACTAAGTCTGATTACACAACACAAAGGTTCTAAAGCTTCGGTTGAGCTATTTATGGAATTCTTTATTAGGGATATGTCAAGGATGTTAGAGTCCATAGGCTATCCTACAGATAAATTTGAAATTGATATTAAATTTAAAGATGATGGACAAACAACAGAGTCTTAGTAAAATTGGTAAAGAGCTAATGTTGAAAGAGCCCTATTATGGATTCTTTCTTATTATGCTAAATAAGTTATGGGGTCAGATGGTACCAACTGCAGGTGTAAGTAAGAATGGTATTAATTACCAACTTGCTATTAATCCTGAGTTTTGGGAAAGTCTTAGTGATGAACATAGACTTGGATTATTGAAGCATGAGTTGCTTCATATTGCATTTGGTCACTTGACTACATTCTTCAAGTTTTCTGATAAGAAACTTGCTAATGTGGCAATGGACATGGAAATTAATCAGTATATATCTAAAGAATGGCTACCAGAAGGTGGTATTGAAATAGAGAACTATGCTGAATTAAATCTTGATGAAAAAGCAGGTTGTAGATATTACTATGACAAGCTTAAACAACTTCAAGATGAGAAAAACAAGAATGGTACTTGTGGAAATGAACCTATGGATCAACTACTAGATGACATAGAATCTGGTAATATTCCTGATCATAGTACATGGGAAGAGTTTGAAGATCTTAGTGAAGCTGAACAAAAGTTAATTGATAGACAATTACAAAAAGTTCTTAGTGATGCTAAGGAACAGACTATTAGGAAAAGAGGTACTGTTCCTGGAGAAATTGAAGGAGTAATTATCATTGAAGAAGTTGTCAAGCCTAAATTTAATTGGCGGGGATATATTAGAAGATTTACTGGTGTAAGTACTAAGGTATTTACTAAGAAAATTAGAAGAAAAGAAAACCGTAGATTTGAGGCTAATCCTGGTCTAAAAGTAAAAATGAGACAGCATATGTTGTTGGCTATAGATACTTCAGGATCTGTAAGTGATAATGAGCTCAAAGAATTTATGAGTGAAATCTACCATATTTATAAATGTGGTGTGGATATTACTGTAGTACAGTGTGATACAATGATTCGATCAGTTGAACCTTACAAAGGTAAATTTGAGATGAGTGTCCAAGGTAGAGGAGGAACTGAGTTTGATCCTGTCCTAGAATATTTTAATGCAAACTTAGGTAAATATACAAGCCTGGTGTATTTTACTGACGGGGAATGTTATGCAAGAGTGAAACCTAGAGGAAATACTCTATGGGTTTTGTCAGAGAGATCTAGTATGAATACAGGTCTGCCAGGTAAAGTAATTAAATTAGAACTATAAAAAAAGAGTTATGAGTCAAGTACAATTGAATGTTAATGAGTTAAAGGATTTTATTAAGCACATGGTTAAGAATAACCAGCATATTCAGTCTGAAGGAAAAGTTCCTGTGGCTATTAATATTGAAGGTGATGCGGGTCTTGGTAAAACTTCTGCAATTATGCAGTTGGGTAAAGAATTGGAGATGGATGTTGTAAAGCTGAATTTATCTCAGTTAGAAGAATTAGGTGACTTGGTAGGTTTTCCTGTAAAAGAATTTCAGATTCAGAATGCTGAAGGTAAGACTACATGGATTAATGAATCTCAGATAAATGCAGCAAGTGCAAAAGGTTATAAAGTTGTAGATAAGAGAATGTCACATGCTGCTCCTGAATGGATTCAGGGTAAAGGAGAAGGTGGTTTCTTGGTATTAGATGACTATACTCGTGCTGACCAAAGATTTATGCAAGCTACTATGGAGATCTTAGATAGACAAGAATATGTCTCTTGGAAGTTGCCAAAGAACTGGCATGTTATCTTGACTACTAATCCAGACAATGGTGACTATAATGTAACAAGTCTTGACGTAGCTCAGAAGACAAGATTTATTTCTGTTGAATTGAAGTATGATGCAGATGTATGGGCTAAGTGGGCAGAGAAAGCAAACATAGATGGTAGATGTATTAACTTTATGTTGATGCACCCAGAATTGGTAACTCAAAGAATTAATCCAAGAGCAATCACTACATTCTTTAATGCCATTAGTTCTGTACCTAAGTTTGAAGATGGTTTACCTTTAATCCAAATGATTGGTGAGGGTTCTGTTGGAGCAGACTTTAGTTCAATGTTCACTATGTTCATTAATAATAAGTTGGATAGAATCATCAGTCCAGTTGACATCCTGACCAAAGATGAGCAATATGTTATGAACTCTCTTACTAATGCAGTAGGAAAAGATGATGAGTTCCGTGCTGACATATCTAGTGTTATTGCAACGAGGGTAATTAATTATTCTCTTACTTTGGCTGACAAAGGTTCAGTGGGTAAACCAATCATTGACAGGATAGCTAAACTTACTACAGACTGTGATGCATTTACAGATGATCTAAGATACTATATGGTCAAGGAGATTGTCAACGGTAATAAGGTTAAGTTTAGTCAGTTGATGATGAATCAAGACGTGGTGAAGATGGCTGTAAAATAAGTCAACGTAAAGGATTTCCCCTTTAAAAACCCATAAGTTTAATTAAAAACAAATATAAGGGGAGGTAAAACTCCCCTCTTTAATGTAAGTCTATGAAAACATACTTGTTTATTTATGACGTAGAAGTGGATAGTACAGAGCTAATAATAAAGGTTCAACCTTTATATTGTGCCAATGATAAGGTAGATTTTCTACCAATCAATGATAAAGATTATACTCCTACAAAAGGAGACAAACTTTATTTCCTTCCTGGAGTGAATATTCCTCGGGTAAAATTAAAAGATTTGTCTTTGCAACATGGTGTTAAAACTGTGAGAGATATTGATCAAGCAACACATGTATTTTGTGGTAAGAGCACTAAAGACAAATTAGTAACTAGCCACTGGTATTATCACATACCTACACAAAAGTTAAGAGATTTGTTGGCAGATGCTGATGATATGATGGATGAATACTACAAAGAAAATCTTAGAGAAGCTCTAGAGCACTATACTGAAGATGTTGTTGTTGTAGATTATACTTCAGCAAGTGAACTTAGAAATGCTGAGTTATCAGTCATACAAAAACATATTGGTAATAGTGCTTTAAGATCTTCTGATGTTTATTATACAGTTGACGAAGATCATAAAGATTTATTCCCGGGTATTCTTAGTTTGGATCTGTATAGTGAAAGTAAGTTGCTGAAACATATTAATGGTGATGATGCAGCTACAATAGATGAAACTATGTTCCTACAAATCAGTGATATGTTTAAGAGCTCAGATCAAGACAATCATATTCTTGCAATGGAGATTATGGCCAATTGTAATTATATGGAGAGTTTGCTATTTATTGAGATGTTATTCAAAGAGTTTTCTCATCAAATGTCTAACTGCCATACTAAGAACCATGTTAATTTCAAATCTTTGATTAGTTTCTTAGGGAAGAATAAAAACTACATGGGTACTGATGTTGATGAAGTAATGAAATCTCTTATTGCTAAAGATGTTCTTGATGTAGATAAGGTAAATGTTATCATGAAGTATTATGGTAAAGAAATAGCTGAACGTGGTGGTAGTTGGGATTATTTTGAAATTAAAAGTTTAACTCTTAGTGAAGAGGCTGCAAAACTTCTCAATACTAACTATGTTCATCAGACATTCCCAGATTTTATTTCTGAAGATGCAATAGAGGTACCTGAAATACACGGAGACATTGCAGATCTAAATTCTATTGAGAATAACTCTCCAGGGGTTGACGGGGTTGAAAGTGACCTTGAAATCTCTGATGAAGACATAGAAGATGCATTTACTAGAATTGAGAGAAATGAACTCAAGTCAGAGTTAACAACATTAGAAGAAGAAAAAAAGGACCCTGAAGAAGAGTCAAATAACAATCAAATAAAAGAAGAAGATGACGATGGTTTTGAATGGTTCTGATGAGATGGAAAAATTCTATCAGAAGAAATTTTATTTTAGTTACAGTGGGTTGAATAAATTACTTTATTCACCTGCTGCTTTCTACAGTCATTATGTGCTCAACCAGAGAGAAGACAGTACAGACCCTCACCTTGTAGGAGGTAGGGTCTTGCACTGCCTTTTGTTTGAACCTGACAGATATGATGATTACTTTATATCATTGCCGGGGAAACTCCCTAGTGATAACCCAAGAAAAATTATTGATAATATTTTCAGAATTCATCTTGGATATGAAAATAATTCATTACTTTTGGAAGACTACTCACAAGATATACTTACACAGCTACTCACAGCAAATCTCTATCAGAATCTTAAAACAGATCAACAAAGACTGGACAAGATGCTTACTGAAGAACACAAAGAGTATTTTGAATTCCTCAAGAAAAGTCTAAACAAATCAATAGTGGATCAACCTACTTTGGATGGCTGCAGAGCACAGGTAGAGATACTAAAGACTAATAGTGATGTAAGAGAACTATTACAGTTAGACAAGTCTGAGGAAGACACACACATTGAGACCTACAATGAGTTGCACATTAAGGTTGACCATGACAAAATCCCTTTTGGTTTACACGGAGTTCTTGACAATGTCGTAGTTGATAATGAGTCAAAGATGTTATTCATCAATGACCTCAAAACAACTGGTAAGTCTATCCAAGATTTCCCTGATGCAGTAGATTATTACAAGTATTGGATCCAAGCAGTGATCTATGCTATTCTAGCTTCAGATAAATTTTTGAAAGACAAAACAGACAAAGAAGACTGGGAAGTCCATGTAACATTCATTGTAATTGACAAATACAATTTAGTTTATCCTTTCCAAGTCTCTAAAGAATCAATGAGTCAATGGAAAAGTGATTTCGGTGAAGTTTTGAAAATTGCCAAATGGCATTATGAAAACAAAAGATATGACCTACCATATGACTTAGCAGTAGGTAATATTAAATTGTAGATTTTATGGCTTTAAATTCTGTTTATAAGAAGTACTTTCAAAAATCCAAGGTGTTTCTCTATCCGCTCTTGGGTATTAAAAGAGGTGTAAGTGTTGTTCCAACTGAAACTTATGTAAGTTGGAAGGGTTATTACAACTCTGAGGATATGAAATTAATATGTGTGTATGACATAAGAACAGATGATGAGTACAAAAATTTTGAGAAGAGTATATTACTAACACATAACAGATTATCTGATTTTGTGAAAGTAGATTCTCAAGCTGTACTTACATTTGATTTTTCTGATTTAGGGGACGACTGGTTCCATTTTATAGATGGGAAATACAGTAAGATTAGTATGAATTTAAAGCAAAAAATCCTGACCTTTTTTGACAAATATAGTGGTAACTATGCCTATATGCACAGCTATTTAATACCTGAAAAGTATTTTAATAACTATGCAGAACTATTGGGTGTAGAACCCGAGATGTTGATACAAGTGGGAGAGTTATGCACTAAGCCAGATATAGATAAAGAAACTTTAATTCTAGAACCGGCTGACTTAGGTAGCATAGATGAAAATAAATTATTAAATTTGTCAAAACCAACAGAAAATGAATGAATCAATGATGTTAGTTCAAGCCACATGGCAAGAACAACAAACCTTTAGAATGATCCCAATAAATGATGCATGTCCATATGTAGAATGTATCTTTGATCCAGGGACAAAAGTTTTTGTAATTATCTCTAAAATCAAGAAAACAACTTTGCATATGCTTCCTAAATTGGATGAGTATGGACAAGCTGTTTCTGGTAATAAGGGAATGAAACAAGAAAGACATAAGTTAGAAGTATTTCAAGAATTTTATATTGAAGATACTGCAGCTATGGAAGAATTAATTAAACAATTTGCACTTAATGTAAAGAAGTTTGATTATAAGAAGTTTATGGTGGATTCTGAACCAGCATAAATGTAAAATGAAGCTTGCCTGAATGGGTGATGTATTACATTTTTTAGATTAAAGGTGAAAAAGGGAGATGAAGTATAGTAACCTCCCTTTTTTTATTAACTAAACGGGGGAACAGCTTAACTGAACTTATGGTATGAGAACACATTGGGTAATGGACTATGAAACTCTTAGTAATTGTTTCATAGCAGTTTTTGAAGACGTAAAGTCTGAACATCAAGAAGTTTTTGTCTGTCATGAATCTAAAAATGATATTCTTGAACTTGTTACTTTTCTTGAGAGAAATAAAACTCTTAATGAATGGCATGTAAGTTTTAATGGTCTATCATTTGACAGTCAGATTACTGAACATATTCTCCGGAATAAAGAACAGTTACTAGAACAGGACGGTGACACTATTGCTAGATTTCTTTATAGCAAATCACAGTCTATTATTGGTAGATCTCGTGATGGAGAATTTCCTGAATTTGGTGCTAGAGATTTAAGTATAAGACAGATTGATGTATTCAAACTCAATCACTGGGACAACCCAGCAAAAAGATCTAGTCTCAAATGGATTCAGTATACTATGGATTGGAAGAATATCATGGATATGCCAATTCATCACACTACTGAAGTAGTAGAAGCTCAGATTCCTGAGATTATCAAATATTGTATTAATGATGTAAAATCTACTAAACAGATTATGCATCTTAGTAAAGAACAAATTAACTTAAGAAAAGCATTAACAGATGAATATGATATAGATTTATTCTCAGCCTCTGAGCCAAGGATATCTAAAGAATTATTTCTGCATTTCTTAAGTAAATCTACTAGAATTAGAAAGTCTAACTTAAGACAAATGAGAACTAGTAGAGAACAGATTATATTTAAGGATATCATTCTACCTTATATTAGCTTTGAGACAGCTACATTTCAAAATCTTCTAAAGAAGTTCCAGGATGTAGTACTGTATCCAAGTGAAACAAAAGGTGGTTTTAAATATTCTGTACAGTACAAAGGAGTTAAAACAGATTATGGTCTTGGTGGTATTCATGGTGCCAGAGCTAGTAAAGTTTATAACTCTGATGAAGATATGATTATCATGAGCTCAGATGTTGTGAGTTTTTATCCTAATCTAGCTATTAGAAATGGATGGGCTCCAGCACATTTACCTAAAGAAGAATTCTGTGAACAGTATGAGTGGTTCTTTGAAGAAAGAAAAAAGATTCCAAAATCAGATCCACGAAATTATGTATACAAGATTATTCTTAACTCAACTTATGGTCTCAGTAATGATGAGAATAGCTTCCTGTATGATCCTCAGTTCACAATGAGTATTACAATCAATGGTCAGCTTAGTCTTACTATGTTGTATGAAATGATTTGTGAAGGTATCCCTGGAGCAATTCCTCTAATGCAGAATACAGATGGTCTTGAGACAATGATCCCAAGAGAGTATGTAGACAAGTATATGGAGATTAGTAAGATATGGGAAAGTATGACTAATCTACAACTAGAACATGATAAGTATTCTAAAATCGTTTTAGGTGATGTAAATAATTACATTGCCGTCAATGAAGATGGAAAATCTAAATGTAAAGGTAGATTTGAGTATAAAGATCTAGCTCTTCACAAAAACAAAAGTTTTTTGATTATACCTAAAGCACTGCATGCATATTTTGTAGATGGTGTTAAACCTGAAATGTTTATAAAAGAAAATCTAAACATTTTTGATTTTTGTGGTGGTGTCAAGATAAAAGGAGATTGGAGATTTATGGAGCATAAAGTAGATTCAGGAGTATATAGTGAAACAAAACTTCAAGAAACTATTAGGTATTACATATCTAAACAGGGCTCTAAAATTATCAAGAAACATAACAGTGACGGGAGAGGAATACAAGTTGAAGCCGGAAGATGGTTACAGAAACTATTGATAGATTATCAAGAGAAACCATTTGAAGAGTATGATATTAATTATGATTATTATCTAGAGAAGGTAAGAAAAGAAATTGAATCTCTAGAACCTAGTTCAAATCAATTAAGTTTATTTTAATTATGCCTAAGAAAATACAACACACAACAAAAGCACATTTGGTAAGTATACCTTTACCAAATCATGCGGCTACTTATACTGTAATTAGCCACCAATTTATTATTGATTATGCCTACCAATCCCTTGCTGCTGCAGGGTTTGGTATTGTAGATGAAGAGTACAGATGTACTGCTGATGGACAGATTGCCCAGGGAATTTATAAACTAAACTTTAACAATGATCCTGAGTTGTCAATGATGTTTGCTTGGACAAACAGTTATAATAAACAAGTAAAGTTTAAATGTGTAGTAGGTGCCTATATCAACAACAGTGGTTCTGTTATGATTTCTGGGGAAGTTGGTAGCTGGGTTAGAAAACATACCGGTTCTGCAGATACAGAAACAAAAGCTACTATTGATGATTATATTTCTAATGCAAATATGTATTACAATCAATTGTGTGCAGACAAAGCTGCTATGGAAACTGTCTCCTTAAATAGGAGAAAACAGGCTCAATTACTTGGAGTACTCTTTGGTGAGTATGAAATTCTTACTACTGAGCAAGCAAGTATGGTCAGAGATCAAATGAAAAGACCACTTCAAGTTTTTACAAGTTCTGATAGCTTATGGGCATTCTATAACTTTGTAACTAATGCATTACAGTCATCACATCCTAAGACTTGGATGGAAGACCAAAGAATCTTGCATTACTTCATAGGTACAATTTGTGATTTTAGTGCACCACCTCAATCTGTAAGTGCACCAGTTATTAATTTAAGTGCACCAGTTGAAGAAGAAGAAGTTGTAGATCCTTTAACTATTAATTATGGTGAACCGGAGAATCAGACAAACTTGTTAGTTCAGATTGCTCAGGTTACAGGAGATGATTCTGTGTTAGAACCTGGTATTCATACTGAAGAAGATGTGGTGCAAGATGGGGCTATATGTGCAGATGATCTGCACCAGTCAGATGAAATTATTGAAGACACTAATGAAGCTGAAGAAGATGTATTAACAGAAGATGAACTAGCTCATCAGTTATATGGTGTAGATAATGACATAGAAGTTTCAATACCGGGTCCATGTGCTTCACATGATGCAGAAACAGAAAGGGAAATTGAGAAAGAAAATTTGACGGACATTTTTCCCCAAGAAGAACCTGAGTATGATAGTGCTGGACTTACTCTAGAAGATAGAGTTATTGAAAGTATAGAACTTAATGAAACTACTGTAGCTGCAGTTGTAGTTACTGAAGCTATAGAAAATCCTGATGAAGATGTATTTGCTGAGGCAGATAATTTTGATTTGGATTTTAATGAAGATACTAATGAAGATCCAGATTCACTTCCGGACTTCTTTTAGTTGATGAATAATTATTTTTTTGGAAAAGGGGATGGCTTAGGCTGTCCCCTTTTTTTTTCTTACCTACCTTGTGCTCTATAAGATTTCTTATAGTTTCTAGACTTCTTAAGTTTTGAAGTCTTAGTCTTAGCATGCACCCCAGGACGGGATACTTTAGCTTTCATGTAAGTTTTTACTGATGCTGTTGTTGTCTTTGCCATTTTTAATTTCCTTTAGCTTGGTTTTTAAACATATTCTCATAAGAAGTAACAGGGTCTCCTGTTGCTCCACTGAAGCCGACTACTTTACCCATCTTACCCCAGATTTTTAAAGTACCCTTTGATTTAAAATCATAAGGTCCAGTATCACGTTTGTATCTATCCATTTCTTGGAATGTTACAAAGTCAAGTACATCTCCAAAGATATCAATATAAAGTACAACTGTATTATACCATGCACTTGTTGTTTGAGTAATCATTTTTACATAATCATCTGCACCAAAGTTTACTCCCATAACAGCAGGTAATGGTACAAAAGCTGTAGTTTCAGCTTGTACACCCATCAACAATAATAACATGTGGTTAGACAAGAAGCCGTAAGTATTATAACTATCTTGATTAATAGCTCCTGACTTAGCTCTTAGTTTTTTCCATTTGTCATCATCATCTGGATCAAATCCAAATATCAGTAGACCTAACATAGCAAGACCTATTGAAAAGAATGCTTCAGCAGAAAGTTTTCTAACTGCAGTTTTTTCTTCTGGTGTAAGATAATTGTAGTCTCTGAACTTTGATTTAACTGTCTTAAGCATTGCTTGGAATGCAGTAATATAAAATCCTTTTCCATAAGAACTAGTTGCCCAGTCATATCTTTCACCCCCTCTAGTCCATGTAAGAGTTTTGGAATCAAATCCAAATCTATTCATTAACATAGGAGTAAACCATTTTCTCATGAAGAAGAACATTCTATAGAGAAGTAACTTATTACCTTCTGGTTGACCCATATCATCATAGGCTCCAAATAATTTGCGGGACGTACCTTGAATTCTATTTTTTAATCCAAGAAATAACTCTGCTTTAGAGATAACAAGTTCCTGACCATCTTCAAGCTGTACCTCAGACTTAATTCTGTTCTTAGCTTTCAATTCTTCTACAGGGATGTAGTATCTTTTAGCAATATCTTCTAAAGATTCACCTGCAGTATATTCATGATAGACTGGTATGTTACTCCATCCAGGGTGAATACCTGGTTTCAATCTAATGATTCCCTCATCATCTTTTTCCCAAGCTTCAAGATATCGTAATGACTTCTTACTACCATCTTTCATAACTTGGTCTACTTTCTGACCATACATAAAGGACCCAAATAGAGACATTGCAACCTGCATCTCACCAAACTTTCTGTGCATGTACATCCACTCCATATTGACAAGATCCTTTACCATAGATCTTTCTATTTCTCTACCAAATTGATCTTTAGTTTTAAAGTTAGGATCAAATATCTGAACAAGTTGAGTTGATATAGCACCCGGGCCGGTTTGATATATACCTTTAGTAGTCCATTCTAACATAGCTCTTTCTGCCCATGGTCTTGCTAGTGCAATATCTTTTAGATTTATAAACTCTGCACCGGCACCTTCTATGATTAACTGTACATATGCACCATACTTGTTTTTCAAATCTGATGGAAGGTTGATAGCTAATGAACCCATAGCAGATAAACCTTGCAATCCTTGAATCCACTTACCAAACTGAGGGTGAGTTTCTTCAATACCTTCAACCATCTTACCATAATATTCTCTTTCAATAAGAGACTTTACCTGACCAAGACGATTATTAGTTGAGAACTTTTTCTTTGCTAAAGTTAGAGATCCTTTTAGACTATACATGTTCTTATCAAACTTCTCTAATTCTTTTGGAGCATTTTCAGGATCTTCTAATGTACCTAGTATAGAATTAACAAGAGGTAAACTTTCTAAAAGCTTTCCTTGTGTCTGGATACTTAATGCATATCTGAAGAGACCCTGGAATATATCAGCATCTTGATTAGCAATGTCAAGGTTATAGATACCTGATACAGGTACATATGTAATTTGATTACCGTCAAGATCTGTATTAACCAAGTTGTTTTCAGGGTTATAGTTATAATCATTCTCAGCATCCATTACAGATTTACCTAAAGCTTGATTATACCACTCCTTAACATTCTTTCCTAATTCAGAAAACCTCTGACCATAAGTACCTTTTTGCAAAGCTTGATAGATGTCTCCTTTTTTAATTGCATATCTAGGCATGTCAAGATAGAGTTTACTATAGTTACTCATACCTTTCTGATTCTCTAGATGATATTCTTTGATAGCCTCCAATAATTGGAACTCTGCATTGTTTGCAGATTTCAATTGATTGTACTTCTCATTCATGAATCTACCATCCTTAGCACTGTATTTCTGACCAGGTTGATGCATTCTTGGTAGCCATTGATTCTTATTATCAATATACTGTCCAACATAATCTTCTTTAGCTGCACCAAAAGGAATAGTTCTATACTCATCCTTAACTTCATATCGAGAGTGTCTAGCATTAGGAACACCCATCAGAATCACCTCATTACCTTCCCTGTCTAGGATCTTAGTATACTTAATGTAGCTATCATCTTTAGGAATAGCTACTTTATTAGCACGGGTTCTTCTGTATTCAGTATTGTACTTTCTAGTTTTTTTGTCATATATCTCTACAGTGTAGTGATTTAACTCAAACCATTCTTTGAATCCTTCATCAGCATCCAATATATCCTGGAACTCATCTGAATTAATAAACTCATCAAGCTTGTCTTCATCAACTTCTTTGATGTTCTGCTTAGATAGATTGTAGTTTAATGCTTCTATGTAGTGTGTAGTAGGTAAACTTTGTGTAAGTTCAGATAACTCACCAAAGATCTCTTGTATTCTAGCAGCATCTTCAGGATCAATTCCCTCTTTTTCTTGTCTACTAAGTAGTTCAAAGTATCTTTTAGATTCAACACTTCCTGTTTTAAGTAAACCTTTACTTGCTTTGTACTGCAGGTCTCTTAACTCTTCGGATTCTTCTTTAGTAAGACCAGTGGACAAGTCATATTGGAACTTAAAGTCTGCAATGGCTTGTTCAGTATCTCTGATTTTTTGAAGTCTTGTTTTACCCATAGCAGAACTATCAGGTTCACCTTGCTCATCCCTGTAGCTATATATTAAGTCATTTATAGTCTGGAATGCTGCAGAAGCATCAAATCTAGAATTCATTACTGAATTCATTTTTTCCTGAAGTTCTTTGAGCTCAGTAATCAAACGAACTCTTGAGTCCCAATATGATTGATCAAACTCCATTCTAAGGTTTTGTCTTCTCCATTTCTCAAGTTCTCTAGTAAAGTCACCAGATCCAGGAAGAATAGGTATTTGTTTAGTTGCAAGTCCATCTACAAATTCATTGTATGCACTTTGCAACATACCTTCAAGAGGTCTCCACTCATAGAAGTTCTTGGTAGCAGCTCTATGTTCTAGTAATACCTGAGCAATGCTTAAGTCATACACATTTCTAGATGGGTCATCTACTTTAGGTGTGCCGTCTTCATATGTCAGTGAATACAACTGTTGGAACTCTCTAAATGCAGCCTGTATAGTAGAATACTTTTCATATCTTTCAAGCTCATTCTCCATGGAATTAACTAAGTTGTTATAAGCTTGTAGTTTTTGTTTCCTTACATAGTATGCTAATTGACCTACCTCAGAGCTTTTAAAGATTTCATCCTTCTCATAAAACTCCGGGACAAATTCCTGCCACATGTAGTCTTTTTTAAAATCATCAAACTCCATCTGAGCTTGAGCAATCTTAGCAGGATCTTCTGTTTTCTTTGACTCTTCTAGGTTCCAATCTAATAGATCATAGTGATATCTATAATCCTTGAAAGCACCCATGTAACTCCAAACTTCTTTCTCAACTGGTTTTCCGGTTTCTCTATCAACCCAGAATACTTTGTCCTTGAAGCCCATCTTCTCTCTCATTGCAATAGAGTTCAGTTTACTAAATCCTACTTTAGGTAAGAGTTTCTCAAGCTTCTTTCTAAACTTCATAGACTGTTCCCAAACAAGATTCTGTACCTGACTCTTCTCATTCTGAATGAACATAGCTAATGGACCCACTATAACATCATTACTAGAACTATAAGCTTCTAACCATCTGTTAAACCAGGTAACATCATGAGCTCCTCCAGTAAGAGCAGCTTTGATTTTATCTTCATCCACAACTAGCTCCTTGTATTCTTTAAGGAAACCTTTCAGGACAGTATCAGGAACACCCTTTTGGATTAGTGCATTTATGTCATCTTCAGTAAGAGTTTGTTGAACTACTTTATTATACAAGTTGTCAACCTCACGTTCTAACTGTTCTGTTGAGAATGTTCTTTTCAGAGCTATACCTAAGTTACCTCTAAGTCTATCTTGAACATACTTGGACATGTATCCTGTAATCTCTACATAGAACTGGACATTGTTATTCTTTAGGATGTTTGCTACGTTAGAGTTGATACGGGTAATATTTAGTACAATCTCATTTAATGTTTTGAAGAATGGATTATTACTATCTACGAGCCCACTTTCTACAGAAAGAACCTCATCTATATCCTGAACCATTTTCAACCATGCCTTAGCATTGGATTTGTAAAGCATCAAGAGTGCAATAGTACTTCTGTTGTTAATGTTAGTTGAAGCAAGTTTAGAAATATCAAGAAGCATGTTCTTAGTCATGCTGTTAATATTATCCAAACTGTTTACTAGTGAAGTAGCTCTTTGTAGATCTACATCTAGTTCTTCTCTAGCTGCATCAATTGCATTTTGTATGAGTTCATTTTCAGATAATCCTTCTGTCTCGGTGTTTAAGTTATCTTTTAAGTTTCTCACCACTTCACGGAGGTATCTGTTGGTACCTTTTTCAAAGAGTGCTTCCTTCAATAACTTTCTTACATTCTTGTCTCCTTTAAAGTTCTCAGCCTCTGTCAAGATTCTTTTACTAGACTCATATCCAATTTTAGTAATCTTTTCCATGGCAGCTTTATCAGAGAACTTGTTAAGTTCCCGTGCTCTTTCCAGTACTTCCCTGGAGAACATTGCCAGATCTTCTTCATTGACTTGGTCAGTCATGAATTCAAAGTCTTTGTCCAAAAGCATATCTGCCAACTCCTCTAATGAAGTGTTCACATCTAACTTAGCAACATTCACTTTGTTACCAAACATGTTTCTAAAGAACTGCTTGAGTGCAGCGAGAAGTTTATTCATGAACTCCTGGAAACCTTTAGTCTCAATCTCATTGTTGATTCTATTAAGGGCCTTTAACTGCATTGCATAAGCAAGTACTTCCTCCTTGAATAGATCTGAACCTTCTTCTAGTTCTGGATAGTTGTTTACTACATAGTAATAGATACCCTGACCTTCTTCAGTAGCAAGTGCTTGATTATAGAGATTCTGAAATAGGATGTTGTTGGTCTGTCTCAATGCGTTCAAGACCGGGTGTGAGAATTCGTGTAGTACTGTCCTCACATTAACATTATCTCCTACAACATAAACTGTTCCTGCATAATAAAATGCTGGTTCCCCTTTATATTTAACTGGTCTGTTCTTTAAAATGTCTGCGGCCTCTTCTGCCGATACGTTTCTAAACTGTGTTTTGGTACCGAGTGATAATCTTTTAGCAAGTACTTCAGCAATTTCTTTTGATCTTCCATTCTGTAATTGCTCTAGATTAATGTCCATGAATAAAACTCCGTTAATCTCTTGTAGAAACGGATCCATTTTAGACTCTATTATCTCTTCCTGAGATTCAACAGGAAGATCTCTCATCATCATTGGTTGATCAGGTCTTGCGTTAAATAACTGTTGGAGTTTCTCAAAGAGTTGAACATTAGGTTCAGCTCTCAATATTCTATACTTAGCATCTCTCCAGTAAGTTGATCTATATGGATCAATATGTTCAGACATATTTACACTAAACAACTTTCCACCGTCAGTCTTGAGACCGTATTTCTTTTCAGCTAGTTCTGTTAGCTTGTCATTTAACTGATTGAACAGATCTTCATTGACGATTCTTCTGACATCATCAGTTGCTCCATTATCTCTTAAATAATTTATTGAATTTAATTGTACTTGACAAACCATATTATGAACATTTAAACGGGTCTTCTTCTAATTCTAATTGCATTAATATCTCTTCATCAGTGATTCCTTGAGTTATCCCAACCATTTCTCTTATTTCATTGAACATAGTTGAACCAGGATTTATGTATCCAAATTCCTCAAACAATCTCTTACTTAAATATACGAATAATTCTTGAGGCATAGTTCTAGGATTACCAAAACCATACTCAGGAAATGCAATTTTACCACCTTTTTCTCTGAGTTGTTTGATCAAATTGATTCTTTTTTCCCAAATGTTTTTAAGTGTAGTAAATTGCTCTGGATTCAATTCTACTTTTTGACCATTCTTCATAGCTATAAACATGTCTGTAGGAATGTTTACTGACATATCAGGAACCTCAGTCATAAAGTTAGATGCTCCACCTAGATTAATACCTTTCTCAACTTGATTAGGCATTACCTCATACAGACTTACATTATGTAAGAACACTACGTCCGGATTATTTTTACCTAGATTCAAATAGTAGTATTGATTTTTTGCACCAGCATCATTGTAAGTAAACACATCAACAGTGTCAGTAGTTTTGAGACCCAATCTTCTTGATTCAGATACTGTATCCATATTGGTAGAATCTATTACTACATCTTCAGCTTCTCTTGGAGCATTTCTATCTTTCTTTACAGTAGGATTGTCTACAGGCTTGATTCTTTCAGGGTTCTCATAATCCATTTCAGATATGTAGTCCTTAAATCTATTCTTGAATTGATTATCAACTAAGTTCTGTCTAATAAACTGGTCATAGAAATTGTCCAATACTGTCATTCCTTTTTTATCCAATGCATCAGTAAACTTATTAGCCTCAGATTCTACAATAGTCAAGAAGTCTGTAAAGTCAGCAATGTTTGTAAAGTTTAATTTAGTTTTGTTCAACCCCGTCTGTAAGAATGCATAGATGCTCAAGTACTTAAACATAGAACTTATTCTAGCATTTTCCATAGGATCATCTACTTTCTGTACAGTAGGATCAGCAAGTTTCTTTAAATCATCAGA
>Ga0307380_10005100_pt1 | contig 17515 bp, 15 predicted proteins | sample UN3MG_FD_202239 | JGI IMG/M metagenome (GOLD analysis project Ga0307380, IMG submission 202239) | Soil microbial communities from Risofladan, Vaasa, Finland - UN-3 | ecosystem: Environmental > Terrestrial > Soil > Coastal area > Acid sulfate soil | place: Finland: Risofladan, Vaasa | collected...
CGCTCAGTGCCGCCCGGCTGGCCGAATTGGCCCGGGCGGGGACGCCGACCGAGATTCGCATACACATCGAGCAGCTCAACCAGAAGTACGCCGAGGCCGGGCTCTCCTTCCGCATCGAGGCGATCGCCCGCGGCTACCAGATGCTGACGCTGCCGGCATTTCGCCCCTGGCTGGACAAGTTGGACAAGCAGCGCAGCCAGACCCGCTTGAGCCCCGCCGCGCTCGAGACGCTGTCCATCGTCGCGTACAAGCAGCCGGTCATCCGGGCCGAGATCGAAGCGATTCGCGGCGTGGCCTGCGGCGACCTGCTGATCCGGCTGCGCGAGATGGGGCTGGTTCGCGTCGTCGGACGCGCCGAGGTCGTCGGGCGGCCCATGCTTTACGGCACGACGCGCCGGTTCCTGGACGTATTCGGCCTGGCCTCCCTGGACGATCTCCCGCCGTTGGAGGCGCACACGCTGAAGGCGCAGTCCAAGCCGGTAGAGGAGGTCGAGCCAATCCCGCCGCCGGCGGCTGAACTTGAGCCGATCGAGCCGCACGCCGTCGCGGGGGCCCAAATCGGGTGAGCCTGATGGCCGACCGCATCACTACGGCTCCCTGTCGCCGGCTTTCGTGCGTCAAGCTCCAAGGCCAAGCGGCGCCGGGCAGCATTTCCGAAATGTGCGGAATAGTCGCAACTTGCGATATACATGAGGCTTAAGTCGCCCTTCTGGGGCATTTGCCCCCAAATCGCCAGTTTTTTTTCATGTTTTTCCATTGACAATTCGGGGGGGGGGCATATTATCCACGATCGTGTCTAGGACGCGACGCGAGTGGCCACCATGTCACCGGGCCAAATAGCGGAGAGCCAGCCGAGCGACGTGCCCCGCCGACCGACGGGCGGCCTCGTCCTCAAACTGGCCCTCCTTGCGATCACCATCGGCGTGGCGTACTCCCTCGGCTATTGGCAGAACCGCCCCTCGGCTGATGCGGAGGTGCCCGTCTCGGTTCCGCCGGCCGGGTATGTGGGCTTCGACCCCCTTGAGATCGACTTGGGCCAGCACCCCTGGTACACGGAGATCCCCTTCACGGCAACGTTTGTGAATCAGGGCGCTGAGCCCATCAGCGTGGCCAGCGTCAACTCGTCATGCGGGTGCGCTGTGCTTGACCGCGCCTCATACGAGGACGCGGTCGTGTCGTGCGGCGCAGCGTTGGAACTCACAGGCACGTTGACCGTGGGACCGATTCCCGGTGAGCACAGGAAGAAGATCAGTGTGTTGCTCTCGTCCGGCGCTATCCGCACCGTGTTCCTCAAGTACGTGAGCTTCAACACGTACGCCTCTAAACCCCGGAACGTACAATTCGGTGAGGTCAATCTGGACGACGACACCGACGACGCGCTCGCACGTGTGATCTTTACCTCCGACACGGCGTCCATCGTCGGTGAGCCCGTCGTGGATTCGCCATGGCTTGAGGTGGGAGTACACGACCGCGGCAACGGGGAGACCGAAATCGCGGTACACGTAGCGAAGCGAAATCTGCCGTATGGCAAGAGCCTCGGACGAGTTACGTTCACCACAACCGATCGGATGCGTCCCAGTTTCACCGTACTCGCTTACGCGCAGGGCGTGTCGCGCCTGCGCCCCGTTCCCTCGCACGTTCTTCTGCGCGTCGGGCAGCCAGGAGAGGTGCGCTTCATCACGCGAGAAGGTATGGTCGCACGCATTGCCTCGGTATCCTCGGACGACGAAGGCATCGATGTCGTGGTCGATGAGGATGGAGAGGCAGTGTCGGTGACTCTCAATGTGGACGTGCTGCCAAACGCGGCGGTCGTCCGCGTTACGGATCAGCGCGGAGTGAGATCGAAATTCCTGGTGTCGTCAGTAAGGTAAGCTGGCCGGTATGTTAGAGAAGGAGAGTATGTCATGAGATATTTTCTGATGAGTATGGGCTGTGTCGCGGCGCTTTTGCTGCTCCCGGCCCCGGACTTGGCGAGGGGCGGCACATCCGTGGAGTGCGGATATGTGGTCCAGCAAATGTGCCCCGGGTGTATGCCGGCTACGCCGGCGGATGGCACTTGTTTCTGTGGTGACAACGTTGACGCATGCGACTGTATGAAGCAGAGCGGTGGCATCCAGAATGGCACGGTCATCCACTGCTATACGGACAATTTCGGCAAAAACTCAGACCCGGATGGGTATGTGCTGAGCGTCGCTACGCCGAATGCGCCATGCAAAGATGTGAAGCGGTGCAGGCACGGCGAGGGCGACGGTGTTGGGTACAACTGCGGCAACTGGCAGGATCCGGGATGCGAGGTTACTGATGAGTGCAGCTGGAAGAAACAGTCGTCGTCAACGACGGCGCCTGTTTACACCCAGGGAGCACGATGTGAGGACGGTGTGCCGCAATAGCGTCAAACGCTGGGCTCGCGCGCCCTTGTCACCCGCTCCAGCAGTGTACCCGGAGCGCCAGCATGAATAGCAAAGCGCCTATGCTGCTGATTGTGCTCGCTGTGGCCCCAGGGTTTCAGAAGGACGGAATGCGCAAGCCCGTTGCGCTGCGTGCCCTGGAGGAAGGCCGCAAATCGACCATTAGCGGTCGCATCGAGTGGTCGGTTCTGCCTGGCGGGAAGGAAGATGATCGCCTTTCGTATGTGTCGCGGTTTGCCAAGAACGGCGACACGATCTTCGAGAACCGGGGTGACACGCACGGATGGACCGTCTTTGACGCCCGCGAACGAGGTATCAGCAAATACCCGATCCTTCATATGAGTAATGGGGAGGGTTACTGGTACCACCTCGAAACCGCGCTCAGCGCTAGGCTGTGGAAACGGGACGGTCAACCGAACCCCTGGGCCGAGGAGATAAAGGACATTCGCGCTGTGGGGGTCTCCCCGTTTACGTCCAGCATCCGGTCCGATGTCGGCCTCAACGGGATCTGGCGCGGCATCCAGCGTACGGAGCTTCTTTCCTGGGAGGAGAACCAACAGGACGGGATTTACGTAGTCCGCGCGCATCTAGGCACGGGCGCCCAAATCATTTGGCGTATCGATCCCCAGCGGGGCTGGAATACCGAGCGAATTGCGTACGTTGCCAGAGACGGGCAAGTATTGCGCGAGGTCGTCTGTTCGCTGAAGCGCTACGGTGAGACATGGCTGCCGGAAACGACGACGTATATGAAGGGCGGTGAGGTCACCGAAGTCATTCTGATTGACTCGGCCAGGCTCAATCAACCGGATGATCCCGGTACCTTCAGTGGCGCTGACTTAGGGTTGGAGCCAGGCACCAACCTGGCTCTTCAAAACGAACGCGTCGAAGTCGGGAAGCCCCCCGTCTGGAACGGTCAGAGTATCTCGACCTGGGATCAATGGCTCGAAGACACCGAGGCCGGCAAGCGCCAATGGGGGCGAACGTTCCAGAGAATCAATCGGGGTGAGCCGTTCAAGAGCCGCTACGATATTGATCAAGATCGCCTGGATCGAGAAGTCGCAACGAAAGAACTGGGCATCGAGTCCACACTTGCGCAATACCAAAGGCTATGGCTGGAGTACGTACGCGGCTTCATTAAGCGCTATCAGTTGAACGAGGAGCAGTCTCAAAAGGCCATGCGCATTCTGACAAGTTGTCAAGAACGCGCCGATCAAATACTGGCACGCAGGCGTCCGCAACTTACGGCACTCGTCGTTCAGCTCGAAGAGGCGCGCAGGCGACCCGATAACGAGCAGGTCCGTCGGCTAGCTGAACAACTTAACCAACTACGGAAGCCGATCGACAGGATCTTCGAGGCGCGCCTGAAGCCCGGACTGGAGAAGTTGCCCACGCGGGCCCAGCGCCAGGCCGCGGAACAGAAGCCGACATCGAAGCCCGCCGGCCGCGGGGGCGGTGGCTAACCAGCGGGGTCCGGCCGGTGCAGGGCCCGGGCGCTACGTCGCCCGCGCACGTTTCAATCATAATTGGCATCAGATCCGCACGGTGCGGCGGACCATGATGACGTTGTCGGTCAGGGCGAAGAGCGAATCCGGGAAACGCAGGGAGTAGCTGCCGCGCAGGCTGCCGTCCGCCTGCATGTACACGCTGAGAGTGTGGCGTGTCTGGCCGGCGTCGGGATCGCTGGTCACGAACGTCCAGATGATCTGGTTCGCGCTGCGGACGCTCAGGTCGCTATCGACGATCGAATAGGCCGGCCCGTCGCACTCAGACGCCTGGGTGACGCGGTCGCCCAGGATCGTGATGCAGTTGTTGATCAGCCCGGTCTCGCTGGAGATCTGCCAGAACCCGTCGAAATCAGTGTAGATCAGCGGGTCGCCGCGGCCTGGAGCATCGCCGGCCGGGACACCCGCCGCACAACGCGATCCGGATCAAACCGATCAACCCCACGGACGTTCGCACCGCCGCACCCCTGAGGAACCGTACACTTTATACACGCGGCGTGGTGCAGCGGTTGCGGCGGCCGGTCGGCAAGATGTGGCCGCTGGCGTGGGGCTCGTCGCCGGTGGACGCGTGGTCCGTTCGGCCGCTACGATGCCGCTGCCGGTTTCCGGAGGTATGGCGTGATTCCCGATGTGGTTTGGTGGGTACTGCTGGCGCTCTACGGATTCGTCGCGCTGCGCTGGCTGTGGGTTCACGTGGAGCTTGCGCGCGCGGTTCGGGCGGGCCTGCTCGAGCCTGCCGTGCACGTCGATCCGCAACTGCCGCGCACGCGTGTGACGGTCATCATCGCCGCCCACAACGAAGCGGACACGATCGGGCGCTGCCTGGAACGGGTGCTGGCCCAGGATTACCCCGACCTGCAAGTGATCGTCGCCAACGATCGCAGCACCGATGCCACCGGGCGGATCGTGCGTGACATCGCCCGCGACCACGCAAACGTGCAGTGCGTCGATATTGAGGAGCTCCCGGACGGCTGGCTGGGCAAGACGCACGCCCTGGCGACGGCGGCACCGCACGCCCAGGGCGAATACCTGGTCTTCACGGACAGCGACGTGGAATGGCACCCGGCCACGCTGGCGACGGTCATCGACCTAGCCCGGCGCGAGCGCCTGGATTTCCTGAGCCTGTGGCCCAAGGTGATCGTGGCAAGCTTCTGGGAGCGCTTCTGGCTGCCGGCCTGTGGCTGGGTGCTGAACATATGGTTCCACACCACGCGGCCGGGGCGGATCGAGTCCACGCCCGTGTTCGCCAACGGGCAGTTCCTGATGTTTCGCCGGGAGGCCTACGAGCAGATCGGGGGCCATGCGGCTGTGCGTAACGCGTTGATCGAAGACGTGGCGCTGGCGCAACGGGCCCACGCGGCCGGGCTGCGCCGCTATGTGGGTTTGGGCATGAACCTGATTCGCACGCGGATGTACGAGAATCTGTCGCAGATTGTCCGGGGCTGGACCCGCATTTACATCGGCGCGCTCCAACGCCGCAGGATGGTGGTGCTGAGTATCGGGGCTCTGATCCTCGGCTGCCTCCCGCCGCTCGCCGTGCTCGCGGTCGTCGCAATGCTGGTGGGAGGCGCCGGGGGGCTCGGCCTATTGGGGTGGGCGTGGCTGGCGGCCGCCGCACTGCACTTGATCGCCATGTACAGCGTCGTGTATCGGCACATCAGGCTTGGGTTTGACGGTGGGGCGTACGTGCTTTTCTTCCCGTTGGCGTCGTTGGGTGTCGTCGCGCTGCTGACGTATTGCCTGCCGTTGATGGGAGGGCTCGGCACGATTCGCTGGGGCAACGTGCGCTACCAGGTGCGGGGCTCGCGGGCGGTGCGCAGCCAACGCGTCGCGGACTGAGCGGCGCGCGCCTCCTCACGTGACGCCGGCTCAGCCATCAAACACCTCTTGCTCGATCAAATCGGCATAGCGCTGGACGACATCCGGTGGAAACGCGCCGTCGGGCCAGGCCAGCGCCAGGGTGATCCGGCCGCGAAACCTCGTGAAGGTGGGGTTCCAGCCGGGTGGGATATTCGCCACCCCCGCCGTCCAGAGGTTGGTCAACTCCGCGCCGAGGAACCGGCGGACCGGCGGGTCGATCTCTCCGAAGAACGCGAACCCGGTGGCCACGATTTGGCCGCGCAGGTGGTGTTCCACCAGCCGTCGATGCTGCCAGGTGCGGAGCTGCGCAATCAATCGATGCAGCAGCCAATCTGCCAGGTACGAGCGGCGCTCCAGATACCCACGCAACTGCCGGTCGATGTTCGCGGCCAAGGTCCGCTTGTCCCCGATGTGCTGCGCCGAAACGCGCAGAGGGGGCGCGACCAGGTAGTTGCCGGTTACTGGACGGCGAGGAAGATCGGGCAGACGCATCGGAAAAGCCAGATCGTAGAACGGCAAGGCACATCCGTGCTCGCAGTGCAACCGGTGGATGGCGCGCAGCACACAGCCGGCGATATAGCGGCTGTGCAGCGCGGGGCCGGACGGGGCGACGCGGCGAGAATTGCGGCGCAGCAACTCCATCATCTCGGCCGACCAGAACCGATGCAGGCAACGCAGTCGGTGGGAATCGGCCGGACGCTCCGGGAGACGGTCGCACAGTGACGCCTGCTGCGCGCGCACCCGGGGGGGCCTTTCGCGGATCCATTGGCCCAACAGCCTGCAACGCCGCAAGGGGCCGAAGCCGACCAACGGATCAACCACGTCGCCGTCCGGCAACAAGTGCTCCGGCAGCGGCGAGGACGGGTCCTTCGCCAGCCGATTCATCTCGGCAATGAAACGCTGGGCCCCCTCGGCGTCCATCAGGGCGTGGGGCCAGCGCAGGCACAAGCGGTGCTGGTCGTTCGGGCCGCGGTAGTGCTCGAGGTGTACCTGCGGGGGTTGCGAGATATCCCACCTGATGGAAAGGCGCTCCTGAGACAGTCGGTCCGCCGCTGCGGTCCAGTCCGCTTCGCCGGTCAGATCCTCGTGTACGTAATCCGGTCGCACCGGCGCGCCGACATACCGCCAGATCGGCCGGCCGCGCCAGAACGACACCGCCGCGGCGCTGGCGGTTGTCGGATGCGCCTCCATCGCCCGTTGGAGCGCGCTGACGACGTCAGCGGATTCAAGGTGACCGACGGCATCCATCGTGAAGACGACCGTCCCGCCGGGGTAGCCACGCCGCTTCATGAAATGGTCGAACGCGTGGAACCCGCAGTCGCAGGGGTTGAGTCGCCGCTCACGTCTCACTTGGCCCTCCCACTGGTGTCCCGCGCTATGTAACTGTCGGCGAGGACACGCGGATCAGCTCTGCGGCTCAGCCCGCGCCGCGCCTCCGCGCGGGATGAAGTCTGCGGCTGCTCAGCCTGTCTTGTCTTGCTCTGGCACACGTGGCGATGCTACGCTGCGGGTGCCTGAGCGGCAACGGATGGCTTCGACCGAGCGCGGCGGTGAACTGATGATTGTGTTCCTGTGGATTATGGCGGCGTCCTATCTGCTGGTCGTGGCCGCCTGGTGGTGGCACCTCTGGTACTACCGCGCCGGACTGGACTTGAACGAGTTCCGCCTGACACCGCTTTCGCAGTGGCCGGCGGACCGCCCGGCGCCGTCGCTGGCCGTGGTGATCGCCTGCCATAACGAACAAGACGGCATCGAGGCCTGCGTTCGCAAGCTGTTGGCGCAGGATTATCCCGACCTGCGGGTCGTCATCGCCAACGATCGCAGCACCGACCGGACTGGGCGGATCTTGGCGCGGCTGGCCGCCGAGGACGATCGGATTCGGATCGTCGGAGTCACCGAGCTCCCGGAGGGCTGGATCGGCAAGACGCACGCGCTGGTCCGGGCCGTCACCCACTGCGACGCCGACTACCTGTTCTTCACGGATAGCGACGTGGAACTCTCGCCGCACACGCTTGTCACGGTGATGGACAAGGTTTGCCGCGAGAACCTCGATTTCCTGAGCCTTTGGCCGCACCTCGAGCTGCGCAGCGTCTCCGAGCGGCTGCTGACGCCGCCGGCCATGGCGGTGCTCAGCCTGCGGAGCATGCCGCAGGCTTCGGCCGAAGACGGCGCTTCCCAAACCGTGCTGGGCAACGGGCAGTTCCTGTTGGTCAAACGGAGTTCCTACGACGTGATCGGGGGTCACGCGGGCGTGGGGGCTGAGCTGGCCGAGGACGCGGTGCTGGCCGCCCGGGCGCACGCGGCCGGCCAACGCTGCTGGGCCGGATTCGGCAAAGGGCTCTTCGTGACCTACCGCGAAGGAGGCTTCGGAAGGACGGTGAATGCACTGGCCCGCGTACTGATCGGAAGCCTGCAGAAGCCGGCCCGCATCCTGGCCGGGACGCAAGTATTGCTGGCGGGCGGCTTCGCGCCCGTCTGGATCCTGCCGGCCGCGGCCGTCTGCCTGTGGGCCGGGTTGGATCGGACCCTCTGTTTGGCGTTCCTGGGGCTCGCCGTTCTGCATTGGCTGGGGATGTTACTCACGCTGCGCCGCGCGTTCGGCATCTCGCTGGCCAAGCGCGGCTCGCTGGTGTGGTTTCCGTTCGGCTCCGCAGTCGTGGCCGGTGTGCTGTTCTGGTGCGTATGGCTGCTGAGCGGGCGCGGGAGCGTGCGGTGGGGCTCCACGCGCTACCGGCTCAGCGGTTCGCGCATCGCCGCCGTCGTGCGGCAGTGATCACGCGACAGGGTAGCACGGGCGTCCCGCCCGTGAAGTTTGGGCGGGATGCCCGAGCCACTCGGCGGTGTTGGCGACTCCCAGGGACGTTCCAGGCGGCAACGGTTGCGGCGGGGCGCACAACGGGGCACACGGCGTGACTTCACTTTGGGCGTAGCAATCCATGGCAGGACTCCGTCCCGCACGAATTCGTATAGCGTGGCTCCGGGGCCTGCGACGCCACGGGAACCAGCTCGCGCGGAGACTCGCAGCGCGCTGCCGAGAGTATCAAGGCGCATTGTGCGCGCATGTGTATGCTTCTGTGATTCCCGGTTACGCACGGCCAATCCTCCGCGGCGAAGGCAAAGGGGGTCTTCGCCGATTCACCGTTTTTCTTCACAATCACAAAATGACAACTTGACTTGTAGCGAACCGGCTGGTACGGTCGCGAACGATCGAATGGCGCGGTCACGGGGATTCGCGCCCATGTTCTCTATACATGGAGGTTACGTTATGGCTAAAGCCGCTCGCCGCAAGAGGAGAAAATTAAGGAAGTCCAGAAAGCGGGCGCGCACCACCGCCGCTAAGCGTGGTCCCAAAGGCGTCGTACTCAATCTGAGCGCCTATCGCAACCGCCTGGTTACCGAACGCGACGATATCGACAAGAAGATCGCCGCGCTCGAGACCGCCATGTCGGTCATGGGCGCCGCGGCTCCCGGCAGGCGTCGCGCCGCGCGCCGCACAGGCCGAAGGGTGGCCGGGGCCGTAGGTCGTCGAGGCTCGCTCAAGACGTATGTTGCCAAGGTGCTCACGTCTGGCGGCGGCACGATGGCAGTCAAAGACGTCACCAGCCGCGTCCTGCGGGCAGGCTATAAGACGCGTAACAAGACGCTGGCCAAGAGCGTCGGCATCGCCCTCAAGCAGATGCCGAACGTGCGGAAGGTTGGCCGCGGTCGGTTCAGTCTCAAGTAGCAGGTGCTTGCGCCTGCCGTCAGTCCTCCAAGTGCCCTGGAAGCGCGCGGTTGCAGTCAGTCCCCCTTCTGCACCCGCGCTTCCATTTACTGGAGCGGATAACCGAAATCCATAAGCTGGGCCGGGCCCCGGTCGCAGCCGTCACGGGTGTTGATCCAAAGGCAAGAGGGCACGCTCTGAGGCGCGCCGCGCGCGGGAAGTTACCGGTGGGTGGGACGATCCTCATCCACCGTCGGTGTGCCCTGTACGTCAGGGGCGATATTGTGCAGTCGGCCCAGCATGCCCGGGGCAATGCGCACCTCCACGACCGCCCGGCCGTTCTCGAATCGGCGGTCGAGAACTTCCGCGTAGCGCTCGAGAAAGCCCAGGGCTCTGCCATCGCGGGCCGGCAATGAAAGCGTTAGCCGGCGCTGATCGCCCTGAATCTGCTCGATTGCCGCGGCTTGCAGGGCCTCCAGACCGCTGCCCGTGAGAGCGGAAATCAGCAGCCCGGTGGGATACATCCGCCGTAGGATTGGCAGAGTCGCCTCATCCTCAATCGCGTCGATCTTGTTCAGCAGCAGCAACTGCGGCTTGTCGCCCACGCCCAGTTCCGCGAGCACGCCCTCGACCACCTGGACTTGCTGCCGCGCTTCGGGACTCGACGCGTCCGCCACGTGCAGCAGCAAGTCGGCATGGATCGCTTCCTCCAGCGTGGCGCGGAAGGAGGCCACCAGGTGGTGCGGCAGATCGCGGATGAACCCGACCGTGTCCGAAAGCAACACGTGGCGGCCGTTAGCGAGTGGCCAGCGGCGGGTGAGCGTGTCCAGCGTCGCGAACAGGCGATCTTCGATGCGTGTGCCGGCCGCGGTAAGGGCATTCATCAGCGTGCTCTTGCCGGCGTTGGTGTATCCGACCAGCGAGATCGTGAAGCACTCGGCGCGGGCGTGTACCTCGCGGATTTTCCGGCGATCGATCTGGGCCAGTTTGCGTTTGAGCAGAGCGATGCGTTTGGCGGCGATTCGACGGTCGATTTCGATTTGGCGTTCGCCGGGCCCGCGGGTGCCGATGCCGCCGACCACGCCGGCCCCGGTAGCGCCGCCGGCGCCCGCGATGCGCTCCAAGTGCGTCCACATGCCGCGCAGGCGCGGCGCGGTGTACTCCAGTTGGGCCAACTCGACCTGCAGGCGGGCTTCGCGCGTGCGAGCCCGGGAAGCGAAGATGTCGAGGATCAGCTCGCTGCGGTCGAGCACCTTGCGGCGGGTGGCCTTCTCGATCTCGCGGATTTGCGACGGTGACAGGTCGTTGTCGAAGATGACCACATTCGCCTGACACGTCTCGGCCCGCTGTCGGATTTCCTCGAGCTTGCCTTTGCCGACGCAGGTTGCCGGGTTGAAAGAGCGCCGCCGTTGCACGACCCGGCCGACCACGGTCGCGCCGGCTGAGCCGGTCAGCTCGGCCAACTCGGCCAACGGGTCGCCGACCAGCGGCCGCCCGTCGGTCAGCACCCCGACCAGCAGTACCCGCTCGCGGCGGACGGAAAGCTCTTCGCGGATCGGTTGTTCCGGCGGAAAGTACTCGGTCATTCGTCTCCCTGACGGCAGCCACTACGCCGCTATGAGAGTATTATACCACAAGTGGCCGGGCGGGCGTCGAAACGGGCGGCCGATCCACGCCGCGGTCTGCCCGGGATGGCCCGCCGGGCCGGGAGCGAACGCGATGGTCATGCGCCTGACAGCCCTGTTGTTACTTCTGAGCCTGTTTGTCGGTTGTGTCTCATCCGGCGGCGCACGTCCCGCCGAGGTTCCCGCCGTCGCCCCCCTGAGCGAACCCGAGTTCGACAGGTTTGCCATGCGTCTGTCCGAGCAGGTTATCGGGGCCCTGGAAGCGGGGCAGTACGCTTTTCCGGCCACCGTCGCGCCGCCGGTCGTCACTGACCGCTGCATTGAGAACCGCCAGACCGCGCTCCGCTTTGCCCAGCGACTGGCAGAGGGGCTGAACGATCGGCTGGGTGGGACGGTGCGTTTCCGCCGGCCCGCGCTGTCGGACCCACAGTTACGCTCGTCGCTGGATTTCAGCGCGCCTGAGCCGGACCGCCTGCAGCGCACCATCACGTTCGTCTTGCGTGACGCCGGCAGGGGCCGGGAACTGGTGCGGGGTTCCTGTGACTACGCGATACGGCCGAAGCGGATTGCCGCCCAACCACCGCTCGCCAAGAAGCGCGAGCTCAAGCTCGACAGCGACGCCCACGCGCTGGTGGAGCTGGTGCAGAGACAGGCCCACTACTACCGCGACTACACTGTCTCCGGGCCGCATGGCGACGTCATCTTCGTTGACCGAAAGGCCTGGCAACGGTTTTGGCTCAAGGCCTACCGCGCCGTCCACGCCCGCGACCGCCTGCACCGGGTCGAGCTGGATCTTCGCGCGCGGGGCCGCTCCCGCACCGCTGACCTGCGCCTGATCTTTCTCGACGACGCCGGACGCCCGGTAGAAGCCACCCCGGTCTTGCCGTACCGCTTGCTGCCTTACTACACAAAAACGGTCGTCATCACGGCCGACAGCGAACGTGCCGCGCGCTACATTTGCCTGATTGACGACTGACGCGCAACACACGCCGACCCCGGGCGGTCCTATCCGGCCGCCCCCACAAGCCGCTGGAGCAGCTCGCCGAAGAGGCGTATCCCGAGGTGCTTGAAGTCGGCGAAGATGACGATGGTGGCGATCTGGTAGTGCATGGTGAGCAGCCAGCAGAACGCGGTCCACGCCGGGCCGCTGGGCCGCCCCTGCCAGCCGAGTCGTTCGCGCAGTCGGTCCCAGCCGCGTTGCACGGTGAGCGCGGCCGCCTGCGAGAACCCCCAGGCCAGAAACGACCAACTGGCCCCGTGCCAGATGCCGCAGTATCCGAAGACCGCCAGATAGCACAGCGGCACGATCCCGCGGTTACCGCCCAGGGGGATGTAGATGTAGTTTCGCAGCCACAGGCCGACCGTCACGTGCCAGCGCCGCCAGAAGTCGCGGACCGAGGTTGCCCGCGGTGCCCAGTTGAAGTTTTCGTCCACCCGGATGCCGAGCCACAGCGCTAACCCGATGGCCAGCTCACTGTAGGACCACAGAAAGAGGTAGACCTGAATCGGCAGCAGGTAGAAAACGCGCAGCAGCTCGCCGGTGGAATAACCCTGCGGCGAAGCGAAGAAGTCCGCAGTCCCTACGGCGACCGAGGGAGTGTTCTTGAGGGCCACCGCCAGTGCACCGAGGCCGATCAGGGCTGAGCCGAGGCGCAGCACGACCGCTTTGAGGGGCACCTTCGAGCGCGGGTCCCAGGCGTCTAAGCGTTCGAGAAACGGCTCGCGCAGCAGAATCGGGCCGCAGCGCATGCACGGCGGATAGAGCAACCAGCAAGCCGTATCCGTCGGCCGCCCGGTCGCCGCCGACTGTCGTGCCAGATCGACCCCCCAGGCCACCAGCCGCAGAAGCAGGTACGCCAGTCCGAGGAAGTGAAGCGGCGGCACCCTGGTGGGCAGCCAGCCATACCACAGTTGCTGCGGGAACCACCACAGCGGCAGGATCAGCAGGTGCAGCCCGGCCCAAACCAACCCGATCATCGCGCCCGTGCCCAGCCATCCGCGACACCGAAGCCGATTGAGCAGCCAAATCCACCCGCACGCCAGCGCCAGGAACAACAACAGGACGATGGTGGAAGGTGGGCCGGCGGTGCCAACCACCCATACCAGCCCGCCGACGATCAGCGCCGTGCGTCGCCGCACGCGGGCCAGCACCCGGATCAGCGGCACCAGCAGCACGAACGCGATCAACCCCAGCGGACCGGCGTAGACTTCCCAGAGCGCCAGCGGTTCGCTGGCAATGGCGGGATTGAACGGCAGTTGTGGTGCGCAGCCGGTCAAGGCAGAACGGTTACCGTTGAGCGCCCCGGCTGCACCAGATCGAAGAGCAGCCCTACGTCCTCGTTGAGCAGGCGAATACAGCCGAGCGAGACAGCCTTGCCGATCGAATCCGGCTCGATCGTCCCGTGGATACCGTAGCCCTCGCGGCCGACGGCGTCACCCTCGATCCCCTCCAGCCCGATCCAATGCTCACCCAGCGGGTTCTTCGGATCGTCGGCGGCGATGACCCGCTTGTCCTCGGCCGAGGCCGGCGGAAAGTACGTCGGGTTCGCAAGCCGGTTCTTGACGCGCCACACTCCTTCCGGCGTCTCGCGCTCAGCTCCCAACGCGACGGGGAAGCTGCGTAGGTAGAGCTCTCCCAGATAGACGTCCAGGCGGAACTGCGACTTATGGATCCTGGCGTGAAACGGGCCGCGCGGCACCTTGATCTTCTGCTCGGCACGAACGCGCGTCGCGTCGCTGATGCCGTTGATCCTCATGATGGCTCCCGCCGGCACGTCGTACCTCTTCCCGATGTTGATCAACACTTCGCCGGGCTGGACCGTGTACGTTTCGACCAGCGGATCGTCCGGGAAACAGCGTTTGGAGAGGACAGTTTCGGCGCTGATGCGTGTCAGCAGCCGGCGGACTTCAGCCCGCGCGGCGTTGTCGAGCTTGCTCTCGAGCAAGGCGTTCAGCTCTTGTCGCGCCTGGATGAGCTTGCCGGCCTGGTAATGCTGCCGGGCGACCGCGACGGCGGCATTCCCGCTCGGCTTGTCGGGCCTGGAATCGGGGTCCTCCCCGGTCGCCTTCGGCCGGCTCTCGGACGATTGTGGTGGGACTGACACGGGGTCCGCGGGCCGCGCACCTGCCGGTTGCGGCTCCAGGACTTCGTCCCCGTGCTCGTCGGCGGTCGCGCCGGGCGAATCCGCCGTCAACGGCTTGGCGTCGCCCGCCGTGTTGTCGTCGATACGTCCCGCCTCCGTCGGCGAAGCTGGCAACGGGGATTCGCCGGCCACTGGCAGCCGCGCTTGGTCAGCGCCAGGCGCCTCAGCCTCGGTCACCCTCACCGGACGCGGTGGTCCCCAATACCACCAGCCCAGCACCACTCCCACCACGGCCAGTACGCCGACGGTGGGTATCCACGGGAACCGGCGTTGCCGGCGCGGCTGTGCGCGATAGTATGCCATACTCGGTCCTCCCTGACGGTTCTGTCGGTTGCCGTTCCTGCCAGGCCGTCAAGATAGCGGGTCTCCGCGGCCGCTGGAAGCCGGAATCCGCGGCCCCACCGCGGCGGGCGATCCCGTAAGGCGCTGGCCCGGCCCCTCGACTTGAGCTATCATCCACACAGCGCAGGGACGCCACGGCATGGCAAGGACGTCGCAGCAAACCGAGATACGCCGAGCGCCACGCGAGCGGCACCTCCCCAATAGTCAGCACCCACACAGCCCGACGGATGCGCACGGGCGTAAGACGTATGCCGACTGCCGCTGCTCCCCCGACTTCGAGCGTTCGCTCGAGGCCTTTCGCGTCTTCCAGAACGTCGAGTGCGGGCTGGCCGCGAACACGATCGAGGCGTATCGGCGTGACCTGTACCGCTTCGGCGACTTCCTCCGCCGCCGCTCGATCGAGACGTGGGAGCACATCACGCCGCAAATCATTCAAGAGCATCTGGTCGAGATGACGCGTTGCGGCTATCGCGAGACGACGCTGGCGCGGCACGTGGTAGCGGTGCGCATGTGGCTCAAGTGGCTCTACTGGACCAAGCACATCACCCACGACGCCGGCAGTCTGGTTGAGCTGCCCAAGGGTTGGCAGCGGCTGCCGCACACCCTCAACCTCGACCGAACCATCGAGCTGGTGACCGCTCCGGACCTGAACCACCCGCTCGGTCTGCGCGATCGGGCGATTCTGGAGCTGTTCTATGCCGCCGGGCTGCGGGTCAGCGAGCTCTGCGGGCTCACGGCCGGGGACGTCAATCTGAACATCGGCTATGTCCGCTGCCTGGGCAAGGGACGTCGCGAGCGCGTCGTGCCGGTCGGCCGGAAAGCCCGGGACGCGCTGGAAGCGTATCTCGATCACCTGCGCCCCAATTTGCTGGAACGAAGCCTGCGTACCGGCCGCTGCAAGGCTCCGCTGACCAGAGTGGTCGCGGCATCGCTGCCGCTGTTTCTCAGTCGCACCGGCGGTCCGCTCGATCGGACGGCGGTCTGGCGCGTCGTCCGCCGCGAGGCGAAGCGTATGGGGATTGTGGGCCAGGTCAGCCCGCACACGCTGCGCCACAGTTTCGCCACCCACCTGCTCGAGGGTGGCGCGGACCTGCGGGTGGTGCAGGAGCTGCTTGGGCACGTCAACATCAATACGACGCAGATTTACACGCACGTGCAGACCAAACGCCTTCGGGAGATCCACGACCGCTGCCACCCGCTCGGCGCCGAGCAAATCGAAGCCCGCCGCCGGAAGCGCCTCCGCGAATGATCTCAGGCCCGGGAACCGGTCAAGCTTGCTCGGTAGAAAAGGCTGCGCCGCATGTCATTCCGAGGAGCCCTTCGACGTTGCTCAGGGTAAACTCCGCGACTAGGAATCCAGCCGCAAATGCGGAATTCGTCGAAATTCCCGCCTAGATCCCTCCTCCCTATGGTCGTCGGGATGACAGTCAATTCGCCCTTTTCTACAAAGCAGGTCAAGCTGGAATCACCGCACGGCGCAGACAAGCGACGGCCGTGCACGCGGACGGTATGCGCTCCCCATTTAACCATTTGACCATTTGACCATTTGACCACTCCACCATCTGACACCCCCCACCTTGCCGCCGCCGGCAAGCAAGCGGGTAGAATACTCTGGAGCCGCACCAGCAAGCCTTAGCTGGCCCGAAGTGCTTGTTGGTGCTACGATAGTGGTTGAGCTGCTGCCTGGCTTCGGAATGCCCGGGCGGTCGGGTACGGTGCGAAGCGCGAGTTGGACGAGGAGCCTGCGATGCGTGTAACGCGACAGAAGGTCCGTTGGTTGCGCCTGGCAACCCTTGGAATGGGCACAACCCTTTTCCTCAACGGCTGCGACCCGTCGATCAAGGCGACCATCGAGGACGGGGTCATCACCCTTGCCAACAGTTTCCTGGCCGCGCTGCTCCAGGCCTTCGTTCAGATTGGCGCGGAAGCCGCCCAGACCACCGTCTGAGCCGCCGAGTCGCTGGCACGCGAAGCGCGGCGGCCGCGACAGAGCCCCGCCGCTGCACGCATACGGTAGCCCGGCCTAATCCTTGTCGATGCGCCGATAGGAGACGCGGGCACGAGTTTGCCAGGCCAGCCCCAGCAACGTCATGCCTACTGCGACGAAGATCCCCGCCACGACATATGCCAACAGGTTCGGCTTGTAGAAGATGAGGATGCCGAGCAGGATCAGGGCGACGCCGAATATCGCCGGCCTGAGCCAGAATCCCTGGGTAGCTTCGCGGTTCCAGATGATCCGCATCGTCGTTCCTCCGCAGCGCGTGGATCACCGCGACACCGGGCGCTTGTGCCGGGCTGGTTGCCGGTAGATGATAACGCCACGTGGAGGTGCCAGCGAACGGAGACGGGGAACCGGAGATGAGTACCGACGCGCTACTCGCCGTCCGCCACCTGCGTGTGCAATTCGGTCGGTTGCTGGCGGTGAACGACATTTCGTTCGATCTGCACGCCGGTCATCTGCTGGGGTTGATCGGCCCCAACGGGGCGGGCAAGACGACCACCTTGCGCGCCGCTTCCGGCCTGCAACCGGTCAGCACGGGCACCGTCCACGTGATGGACCACGACATCTTCACGCACCCCACCGTGGTCGGCCATCATCTCGGGCTCACGCCCGACACCCCGGCCCTGTACGACCCCATCAGCGTCGAGGACTACCTGGCATTCATCGGGAGGTGCTACGGCCTGTCCCCCGCCGCGACGCAGGAGCGCACCGATCACTGGCTCGAGGCGCTGTGGTTGCAGGAGAAGCGCAAGGCGGCCGTGAAAACGCTCTCGCGCGGGATGCGCCAGCGTCTGGCCGTGGCGCGCACGCTGCTGCCGGACCCGGGCGTGGTGCTGATGGACGAGCCGGCGGCCGGCTTGGACCCGGCCGGGCGCGTGCAGTTTCGCCAGTTGCTCGCCAACCTGCGCGATCAGGGTAAGGCCATCATCG
>Ga0307380_10005101_pt1 | contig 17514 bp, 5 predicted proteins | sample UN3MG_FD_202239 | JGI IMG/M metagenome (GOLD analysis project Ga0307380, IMG submission 202239) | Soil microbial communities from Risofladan, Vaasa, Finland - UN-3 | ecosystem: Environmental > Terrestrial > Soil > Coastal area > Acid sulfate soil | place: Finland: Risofladan, Vaasa | collected...
GTCTTGAAGGTCGCGTGCGATACGAACGAGAAGGTGCTCGCCGAGTTCGCCGCCACGTGGGGCTGGGAGGAAACCGAGACCGACTGGCGCAAGATCGTGGCAAGGGACGACATCGACATCATCGACGTGTCGACCCCGCCCCACGTGCACCGCGACATTGCCGTAGCCGCGGCCGAGGCGGGCAAGCACGTGTTCTGTGAGAAGCCCATCTCGCTTAGCGCGGCCGAGGCGAAGGAGATGGCCGAGGCCGCCGAGAAGCACGGCATCGTGCACTACCTGAACCACGAGTACCGAAGGTGTCCCGCGGTGGCCCTGGCCAAGCAGCTCATCGACGAAGGCAGGATCGGACGCATCTTCCACTGGCGCGGCGCGTACCTGCAATCCTGGCTGGTGGACCCGGCGTTTCCGCTGACCTGGCACCTGCGCAAGGAGACCGGCGGATCGGGCTGCCAAGCCGGGATCAACTCCCACAGCGTCGATCTCGCCAGGTATCTGGTCGGAGAGATCAAGAGCGTGGTCGCGATGAAGACCACGTTCATCCCCGAGCGCCCCCTGCCGGGCAAGGAAGCCGGCACCTTCCAGGCGACCGGCTCGGCGAGCGGCGAGGTGGGAAAGGTCACCGTGGAAGACGCCATTTCCATGGTCGTGCAATTCGAGAACGGCGCCCTGGGCTCGTTCGAGGCCAGCAGCTTCGCCCCGGGACGGAAGAACTACAACTACTTCGAGATCTACGGCGACAAGGGCAGCTTGATCTTCGACCTGGAGAGGATGAACGAGCTTCGGTTCTTCTCGGCCGAAGACCCGGAGCACGCCCAGGGGTTCCGGACGATCCTGGTCACGGAGCCCTGCCACAAGTACGTGGCCAACTGGTGGCCCCCCGGGCACACCATCGGGTTCGAGCACCAGTTCCACCACGGCGTGGCCGATTTCCTCACCGCCATCGACCAAGGCACGGGCGTGACGCCGAACTTCGACGACGGGGTGAAGGTCATGCAAGTGCTCGAAGCCGGGCTCAAAGCGGCCGAGCGCGGCTCCGTGGTACTGCTGGGCAGTTCGTAAGGAGACGACAGAAGCCGACCAAGCCCGCTCGTCGAAACCGCAGTTGTGGGCGTGGTGAAGCGGACTGTAGCGGCCCAGCCGACTGTCGAGCTCACTTGTTCGGCATGTGAGCGATAGTTCGATGTTGAGCAGAGCAGGGCGCGGACGCGCCACGCAACTGGGCGTGGAGCTTGCGCGTGCTTCCGTGAAGGCCCGGCCCAAGGTCGGCGCGCGGTGCTGCCGCTGGCTCTTTGACAAGAAGGCGTTCACGCAAGTCAGGCCGCCAGCCGCACCGAGATCTCGAGGACCGGCAAGCGCGGGTCGTCGCGATAGTGCCTTCGGCGGACGTCGATCTGCGGCTGGAGTTGGTCCCATGCCCTGAGCGGAATGGGATCCGGCAGTGCTTGCCCCTCCCATGCCTCTTGGGGTGTCAGACCGTGCAAGGCGCTGTGCGAGCGATGCCTATTGAACCAGGTGCCAAACTCATCGAGCCGGCGTTGGATCCCTCTCTGCGTCAGGCCCGTAAGCACCAGCCGCCACCAGATGCGGAAGGTCCGGAACGCCCGCTCGATCTTGCCGTTCAGATACGGCGCCCGGACGCGGGCCTGAACCGGGATGATGCCTGTCTTCTTCATGGCAGATCGGAATTGCTGCCGGAACTGCGTGCCGTGGTCGGTGATGACGAACCGGGGCTTGCCGAACGCCTTCGCAGCGCGGCGCACCAGAGCAGCCATGTCGCGTGCTCGAGGCGTGCGGCTGTAGACGCGCAGGCACAGCAGCCGTCGGGAGAAGCCATCCAGGATCACTGCCACGCTGAAGCGCAGCCAAAGAACCTGCAGAGACAGCAGGTCGATATGCCAGACGCGATTGATCCACTCGGGCCTGAGCAGATGATACGGCTTCTTGCCCACGGGCAGGGCCATCGCTGGTCTGGCCGGCCGCCTTGGCCCAGACGGTTTGGCCTCTCGCAGCACCCGCTGCACGGTAGACCGGCTGATCTGGACGCTGGCGCGAACGACCTGGCGAGCGATCGAGCGTGTGCCGAACTCCGGTTCCGGGCACAGCCGCCGCAGCTCGTGGACTGCCCAGCGAACCGCATCGTCGATACGGTTCCAGACCACGGCTCCATTCAGAAGACTCGGCCGGCCCTTCCCTTCAGCAGCCCTGATCCAGGCACGGATCGTGTTGCGATGCAGAACGAAGTGTTCCGCGGTCCTCTTGATGCTCCAACCCCGCAGTCGCCGCAGCTGCAGGATGGCCAGCCGCTGCTCGGGACGGTAGTCTGGCCGTCGGTGCGGCGGGATGCCTTCGCGTTGAGCCCGGAAGACCTCCACCTCCCGGCGGAGCAGGTCCATCTCCGTGATCTCCTGATCTCGTTGGACCAGCAGGCGGAGGATGGGCGAGCCAGCCGAGGCCAGGCGTGCCCGAGCCAACTGGTAGGTTTGGCTCAGCAAGATGGCCATGGAGTCGACCAGGCGCAGCACAGTGGCGGACGACAGTAGAGCCATGGGGCCCTCCGTGATCATTGGATGGCTGGGATGGTACCGGATGGCTCTGCTGCACTCAAGGCCGTCGCAACATCTGCCGGCAACACACCTTCCAGATGCCAGGCAGCCCGATGCACTGTCCGCTGGGCCACTACAACTCCGACACGCGATGGCACCGAGTTGGTCACTCAGTGCCGAGTGAATTCCGCAAGCCCTTCTCAAACAAAGGGATATATTTCTACTACCTCACGTTGCCAACGTGAATGTCGTCGGTTCAAATCCGATCGCCCGCTTTTGAGGCCATCGGCGGACAATCGTCCCCGGATGGCCTCTTTCGTGCCCTATCGTCCCACGGGTTTGGGAGATACGGCCGTCCCGCCGCGCCCCGGAGTTTACCGTTTCGTGCCCAATCGTGCACTTCCGTGCGCAGCTGTCATGGGGCACCCAAAACCGGCCAGTGAGGGGCAGTCGTCAAAGCGCCACGGGCAGAAGCCCTGCGAGAGAGAGCACATCCAGGTTGGGGGGCTCCAGGACACTCGTGCCAAAGGCATCGTTGGCGACGTCCGCTCCGACAGGCGCCGAAGCCGACAGGATCGGCTCGGATCGAAGTGGCGGCTCTGCACGGTCAGGGTCATGCAACCGCAGCAAACCACCCGTTCCCACGTGTACCGGCGCAACCGCCAGTACTGAGGGGATCTCGGTAGGTACATCGGCTGTTCTCGGTCCCGGTGCAGGAACAGTGGCCTCGGTGAACCGCCAAGCTTCGGCCGCCGAAGCCAAGGGAGACCCCGCGGCCGTGGACGCCGGATCGTCTTCGTGGCCCTCAGCGAGGGGCTGATTCGTGCCCTTGTCGCCATAGGACTCCGGCTCTTGTGGGCTCGTGTCAGCCGCCACGGGACCCGTTGCCAGCGCTGTCGCTGCCGCCACGGTCGTACCGGCCGGGGCCGCCGGGGGATCAACAGCCCTGCCGAAGTTCCCCACCATCACCATGAAGTCGGTGCGATCGACGGCACCGTCAGCGTTGAAGTCGGCCTTGGTCCAATCCCCCTGGGAGGGAACGCCGAAGTTCCGCTTGATGGTGAGGTAGTCGAGGTAGTTCACCTTGCCATCGAGGGTGGCGTCGCCGGGGAAAGTGACAAGGAGAGTCCGTTCATAGTCGTCCCCCGCCTGGTAGTCACCGTTCCCGTCCAGGGGACGCTCGGCCGCGTTCGTGATGTCGCCCGGGGAGAGCCTCGCCGTATAGTAGCCCGGCTCGACGGTGATACCAGACGGGCTGGCCCAGGTGGCTGTGTGCGTGTCGGCGTTGTAGTCGAACGAGACGGCCTCCAGATCGACATCTTCGTCGGTGGCGCTGTGGAGCGTCAATGCACTGCGGGCGACCGATACGTCCTGGCTGAACGTCACTGCCAGCGACATCATCGCCGAGGGCGGCTGGCCCTGGTCGTTCATGACCATCTGTACGACTGTCGGCGGGATGTAGGCCTCGGGCATGTCAGCGAAGTCGACCCCGTCAAGGGCCTCGCCCCCGCCCAGTTCGATGTCTCGGGTGCCTTCGGGCGGCTCGATCTGCACGAACCCCGGCAGGGGTTGCCCGATCACCGTGTACGTCCCTGAAGGCTGGCTGGCGAAGACGTAGTGGCCAGTTTCGTCTTCGGCGGGGGTATCCGGATCGTCGTCGTCGGTTTGCACGGCCGGTTCGTCCAGTTTCAACACCAGTGTCCACCCGTTCAGCGTGCCGACGTCCGAGCCCGCGTCGTCGGTGACCTCCAACGTCCAGACGCCATTGGGGTCTTCGCCGGCCAGGTCGGCGAGCAGGCCCTCGGGGCGATACGCACCGGCGAACGGCGCCTCGCCAGCGATGATGGCCTCCGCTGCAGCATCGTCAAGGACGGTGTCGGCGAAGCCTTCACCGCCGCCGCCCACGTCCGTGAACAGCAGAATCTTCGTGCCTGCCGGGCTGGTGAGGAAGACGTCGAGGTCGCCGTCGTAGGTGTGGTCGACGTCCAGCACCACGTCAACGTCCGCAAGCGTGCCGGCCAGGCCGGTCGCGGCCAGGGCCGACTGGAGGGTGGCCTCGTCGGGAATCGGCTTCGGTGCGTCGGACGAGTCGACCGTAACGGTGTACTGATCGCGGGCGCCGCTGCCGTTGACGTCCAGGAAGATCGTGGCCCCCGCGATTCCCTCCTCGCCCTCGCCACGGAGGCCGTCGCCATCCAAGTCGCTGAACCTCATCCCTTCGACGGAACCCGGCAGCGGACGAGCGGCGAAGTTGACCTCTTCGGCCTCGCTGCCCCCGAGCGTGGTCGTCAGGTCGGCCGGGAGCGTCGCCTCCCAGCCCTCCTCAAGCATTGCGCGGAGCCGGTAGTCGCCCGGCGTGAGGTCCTCGAAGCGGAAAAGGCCACGCTCAGTAGCTGCGCGGATCGTCCCGTCGCCGTCTGCATCCACGCCTTCTGCGGCCCGGCTGGCGAGCACTTCGCCTGTTGCGGCGTCGAGCAGTTGGACCTCCCTGCCGTCCAGGCCCGTTTCGCCGAAGCCGCGCACCCCGTCCCCGTCCAGGTCCAGGAACACCTGGCCGCCAACAGCGCCCCTCCGCGTCGCATCCGACAGGAGGTATCGCCGGACTTGCCTGACGGCGCCTTCGGCGCCCTCGATGTTGGCGATCACCTCCGACCAGCCGTCGACGTCTTGGCCGACGTCCCATTCGAGCAAACCGGTGTCGGGATCGAGCGCCGCGCCGGCTGGGCCGCTGACGAGCAACGGCGTCTCGCTCGCATCGAGCGCAAGCGCGGCCGTGTACGTGCTGCCGGGATCGGCGAAGACCTCCCACTGTCCGGCCTCGGGTGGGACCGTGGGCTGGAGGCCTACCACGCCGACGGCCGGATCCCCCGCCGCGCCGATTCGGCCGTCGTAGTCCACCGCCCGGACATCGAACCGGTAGGTCTCGCCGGGCGTCAGCCCGTCGATCACGGCCTCGCCGACCGCGCCGTTTGAGTCCACCGAGGCGGCGAAGTACTCCCCGGCTGCGTCATCCGTGAAGCTCACGAAGTACCGCACGGCGCCCGGCACGGCCGACCAGTTCACTCGGACGCGATCGGCGCCGACCCACTCGGCCCGCACGTCGTGGACGGCGGGCGGCGAGCCGGGCTCGACGACACGAATTCGGGCGGGAGCGTGTTCGGTGAAGACCGGTGCGTTGGTTCCGTCGTCTATCGCTGCGTAGAGGTAGTAGTCGCCGGTGGACAGAGAGGAGGTGTCCCACTGGAAGCTGCCGGCTGCGTCGGTTTCGGGCAGGTCCTCGGCGATCACCAGGCCGTCGAAGGCCTCCCGGCCCGTGCTGTAGAACAGGTTGACTTCCGCGTCGGAGTCCGGGTCGAAGGCCTCGTAGTCGATGGTGACAATGCCCTGCTCGTCCGGCGTGATGTCGGCGACGGGCGCGGTGATCGCGATGCTTGGCTCGGCGTTGCCGGCCAGGGCATGGAAACTAACCTCGCCGAGCCCGGTCGCGTCGGTCACGGCGATTTCCCACGGTCCGGCCGCCGGGCCCTGAACGAGGACGACCCTTCGGGTCTGATCGGTGAGATCCTCCACGATCGCCATGGTGTCGCTGGCGGCAATGTCCGCCTCGGTGAACGTCCCGCCCGGGCCGGTCAGTTCAATGGCAACGCCGTCTGCGGGGTCTTCCCATTGGGCGCCCAGCATCACCCAAGGAACGCCGGAAGGCACGTCGAATACCTCGGAGACCGCGGGTAGCTCCGCGGACGCCGACAAGACCGCCTGCGCTGAATGTGCCTCGCCGATCTCATCGATCTCGTCAGCGCCAATGATTTCCCAATCCCCATTGAACCGCACACGTATTCCCCCGATCGTCTCGCCGATAATCGGCAGGTCGATCGCGCCCCATCCCGCGATGAAGTCGTTGTAGGACGAGCCATCGTTTCGGAACTGGAAGTAGGCCCGGCCGGAAGCAACCTCCTCGCCCCCGAAGAGCGGAATAACATCGGGGATCGTCAGCGCAGCACCGGCGCTCATCGTTACGTTGAAGTCCGAATCGGCCAGGAAGCTCCCGTCGAACGTTAACAGCCCGGCCAGGGCGCTCAGCTCCGCGCTGGCCGATAGGAAGCCCTTATCCCAATTCAACTCGGCGTCGGCCGTGCCCGTGATGACGCCGCCGACGATCAGCAGCTCCCCCGAAGCGACAAGGTGATGGGCGCTGATCGCGCCCTCGACGGTCAGCTCGACCAGGGCGCCGCCGAGTTCGCCGCCCGCCCAGGAAGGAAGGTCGACGCTGACCTCCGGTCCGGCGGTCGCGCCCACGGTCCCGCCGAACTCGATCGGTTCGGGATCCGCCTCGGCGATGTGATTCACCATTCCGCCGATCGTCTGGAGGTACACCCCCGTCGTGCCGATCGGCTTGTTGATGCCGGTGCCCGTCAATGACAGGTAGTTCAGATCGCCTTGCAGGAACCCGACGATCGCTTCGATGCCGATACCGGTCGGAATGGCCAACTCCCCCGCGGCGATGATCTCGTCTCGGATCGTGTCGACGCTGATCGCTATGTAATTCAGCGTCCACATCGGCGCGATGGGGATGTCCTCGGCCGACAGCGTGCCGACCACGTCCACGCCGTCCTCGGAGATCTGAATGAAGTTCTCGCCGGCCAGGTCCACGGTGACGTTGAAGACCGTCGGCAGCCTCAGCCGGCCGCGAATGCGGAACGCGGTCGGGTCGGTGAGGAACTCGACGGACATGCCCTCCGCCTCAATCGGCAGGTCGAACAACGCGAAGTCCACGGGCGGGAAGGTGATCAGCCCGCCGGTGATGCTGACGCCGTCGGGGGCGATGATCACCCTATGGTCGCCGGTAATGTCCAGTGACACGCCGCCCAAGATCTCCGGAAGGGTCAGGCCGCCCTGGATCTCGAGCTGCGCGTCGGCCAGCGTCCCGCCGTCGGGGATCACCATCGCGATGCTGTCGAACCTCACGTCCACCCCCACGATGGAGAACTCCTCGGGCAGCGCGGCCCCGATGGCCTCGTTGAACGTAGACGTGACCGCCGAGCCGATGTCGATTGTGAACTCGCCGGAGAACAGCGGCGCCTCGATCCCGCCGATCTCCGCCGTGACCGTCCCACTAACAGAGATGATTTCCTTCTCGTACCACACGTCCCCGTCGACCGTAATCAGCGGCTGGAACGGCGTACCTTCCGGCGGCGCGAAGCCGATCTGGACCAGGCCGTGCGCTTCGAAGCGATTCGTTCCGCCGTTGTAGGCGAACCCGGCCTGGGCACTCAGGTAGAGCGGGGAGAGGTCGATGTTGGTGGCCATGAACTCGAAGGCGTTGGCCGGGTCCTGCAGGTCCAGCGGGTCCAGCTCGTGTTTCTCCAGGACCGCGGCGGGGTCGGCCTGGGCGGCAGCGAAGTCCTCCGGCCAGTCCATCAGCACGTACCAGTTGACCTTCGAAGCGTCGATGCCCGCGGGCAACTGCACGTCCTTCAGGTCCGGCGTGACGGTGCGCTGACGCGAGTCGGCCGGGGCAATCGGCTCGGAGAACGTGTCCATGTGCACGCGATAGTGCCACACGCCGTTATCCGGATCGTCGTCGGCCAGCACGTCCGCGTCCGTGCCCAGCCAGACCTGCTCCATCCACGAGGCCGGCTCGCCCTCCAGCAGTGCCGTCGACACATCCGCGTCGCCGTCGTTCCGCACAACGTAGATCAAGTCGTCCAGCTCCGAGCCGAAGGCAAGCTCTGGCCGCTGCTCGATGGCCGAGACCACCAAGTCCGGCAGCAGCCAGTCGACCGTCTCGGCTGCCACGACCTCATTGTTGTCCTCGTCGATCTCCTCCACCTCGCCCGTGACCTCCTGGTCAGCCCCCTGCTCGGTGTCGAGTTCCACGGCCAGCCGGAGCCCGGCCTTAACCATCGCGACGTCCACGACGCGGCCGGCTACGGAGGCCGTCTCCCCAAGCGACGGCATGCCCGCGGTAATCGTGCGCGGGCCGACGGCGTCATAGCGCGCCGGCTCGCCGATCGGCAGCTTGAAGGTGGCCGTGTCGAGGCTGTCGGTGTCAATCAGCCAGAGCCTCTCCTCCCAGCTCGCTTCCTCGTCGAGCAGGCCGGGGCCGAGGTTCGTGGTCGTGTAGGTGATCGTCGCCTGCCGGCCGAACCGCGCATCGTCGGTGACCGGCTCGCCGGCGGTCAGGTCCGGCGGCGGGTAGAGGCCGAAATCCGGCCAGATGGCGACGGCGCCATTCTGATCAAGGATTTCGCCCGTGGCGCCGTCGGCCGGAATCTCGACGGAATACCATCCGGGCGCCTGCGCGCTGCCGGGGAACGTCTCGCGCAGCCCCTCGGGCACGTCGATGGTGACCTTGTACGTCTTGCCGGCCACGACGCCGTCGAAGCGATAGGCCCCGCGCTCGTCGCTCTGCGCGACGAGCGGCGGGGGGTCCGGCGTTTGCCCGCCGCCGCCGTCGAGCACCGTCAGGCGAACCGTCACCCCGGCGGCGCCGCCCTCGCCGCCGTCGCGCTCCGCGTTGCGGTTGTGGTCCTGGAAGACCGTGCCCGAGACCTCGCCCAACTGCACGTGCTCGATGAACTCAACGTACAGGTCCCACTCGTCGTCTTTGTCCTCGGAAAGGACCCTGTTCTCCTGGGGCATGATGACCCATCGGCCGTTGCCGGAGATCCCCGGCGAGTCGTTGGTGCCGCCCCAGGTATGCGGTCGCGGAGCAACCGGGAACGTCAGGCGCGCCCCGAGGTCGCGCAGCGTGGTCGACGTCCGGCTACCCTCGGCCAGGTCGTTCTCAAGGACGCCGTGTTCGAACACGACGAATCGGCCGTCGTCACTGATGGCGAGCGCCTCGCTCGGCGAGTCGCTCTCCGCGCCGGCCGAGCTGACGCTGACGCGTGTGGGGTCCCCGCCGGCGGCGTCGATGACGTACACGTCATCCTGGCCGTTGGTGTCTTCGGCGTCCAGCGGGGCCGCGGTAGTGAAGGCTATCACGCTGCCATCCGCGGAGATGTCGACCTCCCAGATGTCATCCTCGACGGACCCGGCCGCGCCTGCCGGGCGGGCCTGCGCGGCGCCCACGTCGTACAGGAACAGCCCTCGCCCACCCTCGGCGTTGTCGGCCAGGACAGCCACGCGCGTCCCGTCGGCGGAGATGCTCGCGGCGTAGCTGCGCGGGGCCGAGTCGGGGCAGACCACAAGCTGGAACGTCAACGCCCCCGGCAGCCCGCTGGCCGTGGCGGTCGTGCTTCGCACGGTCAGGACCGGCGCCTCCACCACACCGGTGATGACGACGGCTTCCGTGCCGGTCAGATCGCCGACCTCCCAGCGCCCGGAGACGGTGTCGTAGGTGCCTTGCGTGACGGTGACCGACGTCGTCCGCACACCGGGGATCGGCGGGAACAGGGCCGCCACACCGTGCAGGTCCGACACCTTGGGCTCAAGCGTGAAACGGTAGTCGATCGTCTGGCCCCGGTAAACGGCCGCGCCCGTGAAATCAATCCATCCGCGGATCTCGCCACCCTCGACCACGCTTGTCCCGTGGGGAGGCGGCAGCAGTACCGGGTAGTTGTCGCCATGGAGTTCCCACTCGCCGAGCGGCACGCGCACAGTCCCGCCGTCGGACACGTAGTGGATGAAGACGTCGCTGCCGGTGTTGCTGTCCGCGGCGAAAGGATGCCTCTCGTCGCCCAGCACGCGGTCCCAGTCGTAGAGCGCGAGGTTGCTTCCACGGACGAAGTTGTTGGCGTTGCTCACGAACGTGACGATGCTGCCGTCCCGCGAGATCGAGGGGTGCAGGCTGCCATCGTCGCCCTGCTGGCCGGCGGAGTTCACGCTCACCCGGACAGTCTGGCCGGCCACCAGGTCGTGGCGGAAGACGTCGGCGCATCCGTTGGTGTCGCCCGACACCAGGTTGGTCGAACTGCTGGCGAAGACGACGTACCTGCCGTCGCCGGAGATCATGAAGTCGTGGATCGCCTCGCCGTCGGCGGGGCTGCCGTCGAACCCCTGCTCGATCTGCCACGTGCGGGTCTGCCCAGCCTCGTCGAAGACCCCGTCGGCGTCCCGATCGCGGTCGTGCATGTAGATGCGCTCGTTGAAGTCCGGGTCGAGGGCCTTGTACCCCACGAATCGCCCGTCGTCGGACACGGACACGTCCCACCATCCCCACCCAAGCGGGACCGCCCGGTACCCCTCATCCGTAACGAGATTCAGCCGGCGGATCGGCACGAACGCGTCCGTGACGACGACGTTGCGCGTCTGCGCGCCCGGCTGCATCTCGTGCCATTCCATCACCGCGCCGGGGTTGGCGTCTTCCGGCGGCACGGGGCGCTCGCCCGAGGCGTCCAGAGGCCAGTCCACCAGGATGATCCACTTCAGGTCCGTCGGCTCGATGTTCTTCGGCAACTCCAGACGGTCCGTCTGGAACTGGATGACGCGGTCCCGGGACTCCCAGGCCTCGAACGGTCCGCCGGTGTCCGGAATGTCCGCGCCGGCGGCGATCTTGACGTACCATCTCCCCTGCGACAGGTCGGTGCCCAGGTGCACGTCCGCATCCGTCCCCAGCCACACCTGCTCGGTCCACACGGCACCCTCGGGAATCCCCGCCATGAAGAGCCACGTCGTGTAGCTTACCGACTCCGGCAGGATGATCTCGCGCCGGCCGCCCTGCCCCTCGGGCTCGAAGCCGATCTGCTCCGGCGGGCCCTGGAAGACCACCAGGTCGGGAAGGTCCCACCAGAAGGGCCACGAGGCGGCGTTGTGCTCGTCGTCCGTCTCGATCACGTTGTCGAAGGGATCCACGACCACCACGACGTTCATCCCCTGCCGGACCATCTCCACGGTGACCGTCCCGTCACCCAGCGTCGAGGCCACCGGGCCCACCTCCGGCAGCGTGACGATGACCTCGCGGCTGCCGATCTCGGTGTACGTCTCGGCCGAGAGCAGCAGCTCGTAGCCGACGCCGTCCACGGCCTCGTCGTCGACCAGCCAGACCTCCTCGTCCCACTCGTCGTCGGGCCCCAGCACGCCCGGGCCGAGGGAAATGCCCGTGTCGTAGTAGACGTTCGTCTGGCCGGCCGGTTCGCCGGGGTCGACGAACAGCCCCCCCAGGACCAGGTCCGGCGGATAGAACACGCCGAAGTCGAACGCCTCGGTCAGCGGCTGGCCGGGCAGCAGTTCCACCACGTGCTCGGCCGGGTCCGCCGGCACGGTCGGCAGGTAGGGCTCCTGCATCTCGACGGACACGATGTGTTCGCCCTCGGGCACCAGCACGAAGCCATAGACCCCGTTGGCCACGGTGCCGACAATGTCGTCCACGCCATCGTCGCTGTTGAAGTCCAGGTTGACCGTCCAGTCCTCCAGGCCCGGCTCGCCGGGGTCCTGCTGACCGTCGCGGTCGAGGTCGTGGAAGACGGTACCGAAGACCTCGGCCTGGCGGTTGCCGAAGTCGGCCGTCACGATCGTGCCGGGGTTGACGATGACCGTCCGCGTGCCGCGCGCGCCCGAGGGCGACGTCCGCACCCAGCCGACCGGCAGCACTTCCCCGACGTCGTAGGTGCCCGGAACCAAGTTCGTGAAGCGGTACACCCCGTCGTCGTCGGTCGTGGTGCCCGTCTCGCCGTCATCCAGCACACCGTTGCCGTTGGCATCCAGGAAGATCGTCCAGGTCGGCAGGCCCGGCTCGCCTTCGCCACGCTGCCCATTGCCGTCCAGGTCCTCCCACTTGATGCCCCGGATCTCCCCCAGCCGCAGGTTGCCGAAGTTGACGCCCGAACGGACCTCCCCCGCCGCCAGTTGGATTGAGTAGACAGACTCCTCGGGGGCCGTCTGACGCCAAGCCGGCTGATTCGGTTGCGGCAGCGGAAGCAGCTCGGTCACGATGTACGTGATCGGGCCCTCGCCATCCTCCACGGGCAGGTCGAGGAACGAGTACCATCCCGTCTCGTCCACGCCGGGCGTGCCGGGGTCGTCCTCGCGCGTCTGCACCACCCGCTCGTTGCCGTCTGGCTCGCCGCTGAGGTTGGCATCGAGGAAGATCGTCCAGTTTGCCAGCCCGGGTTCCCCGTCGTCGCGCTGCCCGTCGCCGTCCAGGTCGTGCCACTTCAGACCGTGGACCGCCGCTATCCCACCGTCCAGCAGCAGCCTCGGCTCCAGGTATTCGAGGATCGGCCGCTCATTCCCTTCCCGAGACAGTCCCCGACCCATAGCTTCCTCCTCTCGGTCAGTCCTGCCTTTGCCAGCGGAGATGCTTGTGACTGTGCAGGGCAGAGGATTCAGCGGCACACCGACCCCATGCCTGCAATCAAGATAGTTTACCACGGTTTCCGGAAATGGCAAGCATACCATTGATGCAGATGCTGACAATTGTGCCCGGTACTGCGAAGCCAACCATGACCTTTCGCCCTGCCCGAGCGGAGACAACCCCGTGATAACCCGGCGGGCGGGATCGGCCAGAGACAGAGAGACTTCCCGGCGGAGGGGCCCGAGACCGGCCCAGAACGCCGGTCCCCGCCGGGACGCGGGGGAGTTTCGGTTACAGCCACCAGGGCGGTGTTACATGAACTTTTTACGTTTTGGCGGGACGTGCATTTCGCCCAATGAAATCAGGCCTTCGCCATGCCTTCGTCCTTGGCCGAGAGACGGGGATCCTACGACGAAGGCCTGCTCCTGGCAACAGCCGTGACTCCTTTATGATCAACGAGGACGGAGTATTCGGGAGGGAGAACGCCCGAAATTCGGTTGCCGAAGCGTCAAAGCGCGGTAGAATCGCGCACATCGCTGGCGGTGATCGTCGGCGAGAGATCATTGCGGGAACGTTGGCTTACCATAGGAAGACCGTTGAAGGAGACGCGACATGAGCGAAGCAAGAGACCCGAAAGGTCTGGATGAGCCCGTCTGCCGGCGATGTACGGGATCGGCATGCCAAAGGACGACGCGTCGCGAGTTCATGATCGCCAGCGGCGCGGCCGCTGTTTCGCTCGCGGCGCCGTGGCTGGTGCGCTCGGCGTGCGGCGGGGCGCCCAAGTCGCTGCTGACGCCAACGTCACAGCCGGTGAAGAAGTGCTCGCTGAGGGTTGTGCTGGTGGGCAAGGAGGGGGCTGCCGCCGAGGCGGCATCGCTGACGAAGGCCCTAGAGAGCACAGCCCGCAAACTGGGTTTCGGACTGGACCTTGGGCGGGCAGCGGCGGACCCGCCCGCCGGGCTGCTGATCGTCGCACTGAACGGGAAGAAGGATGAGGCGATGGCCGAGGCCGCGAAGGCCGGGCGGTCGCCCGCCGTGGTCTTGTGCCCCGCCGCCCAGGGGCCCGCCTCGGGGGCAGTCTGGCAGTTGGGCGAAAGCAAGGCCGGGCTGCTGGTAGGGGCCTCCAAAGAAGAAAAGGATGTGGTCTACGGCCTGCGGATGCTGCACGCCGGATGGAAAGTGAAAGGCAATGCCCGCACGTTTCGCCTGTCGTTCCACTCCCCGGCCTATGCGGCCGCCGAGAAGGAGGTGCGGCAGGACAAGGCGGCGAAAGAGGAGGCCGAAGCGTTCGCCGACTACTACATGAAGGCCGCCGAGGAGATTCGGCGTGCCAAGTGGAACGACCTGATCCACGCGGGCTTCGTTTACGTGTGCATGCGCCGCATCATGGTGGCCAACAAGTTCGACGGGATCGGTCTGTCAGACTGCCTTCAGTCGTACAGGGTGTCAGGCACGAACCCTTGTGTGCCCGCCTTGCGCCTGCTCGACGAAGGGATGCCGGCGGCCTGCGAGGGGGACATGAGCGGCCTGGAGGTCCAGTTGCTGACCCACTGGCTGTTCGGGCGGCCGGCCTTCATCGGGGAGGGCCAGCCTACGCTGCGGAACACCCGCATCAGCGCCCACTGCACCTCGCCGAGCAAGCTGAACGGTTACGATCAGCCGGCCGAGCCGTTCGTGTTGATGCCCCATTCGGAGACCGGGCGGGGCATCGCGCCTCAGGTCAGATGGAAGGTCGGCCAGGCAGTCACGATCTTCCGCGGCGGGCGCAGGCTGGGCACCGGGAAGATCATGTCGAACAGCGTTCAGCCGCCCAATGGAGGCTGCCGGACCTCCATCGAGTACACGGTTGACGGAATGGCCGACGTGGGCCGCGGCGGCACCGGCCTCGGCTCGCCGCATAGCGAGGCGGTCTACGGGAACGTCGAGAAAGAGATGGACGCCTTCTGGACGCTGGTCGAGGGCAAACTGCCGCAGAAGTACCGGGACGCTCCCCCTGCTGCCCTGGCTCGGGCCAAGGTCCCCCAGGAAGGTCCGAGCTGCTCCTGTTGCCGTTGGGCACACGGCGGACGAGGGTGAAGCCGATGGCACGGCGTGCGGCCCCAATCCGAAACAGGCTCAAGGAACCGAGACCGGACAGAAAGGGAATACCCATGAAAGCGAACGAAAGAACGCAGTGCCGGCCCGCTGCCGGCTGGATGAACCGGCCGTCGCTAAGCGTCGCGATTCGCCTGGCCGCAGCGTGCCTGCTGGCGGCGTGTTGGGCCGGCCCCGCGGCCGCGGCCGAAGATGCCGCCCCCGCCGCCAAGCCGGCAAAGAAACCGCTGATCTGGATCCAGGTCCCCCAGTGGACCGGCGATGATGACAACTGGGGCGGGCCATACGACGGCCCAACGGCGAGGCGCATCTGCCTGAAGATCCTCAAGGACGAGGCGGCCAAGCTGGGAGTCGAGCTCAGCACCGACGCCGGCAGGGCCAAGAAGTTCGACGGCGCCTTGTCCGTGAGAGCGCAGAGCCCCAAGGCCGACATGCCCTTCGTGGATGTGGTCTTCCAGGGCCACCGAGGGTTCTACGACCAGTTCCCCAAGCGCTGGGAGCTGAACCGTAAGCGATACCTGCTGGCCTCCACGAACGATCCGGAGTGGCTGAGGACGGGACTGCGGCTGCTGAAGGCCGCCTGGCAGATGCGAAATGCCCGCGTCTGCGTGGTGACCGAGAAAGCAGGGGCAGCCGATACCACGCATCCGCAACTGGGCACGACGTTCCACCCCGTGCCGCGGGCGCGGCTGGACGAGGAGATCCGCAAGGCCAGTGACAAGGAGGCCGCTGCGGTGGCCGTGGACTATATGCATCAGGGCAGGATGGACGGGACGGTCGAAGGGCATAGCGGCTACCAGAAAATGCGGGGGGAGAAGTGGCTGCCACTGGACCCCGCCCAGGCCGAGAAGGCCAAGCAGGCCACCATCGCGGTGGCCAAGTTCTACCTTGGCTGCCGGAACCTTCTGACGGCGGAGAACTGCCAGGCCCTGACGCTCACGGGCCAAGAGAAGTATGGCGCCGCGCCAGTGCTTGCCTTTTCGGGGCTTGCCGACAATGGCGTCGCGGCGGCGTTCGACCGTGATGCCACCCTGATGCTGATGATGACAGGTTTCCTCCTGGACCGTGCGGGATTCGCCCATGGGCCACTGGTAAAGAGGGGCGAGAACGTCTTCATGGCCAGCTACTTCACCTGCCCGACGCGGCTGCTCGGTTACGACTACGAGCCGCCGACGTCGTTCAGCATCGGGCCCGGCCCTGCGGGAAAGGACTTCGGCATTCAGGCGCGCTGGCGCAAAGGCGAGGCCATCACACGCCTCCAGTTGAAGGGCTCCAAGGTGCTGATGACCGGCGGCAAGGTGTGCTACTCCGATATCAGGCCCAACGAGGGGCACCGTACCGCGGTGGTCATTGAGCTCGAGAACAAGCCTGGGTGTCCCGACACCGACGCCGCCAACTGCGTGATCGTGTACGGCAACTGCGCCAACGAGATTAGCTGCCTCGCCAGACTGATGGACCTGGACTTCCCTCCCGCCGCGGGCGTGCTGGTGCCCAAGTGAGCTGAAGGCAAGCGGCCGAAAATACCTTGCATATCTTCGTTGAGATGTCCGTTAGGCAGAGGTTCAACGCCCACTTGCGGCGCGGTCCCGGCCCGCCTGTGCTCCCGGAAGTGGAAACTAGATTTACTGGGCGAGTTAGTAAGCACCTGCGGGACATGTGGAGTGCGTTGACCACCAAGTAGGGGCGTCCGCAGAACGCGTGGGTCGGGGCTACTGTCGATCGCCAGAACCGCGTCCAGCCGACAATCACAGCCATGCGTAAGGTCAAGGCGAAGGTCCGGTTCGTTTCCTACGAGCCCCTCCTGGAGGAGCTGAAGTTCCCAACGATGAAGCACTTCGGCTGGGTGATCATCGGTGCCCGGTCCTCGCACGGGGCGCTATCGGAGTTCCAACCGGAGGTGGCTTGGGTGAACTCGCTGATCGTCCAAGCCCACGATGCGGGGTGCAAGGTCTACTGCAAGCCGAACCTGCGGTGGTCTATCCGTGAGTACCCGACGCCCAAGCGGCTGGGAAAGGCCTAATCGGAGCTCTGGACTGTCCGGTCCGTTGGTCGCCAGCCCATCCGGATCATCTCGGCCAGGACCTCGTAGGCAACGTACCCTCAACCGTACTTCGCCTGGGTGCCCCGGGAGTAGTCTCGAACCATCTCGTCGTAGATGGGGCGCAGCTCTGCCGGGAGGCCCTAACGAGCTTGGCGAAACTTCGGGGAATGCGCTGGCACCGCGTCGGGACCATCTACGAGCACGACGGCAACGGCTGGGTCGAGGCCGAAGACCAAGACAGCCCGCCCGATTTCGTCACCGACTGCGGCCAGGCCGCTCACGGCAACTACGTCGGCGCGTGGCTCTTCAACGAGCTCCAGGCCGCACTGCTCCAGCTGCACGTGGTCAAGGCCAATTACTCAAGCTGGGGCGGCCACGCGACGCTGAAGCAGGCCGGGTGCAGCCAGTGGCACGACACCTGGGACGAGGCCAAGGCCGACTGCATGAACGATTGGGTCACCGGCGACCCGCCCGACGAATGGGACGAGGACTGGAACTACGGCGGGCCGAGGTGCCTCAACTGGGGGCGATACCCCGGCTGGGGCTACGCGGCGAGCATGGAGCGAATCCACCGCAAGCACCGGTTGACGTTCCCGGCC
>Ga0307380_10005102_pt1 | contig 17512 bp, 16 predicted proteins | sample UN3MG_FD_202239 | JGI IMG/M metagenome (GOLD analysis project Ga0307380, IMG submission 202239) | Soil microbial communities from Risofladan, Vaasa, Finland - UN-3 | ecosystem: Environmental > Terrestrial > Soil > Coastal area > Acid sulfate soil | place: Finland: Risofladan, Vaasa | collected...
GAATGCGGCAGGACATGCCCAACGCTCGAAGACGAGCGAGGGCGGGCCGCCACCCGGGCCTGCCGCTTCAGATTACGATCTGCTCCTTCCCCGCGTCGAACTTCGCCGTCTTGCCTTCGCGCAGGGAGAGCATCGCCAGGATCAGCGCCGTCTGGACGTGGTAGGCCAGGCGGATCGGGCTGTTGGTCCGCGGGTCGCGCGAGCGCACGGCGGCGAGGAGATTCCTCCAGTGGTCCACCACGTTCTCACCGTGCTCGATCTTGAAGCGCTGGGCCTTCTTGTCGCCGGCGCAGGGGGTGAAGACGATCTCGCCTCCCTCGAACGTCAGCGTGCCGTCCCAGCCGCGGACGATCGGGCCGCGCCCGCCCGCGCCGCGCCCGCCGAGGCCGGAGTGGCTGTTGCCCTGGGTGCCGAGCACGGCCGCGGTGACCTTCTCGGGGTAGTCCACGAGCATGTTGAACGTGTCGGGGACCTCGCGCTGGTCGTAGCGGAACTTCCCGCCGGTGGCGACGGCGAGGCTCGGGAGCCCCACGCCCAGCATGTGGACCACGGGCGTGAAGGAGTGGGGGTACAGGTCGGTGACGGGCCCGCCGGAGTAGTCCTCGTACATCCGCCAGCGGAAGAAGCGGCTGACGTCGAAGGGGCGCCTGGGTGCGTCGCCGAGGAAGGCCTCCCAGTTCAGCTCCGCGCCGGACCTGGCGTTGGCGTCGTCGATCGGCATGCCGCGCTCGCCCCAGTCGCCCACGCGGAAGTAGCCGCACTCGGCGTGGATCGGCTTGCCGATCAGCCCGTCGGCCACCAGCTTCGCCGCCTGGTGCCAGGCCGAGTCGCTCATCCCCTGTGTGCCGAGCTGGAAAACGCGCTTTGTCCTCTCGGCGACCCGCGCGGCCTTCTTGGCCAGCTCGAACTGCCGCCAGTGGGTGAAGGGCTTCTCGCAGTAGACGTCCTTGCCGGCCTCGAAGGCGTCGATCGCCTGCGGGGCGTGGTGATGGTCCGGCGTGGCGATGCAGACCACGTCCACGTTCGCGTCGCGGAGCAGCTTGTGATGGTCCGTGTAGCCCTTGGCGCCGTACGCCTTGGCGGCGCGCTGCATCCGTGGGCCGTACACGTCGCACACGGCGACGATGTCCACCGCCTCCTTGCCGTGATCCTTGAGCCAGTGGACGGCCTGGAGGTGGGCGTTCTGCCGCCCCCCGCACCCGACGAACCCCACGCCGATCCGCCCGTTGGCGTCCTGGCTCCGGGCGAGGCTCACCCTCGCCGCCGCGGCGGCCACGGCCCCCGCAGCGGTCGCGGCCGCGGCGTTCCCGAGGAACTGGCGCCGGGTGGTTGTCGGAGAGGGCGTCGAACCGCGCTGTTCTGGTCTCATCGCATGCTCCTCATTGTTGCCCCCCGTGCATGGTTGCGTTGTGCCACATGGGCGCGGAGGCGGGTCGGCGCTGGGTCTGGAACGGAGTCAGGCCGCGGAGGTGTCCACGTAATCGGCTTCGGTCGAGGGTTCGGGAACAGGCTCGTTGTCTTCGACGATCCCCTGAATGTGCATGTCGATGGCCACGGCCATGGACTCCCGGGCCTCTTCGGGCGTGTCGTACCCGCAGACGGCGCAGCCGGGCAGGTCCGGCGCATACGCACCATACGTCCCGTCGGCTGCCTTCTCGATCAGGATCAGATACCGCCGCATTGTGAAGCCTCCAGAGTCGATTACATCGAACGCCCTTCATGTTCCCTGTTCCCGGTTCCGAGTTCCCGGTTCCTTTCTCAATACCGCACCTTTCCCACCTTCAGCTTCAGCTCGCGTTTCATGTTGACCATCAGGACCGCGCCGGCCATGGACAGGAGCTTGCACTCGGCCGTGTCGGCGCGGCTGGTGAGGACGACGGGGGCCTTGGCACCGACCAGCAGGCCGATCTGCCGGCGCCCGCCGAGGTAGACCAGGGACTTCGAGAAGATGTTCCCGGCCTCGATGCTCGGCACGAGCAGGATGTCGGCCTGCCCGGCGACGGGGCCGGTGAGCTTCTTGTGAGCGGCGGCACGGGGGCTGACGGCGTTGTCCAGCGCGAACGGCCCGTCCACCGTGCAGCCGGGGTCGTACTGCCGCCGATCGGCCATCTTCGCCAGCACGGCGGCGTCCACCGTGGCGGGCATGGCGGGGTTGACCAGCTCGACGGCCGCGAGGACCGCGACCTTCGGGTCGGTCACGCCGAAGTGCCTGGCGAGGAAGACCGCGTTGAGCAGGATGGCGGACTTCTGCTCGACGGTGGGGGCGATGTTCATCGCGGCGTCGGTGATGAACAGGAGCTTGTCGAGGTCGCGGACCTCGGCGACGAAGACGTGGCTCATGATCGAGCCCGTCCGCAGCCCGTGCTCCTTGTCCAGCAGGCCGCGGAGGAAATCGTCGGTGTGGACGTAGCCCTTCATGAGGATGTCGGCCTGGCCTGCGGAGACCAGGCTCACGGCGCCGGCGACGGCGCGGATGGGGTCGGGCTCGTGGACGATCTCGACGGCGTCTGGCGGCGTGCCGACCTCCTCGGCCAGCGCGCGGATCTCCGCCTCGTCGCCGACGAGCGTGGTGGCGGCGATGTTCCGTTCGAGGGCCTCTCTGGCGGCCTGGAGGACGGCGGCGTCGGCCCCGCACGCCACGGCGACTTTCCGAATGGGCTGGGGCTCCACGAGGGCCGTCATCTCGTCGAAGTTCTTCATGGGCGTCTCTCCGGGGCGTCTCTTGCGGGCCGTCGTGCGGACATGCCCGGAGAGTACCGGTTCGGTGCCTTCGTTTCCAGGGATCGTAGGTTCTTTACAGCAAATGCCCGGTTCGCGCTTGACAGGATCGGCCTTCCGGCGTATAAGGGACGTATCTGAACGGAGGAGAAGTGTCCCCTTAGGCCCATGGGGACCCGGGGACTGTGCGAGGGTCTGCTCAACTCTCCCGCAACGGTGAGAAGTGCGTTCGTGTCGCGCTGTGTGGCGATCAGGAGAGTGTCAGCACCGTTTCCGTGTCACCTCATCGATTCGTTCATCTGATGGGGTTGCGCGCCGCCTTGAGACGGGCGGCGCGGAAGGAAGCGAGGAAGAGGAGGCCAACGTGAGCAAAGCCCTGACGATCGGCCTGCTTGTCTGCGCGGGCCTGGTGGCCGTGGCGTCGGCCGACGACATCGCGCCGCCCGACTGGCGGGGGCAGCCGAACAGCTCCTGGGGCATCTGGGAGTTCCTGGACGCCAACAACATCGTCGAGGCGAGCCCCGGGCACCTGCCCTTCGGGTCCCCGGTGGCCCACGTGATCCCCTGCGGGCCGGTCGCGGGATGGTTCAACGAACTGCCCGGCTATCCTGTCGGCGGCGTGGGCCTTGTCGGCCAGTTCGTCCTCTCCGGCGCGGGCTGGTGGGACCTGTCGGGCGAGATCGACATATTCGCCCCCAACGACCCGACGCCGCGCCCGAAGAAGGACATCTGGATCCAGCTCACCTGGTCGCCGCAGATCCTCGGCAACGAGCCGTTCGTGGAAATCCTCCAGCCGGAGTACCGCTGGGCGGACGACGCGTTCGTCGAGACGATCGTCTGGGAGGAGTTCCCCGGCCAGGACCTCGGCCGAAAGGTCTACCACTCGGTCTACCGCTTCGACCTGAGCCCCAACCCGCCGTGGGAGTCGATCAAGATCAGCGGCGACATCGACGTGGACGAGCTGATCATCGACACGATCTGCGTGCCCGAGCCGGCGACGGCGGGGCTGCTGGCCATCGGCGGCCTGGTCTTCCTGACAAGGCGCCGCCGCACGACGTGAGAGGTCCCTCCTTCCCTCTTTCGATAGATGCATGAACGGGCCGTCGGCAGGACCGGCGGCCCGTTCGTGCGCGCAGGATGGGGCTCAGGCCTCCGAGCGGTTCAGGCGCCGGCGGTAGTAGTCCAGCACGGCGGCGGCGACGATCACCAGGCCGGTGATCAGGCGCTTGGTGGGGTCCTGGACGCCCAACTGGGCCAGGCCGCTGCCGAGGACGGCGATGATCAGCACGCCGAAGAAGCTCCGCACCACGCTGCCGCGCCCGCCCATCAGGCTCGTGCCCCCGATGACCACCGCGGCGATCGTGTCCAGCTCGAAGCCCGCGCCGGCGTTGGGGTTGGCGGACGCGGCCCGGCTGACCTGCATCACGCCCGCCAGCGCCGCCAGCAGCCCGCACAGGGCGAAGACCGCCAGCTTCACGCGCCGTACGCCCACGCCGCACAGCCGGGCCGTCTCCTCGTTGCTGCCGACCGCCACCACGTGCCGGCCGAACACCGTCCGCGTCAGCACGAGCTGCCCCAGCGCCACCACGCCCAGGGCCACCACGAACGGCACGGGCAGGCCCAGCAGGCGGGTCTCGGCGATCGGCTCGATGGGCGCGCCGATGTACGCCGTCCGCGAGCCCAGCACGATCATCGCCCCCCCGCGGGCGATCTCGAGCATGCCGAGCGTCACGATAAAGCTCGGCAGCCGCCAGGCGACCGTCACCAGCCCGTTGACCGCACCGCACAGCAGCCCCGCGCCCAGGCACGCGGGCACCGCCACCCACGCCGAAACGCCCCAGCGGACCATCAGCACGCCGAGCACCGCCCCGCTCAGGCCCAGCACCGAGCCGACCGACAGGTCGATCCCCGCGATGATCAGCACGAAGGTCATCCCCACGGCGGCAATGGTCGCGCCGGGGACCTGGCTGGCGATCATGTCGAAGGTGGTGCGGCTGAGGAAGTGCTCCGTGGACAGGCCGAAGACCACCACGAGCCCCACGAGCACGCCGCCGAGGGCGAGGTAGTCCATCAGCCCCGCCGCCCACGTGCCCCGGCGGGAAGGCAGGGGCGGAGGGGTGCTCAGGCCGTTGCCCGTGGGTCCGGCGGTCATTTGAGCGGCTCGGGAGTGATGAGGTCGACGGGGGTCTCCATGTCGGCGGGGGCGGCCTTGCCGGCCAGGATGTCCAGCGCGTAGAGGATGCCGTTGACGGCGATCTGGTCGGCGTGCTGGTCCACCGTGCAGAGGACGCGGCCTTCCTTCATGAGCTGCTGGACCGCGGAGATGTTGTCGAAGCCGACCACGAGCACGCTGTCGAGCCTGCCGGCGGACTTCAGCGCCGAGACGGCCCCGAGGGCCATGCTGTCATTGGCGCAGAGGATGGCCTTGAGTTTCGGGTGCTGGGTGATCATCCCGCCGACGATCTTCGTGGCGTTCTCGGTCTCCCAGTAGCCGCTCTGGGACGAGACGATCTTCATGCCGCCGGCCTTCATGGCGTCCTCGAAGCCGAGCTTTCGCTGAAGGCCGTTCTCGGCGTTGGGCTCGCCCTCGACGAGGGCGACCTCGTCGCCGGCCTGGAGCTTCTTGGCGAGGTATTCCCCGGCCAGGCGGGCGCCCTTGCGGTTGTCCGGGCCGACGAAGGGGATCTTGACCTTCTTCTCGGCGAGCACGGCGTCGTCCAGCTTGTTGTCGATGTTGACCACGACGATGCCGGCGTCCATCGCCTTCTTGCAGACGGGCACGAGGGCATTGCTGTCCACCGGGGCGATCACGATCGCGCCGACCTTCTGCGCGATCATCTGTTCGACGATGTCCATCTGCTTCTGGACGTCCTGCTCGTCCTTGATGCCGTTGCAGATCAGCTCGTACTGCCCGGCGTGGGCCTGCTGATGCGCGCGGGCGCCGTCCTCCATCGTCTTGAAGAACTCGTTCGCCAGCGACTTCATCACCAGCGCCACCCGCGGCCGGGCCGGCCCGGCCGGCTTGTCCTCGCCCCCGCAACCGGCCAGCACCAGGCCCCCCACGCACAGCAACGCGACGGTCAGCTTCTGCATTTCCGGGCTCCTGCTATTCCTCAATCGCGATTTTCGAGAAGTGCCCCGCCTCCCAGCTCCAGTTGTCGGCGACGTTCTGCACCTCCAGCCGCACGCTCCTGCCGGCGCAGGCCGAGAGGTCCACGGCCACCGTGGCCCAGCCGTCCTTGGCGGCGGCCTGGTCGATCTTCTTCTTCAGCAGCTCCTTGCCGTCGGCCTTGACCACCAGCGTCCAGTCGCCGCGGGGGTCGGGGGCGACGTCCAGGACGAGCTTCGGCTGCCCGGCCGGGAGGTCCACCGTGCGGCTCAGCACGCACGGCTTGGCGGTGCTCATCGGGTGGGTGACCAGGACGTTCTTCCGCCCGCCCCATTCGGCCCGCAGGCCGGGGTCCATGTCGTTGCCGCAATCGGCGACCTTCCAGCCGGGGGCGAACGCCTCGACGGCCTTGGAGATGTCCGCCTTGCCGGCGCTCTGGCCCGTGGCCCCGCCCCGGCGGCCGGGGGCCGGGGGCTTGATCTTCGCCATCTCCTCCTCGGTGAAGCGGCTGTCGGCGATCGGCCCCGGCTGGCGGCTCTGCTCCAGCTTGCCGAGCCGGACGGGCTTGACGGGGATCACGAAGACTTCCTGGCCGGCGGCGTCTTTCTCGATGCGCCCTCCCTCGGCGGCGACGGCCTGGCGGACGAGCTTCTCGGAGACCTCGATCAGCTTGGGGAAGGTGTAGGGGGTGTGGCTGAAGCGCCCCTCGGGGTTGATCTCGGCGGTGAACCGCTCGGGGAGCTTGTCGAAGCCGATCGTGGTGAACAGCACCCCGCCGGCGTTGGAGGGGTTGCAGTCGCTGTCCTGCCCGCAGCGGGTGGAGATCACGATCGTCCGGTCCGGGTCGCCCTTGCCGTACAGCAGGCCCATCAGGATGTACGCCCCGTTGAGCTTGGCGTCGATGCTGCTGCCGCCCTTGCCCCCCGGCTTGCTGCACACGCCGTGGGTGTACTTCGGGTCGGCGTGGTACTTCTTCTCGATGAGCTGCCAGGTCTTCTGCCAGTCGTCGCCCTCCGCGGCGTACCACTGGAGCACGTCGCGGACCATCTCGGCGTACTGGCTGTCGGCGGGGATGCACTTCAGGGCGGCCTGAGCGATCCGCACCATGTCCTTCTCGAAGAACGCCTCGGCGTACATCCCGCCGACGAACTGCCCGCCGTAGAGGCCGTCGCCGTAGTTCATCAGCCGACCGAACGTCTCGCCCAGGCGCACGGCGACGTTCGGCATGCCGGGGGCGATCAGGCCGGCGTAGTCGGCCTCGATCTGGTAGTCGATGTCGTCGGCGTGCGAGTTGAACTTCGGGTGGCCGCTGTCCGGCGGGGCGATGCCCTTTCGCAGGTTGTCGCGCCCGGCCCGGTTGGCGTGCCAGAGGGCATAGCCGCTGTTGGCGAAGTCGATCCCCGCCTGGCGGATCGGGGCCTCCAGCCCGTACTGCTCCAGCGTCTGGAGGAACGTCATCTCCACGTAGATGTCGTCCTGCCCGAACTGGTTGATCTTCCCGGCCGACCACTTCGGCACCCGGTCCTCGGGGATGACCTCGCCCTTGGACTTGAACTCGGTCGGCCCGCCCCAGCCGACGCCGGCCATCTGCCCGACCCACCCGGCCTTCATCCGGTTGACATACTCCTGGACCGGCAGGCGGCGGACCTTCTCCTGTGCCAGGGCCGGGCCGGACCCGGCAAAGGCCCACACCGTCAGCAGACCGACCCAAAGCGAGCGTCTCATCATGGCGATCTCCTTGTGTCTCAAGCCCCTCAGGATTTCGGCCGGTGGCCGGGATGCGTCTCGTCCACGTCGTCGGCCCAGGCGCCTTCGGGCATGGGGACGCGCCCGGCCAGCAGGGGGTCGTCGGTTTCCTTCATGTACGCGTCCAGCCGCGAGCGCATGTCCGCCAGCACGCCGGCATAGGCCGCCTCGGCGGCGAGGTCGGCCGCCTCGTTGGGGTCGAACGTCAGGTCGTACAGCTCCTCGGCCGCCCGCTTGCGGCCCGCCCAGCCGGCGTTCAGCCAGAGATCCTTGCTCGGTGAGGCGTCGCAGTTGGGCAGGACCGCCCGATCGCGGCCGTCGAAGCGGCGGATGTAGCTGTAGCGCTTCGTCCGCACCGAGCGCATCGGCTCGTAGGCGGCGTGGTAGGTGACCTCGGTGAAGAGCTGGTCGCGGACCTCCTCGGCCTCGCCGCGGGCCAGCGGCATCATCGAGACGCCCTGGAGCCAGCCCGGCGGGTCGATCTCGAGCAGCTCGCAGATCGTCGGGAACAGGTCCACGTGGCTGACCAGGGCGTCGCAGACCCGCCCGCCGGCAAAGCCGCCCGGGCCCCGCACGATCAGCATCACGCCGCAGCCGTGCTGGTTCAGGTTGCACTTCATGTACGGGAACGCCAGCCCGTGGTCCGTCGTGCAGACCACCAGCGTGTTCTCGGCCAGCCCGGCCTTGTCGAGGCCCTCGATCACGATCCCGACGGCGTCGTCCCACTTGCGGGCCGCGGCCTTGTAGCAGGCCATGTCGTGCCGCGTCTCGGGCGTGTCGGGAATGGGCGCCGGCGGCAGGCAGTACCGCTCGTCCTCCTGCCAGCCGGGCTCGGGGTAGACCCGGTGCGTGACGTTGAAGCCCGCCGAAAGGAAGAAGGGCTTGGCCTGCCCTGAGCCCGTCGAAGGGCTGTGGTCGCGCTGGAGAAACGCCCTGGCGGCGTTGCCGATCGTCTCCACGTTCCGCCCGGCGGGGATGTCGACGATCTCGTCGTAGCCGATCGTCTCGGCCTTCGGGGCGACGTGCTGCGTGCCGCACAGCGCGGTGTGATACCCGGCCGCCTTCAGCGTGTGGACGATGTGCTTGCCGTAGTCGTTCAGCGACCAGCCGCGGTGGGCCAGGCCCGTCATCCCGCAGCAGTGCGACCACATGCCGGTGACCAGGCTGGCGCGGCTGGCCGAGCAGACCGGCGCGGTGCAGAACGCCTGCCGGAAGAGCATTCCCTGCTCGGCGAGGCCCTGGATGTTGGGCGTGGGGACGGCGTGCCCGTAAGGCTGGACATAGCGCCCGGCGTCGTGGGTGTGGAGGTAGAGGACGTTGTGCCGGGGCATGCGGACTCCTTGCCTTCGTCGGCCCTGTCGGCCCGCCCGCCGGGCGCGGCGAGGCGCGGAACCTATGCCTACCCTCGCCGACGGCGAAACGCAAGCGGCAAGAAGACTCGCACACGCCGGTTACGGCGCCGGGGCGGTGGCGGTGGTGGGGCCGACGATGGCCTCGTACCGCTTGACCTTCTCGGCGAGGTCCGGCTGGTCGGCGTCGAGGCGGAGGCTGAGGCGCCAGGCATCGAGGGCCCGGGCGAGGAACTGCTTGTCGTTCGAGACGCGGTGCAGGTCCAGCATCGCGTCGCCCATGCGGCGCGATACGATCGGGCTCTCGGGCGCCAGCTTCGCCGCGCGTTCCAGGGCGACCGCGGCCCGGCCGAAGCTGCCGGCCAGGGCCGCCGCGTCCGCGAGGTCCAGCCACGAGGAGGGCAGGTCGGGCTCGAGCTTGGCGGCGTCGGCGTAGGCGTGCATGGCCTGCTCGAAGTGGCCCAGGTCGAGCAGGACCTCGGCGAGGGAGGTGTGGGCGGCCGCGAGTTTGGGTGCCAGGCGGGTGACGCTCCGCCACATCTCGGCGGCGTCGTGGAGCTTGCCCTGCGCCTGGTAGAGGGTCGCGAGGTTGTGGCGGGCGCGGAGGGACTCGGGGTCGTCGGCCAGGAGCGTGCGGAGGTCGTCTTCGGCGCGGCGGAAGTCCCGTCCGCGAGCGCGGGCCAGGGCGAGGTTGAATCGGGCGGTGTGGTCCTTGGGGGCCGCGGCGAGGATGGCCTCGTAGATCGGGATGGACTGCTCGTAGCGTTGGGCCGCGACCAGGGCGACGGCCAGGGCGCGGAGCGAATCCGTCCGGGTGGGGTCGAGGTCCACCGCGCGGTACATGAGCTCGGCGGCCTCGTCGTACTGCTCGCGGGCCAGGGCGCGGTCGCCGGCGGCGAGCAGGGCGTCGGCGTCGCCGGCCGGCCGGGTCGCCGGCTGCGTGGCCTGCGTGGCCTGTGTAGAGGCGGGGCCGGCCAGCCGGGCGCGGAGCTGCCGCCAGTCGGAGCGATCGAACGGCTCTCGTGCGAGCTGCTCGCGGGCGCGCCGGGCGGCGCGCGAGTCGGAAGCCGCCCCCGGGCGCGTGGCGGGCGCCGTGGCGGGCCGGGTCGCCGGGCGCGTCGTCGGCTGGGACGCCCCCGGGCGCGTGGCAACCGGCCTGCTCGACGGGCGCGTGGCCGGTGGGGCAAGGGCAACCGGGCGCGTGGCCGGGCGCGTCGCCGCCGGGCGCGTGGCGGGCTGCGTTGCGGCCGGAAGCGTGGCCGGCTGAGTGGCGGCCGGGCGCGGGGGGGTGTGGTCGATGATATACCCCGTCGCCGGCGGGCCGAGATCGACGATCGTCGCCTCGGGCCTGGGGACGTTGCCGTCCGCCGGGGGCGTCTGAGCGGGGGCGTTGGGCCCCGCGGGGGCGGGTCGCGGCTGGCGGTCCCGACAGCCGGACTGGGCCCCGGCCACAAGGACGGGCAGCAGAACACACGCGGCGCATTTCACGCGGAACATCATGGCGGGCATTCTACCGCGCCGCGGGGCGAGGTGGAACCGCTCCGTGGGCCGGCCGTGCCGCCAGGATCGGGCTCAGTACGTCACGTTCCGCCTGGGCGCCGCCGAGCAGGTGATGGTCCGGTAGCTTGCGTCTTCCTGGACGTAGATCTGCACGACGGCCCGCTGGGTGTACCAGACGCCGCCTTCGTCCTGCGCGGTGTAGTACGTCGTGTAGAACGACAGCACCTTCACAGGGGAGCTGGGGTCCAGGAGGGTCTCGCTGGTGGTGTCGCCGGAGACCGTCAGGTGGTAGATCAGCTTCTGCTGGCCGTAGTCGTACTCGTAGCGGATCTTCTCGATGCCGCGGTCGTTGGCCGGCGGGTAGATGATCACCTCGTTGCCCGGCGCGCCGAAGTCGATGGCGTCGGCCGTACGCATCTCCCGCCGCATCCGCATCAGCAGCGTGCGGACTACCTGGTCGGAATCCGCCGACCCGGTGTTCTGCTCGTAGGAGTACAGCGAGGCGCTCATCGCCACGGCCACGGCCGCCAGCAGCAGCGCCGAGAGCGTCACGGCGATGAGCACCTCGATCAGCGTGAAGCCGGCCCTGCGGTTGTGTCGTCGGTTGCGCATGTCACATCACGTCCCTTCCTTGTAGCTGCCCGGTTGAAGCACCCGCGTCGGCGGGGCCGGGGGCATGATAAACCCCGGCGGCGACTGGGAGGCGTCCGTCCGGTCGAAGATCAGGCTGACGCTGCCGGTGGTGCGGAACTCCGTCTCGCCGGAGCCGATCTCGTCGCCGGCCGTGCCCAAGGCCCGCCCGCACCGCGCGGGGTCGGGCCTGACTCGCCCCATGGCTGCAACCGCATGGCCGAGTCCTCTCGCTGTCCACGATCGTCTCCTGTTCGTCCGGCGCGCGTCGAACAGACCGCGCCAACGGGTAGTAAGTCATCCCGCGGGCGCCGGACCGGCCGGGGTACCGTTGCCCGGCCAGGTCGCCCCGGCGGCCCGAGGGGTCGCTTGTGCCGTCGTCTAGTCTTCCTGCCTGCCCGCCACCAGCCAGTTGGCGCTGGTGATGGCGCGGCCCTGGTAGCTGACGGTGACCTGGACGCAGATCATGTCGCTGGCACCCGGGGAGACCTGCACGGCCACGTCGTTCGGGTCGCGCCACGACATCGAGAGGGTCTGGGACCATCCCTGGTAGTCGTACATGGCGTAGCCCCGGCCGTCGCGCGGCGGGCTGAAGGTCACGCCCATCAGGTCGTCCAGGTCATCGACGAAGACCTGCGGGCTGGTCCCGTCCGGGCCGGGCGGTTTGTCCGCGTCGCCGGGGTCGAGGTCGCGGAACGGCAGCGACAGGGTCCATTCCCGGATCTCCTGGGCCAGGAAGGAACCCTCGGTGAGCTTCGAGCCGGCGTCGTTGACGCGGGTGTTGCTGCCGACGGCCACCAGCAGGGCCGTCAACGCGATGCCGACGATCGCGGTGGCGGCCGCGACCTCGATCAGAGTGAACCCGCCGCGGCCGCTTCGCTTGTTTGTGCGTTTCATGGCGTCACCTTCCGCCTCCCTTGAATGCCGAGTTCCTCCGGCCGCGACGATGCGACACGGAGACACAGAGACGCTGAGTTGTGCACTCGGAGCCTCTGTGTCTCCGTGTCGAATGTCTCGGTCGCCGCCTCGCGGGGCGGCGGGGCCGGTCCGCGGGGTGGCTAGCCCTTGGTCATCACGTTGGAGAGCTTGAAGATCGGCAGCAGGATGCTGGCGACGATGAAGCCGACGACCACGCCCATGACGATGATCATGACGGGCTCGATCATGCTGGTGACGGCCTTGATGGTCGCGCGCAGCTCCCGCGAGTAGAACTCGGAGACGTCGCCGAGGACCTCGCCGAGGTTGCCGGACTCCTCGCCGGCGCTGACCATCTGGACGACATTGGACGGCAGGAGCGACTGCTGCCAGAGCGGCTCGACGATCTTGCCTCCCTGCTGGACCGAGTCGTGGACGCGCTGCCACAGCTCCTTGTGCAGCTCGTTGCCGCTGACGTCCGCCGTGATGCCGAGGGTCTCCAGCATCGGCACGCCCGCGCGGACCAGCTCGCCCATCGTGCTCAGGCCCCGCGCGATGTACAGCGCCCGGAACATCTTGCCCATCAGGGGGATCTTCAGCTTTGTCGCATGCCAGGCCCTCCGGCCGAACTCCGTTCGGACGAAGAAGGTGAAGCCCGTGATCCCGGCGGCGGCGGCGATCACCAGCGTCCACCAGTAGTGGACCATGAAGTTGCTCAGCCCCATGATCCCCTTGGTCAGGCTCGGCAGGTGCTGCTCCTTGCCCTTGAACAGGGGCATCAGCTTCGGCAGGACGAAGGTCAGCAGCACGACGGTGGTGACGACGGCCATCACGCAGATGATGCACGGGTAGACCATCGCCCCGATGACCATTCGGCGGGTGTCGGCCTGCTGGTCGAGGTAGTCCGCCAGCCGCTCGAGCATGTGCCCGAGGTTGCCGCTCAGCTCCGACGCCCGGACCATGTTCACGTACAGCGGGGGGAAGACCTTCGGGTGCCGCGAGAGGGCCTCGCTGAACGGCGAGCCGCTCTCGACGTCCGCTTTGATCTGGTGGATGATCGCGCGGAATTTGACGTTCTTGACGCCGTCGGCAATGCCCGAGATGGCGTTGCGGATGTTGATGCCGGCCTTGATCATCACCGAGAGCTGGTTGGTGAAGGCCAGCACGTCCCTCAGCCCCGGGCCCAGCTCGAAGCTGACGCCGCGAATGCGTTCCAGCGCGCCGGCCATCCCTCCGGCGGCCGGGGCGATCTCCACCAGGATCCCGCCCTGCGAGCGGACCATCGCGGTGGCGTCCAGGAGGCTCGGGGCCTGGACGACCCCGACGGAAAGCTGCCCCGCCCCGTCCTTTACCTGATACTTGTAGCTGGTCATGGTGCTTCCTCTACGCGCTGAGGGCCCGGTGCAGCGCTTCGGGTCGTGCGGCCTTGGCGATGGCGCTCTCCCAGGAGATCACGCCGTTGAGATAGAGCGTCTTGATCGAGTCGTCGAGCGTGCACATCCCGCGGGCGCGGTTGGTCTCGATGATGTTGGGCACCTCGTGGAGTCGGTTCTCGCGGATGCAGTTGCGGACGGCGGCGTTGCAGACCATGATCTCGCAGGCCGGCACCATGCCGGGCACGTCCTGGCGCTTCAGCAGCGTCATGCTCACGACCGCCTGGAGCGTGTTGGACACCATCGCGCGGATCTGGTTCTGCTGCGCCGGCGGATAGACGTCGATGATGCGCTCCACCGTCTGGTGGGCGTTCTGGGTGTGCAGCGTGGAGAGGACCAGGTGGCCGGTCTCGGCGGCGGTCATGGCCGCGGAGATCGTCTCCAGGTCGCGCATCTCGCCGACGAGGATGATGTCGGGGTCCTGGCGCAGGGCGTGCCGCAGCCCGCTGGCGAAGTTGGGCACGTCGATGCCCACCTCCCGCTGCTCGATGACGCACCGGTCGCTGCGCAGCTCGTACTCGATGGGGTCCTCCAGCGTGATGATGTGGTGCTGGTAGCGGTGGTTCATCGCGTCGATCATCGACGCCAGCGAGGTGCTCTTGCCCGAGCCGGTGGGCCCGGTCACCAGCAGCAGCCCGCGGGGCAGGTCGATGAACGTCTCGACGATCGCCGGGAGGTTCAGATCCGAGATGTCCGGCACGTGGTCGGCGATCGCGCGGAAGGCGATGGCGACCCGGCCCTTCTGGAAATGGGCGTTCACGCGGAACCGCGCCACGCCCTCGACCTCCGTGGAGAAGTCGATGTCGCGGTGCGTCTCGAAGCCGTCCAGGCGATCGGCGGGGACCATCTCCCGGACGAACTCCACCGTGTGCTGCGGCTGGACCACGTCATAGCCCTCCATCGACTGGAGGATGGTGTGGATCCGCACCTGCGGGGGCAGCCCCGGCACCAGGTGCACGTCGCTGGTCCCCATCTCGAAGGCGGTCCTCAGCAGTTCCTGTAGAAACGACATGGTGTGTCCATCCTCTTTAGACCTCGATGACGCGCATGAGCTCCTCGACGGTCGTCAGGCCGGCGGCGGCCTTCATCACGCCGTCCTCGCCCAGGTTGCGCATGCCGGCCCGCTTCGCCGCGGCGCGCATCTCGTTCAGGGTCGGGCCTCGGCTGATCATGTCCTTGATCTCTTCGTTCACCACCAGCAGCTCGTAGACGCCCAGGCGCCCCTTGTAGCCGGTCTGGCGGCACTTCTCGCAGCCGGCGCCCCGGTAGAGCTGCTTGGGGTCGGCTCCGTATCTCTCCATGTACTTGGCGATGGTCGCCTTGACCTCGCCCTGCGGCTCCTTGCAGTTCGGGCAGATCCGCCGCACCAGCCGCTGTGCGATGATCGCGTTGACCGCCGCGCTGATCAGGAACGGCTCGACGCCGATGTTGATCAGCCGCGTGACGCTCGACGGGGCGTCGTTGGTGTGCAGCGTGGAGAGGACCATGTGCCCGGTCAGCGAGGCCTGAATGGCGATGCGGGCCGTCTCGGGGTCGCGGATCTCGCCGATCATGATCACGTCGGGGTCCTGGCGGAGCAGGCTGCGAAGGGCCGCCGAGAAGGTCATCCCGATGCTCTCGTGGACGTTGACCTGGTTGCAGAAGTCCAGCTCGTACTCGACGGGGTCCTCGACCGTGGAGATGTTCAGGCGGTCGCCGTCCATGATCCGCAAGCCGGAGTACAGCGTGGTGCTCTTGCCGCTGCCCGTCGGGCCGGTGACCAGTACGATCCCGTGCGGCTGGAGGATCTGCTCCTTGAAGGCCGCCAGCGTGTCCGGGGCGAAGCCGAGCTTCTCCATGCCCACCATGGTGCTGCGGGCGTCCAGGATCCGGATGACGCACTTCTCGCCGTGGACGACCGGCAGCGTGCTGACGCGCAGGTCCACCGTCCGCCCGTGCACCGTCGCGCGGATGCGCCCGTCCTGGGGCAGCCGGCGCTCGGCGATGTCCAGGTTCGCCATGATCTTCAGACGCGAGATGATCGCCGCGTGCATCTTCGCCGGCGGGGCCTGCTGATCGAACAGCACCCCGTCGATCCGGCAGCGGACCCGCAGGCGGTTCTCCCCCGGCTCGATGTGAATGTCGCTGGCGCCTTCCTTGACGGCGATGGAAATCAGAAAGTTCACGTACCGGATGACCGGGCTCTCGCCGGCCAGCATCTCCAGGTCCGCGACGTCCTCGCTCTTGCTGTCGACGACCTCCACGGCGTCCTCGGCGATGCCCTTGATGATCTCGTCCACCTGGGCGATCGGGTCGGCCGAAAGCTCCTCGATGACCCGACGAACGTCCGCCGGCGGGGAGACGATCAACTGGATGCGGCCCTCCAGGCGCCGCTTGATGTCGTCGATCAGGAAGATGTCCGCCGGGTCGGAGACGGCGAGCTGGTAGCCGTTCTCGATCCGCCGGATGGGCAGGATGCCCTTGTCCTTGAGGTACTCCACGGGCAGCAGCGAGAAGACGCCCAGGTCGATGTCGGCGGTCTGGAGGCGCGCGAAGGGCAGGCGGAAGTACAAGGCGACCGCCTGGAGGGCCTCCACCTCCTCGATGACGTGGAACTGGACCAGCACGTCCAGGAGGCTCAGCCGGGGGGTCTCCTGCTGGCGGAGGGCGGCGGCCTGGAGCTGCTCCGGCGTGATCCGGCCGGTCTCCACGAGGATGCGCTCCGGCCCATGCCGGGCCGCGGTGCTGTCGGTCGGCTGCCAGACGAACTCGCTCGCCTCGGCGCCGCTTCCAACGGCCTCGACATGCGCGGCCGGCTCGGCCGTGGCCACGACCTCGGACGATTGGTGCCGTCCTCGCATGAACAACAATCCCTCCGGATCACTCCAAGGGGCCGCTACTTCTGCATTACCAGAACGTGCTTGAGGTCCTTCCAGCTCAGTTCGACCTCTTGTGCGGTGATCCTCTCGACCTTCCAGCCGCCGATCTCCTCGCCGGCCGTGACCATGTTGCTGGAGATGACCGCCATCGTGGTCTGCGGGCCGAAGAGGATCGACTGGAGCTTGAGCGTCTTGAGCTGGGCCAACGCCTGTTTCTGATCTTCCGGGACGGTGTCGACCGGCACCTTCGCCGGCTCCGGCGCGGGCGGGGGAGGCTCGCGCTCTCGGATGTCCTGGAAGATGAACGGGTTGCCCCGGAGGCCCCGGACGCCGATCTGCCTCTGCTTGGCGGCGGTGTAGAACTCTCCCACAATGGCCTTGGCGGTGGTGCGCTGAGCGAGGTCGCCGGGCGTGGGCCCGGCCTCCAGGACGCTCAGAGCGGCCTCGACCTTGGCGTGGACGAGTTCCTGGCCGGCCAGGGCCGTCGCCGGGCCGACGCGCCGGCCGAGGACGTACACCCCGACGATGGCGGCGGCGAACATCCCCAGGACCAGCAGGTTTCCGGGCGTCAGGAACGGGCTGCACGACGCCTTCGGCTGGATGGGGGCCGCCTCCTCCACCGGCTGGGGGGCCGGGGGCGGCGGGTTTCCGGGGCCCGTGGGGGGCTTGGGGGGCGTGGCGTTGTTGGGTACCATGGGTTCGTGCCCTAGCTGTCTTGCTTCTCGAAGAAGATGGACATCTCGACCTCGGCCTTGATGAAGCCCGGCTCGGTCCCGCGCGGCTCCAGCGACATCGTGCTCAGCCGCATGATCCGGGGCTGGCCCTCCAGCGCCAGCAGGAACTGGTAGAAGCCGGCAAAATCCCCCTCGAACTCCATGCGGATCGGCTGCTCCCTCTGCGAGGAGCCCTCCGCCACGAACACGCTGGCACCCGCCCGCCTGGCCGTGTAGATGCCCTTGGTCGTCAGGCGGTTGGCTTCCGCCAGCCGCCAGACCTCCTCCAGGACCTTGTCGATCTCCTTCTCGCTGGGCAGCTTGGAGTGGAAGAAGCCGATGGCGTTCTCCAACCCGGTGATCTCGGCCTTGAGGTTGCCGATCGAGGCGGTGGCCTGGTTGAGCTTCTGGAGCTGGGCCCGCTTGGCCTCGATCTGGCGGCGCATCTGCTGCTCCAGGAGGTCTCGCGGGCGGAAAACAAAGTGCCACGCCCCGGCCAGGATCCCCAGCAGCAGCAGGACGAAGACCCCCAGCCGCAGGA
>Ga0307380_10005105_pt1 | contig 17505 bp, 26 predicted proteins | sample UN3MG_FD_202239 | JGI IMG/M metagenome (GOLD analysis project Ga0307380, IMG submission 202239) | Soil microbial communities from Risofladan, Vaasa, Finland - UN-3 | ecosystem: Environmental > Terrestrial > Soil > Coastal area > Acid sulfate soil | place: Finland: Risofladan, Vaasa | collected...
TTGGGCGAGGACGCCATGCCTGACTTCGATTCCAGCGATCAGCCGGTGGCTACATCGGCCACTTTACCTTTCAGCTACACTCCTGATCCAGCTGACTCGGCCCTGACCAAGGTGTTGAACATAGTCGTTCGTAAGCGCAACCAATTTAATCTTCTCTCGCATAATCAATACCCTACTCTCATTGAGATTGATGATATGGGAGATGAGGAGTTGGGGCCGTTGAGTGCTCCGGAAATACTGAGAGTCACCGATGAGACCAACGGGGAGATTGTAGTCACCGCTCGGTATCCGAGGGACGTAGATCAAAACGAAGCGGACACCTGGGAGATATACGTTGAGTTGGGAGTGGATCCAGATCCGGACTTGGACACTCCCGTTGCTACAGTCACCATGGGTCTTCCGGGGGTAGAGTATAGCTTGCGACAGGTGATTGATGAACTGACTCCGGGATCAACCTATCACGTAATGGTAGTGGTCAGTCGCTCCGAGGAATCCGGTGATGGGGTGGTAGGAGAGTCAGCCGTGATTCAGCATACGCTTGCTGAGACATACGACATCGATGCTGGGGAAGCATCTATGTTCAGTGGGAACTGAATTCAAGGAGGGTGAAATGTTCGACGCACAAATTGCTCGTCATGAGGCTGGTCATGATGAGCGGCCGCTGGTGATAGCTTACTACACCATTGATACTCCTTACGAAGAGGAGGCAGAGGTGTTGAAGCTAAGTCTTGAGACTGTGGGCTACAGCTACGATATCCGAGGGGTTCCCAATCGAGGAAGTTGGCAGAAGAATACTCAGCTGAAGGCTGAATTCGTTCGGCATATGCTAATGGAGTATCCCGGCCGTCCTCTTCTCTACCTGGACGTGGATGCGATGATGGTCCAGGCCCCCGTGCTACTCGATAACCTGAAAGCAGACATTGCGGCCGTTCACTTCGCCAAACGGACGGAGCTGTTGTCCGGCACGGTATGGTTCGGGAATACGACCCAGTGTGCGAGGATCGTTCAGAAGTGGATCCATATCAACGAGCAATACCCAGACAAGCTTCCTAACGGGAGAGATGCTTGGGACCAACGTACCCTTGAGATGGCGATCAAGAAGGTGGATGGGGCCGTGTTCGTTGAACTACCCCAGGAGTATACCTGGATAGTGGAACTGACTCAGCGATACGCCCCAGGTCTCCCTCCCGTGATTATGCATACCCGTGGAGCGTATCGGTTCAAGAAACTGATCAACACGGGCAAGAAGGGAATCACCAAGTGAACACCGATGTCTGGGCAGTATGGCCTACTGTTTCCCCGGAGCGCAGCCGTCCCATGATCGAGCGTTGGCACGACATGGGTTACAAGGTAGCGGTCTTGGTCAACCCTCCCTTCACCCATTCTGACCTCCCCGAGGCTGATAGGGTGATCGTTCAGGAGGCTTGGCTAGGGTTCCCTATCGCGGTCAATATCCTTTGTCGAGAGGTCCCCGGAGACGTTGTAGCGGTGGTAGGGGACGACGTGTTGCCGGACCCACGCCGCAAGGCTCCGGAAATCAGGAAGCTGTTCCTGGATAGCTTCCCGGATACGTTCGGCGTGATACAACCCTCGGGGGACGTGTACGGTCTATCCGATATTTGCGCAGTGTCTCCATGGATCGGCCGGAAGTTCATTGAGGAGTCCTACGGAGGACGTGGGCCGTATCATGAAGGGTACTTCCACTATTTCAGCGACCATGAGCTTCAGGTGGTAGCGGAGATGATGAAGGTCTTTAAGCAATGGCCAGATGTGGTCCAGTTCCACGACCATTGGCAGCGTCGCAAGGAGCGTCGTCCAGCTCATCTTCTCCCAGCCAAGTCCCTTCATGGAACAGATGCAAAGCTATTCGACTCCAGAAAGTTGAAAGGATTCCCAATGGCATCCGACCGAGACACTCCCATTCAGTCCCACGCCAAAGCCTGGCGTGAGCATTACCTGAAGGGGCCGGGCGAGCTGGAGACAGTCAACGGATACGGTAGCTACCTGGACAACACTCAGGAGATACGCCAAGCACTCCCTCTCATCTTCAAGGAGCACGATGTCTTCACGTTCACTGATGTTCCTTGCGGAGACTTCAACTGGATGGGTCATGTAGACCTTTCCGGGATCGACTATCTGGGATGCGATGTAGTGCCTGAGATGGTGGAGTCCAACCGTAAGGAGTACCCAGAGACTCGGTTTCAGGTCTTGAATCTCATCCAGGAGGTTCCCCGGAAGAGTGATCTCATTCTGTGTCGGGACTTTCTATTTCATTTGCCCAATGAGTGGGTGAAGCAGGTTTTGTCTAATATCAAAGCCTCTGGGTCCCGTCTACTACTCACTACTTACTTCAACGGGGTAGAGAATCAAGACCTGGGCACCAATGGAAACATCGGGTGGCGCAAGCTCAATCTTCGCAGGCCCCCTTACCGTTTCCCCCGGCCGCTGAGATGGATCCAGGAGAATGACTCCCACGCTTGTCAAGGGCGAGGTTTGGGCTTGTGGAGAATCGAGGATATCACGTGATCAAAAGCCTGAACCTGTCGTTGTCCGGCCGGTGTACTGCTAGGTGCGTGTACTGCCCTAGTGATAGGGGACAACACGATTCCGGGATGATGAGTTCGGTCTTGGTATTGAAGCTAATGACTGAAATACGTTCCCCAGACTTCCCTTGGAAGATCCAAAACATCCAGTTGGGAGAGAATGGGGACGCTTTACTCAATCCCCAATTCAATACCATCACCTCTTTCATTCGGCACTGCCTACCGTCTGCGCAAATGGACTTGACTACCAACATGGTCCATATGAAACCATCCTTGGGTTTGTCCATTCTTGAGTCCAAGGCATTGGATAGTATCGGGCTGAACATCGATGGTCATGACGCTGAAAGCTACGAAGCCCAAAAGGGACTCCGCTATGATACGGTGATGAGCAATTTCATGATGTTCATGAAATACCGAGAGGTCTATCAACCTGACCTCCGTGTCACCATCAATGTACTTCCTCTAAAGGACTACTACAACAAGGTGCTACAACGCTTTGGTTTCCCTCCAATCGAAGCCCCTTCAGACATTCCTCCCTCCTCCTTTGAGCAAGTCCATGACAGCTTAAAAAAGTTGGACTGGATCACTGAGGATGTCTTCATCCGTCGTTCCCCGGTCTTCTTTTGGGCTGAGCGGGATCTGCCTATGGATTTTGATCTGACTAAGTATCGGTGTCCTCAACTCCCCCGAGTCGAGCAGGAAGCTTTCATCAGCCCGTCCGGTCAGTGGTACCCATGTTGCCTAGACGCCAACCAAGATCAAGCCTTTGGCAACGTCTCCAGGATGACTCTGAGGGAGGTCCACGACTCGCCAGCCCGTTTAGAGTTCATTCAACGACTTAAGGATCAGGAGTTCAGTGAGATAGGATATCCTTGTAATAGGGTACCCTTCTGTGAAGGAATGCTATGAGCCTAGATACACCGTGGCAGATCGAACAGACCTGGGGAAGCAATCAGGCCGTCCTCAAAGGGGTTGTGGAAGGTCTTCATCCTCACTCGGCTCTGGAGTGTGGGTGTGGATACTTCTCGACGCCTATACTGAGGGGTGGTGTGCCCCTTCTCATGACCATCGAGCATGATAGGGCTTGGGTAAAGAAGATTCAAAAGGATTTTCCACCCAGTGATTCTCATTGGTATTACTCCTTGGAGTTTCCTGGGCTTGTGAATGGGACGGCCCATGCTGATGTAGCATCGGATATAAAGCAACACCTTGATCGTTTTTATAGGGAAGCATTCTTAGACTACGCTCCTTACGGGTTTGTGCTCATTGATACCTTCCGTTGCGCTCGGGTTTCCGCCGCTCTGGCACTTGCCCCCCGGACGGGCTTGATGATGCTTCATGATGTCCGTCCGTCCAGTCGGGACTTCTATCGCTATCATGAGTTGGATGAGACGTTCAAGGACTGGCACCGATACGAGCATCGTCCCCAAGGTATGATCAACAAGGCTCATATCATTCCTTGGACAGCTCTGTACTCTCGGGAGCCCTTGGACCTCGACGCTCTACAGGGACCTATCATCAAGGAATCGGAACGACTGTGGGACCAGAGCGTTGGATTGGAGGAGATTCATGGCTGAGGATAGAGAAGGCATTGAGTTCATGGCCGGACTCTTCGATGGTATTAACAACGGCTACCTCATCGACATAGGGGCTCATGATGGCGTAGCAAAAGGCAGTATGACGAGGGAACTGGTCCTGAAGGGGTGGGGAGGATTGATGGTGGAACCTCTTCCAAAGGCTTTCGCTCTACTCCACAATGCCTATCGTACCAACCCCGGTATCTATTGTATCAACGCCGCTTGTTCTGACGTAGAGGGGGATGCAATCCTGTATCCTTGTGATGGAGTTTCCACCCTCGATTCTCAGTGGGCAGAAGTTTGCGAGGGATGGTGGAAGCACGTTAAGTATGGTGCTCCCATTCCCGTCAAGACTCATCTGCTATCCAACTTGATGGACCAAGCCAACTCCCCTTCTCGCATCAACCTTCTCCAGATTGATACGGAAGGCCACGACCTCCGCGTGCTCAAAGGGATGGACTGGCAGCGGAGGACCGTGGACGTGGTATGCGTAGAGACGTTGGACATGATCCATCCTGAGCGCAAGGTGAACGGGATACATCAACCCAATCCGGAAATGAACGACTATCTGGTGACCTTGGGTTTCCAGTTGAAGATTCTGACCAAGGGTGGAAATGGTATCTATGTTAGGGGAGGTCTTTGATGATTGATTTGGTAGCTGGATACGCTCGGGGGTACACCGCTCTAGAGATACGCCCCTTTCTCAAGACTCTTCGGGATACCGGCTACAAAGGTCGTATCCTCCTAGTGGCTGACGGGGGAGCGGCGGTGGAAGCAGGAAGATGGGACGTGGACGTTCGGCCATGTCCTCGACCTTCCGGAGGTATGCTCCCTCACTCAGCTCGGTTCGTGGAGCTGGCCAAAATGGTTGAGCCCATGGAGTGGGAAGGGTTGTTCCTGGCCGATACCCGTGACATCATCTTCCAGGAGGATATCACTCACACCCTCCCCAGCACCGGGCTGAACGTTTATGAGGAGGACGCTGATATGACTCTTGGCTCCTGTCCCTACAACTCCCTCTGGATACAGTTGGGGTATGGTCAGGAAGTCCTTGAGAAAATGAAGATGCTTCCCATCAGCTGTGTAGGGACTGTTTGTGGAAGTCGTCTTGAGATGGTTCCATACCTGGACCTGCTCAGCGCGGAGGTGAAGCGTTGCCAGCCCAAGACTCGCAAGCCTCAGGATCAATCTTCTCATAATTGGCTGATCCATCGTGTCCTGAATCCTATCATCTATCCCAATGAAGTGGGAGAGGTCTACACCGTAGGGTACATACGGCCTCGCAACACCGTTCAGATCGTGGATGGAAAGATCGTCAACCGGGCCGGGAAGGTTCCCGCCGTCATTCATCAGTGGGATCGTCATATCAATCTGAAGGCACATGTGGAGGGGCTCCTGTGAAAACGTTCATCAACAATCAGAGGTTGGCTCAGCTAGCAGGAGTAGGTTTCAAGTCAGAGACCATCGCCCCCGGTCCCATCGTCTACTCCCGGACCCATACGGTCACTTCCCAATTCGCTGCTCTAGCTAAGATGCCTTCCTGCGTCTTGGTCACTAGCTTTTCCGATGATTGTTGTACGGATGCGATGGCGTTGAGACTCCCTCCCAATGTACGTCGTTGGTTCAGTAACAACGTCTCCTCTACCAACCCTCGGGTGACGACGGTTCCATTGGGCCTTCGGACCTCCCCCGAGGGAGAGGTGGTATTGCGAGAGGTGGCTAGCCGGGGAAGACTCCCTCAGCGCAACTTGATGTACATGAACTTCCTCCGACAGATCCCCAGGCCTGAGAATCCTCGACGGGGTTTGTATGAGTTGTTCGGGAGCAAGCCCTGGATCACGGTTGAGGGAGGTTTCCAACACGTCAACATGCCTCACTTCTATGAGCAGATTGCGTCTCACCCCTACGTCTTGTCACCTCCGGGGGCCGGTCCTGATTGTCATCGTCACTGGGAGTCCATACTACTCGGATCTGTCCCGGTTGTATACCGGAGTCCGGCAACGAAGATCCTGGATGATATGCCTTGTCTCCAGGTAGACGCTTGGGCTGAGGTAACTCCCGAGAGGTTGGAAGCGGAGTTGCCTGGGCTCCTGGAACGCTTCAAGTCTCCTGCTATGGACAAGTGCTGGTTTGAGTACTGGCAGAAGATGATCCTGGAGGCATGATGTTAGACGTTGTGGCTCTCATATCCTCCCAAGAGCGCGTAGCGTCCATCGGCCGCTGGAACATTACGCATTTGTTTGTTCAACGTGAGCATAGGGGTGGGAAACTCCTGGTATGTTTTGGAGGAACGAAGTATGGATACATCAGAAGCTTCTATGAATATGAGGACTACCACCTGCTATACCTCTGTGACAATCTAGGTCCCGATGGAACGCCCCTCTGGTGGATGGCTTCAGAAGGTGACTTCAGTGTACGGGATGCCTACGTTGAATTGATACGCAATTGTATAGAGCAATGCGGCGTTGCTCCCGAGGATGTAGGCTTTATCGGGAATTGTCAAGGGGCATTCGGGGCACTCTACTTATCATATGCTATTGGAGCGGGATGTTCCCTCGCCATCGCACCCTACTTTGCACTGGGGACAGCGTTTCGTGGATCGGAGTTACTACGGAACATTGTAGGGGAGTCTGGCGTCATTCTTGATGAACATATCTTCAATCACTTTAATCGGCATTCGGATGTTCGTACACATATCATCATATCAGTCAAAGATGCGATGATGAGAGGAACACGGGTTGATAGACTTCTGTCCATTTTCTTACGCAATGAAAATATCATGACAGTGAAGTCATTGGGAGTAGATCATCCTGTAGAAGTACGTAATCATGTAGCGATATGTGGAGTGCTATCACCCGACAAGATTCTTGAAGAGTTGAACCAACAGATGGTATTACGTTATACTACACCGTTCTGAAATGAGGCTACTATGAAGTCCATAGTGATGTGTGGAATACCCCGGAGCGGCTCCACCTTGGTCTGGCAGATTCTTCAGGCCGTGTTTCCAGGTCAGGATATACCCAAGACTCATCCAGACATGTGGATGCCGGACGGTTCCACCGCTGTCATCTCTATTCGTGATCCACGTGATGTAGTGGCCTCGTTGTATAGGGTGCGCTTGAGTCGTGATCATAAGGAGATTGGTAATCACGACGATGTAGCCAACGTTATTCAACGGACGTTGCTATGCTTTGAGGCACTGAAGACAACGATGACTGGGCCTCATATCATCCTGCGGTATGAGAATTTCTTCAGCGACCACTATATCCTCTATCAAGCAATAGAAACCAATTTTGGAATCCATACACCGCTTCATATTCAGAAGCAGATCAGTGACCGATTCAGCGTGGAAGCTAATCGGAAGCGAGCAGCGGCGTTGAACTCTTTCAATGAGGTTGATACAGATCAAATTCATGGTGACCATATTGGACATGTGACGCCTGGATACTGGTCTACCTATCTACCGTGGCGCACGGTGGAATGGGTAGCAGCCGAATGTAAGGGCATAGCTAAGGAGTGGGGATATGAAGATTAGTAAGCTTCACAAGTTTGTATTCATCTCTACTCCGAAGGCGTGTACCAACTCCATCTACAAGATACTGGATGAGCATTACTCCGAAGGTCTACGTGCCCGTGGGTTCCACGATGTAGATATCCCCCGCCGTTATCGTTCCTATTTCCGATGGACGGTGTGTCGCAATCCTTACTCTCGGGCGGTGAGTCTATGGTGGAGTGCTTGCCGTTTGGCTCATCTAGATCAGTACCTGTTCCGAGAGTGCTGTGGGGCGGTGGACGACTTCCCCCGGTTCATAATGTGGTTATCCAATACCACCTCCGAGGAACGTAAGAGGGAACCGCTGATGATGAATCAGACGGAGTGGCTGGGGCCGGTGGAGCCTATCGCTGCTCTCCATATGGAGAGTCTTGAGGAGGAGTTGATCAAGCTTCCCTTCTGGAAGGAGGGGATCACTATCCCTCAGCTCAATACCACCTCCCAGAAAATCAAAGACCAAGAGAAACACGAAGGACAAGTCATCGTCCGTCCCTCACAACGAGACCTATACCAAGACGACAAGGCCAGACTCGCCGTGCTCAGGTGGGCCGGTCCTGACTTTGATCGGTTCGGGTATTCAAGGGAGTTAGAATGAGTAAGAAGTTGATCAGTATGTCGCTTTATGGTAACAAGCCTATGTACCTGAAGGGTGCTATCTCCAATGCTCGTCTTCTCCCGGAGATATTCCCTGGATGGACAATGCGAGTGTACTGTAGTGAGTATGAAATTGATCCTACTCCTTTGAGGGATCTTGGTTGTGAGGTTGTTCTCAGGCCCCGGTCCCGTGTTCACTCGGGGATGTTCTGGAGGTTCCTGGCGGCGTGGGATGTGGAAGCAGAGCGAGTGTTGATGAGGGACTCTGACTCACGCTTCAATGTACGGGAGGCAGCGGCCGTCCAGGCGTGGGAAGAGTCCGGCCTGGACGCTCATTGTATGAAGGATCACCCTCACCACGCCGGTCTTCCTCTATTAGGCGGAATGTGGGGAATCAAGATAGGTATTCTCCCTCGGAGATTGTTTACTGAGGTGATACGTATGAGTCGGATGCGCCAAAAAAGGATCTTGGATATGAGATGGTTACGGGATGAGGTCCATCCTTTGATTGAACATTCTATCCTTCGTCATTCATCCGTACCGAGTAAGTGGCCCAGCGTACCTTTCCCGGACCATCCGCCCTATGAGGGGTTTGTAGGGCAACAGTATGACGACCACGAGCAGCCCATTTGGGTTTAGGAGATACCATGCGAAACGTAGTGACGGGGAGCAGTGGATTCATTGGCGGTCACCTGGTTCGGGCTTTGTTGGATCTGGGAGAGTCCGTTATTGCGGTGGACAAACGTTACTCCGATGAACTGGAGGAATGGGGGGCCTTACATCCTGGGGACCTGGAAATCATTTGTGATGATTTGTCTGACAAAGGGTCCTGGAAAGGTATAGTAGATGGCGCTGATCGGATCTTTCATCTGGCAGCGGAGACGGATCTGGGAAAGTCAGTCCGGTCCCCGGCCGCATCCCTATCGGATGACCTCCTGACCACGGTGAACCTCCTCGACGCTTGCGTCAAGGCAGGGACCTCTCCCCGCATCGTCATCGCTTCCAGTGCCGCCATATACGGGGATCTGGTCTCCAATCCCGTATCCGAAGATGATTCCAAGGAAGCCATAGGTCTATCCCCCTACGCTATCCACAAGCGGTCCTGTGAGATGTACGCTGATATGTATCGCGTGGTACATGGTTTGTCGGTAGTCTGTCTCCGATACTTCAACGTGTATGGACCGGGTCAGGAAAATCTTCAGGCCGTAGTTCCTGCCTTCACGCTCGGTATCCTCCGGGGGAATGCTGCCGTAATCAGAGGGGACGGTCTACAAAGTCGTGACTTCATCCATGTAAGAGATGTTGTGGACGCTACTATCTCGATGGGTGATACCAAGTATGTAGGTCAGTTCAACGTGGGTTGTGGTCGATCCTATACGTTGCTGGAGTTGATTCTGATTCTGGAGGAGTTATCGGGGGAGAGGTTTGAGGTGAATTACCAACCGGCCTCCAACTGGGACATCAAGCATTCCTGTGCGGACATCTCCCATCTCCGGAGGACGGGATGGGTTCCAAAGTTGGGTCTCAAAGCGGGGATGGTAGACACGTTGGCGTATTATCAAGGGCTTATCTAGAGCGTATGTAGGGGGCGGGGAACCTTCCCTATTTGTCCAGCCGACAAATCCCCTCCCCCTACAGCTCTTTCACCGATCCAGTCTTGAGTTCATTGATATGAGTGACCATGATAAACTGGACGCCCATCTCCTGAGCCAAGGTCTCTAGGAACAGCTTGACCCTTTCTCGGTACTCCTCTGATACGAATTTGAACGGCTCATCCATCACCATCAATTTCCGAAGAGCAGGTTTGTTCAGTGCTCGGCAGCTTATCCTGAGAGCGAATGAAGCCACGTCCACTACCCCGCCCCCGGAAGCGGTCATTGGGTCTACCTCAACCCCTTCACGCTCAAACACCAGTCGGGCTTCCGTCCGGCCCCGCTTACGCTCAAAGTGGATCTGGAAAACGTAAGGCTCATCAAACACCGCCGACAATCCCCGGCTGACTACCCCGGCTATCTGCTCGTGGGCTTGTTGTTGGATGGTCTGGGCAACTAGCTGAGCCAACTCCTGAGCCTCTGTTGCCGCCTCGACTAGCTGCTCTGTCTCCTGTAGCTGCTTGTGGGTGATTTTGTAGTGGAGTCGCATTGCTTTTAACTCCCCCACCTTCTCGTTGACCTTCTGTCGAAGCACTTCCAGGTCCGTCATCGCGTGTATCTCCTTCTCGTCGTCCACAGCGTGATGATCAGCAGAAAGGAAGCTATAGAAAAGATCATCATGGGGCCTTTCTTTCTCTTACAATCCGTGTCAAAGCCTCTTGGGTGATCTGGCCTCGTCTGTAGTCCATGTAGGCTCTGTAGATCACTGCGTCAAGATGAATTCCAGAACAGGCGTAGTGTTTCCATATACTCCCCACCGCAAAGGCGGGAGTATCGTCTGTGATAGCCTGTCCGCATCTTTGGCAGTTCACGCTCCCGGAGGCGAACATCCTACTCATCCAGCTCATCTCCCCACTTGTCGTTGAACTCTTTCAGAGCCAACTCAAACTCCTCCCTCGCTGCGTCTTCCTTCTTGGTTAGCTTCTTGAGAAGCTTCTGAGCCTCCTCAATGCTATCCACAGCAAACTCGGCCTTGAGACGCTTCTGAGCCTCTTCTAGACGGCCCTGCGCTCGGTCCCGTTCCTGACGCATGTTCTCGGATTTGCGCTTGATGGCTTCCAGATCGGTCATGATGCTCATTGATGTATCCCTTTCCTCGGTCGTCCAATAGGATTGCGATGGAAGGAGCGGACATCCTCTTCCTTGATCGCATACTGACTCCCAAACTTCGTAGCTGAGAGACTCCCTTGACGTATATAGAAGATCAACTGGCCTCGTGACATCCCCAGAAAGTCTGCTGCCTGTTGCGTGGTTAGATACTCATTCACTTCATCGCCTCCAGTATCAGTTTGCAGACAAGGGTTCCAGGCTTTCGTTCCCGGAGTAATTGCCTCATGGCTTCTTCAAAGTCCAGTTGAGATTCCTGAAGCTTGGTCAGCTCCTCCAGAAATTCCTCCAGTCCCATATCCTCATGAACCTCTAGTGCGGTGGAGGTCTCCTCTATTACGTCCTTGGAGGTGTCGAGTAGGTAAGCCTTGACGGAGCCGTCGTCATAGAGCAATCCCACTTGTGGCTTGGAGCCTATCTCGTCAGACTTCCTCCGCTGGAATCCACCACAGTTGAATATCGTCGTCTTGCCTTTGGTGGTAAGGAACCCCTTATGGTTGTCTCCGAAAACAATCACGTCCCACCCCTTCATCTCCTTCATCCCTCCACGGAGCATAGCATCCATCGGGGCTCCGGGGTAAGTCGCTCCTATGATCCAGACGTATTGATGGACCAAGGCTACCTTCAGTTGTCCCTTCTTACTAGATTGGGGAGGAGTGAGAGAGTGCCCCCAAGGAAACGCTTCCAGGTGTATCCCTCTGAGTAAGTGATTTTCATTAGGTTCCAGATCGTGAATCCCTTTGTCCTTGTTAGCAGCCATTGCCATCGTCCAATAGGCAGACTTATGCATCAATCCATAGTTGTGAGTGGGGAGGTCGTGCTGGCCGGGGATCGTATACATTTTAGGGACGTTATCCAACGCCCAGTTGATCAGCTCGGGCGGTGAGTTCCATCGGTCGAAGATATCCCCCGCGCAGAGGATTGGTACATCATACTCACGTTTCAGTTTGCGAAGTTGTTTCAACGGACGGGCCTGGGCCTCCAGCCAATCCTTTTCCTTGGCTCGGGCGAGAGGGGGAGAGAGGCTGAGGTGGATGTCCCCGCAAAGTATCGCTACAACTTGTGGCCGCATAGTGGACAGGCCTTTCCCATGAGGGTCTTGAATTGCTTCTCCAATGTCAAGGCTTTCTCCGTCGTGGTCTCTACTTCTTTATCGGCAGTACCAACGTCATTGATACGATAGGATATCATTTGAACTTGCTCTGTGATCTGTCCCCAAGCTTCCCTCGCCTTGATAAGGGGCGATGGGTCTGGGATCGGCCGTGATACGACGGTCTGCTGCTCCTGGAGTTGGACCAACAATCGGTCTAGCCGTGTCCGCTCATCCCACAAAGCATACCATGACTCACCGATTCGTACCGTGTTTTCTACCCCTACGGCTGACGCTCGCAGCTTTTTTAGGGCTGACCCATACTTATCTACAGGTCCCATCAGATTTTCCAGTCTCCGACAATTCCCATTCGCTTCTATGTATACGGTGTGGTATTCCTCAACTTCTCCGAGGTCCTCTGCCGCCGTCTTGGCCCAGGCCAACGAGGAGCGGAGCGTGGAGGCTCCCGCCACTTCCTCCTCCAACACCTTGACCTTTGTCATAGCCTCTCGCCGGGTACGATCCAAATTGGCAAGGGTAGAGTCGATGACGCTCAGGTCCACGATCTCATTCAACTGACGCGACACTTCTCCGGGAGACTCCTGGAACCAGAAAGGGGAATCATGCTGGGCTTGGAAGTTGATAGCCGATAGGTTCAATACATCTAGCACTTCCTGCGGGGGCTCCGTCCCGAAGGCTTTGAACTCCTGATCATCTAGGACGTATCGGTTGATGCTCTTCCCCCGCTCCCGAATGATGACGTGGTCGTCCACGTGTAACTCGACGGTGGTTTGGGAGGACCCATACCGGATGAACTCCGTCCCCGAGGGGCGGTTGGTTGCTAGCCAGGTGAGGGCTCGGATGACGCTCGACTTCCCTTTGTCCGTGGTCCCAACGATTGTAGTCACGCGAGCGTCGAGGTCCAGCACCAGTTTCTTGTGAGCTTGGAAGTTGGTGATGATGAGTTTAGTGAGCATGACCTTCTCTCTTGGTTCGGGGCCGGTCCACTGTTCCACACCTGGAACATATCCATGAAAAGGAGGACTCTATCCAAGCCACTGACTTCTTGGCCTTACAACAACGGCAGTTGTATCGCTTGGATAGGTGGAACAGGTGCTCACCAACGTCGAATAGGGCTTCAGACATCTCTTATCCCTCCTTCCCCTTTTAGGATACGTCAGTATTATCAAATCTCCAACATACCATCACTTCCAGATTCATATGATCAAGAAGTCTATTAACAGCGTCCATTACGTCTGCATGTGACGATATGTCCATAGCTACGCACACTGCGATACATCCCGGCCGTCCTGGTTCCCCCCATGGAGAAGATACAGAGCAAGGCTTCAATCTTCCATGAGCATATCGTGAAAATCTCTCGGCAATGTCCCTCAGATCGTCGTCATAGAAAGCTATCATGACATCGGTACGTGTGGTAAAAAACTTGGCGAGGATCTGTTTGGCCCCGTGTTTATTTTCACCATCGCATACTAGTTCGATGTGGTCAAGCATCTTCAATCCCCTTTTAGGATACGTCGTCCATACTCCGCGATACACAGAGCATCCGCCATCCCATCATGATCCGTCTTACATCGGGAGGAGGCTCGCAGATCTGTATCAGGCCAGAGTCGTTTTGCCACGATGATTGAAACGTCTTTGCCTTTCGAGAGTCCGGCGCACATCGCTTTCTTCCAGGTGGCGGGGTGGACAAGCGTATAGGGGAGGTGAAGAGCAGAGCAGATCCCCCGGACGATCCCCCACCCACAGCCGAAGGTGAAACAACTCGTCACTCCCTGCCCCGGCATCGCGCTGACCTTCTCGATGAACACGTGCTCGATAGCATCCCGTCGTCGTTCCAGATATTGAACCACTTCACGTTCGTCTATCTCCCGCTTGCTCTTGCTGGACTTGAGGGTAGGCATGGGACGGGCTTGAGCACTAAGGACATTAGGACGGTTAGACAAACAGGCGAGTGCCCCGTCCAGGCCAGGGTCAATCCCGATGATGATCATCTTTGCTCTCTCCTCTTCCGAGTCTTGACCTTAGTATTACTCAGGAATGCTTCCCACTCGTTGCGCTTTGGTTCCTTGAGGTACGTCCGGAACCCGTACCGTTCACAGAAAGCGAAGAAAGCTTCCACGTTGTACTCGGGCTCATGTAGTTCAACGGGCTTGGTCTTGGGGTGAGGGAGTATGACCAGGGGCTTGTTGCGTTCAAAGATCCGCTGCCCCTCCGGACTCTCGATGTCTGAGTAGGTCTTGTGGTGCGTTGGAAGCTGCTTGTTCATGTACTTCACGGCCGTCTTCTCTCCCACGCGAGGAATCCCCGGCACCCCGTCTCCGCTACATCCAGTGAGTGCTTTGAGTATACCCCAGTAGCGGGGGGATATCCCCTTCTTGTTAGCAAAGGTCCCAGGGTCATACATCCGTTCCCTAGCCGGATCATACCAGGAGACATAGTTGGTGATACACTGCCAGAGGTCTCCGTCAGCTGTTACGATGATACCCTTCTCGTGGTTGGCGGTGAGCTGGAGAGCGATCTGCGCCATGATATCATCGCTCTCACAACCGGTCTGGCGGACTACCTGAAAGCCTATGGCCGGGAGGACCTGAGTGCGGAGGAGTTTGACTTGATCGTACATCGCTTCAATCTGAACCTTTTTCTCATCAGTGAGGTCCGTCCGGCGATGGGCTTTGTACTCGGGGAAGATCTGTTTGCGAAAGGACTGACGTGAGTCAAAACAGAATACTAGACGGGTAGATTGAATATGACGATCCGTACAAATTGCCCGGATCTGTTCCCAGAATCCAAAGAGGACTCCCGTGTGGAAGTCCTCATACGCAAGGTTGGCCGTGGCGTATCGAGCACGGTGGGCGAGGTATGAGATGTCTATGATGACCCAAGGGTTCACTGTTTCTCCTTCTCTATCAATTCTCTCAAGAGGTCAATAACTCCCCCGGCCGTGATCCCCTCGATCATCCCCACGATCTGATAACAATCAGCATAGTGTTCGATCAGCTTCACAACGTCTTCGTCTTCTTGCCGATGGACCTGAGCTTTCTCTCTCATGATCTGAGCGACTTTGAGAAGTCTGGCGGCGATGTGGGGACCTTGAGTGGGTATATTCTCGTTGATGATCCACTTGGCCAATACTTGAATCTCCATCTTGGTAATGTCATCTAGCATACATCCTCCGTTACTCGGCTACCCTCTTTTTTCAGCCGCTCAATTTCAGCTTTGTATTCCTTCTCAGTATTGAAGGAATACATGAAGTTATTCCCGTATCGAGAGGACTCCTTGGCCTTGGCCTCCTTCTTGGACAATTGGTTTCCATAGGCAATGAAGTAGATCCCCGATTGGGGGTTGTGTCGTTCCTTGATCCAGTAGAGTCTGACGGCCATCTGAGTCTCCTCCTATAGCGGCAGAGCCTTGGATATCGAAAGGGGGACCCGGTTACCATCGCGCATTCCCCTCATGAACGCTGAATGGTCTTTGGATACGGTCGTGGGCTTGAGATTCTTGATGTTGTGGTGTTCCTTCAGGTAATGGGTCACGGCATGATCCTTGACGAGGACGATAGCGGTGGTGCGCTCATGCTCCTCATACGGGGCTTCCAGCTTCTCCTGTTGATTGTTCTCAGTGACTCGTTGCCAGACTCGATAGCCTACCCCGTTACAGTAGCTATTGCGCTCTTTGATGCCTGGGAATCGGGCCTTCTTGCCCATGTCCTGAATTGTATTGTGGAGGAACCGGAACATGCTCAGCGCGGTGATCACGTCTGTCTTGGTCCCGCAGAAGTGCATCCGGAACTTCCAACCCCGGCCGCTGCGGAAATGCTTGGTATTACAGAGAATGTCGATGGCCTTGGAGACATGCCACATCCAGGCGTAGGTACGGGTGAAGTCCTCGCTGTTTTCCGTCGTGAGGTCGTCTACCTCCCGCTTGATCTGAACGTCATTCATGTCCAGGTCATACTTCTGTAGTAACTTGTGGGCCATACGAAGGGCAGTGTCCATCTCCCCTTCCACGTCCGTTCCATCAGCCAGTTTGAGTAGGGCTTGAATCTTCCGGATCACGTTGTCTCGGTCCATCGCCATCGTACACCCTCCTATTCCTATATCGGCAATCCACGGCGTAACACGCCCCCATTCCTCCCCCGAAAGGGAGGCGGGGGGCGTGAAGGTCGTGGCTACGCTGCCTTGGCAGCAAACATCAATTCCCTGAAACGATTCATCCCGTTGATCTGCTCATGGGCCGGGGACTTCTGGATGACGTAGGTGAAGGCGTTGTAGAGCCCCCACGCCGTCTTCTGATTGAAGTCCTGGAAGGTCGGCTTGCGGAATTCCTTGTCCACCTTACCGATGCGGCTCCAGGGGAGAAGCTTCAGCCGTCCCGCTTCCATCAACAGCTCGTCACGTCGGTCGTCCGAGATAGGAATGGCCTTCAGACTTTCGATGAACTCCCCCACCAGGTCCAGCTGGTTGAGGAATTGATCCAGGCCTTCTCCGACGGCGGCCTCCAGGTTGAAATTCTTGGTGTGAAGCTTGCGAAGAGAGATGTCACCGGACACCATCCCGTTTTCGCAGATGAAAATCTTGGTACCCACGGCAAACTTCAGCGCATAGCACATGTCGTTGCCGTGGTGGACGCCCAGCGCAAAGTCCATCCCCTTGGGGGACTTCTTTTTGGGGACGGTGAGAGTGAGGCTCCCGGTGAGATGGGTATTCTGATGGCCAGTGTACCAACGCTCGTCTTTGATGGTGACCTTCCGGTCCTCCAGGCCTTTGACGATGGTGTCGGCCAACTCGCCGTGCTGGATTCCCTTCCAGATGGGGCTTGCTCGCTCGGGAGCAACGAGGGGGATCTTGCGCAGCTGGGCACGTGTCGAACCGGATACGGTCTTCTGCTCTCGGAGAGTCAACATGGTGAATCCTTTCTGCCCCGGAGGGGGGCTGGGTTTCTTACGACAACACCACGATGCGCCGGGGCTTGTCGTCTTCGTCCTTGATCTTGGGTTTGTCTTCCTCTTCCCCTTCGTCGTCGTCCTCTTTGCGGAGAGCGATGCCACTCCTGGAATAGGCACTCTCGTAAAGGATGAAGGCTTCCTTCTCCTCGACACCCTCGACGGGAAGGGCTTGCGCGGTGTGGTGATAGTCCCCGTAGTCGCAGGTGAAGAGGACGATGGATTCCGGGTCCATGTCCTCCAGTATTGCCTTGAGGTCTTCGACCGTCATCCCGTTGTCCAGTGATCTCTCGATTTTACGATCCATATCACACGTCCTTTCTCCCCCTGAGGGGGCCGTCTAAACCGTCCACCACGCCCCCGCCGCAACGGGAGCGGTGCGGAGAGTCTATTTCTTGTCCGAGAAGTAACGCTTGATCGTGACGG
>Ga0307380_10005110_pt1 | contig 17500 bp, 8 predicted proteins | sample UN3MG_FD_202239 | JGI IMG/M metagenome (GOLD analysis project Ga0307380, IMG submission 202239) | Soil microbial communities from Risofladan, Vaasa, Finland - UN-3 | ecosystem: Environmental > Terrestrial > Soil > Coastal area > Acid sulfate soil | place: Finland: Risofladan, Vaasa | collected...
ATCACTTGCGGAAACGGTCTGATTTGTTGCGTTCGTTTATACAGCACACCAAAATACCTCTTAGGATTTGATATGTGTCTCGTTATCTAAACTGGAGTCAATATTATTGGCCTGTGGGGCGCAGGTGATGGCTTTGCAGCACTGGCAGATGCATCGATTTGTGTTTCGAGTGACGTGATTTGTGGATTTATTATTCAGAATGAGGAGGTGTAGAAATGGGTAAGAGTTCAGTACTTCTGGTTTTGACTTTGACAGTCTTGCTGTGTGGAGCGTCAAGTGCCGCTACCATTGGCTTGTGGCATTTTGATGAAGGTGGCGGATTGGACGCCCTCGATTCCTCGGGTAATGGCAACAACGGCGTATTGGGTGGTATCGGTGGAGGAGGTGGGGTGCCGGATTGGGTCACCCCTGGTTATATGAAGGGCGCTTTGGATTTTGAGACAGATGACAGGGATGCTGTAGTCGTATCTCACAACGCGAGCCTGGCATCAATACAGGGAACGACAGGAACTGCTGCCATAACCATGCTGGCTTGGGTTAATTTCGAAAGTGCGGTACACAACAGCAAAGTCTTTGACAAAAATATCTACGCTCTGTGGATACAGGCTACGGGCGATCATAAACTGAAATTGCGAATCCAGGTTGTTGATGCTGGCGGTGTCTCTGCGAACCAGGATTTAGTCGGCTCAGGCACCTTACCGTTAAATGAATGGGTATATATTGCAGGCACCTATGACGGTACGGATTTGAAACTGTACATCAACGGCGTCTTGGATGGAACCATGACTGCGCCAGGTACGATTAGGGATGCCACCAGAGACCTGAGCATTGGCAATGGGAACCTGACGTTGGATAGGCCCGTAGATGGTATCATTGATGAGGCAGCCCTCTACGACATAGCACTGACGCAAGATGAGATTCGGGAAGTGATGGCAGGTACACAAACACAGGCTTTCGAACCGTATCCTGCTGACGGTCAGACCGATGTACCTCGGGATGTGGTGCTTAGCTGGGAGCCGAAAGACGGCGCCGACACACACGATGTGTACTTCGGGGCTAATCTTTCCGATGTAGCTGATGCAACTACAGCAAGCGATGTGTATATGGGTCGTCAGGATCCCAATACTTATGCTCCCGGCCACCTGGATTTTGGCCAGACTTATTACTGGCGTGTGGATGAGGTCAATGCCGCCCCTGACTTTACGATATTCAAAGGCAATGTCTGGAGCTTCACGGTCGAGCCGTACGCTTATCCGGTCGAGAATGTCACTGCCACAGCTTCCAGCGTAAACAAGGACATTGAGGGGCCCGAAAATACCGTCAACGGCGCCGGTCTGGATGAAAATGACCTGCACTCAATGGAAAGTGCCGATATGTGGCTCAGTAGTGGCATCGATCCAAATCCAACATGGATCCAGTATGAGTTCGACAGGATCTATAAATTACATCAGATGCTGGTATGGAACTACAATAGCTCTGTTGAGCCGCTTGTCGGCTTCGGTATCAAGGAAGCTACCATTGAGTATTCGGTCGATGGAACAAACTGGGTTGTATTGGGCACCACTCACGAGTTTGCACAGGGACCTGGTGCAGTTGGTTATGCCCCCAATACCACTGTTGAGCTTGGCGGCTTAGCAACAAAATATATCAGGATTAATGCCAACAGTAACTGGGGAGGCATGCTGAACCAGTACGGTCTTAGCGAGGTTCGCTTCCTCTACATACCTGTCTGGGCAACAGAGCCCAGCCCTGATTCCGGAGCGACAGATGTGAGTGTGGATGCTATTCTCAGCTTCAACGCCGGAAGAGAGGCTGCAAGGCATGATGTGTACCTTAGCACTGACGAGCAGGCGGTGATAGATGGTACCGCTCCTGTTACTACCGTGACCGAGCCCAGCTATGCTGCCTCACTTGATTTAGCCAGCACTTACTACTGGCGTGTTGATGAGGTCAACGACGCCGAGACTCCGACAACATGGCAGGGTGACATCTGGAAGCTCTCGACACAGGAATATATTGTTGTGGATGATTTCGAGTCCTACAATGACATTCCAACTGGAGAAGAAGGCAGCAACCTTGTATATGGCACATGGGCGGACGGATTTGAGAATCCGGCAAACGGATCGACCATAGGTTATAATGAGCCGTTCCAGCCCACAATCGAGACCTCGCTTGTTTATGACGGTAGGCAGTCTGTGCCGCTTTTCTACGACAACACCGTAGCCTCCTATTCCGAGGTCACGGCGAAAGTAGCTGATTTGGGTGTCAGCCAGGATTGGTCCGGGCATGGCATTAAGGCTTTGACTCTTCGGTTCTTGGGCGATCCGAACAATATTGCACAGCAAATGTACGTGAAGATCAATGGTTCCAGGGTAGCGTACGAAGGTGATGCCGAGAACCTGAAGCGAATAGGCTGGCAGATGTGGTATATAGATCTGGCCTCGACTAGCATGAGCCTCGGCAATGTCACCGAGCTGGCCATTGGTTTTGAGCGTATTGGAGCAGTTGGCGGCCAGGGGATGGTTTTGCTCGATGCTATCAGGCTGTATTCTTATGACCGTCAGTTAATCACGCCGGTTGAACCCGGCGCAACTGGGTTGCAGACACATTACGAATTCGAAGGCAATACCAACGACAGTTCCGGCAACGCACGCAACGGCACTGCCATGGGCAATCCCACTTTTGTAGCCGGTAAGGTCGGACAGGCCATTAGCTTTGATGGTCTCAACGACTATGTCAATATCGACGGCTATAAGGGCATCACCGCGACGAATGATCTCCAGCCTGCGTTCAGCATTACCTGTTGGCTTAAGACAACCTCAGCCGACGGCGATATGGTTACCTGGGGTAGTAGGAATGGATCTGGCGTTGGTGGTCAATACTGTACATTCTGTCTCAACGGGGCTACACTGCGTGCTGAGCATGGGGATGGTAATCTCAGGGGCAATACTCCCGTCAACGATGGCCAATGGCACCATGTGGCCTTAACCGTAGTTGAGGGTGGAAACCTGAGGGTTCCTAATACCCTGCTCTATGTTGACGGCCAGCCGGATTCGGTTTTTGCGGGCTCGGATAATATTTTCAACGTGACTGCGGATGCCGATGTCAACATCGGCCGGCGTGCCTCCCACGAAGACAGGTACTTCATCGGGTCGATAGACGATGTTAGCATCTACGACCGGGTGTTGTCAGAAGAGGAGGTTGCGTGGCTTGCCGGCAGGATTGCACCATTTGACAAGCAGTTTTGAGATGGTATTGATATAATGGCTGCATTTGCCACTTGTGTGGGATGGTGGGCAGGATTAGCACTAATTCGGGGCTTGTACTGATTGACTCAGTATAGGCCCCGGTTGTTTTAGTACAATAGTAGACAAGCTTTGTATACTCAAATAGCAGGTCAGATATGCTTAGTATTTTCTGTAGAACTACACTCAGAGATGTTTTATCCCGCCAAAATGCCCAGTGCCGAGAACATATGGTCAAAATGGCCATAAAAAAGAAGATCGTCGATTCTACGGGCTCTGAGACACCTTTAATTGAAATCTGACGAGCGTTCTGTGGACTGGAGGGATAAAACCAAACGTGATTTTTTGTGTTTTATGCTATATCTGCTTGCGGACCTCCAAGCGCAGGGGGCCTTCGATCAGGGAAGTGGCTGCGAGATAAGTGAGGGCCGAAGCGGCCGGATGATCAATTCCATAATCCTCCTATCCACGGTTCAATATTGTTTCCATTCACCCCTCGCACGAAAGCGGTACAGATTACGCCCAACTTCCCGGGCAGCTTCGATTGTTTCAATATACGGTGTATCACAAACGTCAAGTAATCCATTATGGGCGTTCGCACTGTCGGATGAACGACCGGTATTGGGATGATTCCGGTACCGGAACCAATGGGCTCCTACGAATTGTGGATGTGCCAGCACTCGCTTCATATATCGAACATAATGATCAGCACGCTCGGCATGGTCTTTAACATAGCAAATCCCAAAGTCGAACATACCCCTGTCGAGTGTCCCAAAATGCCATTCCCCGATGATTAAAGGGACATCCATTTCGGCTGGAAACTTAAAACGTGCTATCTCTTCCGGATAGCGGTAGATATTGTAACTGACAACATCGCAGTGACGCGCGGCGGCAGCCGCCATGATCCTGTTTCCAAGAACAGCACCATGGAAACGGCATCCAAGATACAGCTTATTCGGTGCAAATGTCTTCAATATCGCTGCAATAACCGAGAAGTAGCGATCTGCAAAGTTTGAAAGAAAATCATCGAAATCCTCTCTGGCATTATTGACGGAAGGTGCTTTCCGGTATTTCTGCAGCTCTTCCCAGGATTGATGTGATGTTCCCCAAACCTTATTCAGATGCGTAATGTCACCATATTTCCTTTTCAGCATGTCAATAAAGACAATTTTTGCCGGCTGTGTTTCGGGCGATTGTAATGTTTCTATTTGAATCCTATAACCACTCCAGGGCAGTTCATTGTCTACAAAGTATCCGATGCACCAAGGGTCATTTTCGGAGCCTTCCAGCACACTGATTGAGCTTCGTAATGCGGATGCAAAACTCGGTGAAAATACGTCCTGAAAACCGTTATTACCTTTTTGAGTCCTGTTTAGCCTTTCTCCTCCATGAGTACTTGTAGAAAGCATGTATGGAGTTTTTCTCATAAAGCAAATGTTCTGGTCAGACCAGTTTGCAAGAGTATTGTATCCCCAGCTATGCATCCGTTCATGTGCCAGTTCATGGGAATTTGATTGCCAGTCTTCGCCATATTTTCGCAGGAGATTCGCGTGCACGAAATTAAAGCAGTCCAACGTGCGTCCCTGCCTTTTTGTCTGTGTGTAAAATTGACCAAAACTTCTGTCATCTTTCGAGGGAAGTTCTTGAAAATAGTTTTCGCGATCTGTGATAGGCGTAGGCAAACGACCCACACTGACACATGCAACGCCGTTGGAAAAGAACAGTTTGCCCACAGGATCGACAAGCCACCATTTTCCTTCGTATTTCTGAACGCGGAAGTGGCCTGTTGCTTTCAGTGTCGGACCGCTAAGCCAGCCGCTGTATTGGTTCCAGTCATCCGGTGGGGGATTTGCCGTTAAATCAAGTTTTTCCGCGTCGCGGCGCTCCACCATATCCTGTCCTGAGCGGGTTTTTACAGACCAGTCATCATGGATATACTGTCCATAACGATCAATAAATGGAAATACCGGAGCATAATCCGGCGTCGTCCATACCGTACTTCCCAACGCCAGGATAGGACCTATTTCAATCTTCTGACTCCTTTTGGTCTCTGAAAATACAAATTGATGCTGTGTCGCACGTCTGCTGTCGAAGTCACTTTTCTTAAATCGGCCGTAAGGCGTAGAACGCATCCCGGAAAGCTGAATGCGATTCCCGTTTTTATCGGTTCCCGCTTCAACATTAAGCGCTATCAACAATAGGCGCTCCTTCCCGGGCTCAAGATAGATGTGCGAGTTTGCCCAAATGCCGATAGATCCTCCTTTGTCATCTTCAATCCGCCATGCCGCTTTACAGGTGCTTTCACCTACATTCCGCACATAGACTATAAGATAAGGGTACAGCGACAAATCCCAATACTTCCCTTCCGGTTTGATGATGATAATGGCATTCGCTTCACCAGGACCCGTCATTACCTGTAAGATGTTTGTATCGTTTTTTGGAGTTACTTCCACTGTCGCATTCGAAACGGACAGCCGTTCTGAATTGAAGCCCGCATTGAAATTTACCAACACTTTATTAGCCAGTTCTGCGGCAGTGACGGATGGTATTAAAATCATAAATAACAGAACAAGATGAAACATGGTACTTCCTTCACTTTGAGGGAAACAGAATTTTATTTGATCCTATGTATATGTCCTACCCTGGCTATGTTTTCCTTCATAAATATAATTCTTCACGCCAATCTTTTGCCCGGGTCTGACTTGGGTTAAGAATAATATTGGGTTGCGCCTCGGCAGTTGACACTGCCGGTAGCTCAGCAGCAGTATAAGTATGCTTAAAGAGTTCGAAAGCACCAGTTGTAGCTCCATATGCCATGCCTTTCAACACGTCCCGACGATTCATAATAAACACCTTATGATCAATGCATATAGAACTTCATAACTCGTACCTGACGAGATTTCACATTTAATTTCATAAGCGGCATTTCTGAACGCTTCTAGGCAAATAATAATGTAATTTTATCTCAATGTCAACAATTTCCGGGCTGCGTAATCGTCCCAAAGATTGTGTGAACATTTTTAAGCACTTTCCTTAAAATATTGATCTCAAACAACTTCCCGCAAATCGCATAAGCCTCTTCTGCCTCGAAGATATTCTGACAAGTAACAATGCCCTAAAACTTTTTCTTCATTTTTAAGACCACGCATCGTCTTGACGCGAATCTTATAATCTAAACCAATTAACCGTTCAGTTGCATTGTTCGTCCGATCCCCCGAGTCACTACTGACGTTCTGCCATGTGCGTTCAATATGCTGGAGCAATTGATTAACCTGATAAAGTACCCCACGTCCACAGTTAATATACCTGCGAACAAGCTTCTCTATTGCTTCAGGCAATTTCACAGGCCAAGGCTCAACCTTTAACAAATCCATCAATTTCAACATGTCCCCAGCCTCAAAATCCATTCCCTCAGCGTGTAACTGACGATAAAGCTGCCAGGCCCTTCTGCATTTGCTCCTACGCCAATGGAACAGACAGAGCTTATGTTGTTCTTCCGGTACAATCCGGTTGTATACACTTAATTCATCCGTACGTAACTGCTCAGCTGCCACTTCTTTCATCACCCTTTGAACATGCCTTCTGACCTTCGCAGCATCTTTTTCATTCACAGGCTCAACGCGAACCAGTTTTCCTCGCTCAATATCCACATAAAACAGCAAGCCTGCTTTTCGACCGGCCATCTTGGCACCGGTGCCATCGACTCCCAAGACACGAACCCGCATCCGGGGAGCACAATTATGCAGCTCTTGAGCCTGGAGACCGGCTTGGGCAACATCTCTTTCGATACTGCTTTTGGAGCCTACACAATCCAGCAACGGCAGAAACTTGGCGACAGAACGGTAGCTAAGTCCGAACATATACAAAATCACACCAAGTGCGATTAGCCGGTCACTTCGTTGTTTTCCATGGTTGATCCCTTCGGCTCGAATGGTCCAGGTTGTTGTGCAAAAGGGGCATTTCATGCGTCTTTGAGCTATGGCGGTTACCTTGGTATCGCTGATGGCTCTATAATGGATGTTGCTGTGAATATTTCCACCCATACGACCACACTGTGGGCAATGTCTCTCAAGTTTTAACTGAGAACCGACCGATGGAACAATATATCGAATCATGTTTGGTTTCCTTACCTGTTTTTTATTTAAATCGGCAAGGAGACCTTATTTTTTATACCTCAACCACAGAATTTGGGACAGTTACCGTCAAGGAAAATCTTCGGATTATGCACCGGCAACACACCCCTCAACTCTGCTTAGAACATCTTTGAAGGCATTTTGTAAGAAAGATTCCAGGCTGGCCTGGCCGGCCATTGGCGTGTATAGAGCAAATCTGGCGTTTTATTTCAGAACGACAGGCCTATGATCGATAATATGACATTCCGATTCCGCGCCAATATCGCTATCACTAAGCCCGGTCAAAAACCAACACCAAAACGGCTACGGTGAAATAAGAGAGAAATATTCAGGCTCTTTTTGCCGGGGCACCCAGCCTGTGACTTTCATAACAGCTTCATAAAGGCGACACCGAGGAAAATAGTACTTCCGACGAATATGATAACCCGCAAGACCGTGTTGCCACGAGCGTATACAGGCAGTTTACGGTCGAGATAGAGAAGGGCAAAGCCAAGCAGGCCGAAAATGACAGCGTTCATGGCGGCGATAGTGTTGATGACAACGGCTGGCTGCTTGTCACCAAGAAGTATAGTTACAGCCATGACAGCCATGTATGCACCCATTACAATGCGGTAGCTTTTGAGCTTGTTGGAGAACCGCGACGAGAAGCCGGTCATCATCGAAGCAATCGCCCGGCTTTTGCCGTCTATGCAGCTTACTACGGTGCTGAACAGGGCAAAAAATGCCACGACAAGGAATGTTTCGCGGCCTCGAGGAATCGAGTCGAGCATCCTGGAAATAGTGGACATGATCTGTTGCTTCTCGGGCACAATACCCTGGATGTGCAAAGTCGCCACACCCAAAGCGAGGAATCCAAAAGAAATCGCGAGTATGAGCGTGTATGAGATGATGCAGTCAATTCGAATCGTGGATAACCATCGGCGATACTCATCTTCGTTCCGGGCCTTACCAATCTTTTCGTTGATCCATGAGGAGTAGAGCAAGGTGGTCGTACCGGCGCCGATCCAACCCATCAGGCCCATGATAGTGGTTATAGAACCTTTTGGAAACTGGGGTACGAGTCCTCGCGCGATCTGGTTGCCGGGCAGTTTGATCTGAAACAGCGTGTAAAGCAGGCCCATAAGCAGTACGGTACACATTGCCACCACCATCTTCTCGAAAATGGGGTACGAGCCGGTGTACAGCATAATGGGTATCAGGGCTATGGCAAAAAGAGCTACGATGCGAATATCGAGACCCGGGAACAGCCCGGCCAGAGCGGAACCGCAGGCCAGAGCGATACCACCGTGACCTATCATATCCAGAGAAAAGACCAGAATGATAAAGTACTGGGCCCAGTGCCGGGGACCGGGCAGCCAGTCAAAGGTCCGAAACACGTCATCGCCGGAGGCTATTGTCAGTCTGGCGAGGTTTTCGCTGAATGCTGCTTTATAGACAATTGTGAGAATGGACACCCATAACAGTGCGTAACCATACTGAGCGGCGCTTCTTGGCGTCAGTACCAGTTCCCCGGAGCCTATTGCCATTGCTGCCAGGACCACACCGGGTCCGATGAACTTGAACTTCTCTCGAAGATTTACAGGCGCTTTTTTAGTCGTTTCCAGCAGTCACCTCTATTGATGAAACTCATTTAGTTCTCGACATTGGATCGCATTCAACTCTCTTGCCATCTGAGTCACACGTGGTTTCCCACGTTTACTCTTCGGTCACGATTTTCCTCTTTTGAGAACGTCATGTCCATACTTTTCTCTTATTTTGTCAAATGCCTCGTCCAGCCTTTTTTGCTTTTTATTCTCGGGGGCAGGGAACAACTGGTAATGACCGGTGCCGGCCCTCTTCAGACCGGACACGCCAAATCCGGACAGTTTTAACGGCTCTCGCCCATAGTAAATGTGTCCATGGTAGTGCCGTCCAGCCTGACGGCCTCGAACTTCAACCGGTTGGACTGAATGTCGATTTTGCAAAAATGATTCGAGTGTTCAAATGCAACAACATTCGGATGCCCGTCTTCAGGCGGATATAAAGGCGCCCCCCCTCCGCCGGTAGTGATATGCGCTACACCATTGACCATGGCGCGGGCATAGTAATGGTTGTGCCCGGCGAAGATTATAGCGACCCCGTATGTCTCACAGAGCGGCTGGATATATTCCTGGACATCATATCGATTGCCATGCCGACCGGAGGTCCAGCCCGGTTCGTGCAATTGTATGAACTTCCAGGGGACAGTAGTGCCGGCCAGATCGTTTTGGAGCCAGGTGTACTGCGCCGATCCTGGAGCAAAGTCGGTGTACTGATCAATAACCACGATATGAGCCGGTCCATAGTCGAAAGACCAGTATAGACCGCCGCTTTCGTATGGATAAGGCCAGTACTTCTCAAAAATCTTACCGCCCCCCTCGTGGTTGCCTATGCAGCCCTGGATAGGCATGTTGGCCTGCATTTCCATAGTGTTCGGCCAGCTTCGACCGAAGAACTCCCAGGCCCAGGTAGCCTCCATGTCACTGCTGGCCCAGTCTCCGGTGAGCATTGTAAAGCTCTGGTATCCGGGATCAGCGATATAAGCTGCTATCATTTGCGCATTGACGGCGTCGTGAATATCCGGATTGGAACGGGTATCTCCATAGGCCAGGAATTTTACACTTTCTGCATCCTTCGCAGGTGCCGTCAGAAAAGAACCGGTGTGGTAATCTCCATCAACCTCCACCCTGTAGTAATACTTGGCTCCCGGTTCCAGACCGCCGATGGTGTACAGATGCTGATGATCGCCGCCGTATTCGGATGAGATCACAGCATTTCCATAATTTGTATCCGTTCCCCACTCTAAGGTGCACCCCTGGGTTGTGTTCAGTTGCCACAGAACCATCATCTGAGTGTTATCGCCGGGATAGATAAGATAGGGCCCCTTCCTGAGGCCGGTGGTGACCTGGCCGGGCATGCCGACCAATGCAAGGTCAAAACTGATGTCCTCACTGTTGGACTGATTCTGATGAACCTCAACTGCCAGCAGATTTGTGCCTGCAATCAGATAACGTGAATCGATTGTTGTCTCGATGAATTCAACCTCGGCAGAGCCATCCACCGGACTAAGTGCCAAAGTCGTATAAGTTATCGTGCCGCCTGGCATATTGGTCCTGAAGACTTCTGTACCATTGAGATAAACAACGGCACCGTCATCTCTCAGGATTCTGAGACTCAGATTCTGGTGCTTTGAGGTATCGGAGACATCGAACGAGTGACGAAAGTAGGTCGTTATGTATTTATTGTTGGGATCTGCGCCATAACCGACCACGGTGACTTCGTCGCCATCTCCGTATCCTAATTCCGCCGGCCCCGACACCCAACCGGAATCGTCAAAACCAATTCCATACCAGCCAGTGCCCTGATCGGACCCGTCATCCAGGTATTTCCAGGCCGAACCCGCCTCAACCAGCATCTCTTCCTTTGGTACCGCCGTTGCGCCATACTTGATCATAAGGGCATCCTCGAGTGTTTGGCGGTCGCTGTTTGGAAGGACTTTATTGTAATAATGGAACTCAGTGATCTGTCCGCCGAAGTTGGCCGGCCCGGCGGTCAATCCGTCATAGAACCTCGTCCTTCCTTCCACTTGCCCGAGGGCACAGCCCCCCGAGTGGTCATATAACCAGGTGACATTGCCCACATTGCCGATGCTCGCGCCATTGACGAATCCTTCAAATTCACCGGCGAAGGCGTCCATTACTAATGTCGCCACATAAGTAGTGTTCACGGTAACAGGTGTTTGCGACATCGCCAGCCACGGCATCTCCCGCAGGTTCCATGCGTTGATATGCAGATTACCGTTGTCCAGATAGAAGTTGAGGCCGCGTGTATCACCGCCTTGTTCCCAAATTACCTGTCGGCTGATGACGTCGCTGCCGGTCCTGAAAACAACGACCAGCGTCTTGGCCAGATACGGGCCGCCCACATTAATGTCTGTGCTGTTGGCCACATCCAGATGCTCGCCGGTTCCGTTAAACTCGATGGCTGGTTCACCATTAACAGCCGATGGAATTAGTTCCGGCTGGTCCGCCGGTATCTGCTGCTCGGCGTGGTTGCTCCCGGCCTGATCTTCCCATCTGCTGACGTTGGCTCCCACAGTCTTGACCCCAATACCTGCCAGCAGCTTCATCACAGGCTGGATACCAAGGCCGGTAGAGACTTCATTTGAGTATGCAGATTCATATCCGAAGGTGTCTTCTGCGGTGACTACATAGTAGTAGGTTATGGCTTTAGCCACGCCGACGTCCGCATATTCCGAATTGGTCAGCGGTGACTGGTTGATTTTGGTGTAGCCCGAGTTGGAGCTATGAGAACGGTATACGTTGTAACCGGCTAAGTCGGCCTCGGAATTATCGTCCCAATCCAGCAATATCCAGTGGTCACCAGGTTCGGCTGTTAAATTGGTCGGAGGTGCTGGAGGTTTTCCGTCATCGGGCACGGATACAGCTTCCAGCCAGTTCTCTCCAATAAGGGCAAAGTCTGCGAGGTCGACAAATCCGTTGCGATCGAGATCCGACTTTAACAGTACCTGCTCTTTCAGCCATCGGATAGCAAGCAGGATAAAGTCTCGATAGTCAACCACGTTGTCATGGTTCAGGTCAGCGACATTACCAACATTCGACAGGGACATGCTGGCTTCGGAAGTGCCGCCGAAGGCACCAATATTTGCACGTTGGCCATGAGGCCAGAGTTCCCGGGTCCATAGAGAATTGGGATCTCCGGCGTCTACGGCGGGACTGGTGACGTTATCAAGGACCCACTCCCGGACGCTTGGCTCCCAGCGCCCGCTTTGAGATCTCAGATGGTAGTCTCCCGTAATCCAGACCGCACCGGGATCATTCGGGTCGACAAGGAGATTTGGATCTCTGGCGTCGGTCCAGCAGCCGTGCTTCACGAAGCATGGGTCCATCTCGTAGTTGCCGGCGCCGGTCCAGCCGCCGAGCACAGCAGAGTAGACTACTTCAGGAGCAGGGCCGGATTGGACGTAGATTTCATCTGCTCGGTTCTGCCATACAATGGTATCGCGAACTGCCACGTTGCTATCCGAGCAGTACACAGCACCTCCATGTGCGCCGGCAAAGTTGCCGCTGATGGTGCAGTTGCGTAGTACGCAGTTACTGTCCCAGCACGCAACCGCACCGCCGGAATCACTGAGTACCCGATTGCCGACGATCAGACAATTGCTGACCGTTAGGTTGCCGCTGTTGCAGTAGATCGCACCTGCGTGCGCGCCTCTGCCGCGAGTCAGTATAAAGCCGCTCAGCGTGCAATCAGATCCTTCGCCACCCTGGAAGGTTACAACCGGGCCGAGGTCGTTACCGTCGATAACGGCGTCAGAAACCACATACGGCTCTGGAGGCTCCAAACTTGTCACTGTGATGTTCTTGCCACGAAAGTTGATGTTCTCGAAATATCTGCCCCCCCGCACGATCACAGTGGTTCCGTCACAAGAGGCGTCGATCGCCTCCTGAATCATGTCGAACGGATGTTCGGCAGTTCCGCTTTCATCGGGATCACTGACGTTCGGAATGTTGGGTCCGGGATCGTTTGGTGCCTCGGCATCGACATAAAGCACGGCGGGCGCAGAGAAGATACCCAAATGGTTGCTTACTACGCGTTCTCCCGCCTCGTCCGAAGGGTAGTTGATGATGGTTGGCCCAAATTCGCCAGCAAGAACCATCGTGCTGGAACCTCCACCATCAAGGTTTAGACCGGCATGTGCGCCGAACTCGATTAGGTACTCAGCCACCTCAGGTAAACTCACACCTTCGCTGAATCCCGGTCGTCTGCCGTCGATGATGATAATGATCAGTTTCTTCCCATCACCAGATATTCCCACACTTGTGCGTGGATTAAGATCGAGCGCGCTTCCGATCGGGTCCCAGGTCGAAGGCTCAACGGGCAGTCCGCCTTCAACAAGCATTTTGTTTCCGCCGACCGCGTTGTAGACATCAGCAGGGAATGGAGCCAGCCCGATGTAGGCTCTCTCTGACCGGGTGTCTCTGGGAAGTGTCAGAGCAGGACGTCCATCATCGGTTGAGTATTGCACGCCATTCGAAACAGCCAAACCCAATACGACACGGGGTTGGTACTCATAGCTTGGTCCCGCAGTGGACGCTGCAAAATCACCATTGATTCCAACCTGCAAACCATAATCCGCCACAAAGGTTGTTGTCCTCCGGGCCAATACCTCCTCCTGGATTTCAGTGCTGGAGTCGTCGTATTGTGGTCCACCTGGTGTGACAAGGAAGCTGATAGCGGGACAATTCAAATCAATTTCGAGGACGTTAATGTTCAGGGGACGTGGAATGGTGATCGTGCGGTGCGTCCGTTTGATTCCTTGAAACGGAAAGGTGACCTCATCGTTGGACATAGGCGCCGGTTCAACTGCACCAGCAAGGGGAACGATTATGACCAAAATGGTGACCAACATCAGAGTCAAAACATCTTTCTTAGGATTAGTTGTCTTCATGAGTATCCTCCATTCTTTTCTTTTTTCCCCTTTTCTTCTCATTTCCTCCTCCCCCAGCAACCAAGGCTCTTTCTGGAAGAGGCCGGTTGTTCGGTTCACAAGAAGATCCTTCAGAATAATCTGCTCCTTCGAAACTTTGCCGACTCGGAAGATGCCTATAGTCCGGCTTTCATCCGCACAGCAAGTCCCGGCTACTCCGTCGTGATGGTTTTTTCCTCAACAGTCTATCAAGTATAGCATATTATCGGAATAATTGCAAGATTCGATCGAGAATATAATCGTCCCAAAGATTGTGGGAGAATTTTGTAAACTTGTTTCTAACTATTGGGGTACTAAACAACCTTCCACAGATCACATATTCCATCGGTTGTGCCTCCGAAAAACTCTATTGGGGAAGTGAAATGCAACAACAGAAATCTGTCCTTTATTATTGCTGAATTGTCACTGGATTACCCATCTGATCAGCAACGAAAATTAGTTCTAAAACAATTGAGGCGAAGGGATTTACTATAATAAAAAAGCGTACACACTTATTGTTTCTTTTTGAGCATAGAGGTAGATCACAACCGCCAGACTAGCTCATGTATTTGATGCCGGTACAACCGAAACTGGAAGACCCTATTTTGTGATGGAGTACGTCAAAGGTATGTCCATAACCAGGTACTGCGATGAAAAGAAGCTAAGCATAGAACAAAGACTGAGATTATTCGAGCAAGTCTGCGAAGGGATTCATCACGCTCACCAGAAGGGAATTATCCATCGAGATATTAAACCATCTAACATCCTTATCTCTGTCCATGGCGATAAGGCCGTTCCCAAGATAATTGATTTCGGTATTGCCAAGGCTATAACACAGCCCTTGACCGATAAGACCTTCGTTACTTTCCAGGGCCAGTTGCTGGGTACTCCTGAATATATGAGTCCTGAGCAGGTGGATTTAGCCACACAGGATATCGATACTCGTTCTGACATCTACTCACTGGGAGTTGTTCTATATGAACTTCTCGCGGGAGTCCTTCCGTTCGAGGATGAATCCTTTGGTCGGCGGGGTTTTGCCGAAATCCAGCGGACGATTCGGGAATTAGAGCCGGTTTCGCCGAGTATGAGATTGACAAGCTTGGGTGAAAAGGCCAAGACCATTGCCGCCAGTCGCGGCACACAGGTCGTGCCGTTGGTAAGACGCCTGCATCGCGAGCTCGAATGGATTCCATTGAAAGCCATGCGCAAGGACCGCTGCCGACGGTACCGTTCAGCGTCTGAAATGGATGATGACATCCACAACTATCTTACCGGCCGACCACTGATTGCAGGGCCCGAGACAGCCATCTACCGAGTCCAGAAATTCGTCCATAAACACGCCGGTTCTGTCGCTACGGTCGCCCTTGTGGCAGCAGCAATCGTAGTAGGTCTGGTCGTCGGTACCGCGATGTACTTTCGAGCCGAAGACGCACGTCAAAAAGAAGCCGCCGCTCGCGCCCAAGCCGAGCAAGCAGCGAAAAAGGAAGCTGTTGCACGTCAGCAAGAAACAGTTGCTCGAGTGCAAGCACAAGAAGCACAGAAGGTTGCTCAAGAACAGCGTACACTGGCCGAGGTAAGAGCCGAAGAACTCCGTCGTACCCTTTACGTGAACAGCATTCAACTTGCCGATGCGGACTATCGCGAGTCTAACATAGGTCAGTTGCGGGAGGCCCTATACTCCTGTCCCGATGACCTCCGTAGCTGGGAATGGCATCGTCTCAACTACATCTCGGACCAGTCCATCATGACCTTGAGGGGACATGAGGGTGGAACCTGCTGTACTACGTGGACTCCCGATGGAAGGCGTATCGTATCGGGTGGCTACGACAATACGGTCAAGGTGTGGGATGTGGATACCGGCAAAGAGTTGATGATGTTGAAGGGACATACCGCTAGGGTCTTCAGTATTACTGTCAGTCCAGACGGCGAGTGGATTACATCGGGCAGTTACGATAAGATAGTGAGGATATGGAATGCGTCAACTGGGTCCGAAGTCATCACCTTGAGTGGACACAGCGATCGTGTAGTATCGGTGGCTTTCAGCCCGGATGGAAGGGGTATCGTCTCAGGCAGCTTAGACAATACCATTCGGGTTTGGGACATACGTGAGGGCAATAGCCGCCTGACGATCAAGAACGCAAATGGAGACGCGGTGTTTGCTGCAGTGTTCAGTTCAGATGGTAGACGGATCGTTTCTGGCGGGCGAGACGGGCATATTCGAGTGTGGGATGCGGAAAGCGGGTCTCAATTGTTGGCCATACCGCACGCACAAGGAACCGTGGTTATGTCCGTGGCATTCAGTCCAGATGGCCGGCGGATTGGATAAGCGAATCAAGGTGTGGAGTGCCTCGACTGGAGAACAGCTTCTCACGCTTGCAGGACATCAAAAGGACTTGCGGAAGACCGTTACATTCACCAATGATGGCCGGCGGATTGTCTCTGCAGGCTTTGAGGGGGACATCAAGGTGTGGGACGCGGCCACTGGTGACGAGATAGTGACCCTTAGCGGCCATGAATACAGAATCCTGAACATCGCAGTTAGTCCCGATAGCACGCGCCTTGCTTCATGTGATGTGAAAGGCACGATCAAGGTCTGGGACCCCACCCTCGAGATTGAACAGATGCACCTATGGGGGCATAAGGGTGTAGTCACTTGCGTCGCTTTCAGCCCAGATGGCAAACGTTTGTGCTCCGGCAGTTACGACCGTACAGTTAAGGTTTGGGACGTCAAGACGGGTACGGAACTCATAACGCTACGGGGTCATTAGGACTCGATCAATAGAGTTGCGTACAGTCCGGACGGGAAAAAAGTTGTGTCCGCAGGTGATGACAAGACAATCAAGGTGTGGGATGCGGATAGTGGCAGGCAGATTTTGAGCTTCCGTGAGCATAACGACTGGATAAACTCGGTTACCTTCAGCCCGGACGGCAGGTACATCGCCTCGGGTGGCGGTGAAAAGGACAGCACAGTCAAACTGTGGGATGCACTATCCGGTCGGGAGGTTACCACTCTTCGGGGGCACACAGGTCATGTTACTTCCCTTGCATTCAGCTCGGATGGAACCAGGTTGTTCTCCAGCGGATGTTGTGACATGGGTGACATCACTGATGGGACCGTGAGAGTCTGGGAGGTCAATAGTGGCAACGAACTGATGGTTATTGAGCATGGGGATGGCATTCAGGCCGTTGCTCTCAGCCCTGATGGTAAGCGCCTAGCATCCGCTGGTTCCGACGTAGGGATGAAAATTAAGGTTTGGGATGCTGATAGTGGTGCGCAATCGATGACACTACATGGGCATACAATGGGGATCTACTCGGTGGTATTCAGTCCTGACGGAAGACGGATCTTGTCCTCCAGCAGGGATCAGGGCATCAAGCTGTGGGATGCAATCACAGGTACTCATGTGATGATGCTACCAACTGATTCTGCATCTCGCTCTGCACGGTTTAGTCCCGATGGCAAGACCATAGCTTTCAGTGATGGGGATACAATTATACTCCTAGCGTGAGTTTACCACAAAAAGTAACCTCTTGCAGCGCAAGCCCTTGAAAAAACTAAGGTTATATAGATCCTATAGGTAAGGCCTAAATCACATCCCAAAATATCCTTTATT
>Ga0307380_10005111_pt1 | contig 17500 bp, 17 predicted proteins | sample UN3MG_FD_202239 | JGI IMG/M metagenome (GOLD analysis project Ga0307380, IMG submission 202239) | Soil microbial communities from Risofladan, Vaasa, Finland - UN-3 | ecosystem: Environmental > Terrestrial > Soil > Coastal area > Acid sulfate soil | place: Finland: Risofladan, Vaasa | collected...
GTGAAATTTTGCTGATTTTTGGCCCTGAGGGCTGAAAAACGGGTATTTGCTGTTTCCGGAAGGCAAAAACCATTGCCGGGAGCCTTTGGATAAGGTATAATATGTTATTTGAGAAGTTGAGCTTGTCGGCTAAGAAATGTGGATTTTGAGCAAAATTAGAGGATGATGCGGGAGAGGTGAATGAGAGATAGCGGGCAGGCTCCGGAAATTCGTTTTGAACCTCTTAAGGTGGGGGTATTAGTGCCCTTTGTCTTGTTATCATTACTGGTGTTTTGTTCTTCGGCTTTTTCGGTCCAAGCTGCAGTTGCGAAGGGCAATTTGGTTGGACCAGGTGAGGTTCGCGAGGGGTATCCTGAGGTTTTGACGGTTCTGGAGGGTTCTTTGAATCAGGGGAAGGGCAGAGCCGATGCGATGGTTAAGCGGAGACGACCGGTTGGCGTCAATTTAGGTTTGCTTTCGGGTCTTTCGGCAAGAGGCGGTGATGTTCTGCGTTTTAATCTTTTCGATGATGTTTCTTACGACATTAAATTTACACGTTACATCAGGCGTTCGGCATCGAGTTATACATGGTTTGGCGAGGTGGTTGGCAGAGATTCAGGGGTTTTGAGTCTGGCGGTTGAGGACGATGTGATGCTTGCCAGCCTTCATGTTCCGGGTGAAGGGGTATATGAAATCAGGTATTTGCCGGACGGTGTTCATGAGGTTCGTGAAGTTGACCCTGCGGAGCTTCTTGCCTGTGGTGGTGGGCAGGTTCCGGGTCACAGCACGAGCACGGATTTGCAGTACTACCCTGCGGCGGAGGGTGAGATAGAGGGTGCCGGAGACGTCAATGAGGTGGATGTTCTTGTGGTTTATACGCCGGATGCCCGCTCAGGGGCAGGTGGCACGACGGCGATTAAGGCGCTGATAAACCTTGCAGTAGATGAGTCCAATACGGCCTATCAACAGAGCGAAGTAGATTTGAGGCTTCGGCTGGTTCATACTGAGGAGGTGAACTACATTGAGGCGCAGTACATGAATTATGACCTGTATAATCTTACGGACCCAAATCATGAAGATTTGGGCCCGGTTCATGACCTTCGTGATACGTATGGAGCGGATGTGGTTTCGATGCTTGTTGAGCGTGATGATGCCGGTGGAATAGCGTGGGTGATGCAGACTTTAGGCCCGGATTTTGAGGGCCACGCATTTAGCGTTGTCAGGCGAGCCCAGGCGGCAGGTTACACCAACACATTTGCTCACGAGCTTGGTCATAACATGGGTTGTGCTCACGATTGGGACCATTCTGATGTTAACGGCCTTTACGAGTACTCTCATGGCCATCGTTTTTACGGTGACAGCACCGAGCAGTTTATAACGGTAATGTCTTATCCGCCTGGCACATGTATTCGATATTTTTCGAACCCGGATATTCTTTACGACGGCAACTCAACGGGCGTTGCGGATTCGGCGGACAATGTGCGTTCGATAAACAATGCGGGGTCAACGATAGCGGGATGGCGTCCGACAGAGGTTGCGGATGCGCCGCCTTCGGCAGCTCCGGCTACTGTATTTTCGGAGCCTGGAATGGGCAAGGTAATCGGATTGTGGGCTGGCGATGACGGTTCGCCGTGGCCACCCGGGGTATTGACATACAGGATTACGTCTTTGCCGAGTTATGGGGTGCTTGAGGACCCCTGCTGGGGCCAGATTCAGTCCGGCGACCTTCCTTACACATTGGTGGATGGTAATAATCAGGTGGTATATACAGCAAGGGAGTGCTATCTTGGTCTGGACGGTTTTGGATTTGACGCCAACGATGGCGGTGTTCCTCCGGAAGGAGGCGTATCCAATACTGCGGTGATTACGCTGGAGGTATCGTTTTTGTACAGCGTACGGTATGAGACAGATTTTACGGAAGGCCTTCCGGCCAGCTGGACTATTGTCGATGGGCGTAATGACGGTAAGACGTGGACATCCGACAACCCGGGTGAGCTGACGGACCCGAACTGGATCGGTACTTTTATGATAGCGGATAGCCAATGGGCCGACGAAGTTGAGATGGATGAGCAGCTTATAACGCATAGTATTGACTGTTCGAATTTCCAGAACGTTACGCTGAAGTTCATGCATTCTTTTTGGTATTATAATACACCACCGTACCCGCAGCAGATTGGTGATGTGGATGTGCGTGTGAACGGGGGTAGTTGGCAGAATTTGCTGCGTTATCAAGGGGTTGATGCCGGTGGGCTTGTGGAGCTTGATTTGTCCTTGGTCGCCGATGGTCAGGCGGATGTACAGTTGCGCTGGCATTATTACAATGCAGAATTTGATGGGTATTGGGGCATTGACGACGTCCAGATAGTGGCGGTCGAATTATATCCTGAGGTGCCACGGGGAGATTTTGAATGGGACTGCAATGTGGATTTGGACGATTTAACGATTCTTGGTTCGTCGTGGCTGAGCGAGCCGAACCAGCCGGGCTGGAACGCGGTCTGTGATATTTCCGAGCCAAACGATAATATTGTCAATATGCTGGACTTTGCGGTTTTTGGCGGAAACTGGCTTAAGGATGTAAGCCAGTAATATTGTTATCAAGTCAATTGAACGAGTCTAAAAGGTTTCCCTCTCAATTTGTCCGAGGTAGAATCGGCCATCATTTTGCATAAAAGTGATTATTGCATCGAGTTGTTTGTCTATGAACTGGGTGTCGTTTGAGACAATAGCGACGGCGAGGACGGCGGAGGTCTTGTTGTCGTTATGGTCGACCTCAGCGATAGAGATGTTAAATCTGGCCTTTAGCCTGCCGATTACGCTTTTTACAATGCTGCGTTTTTGCTTTAGCGAAGTTATGCCGTGCAGGTGCATTTGAGCTTTTAGTACGCCGATAATCATTACGACCTCTGTTGACTTAATTAAGCGTTTTGCAGGTAATTTTATTGTTTTTCGGCCTCGATTTCAACCGTTTGTTGTTTTGTCGGAGGGAGAGAACATGTGGATTGGGTTGTTTTTTGCCCTTTGGGTGTTACCTGGACTTTTTTGCAAAATCCCGTAGTTTCCACGATTGCGGAAATTTGCTTAAAGCTATAGACTTTCTAATGCGAAAGTAGGTCTGAAAGTTGTTATTTGGTATGGTAGCGGCGGCATCCGAGCGGAGGGGATGCTGCCTTTTTTATTGCTGGACTCATGGAGGGCTTTTGGGTTAATGGAGTTTATGGGTGTTTAATTTTAAGCCCTAATTGAATAATCGACTCATCATCCTCCTCCGAAGCCGGATTCAGATACCTTTTCAGAATCCGGCTTTTTTGTATTTATCCCCCCTGCTGGGCCAAAAAAGCATTTGTGGGTTTATAGTATTTGGTCGTTTTTATGCTTTTATTTGTGCGACGAGCTGGCGGGTTTGAGCAGACTGACTTTTCTGCGCCTCTTTGAAGGCGTCGGCGTAAGTTTTGTTTTGTTTCTTGAAAAGCTCATTGCCTTCGATTATCTCCTGCAGGGCTTTTGACTTTTTTCGGGCCTGCTTTAAAAAACTGACTGCCCTTGTGCCGTATATTCCGCCCAGCAAGGCTGATATTCCAATAGCCAGTTCAAATATATTGTCCGCCACTTCAAAGGCATCGGGCCTTTGGGCTGATTCGGATATAGCGGTTTGCGCAAGCTGTAGGTTCGATTTGGCGAATATGTCTTCAGCGGTCTGAGCAGGTGGGAATTCTCTCGGCAGGCCGTGGTATGAAACAAACGCCCTGCTCTGCAATTCCGACAGTTTGGTCAGGGCCTGCAGTTTCTCTGAGGAGTTTTCGGTCCTTGCAGTATCAGCTGTTATTGCAGTGGTGCGGTTGTGCAGCCAGGCATTTTGCTTTTGCTTCTCGGTCGGCGCAAAACGCAGACTATCACAGCCGGCGAGTGAAAGAACGGCAAAGACTAGCACGGCAGGAATCTTTTTCATAGGTTTACTCCTTAAATTGATATTTAAAGACCGTTGTGAATTCAAAAAGTGTAATTGTATTGTTTGGTGAAAGTCACATTTTTTCCTGACAACAACTAAAGAACAGAGCTATCAGAAATTTTCCTTATGCGTTTCGGCTTTGGAGAGGACCTTTTCAATTGCCTGCAGGCGATATTCATACGAAATACTTTTTGCTGAGAGCGATTCGAGCTTTTGCTGAGAGTCACGTTGGCTTTGCAGTAGCATTGTCATATCTCGCTGGAGCAGGTCAAGCTGTCGCTGCAGGTTGACCCAGCTGCCTACAATCAAGGAGGCTAAAAGCACCAACTGAATCAGAACTGATAGGTTTATCTGGCGGTTGAGTTGCCAGGTTCTTGAATTATTCTGAGTCATTTTTACACCGGGGCATAGAAAACGTTCTTATCGCCTACTCTCGACATCACTACATAAGTTCCGACAGGAAGCTGGCCTGACTGCATAAAGGATTCAGCCAGATTTACGGCCTGCATCTGGCCGCCAATTTCCACAGGCAGAGAGCCTGCATCACCTATCTCAACAGGTCGGACATTGTAAACATTGTATGATGACAGGCTCTTGACCTTAACTGCCCAGGCCGAGGCCCTCGCACCGGGAGAGGCAACAAACGATACTTCACGTGTTTCCCGTGGGCTGTATTTATCAAGCAACCCCAGTATATCCTGGCGGCTTGTGGTGCTGTTGCTCTCGCTCATAAATGACATGTCCTTTGTCGGATGACTTTCAAATTAGTGCGCTGGTTTTTAAAATCCATATGTATGCGTTTAATCCACCTTACACTTCGATTATCGCTTCGACATTCGAGCAGGTTCCTGCTTTGGGGGCTTGTGATGACTCTGTCACCGATTCTGTAATCAAAAGCCAGATAGGGTGTCTGCAGATCGACAGTTTCTATTGTCTCGGGAGCAATCTCTGCACTTTTACGCAAAAGTGCGTACAGGGCAGTCGTATTATCGACCTCATCAGTTTCACCGAGTGATTCATCCGAGGAGTTCTTGAAGATGCTCTGTCCTGAAACCTGGCGATATTTAAACTGGCGTGGAAGTTTAATAACATGGTCAACCACGGGTATGGTCGAATTGACCGGCCCGTCAGCAACCTCACAACTTAACCTCTCATCGCTGACTACTGAGGCCGTTATCCTGAACTTCAACACCCCCTTCAATGCCGCCACCCACGCGTCAACATCAAGCTGGTCGCTGCTAAGCCATATCCCACATTCATCGACAAGGTTGTTGAAGGCGTATAGATACTGCCACCAGTGCAGACCGTTATCGAATGATACCTGGAGAAAATAGCCTAATGATTTGCCCTGTTTGTCGGTGGTAAGTGCCGGATAAAATCGCCTGCAGCGATTAACAAAATTGCTGCTCTGGAAAATTTTTGAAAAATCAAAAGTTTCCCCTCGATTGTATGGCTCCCCGCTGTAGTCGCCGGCTTCATTAAGGCACCATTTGCGGTATACGTCCTTTACCTTATAGAAGTCAGGGTTTGTTGATGGTGAGAATTTTTCGTAGTTGGTGTCTTCGTCCGCCGGGTCCCAGGCCTTGACTAGTTCGAAGGTAGCTTCATAAATCTTAAAGTCACCCTGGCCGATATACCGATGTGTCACCGGCCAGAAATTTTTTGTGCTGCTAAACCAGCCAATATTTGTCTTCGATATGCTTAACTTCTCTCCCGCTTGCTGGCAGTTTAACTCGACCGTCCTGCCGCGACCATTTCTATAGAAAACAATAGCTTGTTGCGGGCCGGTCGGCATAAAACGGGGCACAAGTTTGAATTTCAAGCCTGTCATTTCACAGCATTGTTGCAGAGCTTCTGCCAGATTCAGTCCAGTTAAATCCAGTTCACAGGCTGTTTGGTTATCAGTTAACGCCCTAAGCTGTTCAATACCTGGTGTTTGAACCCGACCGCTTGGCAGGTATTGACAGAGCAGGTATTCAATAACCTCTGCGTAACTCCATAGTTTAGACTCTGAGGATTCTGTTGCGAATAATGTTACACTTCTGCCATTAGTCTCGACGGTTTTAGTGGCGGCATTGGATTTGCCATTTTCGTTGAAAACAGTATTAAAACCTGCGAGTAACAGAAATAAACCGTCTGAATTGACAACATATTGGCCGTAAATAGTTATGCGTTTTAAATTTGAGCTGAAATCCTTGGCGATTACTTCCAGTTTTTCATCATCTGGCCCAATTTTGGTCCTGATTTCTTCTATTTGCCCGGCGAATAAAGGCAAGCTGAAAACTGATGCACCAGGTGCGGTACCGTTATAAATCTGACGAATACAAATGGATATGCCAATTGCAAGTTTGCTTTCAATTTCACCTGTAACCGCTGAATTGGGCGGCGCATACGAAGCAGGATTATAAACCAGTTTGGCCCAGCTGAATTCTGGCCACTCGCCATGGATGATTTCATGCAATTCCAGATAGGGGCAAAGCACACCATCCAGAAAAATCACTGTGGATGCCGGTGGAAGCGCTAACTGTGTTTGTGCTGATTGGAAAAAGTCGACTCTATTAGACATAAGAATCTTCCAGAATGCTAAATAGCCTCGGCACTTAAAATATTGATTGTCTCTGGACTCGCAGTATCTATTTGGAATTTTGTGAAAGACGAAGAAATATCTTCTCTCCCGGTGGCGTCTTCAACTCTTATGGCAAACAAATGCCTTCCTGTATCAAGACACCCGCTCTGGTAACTGTAAAAAATCCGGCCGGCGTAGGGAATTGTGGCGACCTGGTTCTCATAATCGATTTCTCCAGTCCCGCTGTCATAATAGACATTAAAACACACTGGTTCCGACTTTTGGTCGATAGGACTATAAAACCAGATAAACTCGATTTTGTTGTTGGCTCTCTGTAGGGTCCTCAGAATGCAAACACTGTTTGGCTGCGGCTCTGTTAAATCGCCCTCAGAGTCTAACCTCATTATAACCGCAGCAGATAACGTTCTTTCCTCATCTCCACATCTGCTTATTCGTTGAACGACATAAAAATATGAGGTGTTGTTTGAATGGGATATATAGCTTGGGGGCTGGATTTGGTCTGAATCTATTTCGGTCACTGCCAGTACGTTTGAAAAATTTATTTCATCCATACTAACTCCGCGATACAATACCGTGCAGCCGTGAACTCGAACCCAAAACCAGCCCAGCGTTAATACTGTGCCGAGCTTAGATGCATTGGCAGTATGACCGGAAAATAATGCCTCTTTCAACCACCTCTCTTCCATTAGCTTGGCGTCCTTGTAATGGCCGATTCACCTTCGGCTGGTGTATGAGTTAGTATGATTGTTTCTCCGTCGTCATCATAATAATCAATAACTCCTGTCACCTTGTTTTGGACGGCTTTATTTACAAGCAGCTTTGCCGCTTTCTCGAAAAGTAAACTGCCCCCGAACCTGTTCTCTATTGAAAATATTGTAAGAGCCGCATTAACCGACTCGCCGTCAATAGTTGCTCCGGCCAAAACAACCGAGTAATCATGCCCCTTGCTGTAGAATGCGTCAGAACTTAAATCTATCTTACAGTTATGAATGCCCGTCAGGCTGTCAAAATCCTCAGTGTCGGTTATCCCAACCGTATTCTCAACTGTACCGTCGTCCTTATAAACATGAATTGAACCATTGGTGGCCCTGGTAATGCTTCCACCATTTTTGTCATTTGTGTCCCAGCAAAAATAAACAGTTGAATCTTCTTTAAAATCGCCTAAGTATATCATACCAGTCCCCTTTTATTGTTTGCCAATGAGCCACTCACCAGCGGACGGGCCGATTCTCTCAGTGACTCCCTGCCGTTACCATTGTTATACAAGAAGTTAACTTCTGCCTGCGAAAGTCCTTTATTAAAAATGCACACGTTGTCTATGTAACCGTTTGTAAGATTGCCTGGCGATTGGTCCCTTGCCATTAAGGTGGATTTCGCCGAAGAATATGCCAAAACTCCACCGGTGCCGCTGTAATCTCCACCATCATTTTCCCCATTAATGTAAATATCCATATCCTGCGCCCCGCGTATCACGCAGGTGATATGATAATCTACACCTGTTTGCAGAGCTGTTGTGGAATCTTTACTCCGACGGTGAAGCGAGTTTTTTGCGCCTCCATCGCTATAACTCACTCTTATCTTGCCGTTTACAAGGGTCTGAACCCACCAGCCATAATACAAATCAGGTGGATTTGTGTAATGGTCATCAACTGAAATAATATGACTGTTAAGAGTGTTGACTTTCAGCCAAAATGATATCGACAAAGGCAAACTGACTTTTATTGTACTTGTGTTGGTTAAGTCTACAAAATCGTCAACACCGTTAAACTGTAGACGCTTGACAAGATTTACATGGTGTGAAACTGCCGAATGGTCTTCCGTATTGCCGCCATTGAAAATACCGTTAGGGCCAAACTCATTAATAACCACAGTGTTTTCAAGGCAATCGTTTAGCTTGTATTGAGCCACACAATTTGCAGTTAAATCAATCATCTCACACCCTGTATAACACTTTAGTTTGTAATAATCCTGTTTAAGCTTCTTCGGTCCAGGTTCCGTTCTTAGCTATGGTTATCCAGTCACCATTTGAGTCAGCTGCAACCGTTATGCATTCGCCGATGGCATCAGCTGCCTTATACTTGTTGGCCGTTTGACCACTGTCATCTCTGATTGTTGCTGTGCCCGGGTCGATCCGAAGCTCATATGCTGCCTGAACCGCAAAGGTAAATACTGTACCTTCTGGTGTGGATGAAGGCAGTGTAAGGACAACTGCCCCCGTAGCACCTAAGTTAGTATGCACGCTGCCGGATTCCGCGGCTGTCAGCGTGTCGGCACTTGTATGTGCTTCAACAGTCTTTTTTATCCCGCCGGCTCCGCTCGGAATCATAAAATTGTAACCTGTACGCGAATCGGTTATCGAATCAATATCACCGTTTGATGTGGTTATTGTTGCTAATCGAACGTGTGGTGTTGTGACCATATCAGGGAAGCTGGTATACTCATCTGTTACAAGAGTCCCATTCGAGTCCAGATAAACATAGATATTGGCCTTATCGTCAGCTAAGGCATTGCCTGTCGAGCCATTGTAGTTGACCAGTTCTGTGCCTAACCAGAACTTCCCGCTTTTTACTCCAATATCAAGCCCGCCCTCATCGTATACTCGCAAATCGTTCAAACGCTTACATGCCAATAGAAGCCGATAGAGAAGCTTTCTAAATTGCAAATAGTAAGGCGATGTGCCTGTCGGTATATATTCTACTCCCGTCTCACTGTCGGATTGTAGGTTCAACAAATCGTTGTCTGGTGGATATACTTCAGCCATGGTATTCTCCTGATAATTTCTTTCTACGAGATATTTAGAACTAATTGGTTCGTTTGTTTGTCGAAACAGGCCACCAAAAGATGCTCAGCAGCCTTGGGAGCCGGTGTCAGAGTGATTTGACCTGTCTCACTGCCGTCGCTTTGGTTACCTGCTTGGTCCTTGACCTTGGCTGCGAATTTGTACACCCCCGCTTGCAGTTGAGGGCTTGTCCACTCGATTGTATCTGTGTCAGGACCGAATTGTCCTTGTCCAAAGCGTCCCTTCCCAAAACCTGCCCCGGCAGCCCAGTCACGACCAAAGTCACTCAGGCCGAAGCTGCTCATGCCGAACCCTGCTTTGTCCTGCCAGCAAGGCCAGATATTTATCACAGAGCTGTCAAATGGATTGTTATAATCGATTTCGCCTGTGCCGTTGTCTGAATAAACCTCAATAGTACCGCCAATTGGTAGGCTCTGGCTGCGCAATAAACTTATTTTTGAACGTCCGCTTTGCCAGCCACTCAAATCCAGTTCACTTCCCAAGTCCTCATCGGCTGCCTTGGCGTCAACCGCAAAAACTTCAATCCGTACCGCTGCTTTTGAGGACAGGGGAGTTTGAACAATTAGTTGCTCCTGACCTGCTTCTGTTGTTGTACCAGCATATCGGCCGTTTACATAAACTTGGTGGAACATGTTAGGCCAGCAGGATTTCCATTTCACTAAAGCTAACCGTGGCATTCCACTGTAATCACCATCTGCCCAGATACCACAAGGTAGCTCAAAAGCCCTTACCTTTTCTATTTCATTACTTATCAGTGTCATGGTTTCTTAAACGGTCAATTGTTTGTAAATGATTTCATAGTCCCAGCAAAGACCACCGCCGCTTATCTGTTTTCTCGTAATCTTGAAAGCGTCCATTCGAAGATTGTCGAATTCCTCGCCATCGCTTGTCACCAGCTTGTGTGTGTTGCCGTCCATATGGGATGATATCAAGCTGATTCTGTCATCCATCTCCAAAAGGCTTTTTGCTCGCAGAGCTCCTCTCTGTTTTATCTGACGACCGCGGGCACCTAAATCAATACTCAGCACACCGTCTAATCCTGGTATCGCCTTTTCAATGGAATCTCGACTGAGACTGCCTGTCTCGATCTTTACGTTCCGTTCATCGAAAAGCCTTTGGCCATCCAATATGATGCTCATTTTTACCTCTTTAAAGACTAATCCCGAACCAGCCTTGCTGACGCCCCCAGTTTAGTTACATCTGCTATGCTATCACCGCTGGTATCGATGCTGAGCCGACATCGCTCTCGTGCCTTCCCAAAGAGCTTTTGGTAATGCAGACTCTTTTTCCAAAAACTCTCATCTTCAGCTTTACTGGCTAACATTGCATATATGCTTGATATGACCGCAAATACCGACGCCTGTCTTAAAACGCTTGTGTCAAGTATGTCCTCTGCATCTATATTGCTGGAAGGGGCACCCGGCTTGATGCCGAAGTATTCCGTCAGCCCAAAAGCAACTTCACTTGCCTGTGGCCCAAACGTACTTATACGGTAAGATATATTAGTAGCTGCTGGCGGTGCTATGGCGGTGCCGCCTGAATCTGCCCTGACCACTGAAACGGTGAGTTGTGTTGCCGAATCGACAGAAACTATTTCCAATGCTGTCTCAAGTGAACCATCCGCAGACCAAACATATATCACTTGCCCTGCTGTGATCGGAGCGCTTACAAAATCCGCATCATTTGCCGTAAATGTCGTCCCGCTCAGGCTTCCCCCCGTACCTGTTGCCAATACCTGCCAGGGCAGATGTAGTTCTCCAAATAATACCGGTTCGTATTTCAAAATGTCTGTGTCTTTTGAAAAATTAACCATGATTGTTAGCCCTCACTTAGGTAAGTCAACAGATTCAGGATTCAGGTGCCCAAAGAAAACCCACTCCTTTGAGCACCTTTCTCCTTTTTGGACACGTTGTTTTGCGACCCTGCTGGCTCCCTGCTGTTAGGTGGTGGATAAGTCACGAATGAGACCGTGGGCCGCCTCGTTCTTCAGTTCCAGCGTGTATTCGCCGATCACCTCGCCACACTCGTAATCACCGCCACTCGCCAGCGGCTTGAAATGAAAGCTTCGACCCGCCAGAGGTAGCACGTTGGCACGCGACGAATCTAAAAACAGAACCGCATCCTGTGGCATCCATCGCGTTGTAACTATCCTGCAAATACCGAAATCACTTTCATAAATGCTCACCATGTCGGTAAAGGTCGTGTCGCTTGCACTGTAGGTGCGGCTCTCGGAAGAAAAGGCGTTTATCTTGCGTTTTTGAAACCCCCCGACTACAATCAAGTCCACATTGCCGTTGCTGCTTCCCCAGATTTTTCTAAGAGCATAATTAAGCTTGGTTTCATCAAGCTCGCTGCCTGTTGGAAAACCACTGTCGCCTACGCGGAATATGTTCGTCGACAAATGTTGGATAACACCCTGCATCGACCTTCTTACTGAACCGCTGCCTTCAGGCGTACTTGATGGTTGACCGCCGTTAATAACGGTATTCTCCAGGTCACGAATAAGCTCCCTCAGACGTTCCTGCTTTTGATAATCTATCTCGTCTGCAAGACCTAACTGGCTCACAGCCATGTCTGTTCCACTTACTTCTATAGTGGCGGTAAATATCTGTGTATAGTTGTCGAATCTCGTGCGATTGGTAAATCTGGTACCGGGCTTGTCGGCACCTTCAAGAGCGGCGTTGCCAAGTATGTTTATCTGTTGGTTGTCAGCCAAATCTTCCGCCGTCGTGCCGGCATAGCCGCGAACCACCGTCAAAGTATTGGTGTCAATCCCTGTTACAAGCATTAATTCCTCAGACCCCTCCACCTGAATCTGGTCGCCGATACGAAATCTGTCGCCGTTGTCGACTACAAAATCGGTGTCACTGGCCGGGTCCGTAAATGTATTGTCGTTAATGCTGTCCTTGTTGGGCAAAAGCTCATCTTCGAGCCATTCGTGATGAGTGCTTTTGACCTCCCGCATTGGGTCGCCTAAGGCATCAAGCAAAGGGGTCTCATAAGGCGAAATTATGCCAATCAAATCCGATACGTCTTCAGCTAATTCCGGCAGAGTTGTGCCTGCTGAATAAGTCGCTTTTCCTGTAAAAGACATTTTGTCCTCCGTATGTTTACTGGTTACTCACTAAATTTTGGTTGGGTTTAAATAAAATTTCTGCGAAGCTTAAGATACTCCTGCAAATCTATACGGCTGCCCGTCTTTGCAGCCTTCTTTGCTGCCCTTTCAATGTTCGTTGGGCTGTTTTGCATTCGGTCCTTCGCGCCTGAAGTCTTCTTTGCCGTGCCGACAACACCGGCTTCGGCAAACAAATACTGCTTCTCTTTTTTCACTTGTTCAACCACGCTCTCTAAGTCTGCCCCCGCATCGGTTTCCAGCTTGGATTTACAAATCAGCGCCGCTGCTTCAAGGTCAATCGTCCCCGCAGCCGCTAATTTCCGCATCAGTTGTTGTTCGACTTGCAGTTTGCCAAGCTCATTGGCCATTTCGCTCGATCGCGATTTCGCCTCTGCTAATTCCTCGGCGAGGGTTTCCACTTTTTTCTCGGCACTCTGTGCCCTCTTGCGATAGCGGATTGATTCCGAAACTGGAACAAGTTTTAAATTATCACTGTCACACTGTACCTCTGTTGTCTCTGACAAAATCGTCTCTTTTTCGTCGGCCTGACTCACTTTAAGCTTCCCCCCTTTTTTAATTGTCGTAACCCAGTTCTTTGAGCACCTGCTCGGCCGGCACGCCAAGTTCTTTTTTGATTTGCGCCTCCTTCAGCTTTTCCAGCATGTTTTCAGGCAGTGGACTGGGAAAAATAATCCCCACTTCTCTTTCCTCGCTGCTGGTCCTGAAAATGTTGGCCCTGTCCAGTATCTCAAGAACCATATGTGCTGTTTTCTTCAGCCCTTCACTATAAGTAAATCTCTTACGCTCATTTTTTGAGAGCATCCCCATCAGCGTCAATCTAAGCGCTATCGCGCTTGTAAGGTTCCCGAGCTTGTTTTTCAAAACCCCTGCAACTACCGGCGTGACCCCGCTTGCCTTGTCCATCGCCTCTCTTATCTCGGAAATGTGAAAACTCTCACTTGGTGCCGATGAGTCCCCTCCGAATTCTTCGATGGTTGCCTCCGGATTATCTGTCTGCCACATCCGCCCCGGCGATACCGGCTTGTCCTCGAAACCCTCTATCCCCTTGCCTAAATACATCTTAAACGACTGGAACGTAATCCTGCTTGCCCTGTCACTCAGCCTCGTATTCAGTTCGTCTTGTAGCGGTATCAGTGGCTCAACGTCACTTAAACCCTCATAATAGAAAGGCTGGGCAATGTTCTGAAGGTGTACCACCGGCATAAATCCCCATGGGACCTCGCCCTCGGCGATCAGCTCCGTATCTTCGTATCTCTGCCACGCCGTTGGCGATGTAATCTCCGTTACCGCAACAACCTCGGGACCGTTGCTTTTGCGGTTCCTCTGTGACAACAGCCGCCGGAGGAACGAACCCTTCTGATTTGAGGCAAGGGCGTTTTTCCGCTGCTGAAAGTGCTGAACATAATATTTGATTTTCTTATAATCGTTTTCTTCCAGAACAGGCAGTGCTCTCGGTGCTTCAATCAGTTCCAAAAAGATTGTCTGTGCCAATTGCAGCACATCTTCGAAGGAAAGGGTTTGGGAGGAGTGAGTGAATTGTTCTAAAATCTTATCGCCAGGCCTGACAAAACAATCCACGAAACCGTAAACACTTCCGAGCACCGCCATGTCCTGAAAAAAGCCAATACCCCCGTTAGCCGCAAACACAGCCTTTAATATCGACTCTGTTTTTGCTCGTTTTTGGCTGTCCGGAGACTTGGAAACGAAACTTATTGGTTTGCCGAACAAAAAATCTACCGCCGCGTTTATGCGCCACGCGATATCGTTCTCTATTACTACCTCTTTTCTCTGAACATCTTGGACAGCCCTGCCGCCGAATACACCTGAATTCGCCGAATGCAGGTACCCCGTTATCCTGCTCGGCAGTCCGTATTCCTGGGCCTGCAGATAGCATCTTCCCGACTCGTTCGCTTTCCTGTCGGAAAAGCCCAAATCCACCTTATCGACCGTCCGGTTTGCGTAATATTCCCACAGTTTCGTAAAGTGCCTCTGAATGTCTGTCGAATGTTCCTCGACAAGCCACTGGATATAATCTGCGTCTAACTCAGGGTCGTTAAAGATACTAAGGTCAAATCCCATACCACGCTCCGTTTCTTTGGCGTTTCATTTTGTAGCTTATTACAAAAATCGGGACTTACTGATTGCGGTTTGGAAACTTCTGCCTCTAAGCCGCCTTTCCCGTGATGTCACTATTGGAGCAACTTGCGCGTTTGATGCGAAAATGATGTGTTTTTTCCCTGGGTCTTTTGAGCTAAGTCGTTGTCTTCAAAGAAATAAAAATTTTTTCAAATTTTCCGATTTTCCCCTCCCCCCACCTGCGCATTTGATTGAAATGATTAATTTTTCATTTCCCTCTTCTCTTCGGAGGGCACATTTGGTCTTTTAACAAAAACCTCTGGACACGGCCGATATTTGCATTTAATCTTACTTCGCTAACAGAATAAGGAGCCTTTTATGGACGCGATTTGCTTAAAGCCCGATGAACTGACCGATTTGACAATCGAAAAACTCGGTTCCCCCACCGTTGATTCCCCCCTTGTAAAAGGCAGCCGCCACTTCACCGAGGACAGCGAGAAAATACTCGTTTACTCGCACTGCGAAAATATAAAACTCTGCCGGGATTCCGCCGCCGAACCCCCGGCTTTCGAAAAAGCAGGCCCACGACGAAAAATCTTCTTCGACCCCAAAAACCTGAACTGCGGCATAGTCACCTGTGGCGGACTCTGTCCCGGCCTGAACGACGTCATACGAACAGTTACCCTCAGCCTCATCTGGCAGTATGGCGTAAAAAATGTCTTTGGTTTCAGATACGGCTACGCGGGCCTTACCTCCAATCCGCATGAACCCCCATTGCTCCTGACCCCCGAGATGGTCGATGAAATCCACCTAAAAGGCGGCGATATCCTCTCCTCCTCACGTGGCCCGCAGGACTCCGATGATATGGTTGACAATCTGCTAAAAAAGGATATCAGCCTGCTGTTTGTCATCGGCGGCGATGGCACGTTAAGAGGTGCCCGTGACTTGGTCGCCGTCATAACGAAAAGAAATCTTAAAATAGCTGTCATTGGCATCCCCAAAACAATCGACAACGACATATGCGGCATAGAATCCTCCTTCGGCTTTGCAACCGCCGTCGAAGCTACGCGTTCAGCCATTTGTGCCGCCCACGAAGAGGCAAAAGGTGCCTGGAACGGCGTCGGTCTGGTTAAACTAATGGGAAGAGATTCCGGCTTCATCACCGCACACGCCACACTCGCAAATAGCGATGTCAATTTCTGCTTCGTTCCCGAAGTCCCTCTTTCCTTGGAAGGCGAATATGGTTTCTTGAACTTATTGGAAAAACGCCTGGACAAAAAACGCCACGCCCTCATCGTAGTCGCCGAAGGCGCTGGACAAAATCTCATACCCTCTGACTGTTCGCAACAAAAGGACGCTTCAGGCAACATCCTCCACAGTGACATAGGCCTTTTCTTAAAACATCGAATCACAAAATACTTCAAAAACAAAAACAAACCCGTATCCTTAAAATACATTGACCCCAGCTATATGATTCGAAGCCTCCCCGCTGATTCGCAGGATTCAGCCTTCTGTCTTATGCTCGGACAAAACGCCGTCCACGCTGGCCTCTCAGGCCGAACTAATATGGTAATTGGTTACTGGAACCAATACTTCACCCATATCCCAATATCGCTCGCTACCCTGAAAAGAAAGAAATTAGACCCCAATGGCCATTTATGGCAGACTGTCTTGGAAACAACAGGACAGGCAAAAAGACCAGCATAAATTACTGAAAGGATTATTTCTTCCTGATGGCTATCGTATAAACCTCCCGGTCTTCTTTTAGATACTTCCTTTCGTAATTTGTCCCAACCAATTCGCCCTCTTCTGCTCCGGCTGTCGGAACAAAACCGACTACCTCAACCTTCTCGACGTAACTGCAAACAACCTCTTGTATCTGTTCGAAATACTCTAAGTAGTCGGTGGCAATTTGAACTCTGCCTTTTGGCACTAAGCACAGCAGCATTTGTTCAAAATTCGCTCGGCAGAGAAAACGTCTTTTATGATGCCGCTTCTTTGGCCACGGGTCCGGAAAATAAATATGAAAACATTCCACTGAATTGTCCGGTACAAACTCGCTCAAAAATTGCGCCGCATCAGTGCGAATTATACGCACATTCTTCAACCCCCATCTGCCAATCCTGTCAACTGCGTACCGGTAATATTTCCTCGCCCATTCGATCCCTAGAAAATTAGTCTCCGGCTGGGCCATCGCCTGATTGACAACAAAAGTACCTTTCCCGCACCCGACCTCTATATGCACCGGGCCATTACGTCCGAAAATCTTCCGAAAATCAATTTTGCCTTCCAAATCTTCGGCCTTCAGAGACACCGTGCTGTATTCCTTTAGCGTTCTGCCCATCAGAAAACTCGTCCTAAAAACCAAATATGAGGGTTGCGATGCCGCATTATACAAAAAAAGCACCTTTCAGGCGAGCCCGGAACACAAACTTCGGCCCTGCTTTGTCATTAAAGCCGATGCCCCCAGTATTCGATTTAAACCCTGTGAACCGAGTTATTGCACCGAGCGTATCGTCTATTAGAGCTAAACTTTCGTATTCTAAAAGGAAACGCCGAAAATGATTAGGCAATTGCTTAGAAAGCGAAGAAAACGCATCCTGATAGATATCGATACCCAGAGGGATTTCTTCCTCGCTGAGGGAAGTGCCTGCATAAAAAATCACAGAAGGGTTTTGGCAAATATAAGAAGGATGATCGCCTGGGCCAGACACAATAGTGTTAAGGTAATATCTACCTGCGAAGTGTATCCTAACCACAACGGCGCTAGTGCCCTCAGCTATTGTGTCGACGGAACAAAAGGGCAAAAGAAAATACCCTACACGCTCCTGTACAACCGGGCCAATTTCGCCGCAGATGGAAGCACTGATTTGCCGCATGATGTACTAAGACAATACGAGCAGGTTATCCTACACAAACGCTGTGTCGACCCCTTTGAAGAACCTCGCATCGAGAGATTGCTCAGTGAAGTCCGAG
>Ga0307380_10005113_pt1 | contig 17493 bp, 24 predicted proteins | sample UN3MG_FD_202239 | JGI IMG/M metagenome (GOLD analysis project Ga0307380, IMG submission 202239) | Soil microbial communities from Risofladan, Vaasa, Finland - UN-3 | ecosystem: Environmental > Terrestrial > Soil > Coastal area > Acid sulfate soil | place: Finland: Risofladan, Vaasa | collected...
TTGAACAATTTGTAAAAACCTCCATGTTGCGGTCTTTCTGAGTCTCGTCGCCATGTTGCAGGTGACGACCGCTTGTCAGTAGCGTAGCGTTGGAGATGTGCCGCTCAAGGATAGATAGTTCCGCCGCCTGATTATCAGCGCTCTTGTACTTAGGGAATTTGTCCAAAATGCCGACGTTTCCAACAGCGACTCGTCTGGCCACCTCTGCCCAGGTTTCTTTTCTGATTTTCGCCGTACATTTGATGGTAACATTCACACGATCCTTTCCAATAGAGCCGTCCACGATGAACGACTCATAAATATATCCGTTTGATTTGCACCATGCGTCTACCGCATCCTCCATATCGTGGTCACTATCCCAATGTATAGTGGCCTTGATCGTTTGCTTCCTCTTATAAGTGTGGACGATGTTCCTGTTGACTGTCCTGTTTGCAACTGCTTCGCCTATTCCTGGTGCGTACTCTCTTGCTTGATTCACGAAAATTCCTTATAGTTTTTTTTATGCAAAAAGGTCTAACAGTATCTCACAGGTTGACTATCCAAATGAACCCCAACCGTCATAAATATCTCTATTACTAGGCCAAACATCTGCTTGCACAGGTTCTTGCTTTTTTATATCCGCGATGGTCGGCATTATCATACGCACATTAGGGTTGCGCACTCTATCTTCCGCTGGTACGACCCTAAATGGCCTGACAAATTTCTTTGGCAGATGTTTTGCCATGAAGCCAGTAGGCTCTATATGCGTGGCGAAGGGTCCTGCAAGAATAATGGCCGCCCAATGGTCGCGGTATCCTTCTCGCGCATTGGCCCAATGGTCGAACGATTCGCCCTCCCACATGACAGGCATTTCCATCTCGTCTGGATTAACAGACTCTAAGGTGCCGAACCAATAGTCTGCCTCCGCGTATCTCGACAAGGCGATGTCATGAAACGTGTTTTTTGCAACCCTCACAAGATCGCTTGACCTCATTAAATCTAAAAACTCCAAACACCTCAATTCTAGTTCTTGAACTTTATAGGCGGATATACTTGTCACCTGCTGCATCTGCTGGTCAGCTATTTTTCGCCTCATGCCCATATCTTTCGCTTGTAATCTGTTCGGCTCTGAGCCATCCGGACATAGAGTATCACCGATGTTGGCATTCATGAGGCCACAGCGAGCTGTGATTTTTAGGTCGTAACTATCGGTCACGATATTCTTGTCTGCACTAATAAAAATGGATATCCTTGGACAGCCTATGCAACTTGTTGGCAGGCCACGGGTAATACCCATCACCTGGCTTTCCACGATTTCGGATAACCAATTTACTGCCGATATTGAAGGGATTGTCGCCATAAAGTTATTATAGCAAGCTGCGAATAACCTCCCACTGAGGGGTTACGAGTCCTGCGTGAATGACCGCTATTGCGTCTGCTAGGTGTTCGTTGGTATTGAGAAACTTTCCAACCTTCATGTGCCATTCGGCATTTGGATACTTCTTCGCCGCCCACTCGATCATTTCACCCTTCGTTGCAGTCAAGATGCCGCAGCTTTGTAGCTTAACCTGTTGCGGAGTGACCTCAATTGGCTTTGGGTTCAACGAAGCCATAATGCCTATCGATATACCAGCGCTCATTGTGCCTCGTGACGATTGAGACCCTGATGGTATTTCCGCAAACACAACCCGCGCTTTACTTTCTTCTATAGCCTTTTTTAGTTGCGACTGAATCACCAACGCCGCTTCATAGTCCGCACTGGACTTTCTCTGATTCTTTGGACCTGTTTTTGTGCGACAAAGAATCAGCCTGTCAATCATCACAATTCTATTTTCTTCCGTATCGACACAACAGATTGCGATGCCTGTGTTTCTTAAAGACGGGTCAATACCCGCAACGGTTACTACGCCCATGTTCCGAATGTCTCCCCATATGCCTCTGTCTTGCGTAAAATTTCCGCGACGACCTCCAATCTGGCCGCCTCTTTTGACGCTGTAGCCGCCTCTTTTGCCGCCTGCACAACATCAGTCTTGCCGAATTGGATCAATAGGTCGTTGAGAAATGATTCACGATTCGCCGGATTGCCTTTGGCGTTTGCGGGCACAAGCATATCCCCAAAGCCTTTTATGGTCGTATCCACCAGAATGTTGCCTTTGGCACTGGTCCCTACAATGTTATTGCAATTCCACCTAACGCATACACCATCTCGTTTGCCGATACCCACATGCGCAAATTCAAGTATTTCGCCGCCCAATGCAGATGCCGTTTTCCATTCATCAAGGTTGTCTGGATTGACGGTCGCCAGTTTTCCAGGACCAGTCAGTTCCCACTTTGACCCTCGCGTCTCAAAGAACCTATGAAAAATAGGCGACAGCAAATCGACCAGCACCTCATCACCAAGCGACTCCTGGAGTTCGGTGTTGTTTACGATTGACTCGGTATTGGACAACAAAATATATCCGAATTGTTTTGCCAAATACCGCAATTTTCTAGCATCGGCTTTCCCCCCTTCGCCTCGCTTTCTGTGTTCTGTCTTTTTTGTCCTGTTTGCCATTACAATGTCCTCCATCTCGTCAAAAATAACGAAACTAACCTCTCTACCTCTTATATCGCTAGACACTCAAGGCTCCTGAAATTGTCGCCACACCACCTTCCTTTGTTACGACCGCTACATCACGAATCCAGTCGCCCAGGCTATTGTGGCTGATTACTAAAACAGTACCTCGCTCTCGCGCCTTCTCCTCAAGTATCGACATAAGCCGCTCCAAACCACTTGGGTCTAAGGCGTCGTCAATTTCGTCAGCCATAAATAGTTCGATAGGCTTTGTGGTACGACCAGACACAACATCCTGCAATGCCATAGCACACGACAGTCGCACCTTGCGCTTTTCTCCGCCAGACAGCAATCCAAACTTTTTGCCGCCAGTCATATTACTAACCTCGATACAGAACTTCTCGCGAAGCTCCTTCTTTTTGGTCATGGAAATTGTTGACCATTCTGCCGACAAATTTCCATCGGACAAAGCCGACAGATAGTGCGCGGTTCTCGCATTTAGGAATGGTGTAACGTGATCCAATATATGTGCGCGGACGCCTGCTGGCGAATACACCTCTGCTGCGCTCGTTAGCATCTCGAACCTACTCTTGTCCGCCTTGTGCAGTTTCGATATTTCTTTAACCTTTTCCTCGTATGACTTTACATCCAGCAGACGTTTATTTAACCTGGCATCGTGCGGGTTTTCCTCCGCATCTATTTCACCTCTTGCATCTCTCATGGACACAAACGCCGCCTCATATCCCCTGGCCTCCACCCTTAGCGTTTCTATTTTTGCGAGGATGATATTGCACTTCGACATTTGTTCGGCAGTCTCAGTATAATCCGGCATCTCGTCGGAATATTTACAGGCTCTACTTTTTGACGCCTCTAACAAACTGGTTGCGTCTTTAACGTCCTCCACACAACGCTTCAACTCCTCACTCTTTTTGTCAATTTGCATTCCGATGCCAGCCATAACGCTTTTCAGATCTGCCTCAAATATCTCCTTGCCGCATTCGCTGCAATCAGATCCTATACGGCTGCTAACGACGCCTAATTTATTCTGCAAATTTTCCAACGCCGATTTCGTCCTGCTCAATTCGTTTTGTGCGAGGCGCAGAGCGGTCGAATGCTCGTGTTCCACAGCAACAAGGCTCGCAAGATAGCGGTCGCACTCTGCTTTTTCTGATAAAATTGCCTTGTGTTTTTCTATGTTGGCCTTAACTACTATCACGTTCTTTTTTTGCCGCTCCACTTTGTCAAGCCACTCGTCTTTAACCGCTTCAGCCTCATCCACCAGCTTATCCGCTTCTATCTGCTTGATTGAATGTCGCGCCTGCCATTCATCGGAGCAAGCCTCCAACTCCAAAATATCCGCCCTGATATTATCAAGATTTGCAACGGAGAGATTTAACTCGCTATTTCGACGGCTCATGGTTTTTTCGGCATCATTCTTTTTGACCAAGGCAATCTTGTAGCAGCCTTCAAGCACTTCTATTCCAGCGGCACGCTCAATCAGATTCTTAATCTGTTTGTCGGACATATTTGGCATGTCCGGAATACACTCCTGGCCCTGATAGATTGCGGCATTGAATACGTCAACGTCACACCCTATGACCTGATTTATTCTCAACTGCGTTTCCTTGTCGGTGCCAAGCGTAAGGTCTACCGGCAAAGTTATCGCTTTCAAATCCTTAAACAGATATACGCGGTTTTTGTCAATCTTGTCCTTGCGAAAGCGAGTTATGCGATACGTGGCACCGTCGTCGTCCAGAATTAAGACGCTAACCTTGGCACTCTTGCAGGTTGTGTTGACAATATCATCACCAGATTCGCCTCTCGCCGTTACACCATATAGGCACCATGAAATGGCATCCGGTAGCGTTGATTTGCCGGAGCCGTTCGACGACGCAGAATTATCATCCTTGTTTTCTCCCTGTATAAGAACGAGTCCGCGATCTGCTAGTCCCAGGACCGCAGAACCAATTGCCATGAATCCGTCTATATGTACCTCACTGATTTTCATTCTTTGATTGCCTCCTCATATATTACAGCGCATTCTTCCGCTACGGCATCGCTATGGTGCTTCATAGCGTACTTCCCTATCGAAGCCGTCAAACTATCAATAGACGCAACCGTTTCATCGCCCTCTCTGGTTGACGACTTCTTGCTGATTACCGCTCGAACGGTTACTCCTGCCGCTCTATGTGTCACCGACATATGTTCTCGCAAACGTAGGATCGTCTCTGGCGTTGGATCAAGAATGTCCGCTCGTACAAAATTACCATCCACTTCTGCACACTCTTCCTCAGATGCTTCCAGCGGAATTGTGATGAATTTTGGTGCCCTGGTTGAGATGAATTTCACCTCTTCATCGTACACCATGCAGAATCCAGCCTGCGTCCCAACGTCACCCCAGGTCTGGTGTGTCGTTGCTCCTACTGAATATACATTATCGGCCAGTCGTTTGTGATTGTGATAATGGCCGACAAAAACTCGCTTGAAATTCATGCCTTCAAACTCAGACGCATTCAGGCCAGAGTTTGGTATGTTCATCAGCACCTCATTCATTGGCGCATGTATCACTAGGTCCCACGGATTGTCAGGATCGCTGGTGTCACTAAGCGCTCTTATTTCCTCACGCAAGGCTCTCAGATCAGAGCGCCACGGAATCATATAGATCATAGGGGTGGTTGACACTTGACAGGATTCGCTGATTGCAACGGTGCCGATGCCTTGTATGGTTGTAACGGCGCTGGTCATTTCGTCAGCGTCGTTGCCTTCCAAGTCATGGTTGCCAGAGAGTATGACCGTCTCCACTCCTGTCTCTTCTTGGGCGCGATAAAATTCATCGACCGGATTGGTGACGCTAGGCGCTAGCTTGCCGCGCACATGAAACAAGTCGCCAGCACAGACCGCAAGACGCCCGCCTTCTTCTCGCAGCATATCGTAGGCCCTGCCAAGCTCATTCAGTTGGATACGAAGCCGTGAATTTATTTTATCCTCGTTCATCGTGGCGAACGCCGACCAGTTGTGAAAGTGAACGTCCGAGTACAGAAGATAGGGTGGTTTACGCGACGACATATGATGGGTCTCCCTTGTTGCGATTAGAGAACTCAGCGCCCTCTACTCCTGGACAGGCGTACTTCATGTAAATAGCGTGGTTGCTCGGTGAGTTTTTCGCCGCCAGCATATGGTGTTTATGCAGGAAACACAGGTCCACCTCAGTGTTGTTGCCCGCTGGCACGAAAGGGTTTATGCTATGCTTGAGCGGCTTGAAAATGGCAAATCCCATGCCACCTATTTCCAATTCATCAATGCACTTGTTTATGTTCTCCTGTGTCGTTCCATAGAAACGCATGAAATACGAATGTTCCTTTGCCATATGTTTCCCCTAACAGTTGCGTGGCGATAATTATAACAGAAGCACAGAAAGATATATTAGGTGGGTTTTATGCGATCCAGATATACTACCGTGCAGGTTTGATCTGAGCGCTTTTCCATAATGTGACCGTATGCCGCTTGCATTGCGCCGATCATTCGATTGGAGGCAGTCTCTTGGTCATCATCAAGAAACAAATGGTTTTTATAGGCGTGATCGTAACACATCTCCTCCATATCGCCGTGATGCGTTTCGTTGACGACCGCCTTGCCGAACATTTTCTTTCCAATGGAATCGTACAGGGCGCATATTGTGCCGACGGAAAGACGATTGTACCAGGTAGAGCCTAATCGAAACGTATTGAAGGCTGTATCGAAGCCTGCAAGATGACTTTTCTTAAGCCTAAAAGTCAGCACCGGCTGATATATTTCGCATGTTCTAACCAGCAGTCCTATGCCCGTCTTTGCGTGGCTTTTCAGAACCTTATGCTTGGAACACTTTGGCAGGTTGTTGTGGCTATCTCTAAACCCGCAAAAATTACAAAGCAGATTGTCCTTTTTCTGCTCTGTCGCCGTCTCCAAGGTAAACGTCAGTCCATCGTCGCTAGGAACTCGCTTCAATCGGCGCATACTTAATTCAATATCACTCACGCCTCAAGAGCAACAAGTTGCGCGGTAAGGTCAACCGTGTTTAACTCCTTGAGCCACTGAGACTTATACTTTTTGACGCCGTCGATTTCTATGTAAGCCCCTGCCTTCTGATACAGACCGCAAAGCACCATTTCGTCTATCAGGCAGCCCAATACGTCGAATCTTCCAGTGCCATCCGGCATCAATCTAAATTCGTAATTAGCCTCTTGAAATGGCGCGGTCAACTTTGTCTTCAACACTTGCGCCGTTACGTGCGACCCTAAATCTGGTCTGCTCTTGTCACCCTCTTTGATTGGCTTCGACCTCAGACTGATGCGAACGTCCGAATAGAATTCAGGTGCTTTGCCGCCAGGCGTTCTGAACTTTGGCGCATAAGGATCGCCTGGATTTTCGCGAAGCTGATTAAGCATGATAATCAAAATGTTATCCTTCTCTGCTCGCTGCGATGCGATAGGAAGAATTTGACTGGTAGCATTGGCAAGAGCCAACTTGTCGGACATCTTAATGTTATCGAGTTCCTTAGCCAGTTTTGACTGTGGGATCATTGCAGCAAGGCTGTCGTACACCAGAATGATAGGCGCATCATCTGGTATCAATTTCTTTTCGCGAATCTCACGAGCGGCATTCAGGCTTCGACTGAAAGACTCTTCAAATGTATCTGGCCTCAAATGTACAAAACGACCTGAATCAACGTCCAGCCCAATGCCGTCTTTGGCGAGGCCAATATCAAAACTGCGCTCGTGATCCATGAAGGCTGCGAAGCCGCCCATATCCACGGCAGATTTCATCGCCAATGTTGCCAGCGCCGTCTTGCCACACATGGACGGCCCAAACATCTCGACGAGCCTGCCTTGCGGCCAGCCGCCACCATAAAAACCGGAGATGCGACGATTCAGCGGTGCGCAGCCTGTATCCACATACCGATCTACCTCAAATGAAGTAGAGGCGGTAGCCCCTAGTGCGCCTGAGAGTTCCTCTAAAATGCTTTTCTTGGTCATAAAATTTCCTGATAGATAAGTGGATATTGTAGCGAGAAATTTGAAGCCTAATGTTTGTCGAAAGGCACGAGCCACTGATCTATGTTCGCGGTGACAGAGAACATCGAAAAATCGTGACACATCCTTTCAAAACCGCCTGGATTCCACTCGCCCTTTGAAATAATCCGATCACGAATCGACTTGTGTTTGCCGTCGAGTGTCATTAGCGATAGGTTAGTCCAGAAGGGTTCCGGATTATCCAACAGTCGCTTCCAAGCAGCCTTCATCTTGATTGTCGGGTCTGCATTCTTGAAAAATCCGAATACATCTCCGTACTCGTCGATCAACTCTTTTGCGCCCTTAGCGCCGATGCCACCTACACCTTTGATGTTGTCAGATGTGTCGCCCTGTAAACACTTGGCATGAAGAAACGCCTGAGTGTTTGGGTAGTTCGTAAAATCCTCAAAGGACATAATGTCAACTTTGCGGTCGCGAATTGGATCACTCCAGGTCACATTTGGCGTGACCAGTTGCAACCAATCCTGGTCGCCCGTTACCAATTCAACCAGATAACCTTGTTTGTCGAGCAACTTGGAGAAGGCACCGGCAAGATCATCTGCCTCACACGTTGGCGACACAATTTGATCGATGCCTAACATACGAATACCGGCACGAATGAATGGCACCTGACTACTGTACTCATCCTTTATTGCAATCTTCTTTTCGTCGTCGCGTCTGTTTGCTTTATAGTTGCTGTCTATTTCCTTGCGCCATGACGCATTACCATCCCACAGAACGACAGGAATGCGATCATTGGTGGTTGGCATAGCTAACTTGCGAAGTGCCAGTAGAAAGCCATACAGAGCGTGTGTGGCTTGGTCGCCGCACGACAACCTATTCATGCCAAGTTGCTGTGCGTAACCTATAGCGTTACCGTCAATCAGCACGTATTGTTTCATTCCCCTTCTCCATTGCAGGTTTCGTCTTTAGATGCCATAAAGGAACTGAGATTCATAAGCCGGATAGTATCCGTAGCTAATTCAGTGTCGTTTTCGGCAACGTCTACGGCGCGTTCCATGTTTGGAGTTTTGCCAAGGCGTTGTTGCAGTTTCAGTTCGCGAAACATAAAGCCTACGAACAGTTTTTCCTTCAGACTATCGGTTATTTTCATAATACCTGATTCTCCAGCTTCGCCGCAAGAATATTGGCCTTGGCAAGTGACTCCTTGCATACGACCAACTCGTTTTCAAGACGCCTGATTTTGTTTTCATACGCCGACCATCGTGCGCGGAGCGACTTCAGTTGACCGCTGGCTGGTTCGTAGCCATAACACCTGTCGTCTATTGTTGGCATTGACATAGCCTCAAAACATTAGCGCCACGAACATTTCTCCCGACCTTTGACGTTTCAAACCTCACGCCAATTCCAGGAGAAATTGTCATCGTGCCTGTAAGGTGATCTATTGCAAGAATCTTTCGCCTTGAGACACGGGTTCTTGATGCGATCTTTGCGATATGAGCGACCTCCATGCCAACATAAAGAGGCTGGCCAAGAGCGTCAAGCACCTGCTCATGTGGATTGTGGTCGAAATCACTATCGTATATTCCTGCCATCAGTATTTGACCGCAAGATATCGCTCAAGAACCGCTTGTCGCTTCTTGCCAGTCAAGAATTTTTCTCCTTTGACTGCCAGCATCGCCCGATATCTTGTTCGCGCCTTCATGAACTTAGCCATTTTAATAGCGTAGGCAATCCAAATGTAATCACCTAGCGTGCATTCGGCCTTCTTTAGAATCGCCTTTTGTTTATCCTTACTTGCTTTGGTCGCTTGTTTCACGTTTTGCCCTCCACGCCGCTTGTTTACGCGCAATACTCATACGAGTGCGGCGCTCCTGTCGGTTGATCGCCTTTGGAATCAACTTCGGCTTTGAAAATAAATTTAACAGCCTATTCCAAAGTGTCTTTATCGGATTTTTCATAACAAATCTCCTTGGTTGTATCCTTTAAGTCGGACAAAGCAGCCTTTATCTCGCCCAATTTTGATATACCACTGCCGTCCATCTCAACGTCGAAGGTTGATATTTCGGTGTCGATAGTAAGAATATCAGACACATTCAAGTTTAGGCAAAACACCATCTCCTCCAGTTGAATGACCGTATCGTAATCAGCCTGTGTCAGCAGAATTCCACCGCACTTAGGGCAAGGCTTGTTGATGTAGCTAGTGTAATTCTCTCGATCAACCTCATCATCGCGATAATCACAGTCTTCGCCGTCACACTTGATGCCTTGTATCGTCATCTCCATCACCTGACTATGTTTCATAATGTTTGCAGCCCTGTCAGTTTTTTCTGCGTTTCAGGTAAATAATTTACGGCGAACATTGTCGGTCGATCATCGCCCTGTGGGAAGTAGGTTTCGTAATGAATCAACATCATTAGGTTGCAAATGACATGCGCCAAGTGTGACAATCCAGATTCCCTATCGTTGCGCTCTCCGCAAAACCACCGGAACAAATGCCGACAAATGCAGGCATACGGCACTGACCAGGGCATACCCTTTGCCCAATTCCACTTCTTATATTTCTTAGAGCCGAACGTCCAGACCATACAAACCTCATCAAACAGGTGCATTGGCATCATGGAATAGTCGGGCTTGCCGAAGTTGTATCTGGCACCGGAACCAACTTCATCGGAGTTCACATCTCCGACGACGTTTTTATCCTGCTTCATATTTGCCTTTGGCGTCACGGTGTTTCTCCGAATACCAACTCACGCTTGAAGCCGGTCAACTCATGGAATCGATCCATAAATGCCGCTCTTGCCAACCTTGGTCTAAGCGCCTGAATATACTCAGGCTTGCAAACAGACTCGTCGTAATGCTGTACCCAATCCGGCACAACCTTTGCCAGAACTCTCGCTTCTGCGGCGCAGATATGCTCGTCGATATACGCAACATCGTCCGGCATATTAGGAGCAAGATTAAAATGATCGATCACCTTAGCCATTATTGCCTCTTCAAACTCGTCGTGTCCGGCGATTGAAGTCTTGAAAGGTCGCGGAATGTCACTGATGAACGCCTCTGCATAGTCATGCAGCAGGCCCCACAATGCGTTTTCTGGCGCTACGAGATTTGACACTAGGACGCTATGCTCTGCGATGGAATAGAATTCGGCGATGTGACCGTTGAATCGGCAATTCATCGACAGGGCTTGAGCAACGTCCAGCATAGGAATGTCCTGGATGTTGCACTCTTCAACGTAAAATTTGAATCCTGAGTATGTTGAGATGAACGGCCCGCGATCATCGTTCTGCTCGAACACATCCTCTTTATTTAGGCTTGAATGTTTGTCGTCTGCGCTTTTCATTATTTTCCCCTGTGACTATCGAAAAGACCGGCCCCTCAAGGGGCCGGTCTACACTTGCTTACTTACTTACACTTCATATGTCACCGTACTTAGGTAACGTCGTCCAGATCGGAGAGGTCAAGAGTCTCCAAATCAACGCCGTCGAGCGAGTCTGCCGCTGGTGCAACTCCCCCTACGTCAATCGCGGTTTCTGGTGCGACCGGTGCCGGGGCGACAACTGGTGCCGGGGCGACAACTGGTGCCGGGGCGACAACTGGTGCCGGGGCGGCACGAGTAACTGACGCTGGCAGAACTGGAGCCGGAAGTGCAGGCGGAAGTGCTGCCGGTCGAGAACCACCAAGCGCCGCCATTGCCTTCGACTTCTTCTCTTCCGTGATTTGATTCACGTAAGAAACCAAATCGACCGACTTTGCCAACAAAGCTGCCGGAGCAACAGTGGAAGTTGGGGCCGCCTGCACCGTGTACTTGGTGTTGCGACCGGTGCCGACGCGAGAGACGATGATATCGAGGCCAGTGTTCAAATCAAAGAGCGTTATACCTTCTGAAAGATAGGTTTCGATGATCTGCATTAACTGCTCGAACGCCGTCATTGGCAGGGCGAGTTGTTGAACAACATCGCTATAGGTGCCGCCAGGATTACCGTCGGTATTTTTCGTCCACTGTGAGGCGTTGACGAGATGCTTTTGGGTGGCGCGAGCCTCTTTGTAGAATTCTGCGGAGACTTCATCACCACGAGCCAGATTTTCGGCTACGAGGCTATCGATCTGAGAACAGACTTCGCAGGCGAGACCATACGTTTTGGAGGCGCATACGACGACGGCTTTGACTTCTTGCGTTACGGGGTCTTTAATAAAGTGTTGACCGAAATCATGAACGGGCAACTGCTCCAGGTCACCTGATGGATGCGGCAGAATGCGCCACCTGGAGTTGCCTTGCGGGGGTCCAACGGAGAAATCTCGTTGGCGTTTGGACTCCATGTCCTTTTTCTTGTCCTTTAGTGCTTCGAGTAGAGACATACTATGTTTCCTTCTTTAATGGCCGTAATGGCTAATGGTCAGATTGACTTGCATAGTATAGCAAGACAATGACGAACTTTTACAGGTAATTTGTAGTTTTTTTTTGAGGCTACATACAGTCGGAAATATCTGGCAAAACAAGCGCTTCTGCCGGAAAATCTCGTTTCAACTCCAACTCCACCGGCTCACCGAACTTCGGAACGACAGCAGAAAGTTCCACCAAAGGAACACGAGTGTCAGATGCGGACCAACCTGCCTGGCGATTCTTGTTCAACTGCACAAGCATGTCCCTCTTTATTTTGATAGCGTTCAGAGTTTCCTGACATGCTGCCAACACCGCCGATGCCTCGTTCAGATTGAGTTCGGCGCATACCATTCGCGAGTCACCGGTCACTCTTGAAAGCACCTGTGGATTGGTGACTTTTTCCTCTCTGATAACGGCGTCATCTCTGATGACCTTCTCCAGTTGCGCCGCCATTAGGTTTCTGCGACTCTTGAATCCATCTCGCTGAATGCGCGCCTTTGCGACAAGCAAGGAATACCTTGCGTACAGCGGCGAAATGGCAAGCAAGTTGTTGCCTATTTCGTGCGGATCGATGGACGTATCTCGAATAACATCCTCGATGTTGATAAAATCCTGTACCAATGGGACCGCCTCAGACTCCATTGAAATCCTTGCGCCTTCTAACAGTGATGTTTTCATGTGATCGCCTCTTTTACTTGTGCAAATAGGTCGTTGAGAATGTCTTGCTTGCTTGTGTCGAATGTTATAGCAGCGGGATTAAAGCCTATGAATAAACTGCATTCCCGCTCGGCATCATAAATCACTTTGCCCACGCTGTCGGCTCCAATTTTTACCGAAGGGCACAATTCACGAATGACCGCGTTACCAAGCATCACAATAACTGGCGGCCTTAAAATGTCCATCTCCAAGGTAAGATATGGCTTGCAGCCGTTTACCTGTTCATTTGATAAAAACTGCTCCGTCTTTTTTGCCTTCACAAGACTGGTGTAATAGCCTTCACCCACCTGTATGTCATTCTTGGCTAATGCGGCGCGCACATAGTTTGACGCCTTGCCGCTGAGCATCTTGTTGTCATTTTCCTCAGAAAAATTAGGACAATCAGTTACAACCATAAACTTTGCCACGCCGCCCAAACGTGGAACAGGGTGAACGGTGCCAGCGAGGTCGCATCTGTCGCATACTCCGCACGGTCTGATGACCTCACTTATCAGTCTATTCTTGGCCTCCTTACCCTGCTCAATGTTACGGTCAGACTTAACCACCGAAACCATCAATCCAGGCATGAGTTCCAACTGCTTCGGCAGCCTGCGAGGGTCATTTATATCGCCAAGTGTCGAATCTGGAGGTTCAATGCTGACTAGCGCGCCCACTGCCCTAAGATTTTCTTTGTGCCTTTTATTGAATATACGGCCAGAAGTTCTCGCATCAAGGTCATCGTAATTTACGAATGGCCCGGCTGATGTTCTGACCTCTATCAGATGCGCCGCCGTTTTGTCCGATATCTGTTTAACTCTATTGAAGGGTGAGACAAGCACTGGACCACCTTTAGTATCAACAATTTCAAATCGATCCGTTGATGTATTGATATCAGGCGGCAATACCATGATGCCAGACTTGTTTGCCGTGCGCACAAGATTTTCCAATTTCTCTTCCTTGAGAACTGACAGAGCGGCAGCAAAGAACGCTTCCGGATAGTGTACCTTTAGATACATAGTCCAGAAGGATATGACAGTGTATTCGACGGCATGACTTTTGTTGAACGCGTAGCCTGCAAATGCTTCGATCTGGTCAAACAGCTTTTCAGCCGCCTTTCTTGGGAATCCGGAGGTTGCTTCTGCACCATCGACGAATGCGTCCTTCCATTTTGCCATTTCAGCAGGAAGTTTTTTACCCATCGCTTTCCTAATGTGATCTGCGTCAGACCCACTGAAGCCGCACAAATACTGACAAACTTTTGACACTTGCTCCTGATAGACGATGACGCCGTGAGTTTCTTTCAGCGCATCCTCCAATGATGGATGCGGATACGTTGGCATCTTTAGGCCCTGTTTGATAGCAACGAAGTCATCAAGCAGGCCAGACTCTTTCGGACCAGGACGATACAGTGATGTGGTCGCGGTCAAATCCTCGAAAGTCAATGTGCCGACTCCCAACGCAAGGTCGCTTAGCAGCTTTCGCATACCAGGCGACTCAAACTGAAACACTCCGGCTGTTTCTGCTGCGGAGAATGCTTTAAGCGTTTCAAGGTCGTCAAGTGGTACATCATACAGGTCGACGCGCTCGCCAGTTCGCTCTTTTATATAGTTCAGAGCCAACGACAGGACATCAAGATTTGACAGGCCCAATATATCCATTTTGACTAGGCCCATCTTCTCTACAGTGCGCTTATCCCAACCAACGAACGGTTCGTCCTTCGAGTGATCTACGACCGCCCTATTGGTCAGTGGCTCTCCTGCCACCACAATACCAGCGGCATGTCGACCTAAATTTCTGTTGGTTCCCTGTAGCTTTACCGCATTCTCCCATACTTGCGGCCAATCATTAGCAAACTTCTCAAGACCGGGGACCGCATCACGCGCATCCTGTAGTGACATTGTTTTGCCACCACCCTCGTCCGGCACAAGTTTAGATACGAACATGATTTTCTGTGGCACCTCAAACACTCGTCCTACATCACGCAAGGCACCCTTCGACGCAATGCTGTTGAAGTTGACTATGCCTGCAACGCATTCGTGGCCGTATCGCTTCTTCAAGTATTCGGCAATTTCATGTCGCCTCGACGATTGAAAGTCCAAGTCAGCATCAGGCAGATCGTGTCGATCTGGATTGATAAACCGCTCAAATAGCAGTCCATGCCTGATTGGGTCAACGTCCGTTATTTCCAACAGATAGGCAACCAGCGAACCACCAACGGACCCACGCCCTGGCCCAACCATAATGCCCTGAGTGCGCGCCCACCTCACCAAATCTTCGACCAAAAGGAAATATCTCTGGAAATTCATCGACATAATCGCCTTGAGTTCCATCTTCAATCTTGCCTTGTACACTGGCAGGTCTTCTGTTGCAGGTCGATAACCCATAATGTCGCGATTCAACCTCTTTTTCCAGCCAGCGACACACAATTCCTTTAGAATCTGCACCTCGTCTTTGGTAGCGGTGGACATATCTGGCAATGATATTTCAAGCGGCTCAAATTTATAAGCAGCCGCTTTGAGAAAAAGATCAACGTATTCCTTCGGCAGCTTCGGCAATGCGACGGGGAACGCATCAAAGTACGCCTGCACATCCTTATATGGAATAGGGTCAAGATCGTCGTACCAAAGTTCTGTCCGCCAGGGCTTGCTGATGGTCGTGTGATTGATAACTGCCGCCATCGTATCGAACGCCTTCACACAGCCAAGCGGATACAATACCGGTCGAGTGAATATCAGATTGCCCTCACCTCGCCCAAGAGCATCGTTGATGCCTGAGAAGTACGGACCATTATGCGCTTGAAACTGACGAAAAAAATTGTCCTTCAAAACTTTTTCAGCCTCACGAGTCCACTCTTCGTTTTCAGCCAGCGACTTTATATCGCCTGATGTGACAATCCACTCACCTGATGATGCGTGGTGTAGAACCTCTTTCCACGACACTCTGGCCTTGTAATAGAAATGTGCAGCGTCCGTCGCCACTGTGAGCAGGTGCATGAGTCGCTTGAAGCCTTCCTCATTCTTGGGCCATATCATCGGATAATATTCTGGCACCTTCTTTATTCTTGCACCCGCATCCGATACAACACGAATTCTACAGCCGATAACTGGCCTTATTTGGTGCTTCTCGCAGGACGTTACGAAATCCGGCATAGAAGAAACAGTCATTGTTTCCGCCAATCCGAGAACCGTATGACCACCAGCGGCAGCAGTTGCCACAAAGTCGGACACATTGATGATGCCCTCGCCAAATGAAAAGTCGGATCGTGCTATTAGTAGGGCGCTATTCATTGCAAGGTCCAAAGGATATATCCTCTTTAATTTTGATTGGGCGATTTGGAAAACGCAGTTTACCAGCGTCGATGAAATCCTGCAATGAACCAAGACATGGCCCCTGTATTCTCATTATCCAGTCCGTCTGCATCCGCTGGAAACTTTGCGTGGGTATTACGGAGACGCGGAGCGCGCTCTTAGCAACCTTAATTGCCTTGAGTCGTTTTCTGTAGGCTATGCTCATTGATATTTTTCCGGCTGGACGACAGGAGTTTGATAGTAGGCAATCACATTATCCCAATCTTCATCAAATTGTCCTACCGCAATCGGTTTACCAGTGTCTTCATAGAAACCTGAAATTTCCATCTGGGATAGATAGTCTCCGTACTCCCAAAGCACCAGGCCATCGACAGATTCGCTGTCGCCAGCAATCATAACCCAATATATACCAGGTTTGAGCGGCCACAATTTGAGTTCGGGGTTGTACGGGTAAGTTCCGACCCAACCGACGAACTTAGCTTCCGTTTCGCTTTTATCCATATCTTTTCTCCTTCAGTGTATCCACCTCAACAAACTCCACCGCATTAAGTCTCTGCGCTATTTGGCCGAGCGGGAAATCATCTTTGTGCGCCTCCCAAAATCCACGACAGCATACGTCCTTACTGTGGTGACATATTCTATGACCGTTAAATCCCATATGCGGGTCTCTCACGGCATCTTCCAATGTCTTCAGGTCGAGATTGCTGTCCGGTCTGTAGATGCAGGTAGAACACATTTTCTTTTGTACGCGGAACATCATAGCCCAATAGTTTTAGCCGAGTGCCCATCAATTTCAATGAGATTCAGGCCATAAAATAGCGATGTGCAAATGCCTACGTGCGATGACGCTGTGCCCTTTCTCCATCCAAACTCACTCATGAATAGGTTAGCAAGACGAGGCTTTTTGTAACCACCTTCCAGCAGTCTGTCGAACGCGAAGGACAAAAACTTTGGCTTGTTACTGAGCGGATTGAAATGCCCCATAATACCAGCCTTCAAATCGACATTTCTCTTTAGAAGTCCGTCATATACTTGCTTTGCCTTGATGGACATTGTATTGCCGCCGACAATCTTTGTCACAACCATGCGCGAAACTATGGGTGCGAGGATCTTCTCTGGCTCAATGAGAGCGCTTGTGAGATGAGGTAAGTGCTTACCCATCTCAACGCTAATGTTCAGACTGCGGATCAGTTGTACGCGATCTGAGACGCTCTGAGAGCAAGCCGCGAACTGGTCACACTGTTGACATATCTGCTGCGCAGGATTGTGAGTCGCTATGTGACCAAAGCATCCACGGCTACCCATGCTGAATCCTCCAAATCTCTGTTCTTATACCGCGAAAGTCGGCTACAGATATGTTCCAGATTTTCCTGGCCAAATCCTCCATTACCACAATGTCCGTCGGACACTGGCCACCTGGTCTATGTCCAAGCGACCGTCTTATCTTTGCCTGCTCTCTGGTTGCGGTGAATTCTTCCACTAGCCAGTCTGGAGGCACCAAGATCAATTCGTATATGATTTTGGCCGCACCACTTAGCGTATCCAGTTTTTCAGATACCG
>Ga0307380_10005115_pt1 | contig 17487 bp, 22 predicted proteins | sample UN3MG_FD_202239 | JGI IMG/M metagenome (GOLD analysis project Ga0307380, IMG submission 202239) | Soil microbial communities from Risofladan, Vaasa, Finland - UN-3 | ecosystem: Environmental > Terrestrial > Soil > Coastal area > Acid sulfate soil | place: Finland: Risofladan, Vaasa | collected...
TGTCTGGGTTCCAGCTCGCTGCGCTCGCTTCCACCCAGCCACATGCGTGGTTAACACCAATTTACAGAAACATATTTACACTAACCTTGTGTCTCCAGAATGTAACCACTTTGCCATATTTCCAGCCCTCTTTTCAGCTTGATTCACCCCCCTATATTTACGATAGAATGGGTATATGAAAAAGGTATGGGTTTACAAGAGAAAAAATATTAAGGGCTGGTGGTGTGGATGGTATGAAAGCGGCAAGCGCAAAACAAAAGCATTGCCTTCCAAAGAACTCGCTGAACATTACAAGCATATCAAATACACTCAATTGAATTCTGACGTATTCACAGGCCAGGTATTGGCCGAATGGGGACAAATGCTCACGGAATATAATGAGGCCAAAAAAGTCCAGGGAGTTACTGAAGGCACGCTTTACGAAATTGCTCTGTCCCTGAGAAACTTTGAACGACTCGCAGGACAGTATAGCTCAAAGCAAATCACTCAAAATGTAATCGACCAGTTCATTCTTCAAAGAGGAAGCGAAGTAAAGCGGACTACGCTTAACAAGGATATTCGGAATTTGAAAGCATTCGTCAACTGGTGTCGAGAAAATCGGTATCTAAACGGTAATATAAAACTCAAAGAATTGAAGGAAGAAGAAAGGCCAGTAAGATCGTTGAATGATGCTCAGATAAAGAATTTACTGACGGCTTCAAGTCAATATCCTGCAGTAAAGATACGGATCTTATTGGCCTTGGGTACTGGTTTAAGGCGCGGTGATATTGACTTGTTGAAGATTTCTGATATTGATTTTGAAAGAAACTGCATCGCCACAACAAGCAGAAAAACTAAAAAGAGCATGGCTTCGCGGCCGGTATCAGCAGAAATAATGGCAGAACTGTCAAAATATGTCTGTAGCTTGAATGTTGCTCAAGAGAAATTATTTAAAACCAAATTTAACCATAGGAAATGGCGTAAAGTCTGTAAGAAGGCTGATCTGGCAGATTTGAAATTTCATGACCTTCGGAAAACATTCTGCTCTTTACTTGCTCAAAATGGAGTATCAACGTCTGTGACCCAAAGGTTGCTGGAACATTCGTCACCAAATCTGACGAATAAAGTATATACAAATGTTGACCCTGTCTTACGTAGCGCCGTGGAGCAGTTGCCAGTTTGTAATTGGTTGTAATAACAGTTAAAAACTCCATAATCAATAAAGGTGCCGCGATACAGGAGCTCTAAGATATCGTCCCTCCCACAATGATATTATCATCGAGGTTATAAAGCACGAGTTTTTGGCCGGAACAGGGCGCAAATTGAGGCTGGTCAAACTCAACGGTTATATCAGGTTCTGTTATATCAATTAGTTTGCACGGTCGAGGGTCTCCATAAGAACGAATTTTCCCGAATAGTTGGCTACCTACAACAAGCTCTTCAGGTATGAGGGTATTGATCTGATTTGCTCTGATAGTACGGCAGCCTACTTCTTCTCTGGTACCGAGCGAGATGGTGTTTGTTCTGGCATCTATTCTTCCCACATACAGCGGCACACTGCCAGCAAAACCAATACCCTTTCTCTGGCCAAGCGTATAATTAACAATACCTTTGTGTGTACCTATTTTATTACCCTGCATATCTGTTAAGTCCCCCGGCTGATTAGCCAGACGATCAGGTAAAGTCATTCGGTAATCACCTTCGCCTGCAAAACATAATTCCATGCTCTCTGGTTTTTGGGCAACACTGAGATTTAGTTGTTTTGCAATTGAACGAACTTCGCTTTTTGTTAATTCACCCAGCGGCAAAACAAAACACGGTAGTTTTTCCAAAGCTATGCCATAGAGAAAATAGCTTTGGTCTTTATTTTCGTCTTTTGCCCGACTTAAAAATACCCTGTTATCTGTTTTAGAGATTATTGCATAGTGGCCGGTGGCAAGATAATTGATGCCGAAAGCCTTCTGCAGGAAATCCCAGAGAAGCGAAAACTTTAAAAGCGTATTGCAGTCAACACATGGGTTGGGAGTTTGCCCGTTCGCATAGTACTGGCGGAATGGTTTTATAATAAGTTCTTCAAAAGCTTGGGTAACATCAACAAAATAATGAGGTATATTCAGTTCGTTGCAGACAAAGGCGGCATCAGCTCCGCAACAGCCTTGCTTGCCCGTGTTACAAGCGAGGGGGATTTTCATCGTGATACCCAGCACATCCCAGCCCTGTTCTTTGAGCAAATAAGCTGATACGCTGCTATCAACTCCACCGCTCATAAGAACGGCTATTTGTCCGGCGGCAGGTTTCTTAGGTAACCACGGCGAAAAAGTCGGTTCAGGTAATTTGATATTCCATTTGTTGGCTGACATTATTAAAGCGTTTAATCAAAAAGGACCGTACTAATATAGCGTTCGGCGGTATCAGGTAAAATAACAACAATCAGCTTGCCGGCATTTTCCGGGCGTTTGGCTACTTTGACGGCCGCTGCCGCCGCAGCTCCTGATGATATTCCGGCAAAGATGCCCTCTTCCTTAGCGAGGCGTTTTGCCATATCGAACGATTCTACATTTGATACATGGATTATCTCGTCAACAATATTCTTATTCAAAACATCTGGGACAAAACCTGCACCGATTCCCTGAATCATGTGTGGCCCCGGTTTACAGCCGGAAAGAACCGCTGAGTCAGTAGGTTCAATCCCTATACTCTGAACAGAAGGTTTGCGGGACTTGAGTACTTCACTCACACCGGTAATTGTCCCGCCAGTGCCTATTCCAGCAATGAATATGTCAACCTGACCATCGGTATCTTCCCAAATTTCTTCAGCGGTTGTTTCTCTGTGGGTTTGAGGATTGGCAGGATTCTGAAATTGCTGTGGCATAAAGGCGCCTTCGGTTTTCTCGACTATCTCATTCGCCTTATTTACAGCACCGATCATTCCTTCTTCGGCAGGCGTAAGCACAAGTTCTGCACCGAATAGCTGCAATATCTTTCTTCGCTCAATCGTCATCGATTCCGGCATCGTAAGTATTAACTTATAGCCCCTGGCTGCTGCGACCCATGCAAGTGCAATACCTGTATTGCCGCTGGTAGGTTCAACGAGGGTATCGCCTGGCTTGATTTTGCCGTCTTGTTCCGCAGTTAGTATCATACTTACGCCAATACGGTCTTTGACACTGCTGGCTGGATTGAAGAACTCCAATTTGGCAACGACTCTGGCTTTGCAGTTATTTGTTACTCTGTTTAACTGAACCAACGGGGTCTTACCAACTAATTCTGTCATCTCTTTTGCTATATTCATTTTTGTAATCCTCTATATTAATAAGCACTTATTTTTTTCGACGAACAACTACAGAGGAGTGGTCATCTGTTTTTTTGACTTCTAAAACTTCCTGTCCCTGATCGGCAAAACTTGCAGGTACATTTCGTACAGGTTCACCTTCGTCAAGCAGCACTTCAAGCACATCGCCTACTTTGAGTTTTTCAAGCTCAAGCTTAGCTTTGACAAAATTTAAAGGACACACCACTCCACGCAAATCGAGAATGTGATTTTTAACATTACCTGTTTTGACGCTGGTTTTCTGTGCTGCGAGTTCGACTTTAAATTTAAGATTGGCATCAAGAGACAGGAAAAGTTCTTCAACCCGATTAATTAAATCTTTAACTTGTGGCAATAAATCGTTGATTGAGTCTACATCTCCCAATTTCCAATCGAGGGCATTATCAAGCAATTGATGCGTTTCAGCTTTAACCCAGCCAGGTTCAATAAGATGTTCGGCAAATGCAGCAAAAATTTCCCTGTCTTTTTTCGGTTCCAGCCCGACTGTAAACAAAAGCGCCCTTGCAGCGGCAACAATTGCTTCATAAATATTTTCATTACTAACAGGCACAGCTTTAATTGCATCCTTCGCTTCATCGATATCCAGCTTAATTACATCCATCACACCTGCACCACACTCGCCGGGACCTCGACCAGCTAATGAAAACGGTTCATCTGAACCCCAGTCGTAATAATAATCATCTGGTAAGGATTCGATATTTATATCGCTGTATTTGGTAATGATATCTTTTGTTTGTTCTTTTTCGATAAGCCCTTTGGTTAAAACCTCAGCAAGAAAATCAGGTATCCGTTTGGCTGGCATCATGCCGATTTTTTCAGCTAAATGTGTTTTGCCTTCTTCTATCTTTGCACCAACCAGAACATCATAGAATGGCATCAGTCTGCCGTTTATACGCCTGGCTGCGCCCTGAAAACCTATATCAGCTACGGAATGATGACCGCACGAATTAGGGCAGCCGCTGATTCGGATAACCGTATCAGGCAAATTAACCTTACGGAATTTGTCTGATATCGCTTCAGACAAGCCTCTTGAAAGACATAGTCCCAGTTTGCATGTTGAAGCACCAGCACAGGCTACAACCTTAGCCCCACCGTTACCAAAAACATCTATGCTAAGGTCTTTCAATTCACTATTGACCCTGTCAATATCTTCGTTGGCAACGCCGGTTATGAGGAGATCCTGCAATTGAGTCGTTCTGACAAGTCCTTGGCCGTCCTTGGCTGCAATTTTGCCGACTTTAACCATGTCATCTGCAGGTATATCGCCGTTTTTCAACCACAGTCGGACGGTGGCCGAACCTTCTGCCGCTGGATAGTCTGACGAAACATCACGAATATTCGGGACTTCGAAAGGAAGACCGCCAGCCTCAAGTGTATCCCTTTCTTTTTGGTACAACTTAATGAATTCCTTAACACCCAGCCTGGCCAAAACATATCGCAGTCTTGCTTTGTGTTTATTCGTTCTATCACCATGTTTATCAAAAAGTCTTTTGATGGCTTCCGCCGCTTCAAATACCTCATCGGCTTTAATGAAATCCTCAATTTTCACAGATACTGCAGGATTAGAACCTAAACCTCCTGCTGCATAAACAGCAAAGCCTTTGATACCATCTTTTACATGTGCAAAGAAACCCAAATCCGCTACTGAGGCAAATGCACAATCACTCAAACAACCTGAGAAAGCAATTTTATATTTTCTTGGCAGATTGAATGAGCTTCTGTCCTGCAAAAGATATTCAGCCGCTCCAATAGCATAAGGAGCCACGTCGAAATGTTCTTTCGGACAGACTCCTGCCTCCGGACAAGCGCTTACGTTGCGAACAGTATTTCCGCCTCCGCCGCGAGACGAAAGGCCAACTTCAAGCAAACTCTCAAGAACATCAGGAGTATTTTCGATGTTAACCTCGTGAATCTGGATGTCTTGTCTTGTCGTAACGTGAAGAATTCCATTGCCGTATGCCTTGCTCAATTCAGCAATTCGCTGCAGTTGAAAGGGCAAAACTAATCCAGCTCCGATACGGATGCGAACCATAAACTTGCCCGCTGTTCTTTGTTCGTAGATTCCCATCGGAACTCGGTATGCTCTGAAGGCTACTGGTGAAGTTTGACCATCAAGAAATTTCTTAATCTGGCTGCGATAATTTAAGATGTCCTCTCTAACACTTTCAGGAATTTGTAAAACAGTTTCTTTGGTGTCACTCATAATTTTTCATCTCCGACCAAGTTGTTTTTTTGCTTGGATTTCCATATTTATAAATAATGGCCAAAGCCTGCGAACGTGAGATTCCGCCCGGATTAATGCCGGGCCGGCCTTCAGGCACAGATACACCTAACTGCGAAAAATAGTTTTCCCATGCGGGTAATGTTTTGCCTGTATCCGTATCTTTGAAGGTCATCGGCTGCAATGCAAATACGGGATTATTGTTGTTAGCTTGCTTAAAAATTTCATAAATCAGTTCAGAGCAGTAGTAGGCATCGTTATCGACAGCAAAGACCTTATCGTAAGGTTTTCCTTTAAGATTAAAAGCTTCTTTGAGTGCGGCTGGGATTAATTGATTATAAGGTTTTTTCAGTCGTCCCACTATAACTTTAGGTTTGCCCTGTGCGTCAGCACTTCGGTTAAGAAAGCTTTGTAATTCAACAACCCTAACACCACTCGAAGCGGCTTCGATAACAACGATATTGCCGTCAGTATCTTTTGCTGCAATACCAACGTGCGATAAATTTGTGCCCTCGAATCCGGTTGTAACTTGTTCTATCGCATCACACAGCGGTCCGCAATCTGAATCTCGAAAAAGTAAATCCCCTGGCTGAAGTTTGAAATCGTTGCACTTCATAAAAGAGGTTTGTTTGCAACCAACTGTTAGCAGATTGGCGGCGACGAACAGAATGATTAATCCTTTTGCCATTTATTATGATTCTCCTTTAGGCACAAAGTAACAACAATTTTTCCCATCCCACATTGAAAAGCAATCAATGCCACCTTTTTGTTTCTGACAATTATTCCAATCATACCCAGGTGCCCTTGGTGAATTGTCTCCCAAATTGGCGCACTTTTTGCAAACCTGCTCTCTGCCGTTTTTCCACGCCTTGGCAGCGATTAAATTTCTCGTCATATAACCACCTCTATTTCAACTCTTTAACAATTTTTACAGGAACTTCCGTTACATTCTCATTTTCTACGAGAAACCCCTTCAAAACAGGGGTATTAGTATTCTGCAGTGAAACAATTACATATACAACGTCAGGCATAAGAGCCAATCGAATGTCTTCCTGTGAAGGTCTGGCAGGCGATTCAGGGTGACTGTGATATATAGCTAACATTTCAAGATAGGCTGCACGAATATCTTTAACGACCTTAAACTGCTCTACCGGGGCCATCATAAAATGATCACTGCTTTGGTCAACATTTGTCATCTTATAAAGGCTTTCAACCTGTCCGTTTCTGCCGGCTAAAATCCCACATGCTTCAATTGGCGCTTCAGCTTTAGCCTGTTGGAGCATTTGCTCAAAAATATTACATGGAATCTTTAATTTCAGCATTTGCAATTCTTCAAATCACATACGGGTTGTTCTTCATCCTTCAATTCTGTTATTTCTGCATTTTCACCACATAAAGGACAATTCGGATTGCGACTCAATTTAACCGCACGAAAGTCCATTTCGAGAGCATCATACGTCAGCAATGTATTCGTCAACAACTTGCCCAGGTCAAGCAGATATTTTATCGCCTCAGTTGCCTGCAGTGAACCAATGACACCTGCCAACACTCCCAATACACCTGCCTGTGAACACGAAGGCACTACACCGGCAGGTGGCGGAGCATTAAAGATACAGCGATAGCAGGCCGTCTTGCTCGGCAATACGGTTATTAATTGCCCGTAAAATTTTAGAATCCCCGCGTGTGAAAACGGCTTCTTTTCGAAATAGCAGGCATCATTGATAAGAAACTTTGCAGGAAAATTATCTGTGCCGTCAATTACGAAATCGTAGTATCTAATGATTTCTCTAATATTGTCCGCTTTTGCAAACTGGTGGTAAGTCTTAACAGTTACATCGGGGTTTATTGCCCGTATTTTGTTCTCCGCAGATTTGACTTTTTCTACGCCTATATCAGAAGTATGATGAATTATCTGCCTTTGCAGATTAGTCAGATCAACACGGTCAGCATCGATAATTCCGATGGTCCCAACGCCTGCAGCAGCAAGATACAATGCCGCCGGTGAACCCAAGCCTCCTGCACCAACAATCAGAACTTTTGATGCAAGCAGTTTTTCCTGGCCAATACCACCAATCTCTTCCAGTATTATATGTCGGCTGTATCTTTCGATTTGCTGTTCATTTAGTGACATTGCCGCCTCCCATAAAATACAGAAATTCTACTTTGTCGCCTTCGTTCAATGTTGTATTTTCAAATTCAGACCTTTTCAAAATCCGTCCATTAAGTTCAACCGACACCATCTCAGGCATTTTTACCTTTTGCTCGATCAGAAGCTGGCTCACAGTCAAACCTTCCACTAAATTATCCTCTTTACCATTCACAATAAGTTTCATTTTTTCATCCTCAAGAACTTTTCTCAAACGCTTGCTCAAAATCAGCTTTTATGTCTTCGAAATCCTCTATTCCAACTGACACTCGTATCATATCTGCCGTTACACCCATTTTCTCTTTTTTAGTAGCACTGAATTCGTGAAATATCGTAGAAGCCGGATGTATTACCAGGGTTTTTGCATCACCAAGGTTTGCTAAATTCTTGGCAAGCTTCAACGAATCGATAAATTTTAATGCCCTCTCTTGAGTGCCCAGGCCGAATGTCAGCAGCCCTCCGCCCCGGCCGTTAAACAATTTCTTTACCCTATCATAATACGTTCTGCCAATAAGGCCGGGATAATTTACCCAAGTTATTTTCGGCTGGTTTTGAAAATATTGTGCCAGTTTGCTAGCATTCTCGCAGTGCCTGACCATTCTGCCAGGCAAAGTCTCCAGTCCCTGTAACATCAAAAAAGAATTCATCGGTGCGGGACAACCACCAAGGTCACGGTAAATCAGATTTCTTAAATGTGACAGGAAAGCCAATTGGCCGGCTTTTTCAGATAGCTTTTTGATATCTTCAAAAACTCCTTTTCGCCAATCGTAGTTTCCAGTATCTATTATTGCTCCACCAATCGCGGTGCCGTGGCCGTTTATAAACTTCGATGTCGAATGAATAACAATATCAGCTCCAACAGCTCCTGGTTTAAAAAGGGCAGGCGTAGTAAGGGTATTATCAACGACAAAAGGTGTATTTGCCTTGTGAGCAATTTCGGCAATAGCCGGCATATCCGGAACGTCCATTCGAGGGTTGCCGATAGTTTCAACAAAAATCAGCTTTGTTTTATCATTGATCGCCTTTGCAAAGTTATTGGTATCAGCGACATCAACCAGAACCGTTCCCACGCCGAACCGTCCTAAGGTATTTTCAAACAAGGACACTGTTCCGCCAAAGATACCTGCTGCAGCAATAATCTGGTCCCCTGTTTTGACTAAACCCATCACAACCGAAGCTATCGCAGCCATCCCGCTGGAAGTAGCAATGCATCCGATTCCATCTTCAAGTTGCGTAAGCCTTGCCTCAAGAGCAGTGGTAGTAGGATTTGCAATGCGCGTATAGATATATCCGGGAGCTTTGCCATCGAAGACATCAGCAAGTTCCTGAGCACTTCTATATGCGTACGAAACCGTCTGATGGATAGGTACCGCAGTGGCACCGGTTTCTTTGTCCCCGGAGAAACCACCATGTATTGCTAATGTATCAGCCTTCATTTTTTCTGTTTCCATTATATCTGGTAGTCAAGTAACGGTTTTGTGTGAATACCGCATTCGCCGCCGCACTTACTCGTTCCAATCCACCTTCCCGCACGTTCGTCGATCCCTTGGGCTATTTTAGTACATGGTGCGCACCCAAGTGATCTGTAGCCTTTACCATACAAAGGATTGACGTCGACTTTATGTAATGCCAGATATTCCCACACCTCCCGCTCATACCAGATGAGGATCGGATTGAGCTTAATTAAACCTTTGTCCAGTTCTTCGATTTCCTTGTACTCAGTGCGTGTTCGGCCTTCAGTGCAGCGAAGCCCGGTAACCCAGCATTTAACATTCATCTCTTGGACAGCTTGTCGTACGGGTTGAACTTTTAGAATTTCGCAGCACCTGTCCGGATCGGTCTCATAAATCTTATCCGGGATTTCTTCATCGTTGCTGTAAACCTTCAGCTCCGGATAACGACCAACTTCATCAGTCATAAACTGCTTGGTCTCGGCTGGTTTGAACCTTGTTGTCACGATGAAACCGCGAATCGTTGGACTCACCTTTTTAGCCAGGTGCCAGATAACTCTCGAATCCTTACCAAGGCTGTTAGCGACGACGAGGCTGTCTCCATGCTCCTGGTAAGCTCGGTCAATCAAATCTAAAGACCTCTGGACTTTTTCTGCAAAATTCAGCTTCTCTACGAGTTCTGCAACATTTTCTGTAACTTCTTCAATCAACATAACCACAAATCTCCTTGTAATTTTTAATAATATGATTTACTAAATCTGATATTCAGGCGGCTTCTTTTTACCAAAGTTCAGCCGGTTCCATATTCGCTCATGAGCATAAAATGCTCCGATCTTAATTGCCGTATCCAGAAATCCAATCTGTGCTGCCAACTCAAGTCTCCGCGTCAGTATCCACGCCACTGCAAACGTGACAACCGTACCGCCGGCACGCCAAGTTATGGCCTTTACTATACTTCTAATATGAGATTCCACTATATCTTGTCCTGTACAATACTATTCCTATGGTTTTAATGGGTTATATGATAAAAAAATATATCTCACATAAACTAATCCATCATTCTGCCTTAAATACTGTAATTCAATGCACATTTATCTCTTTTAGCCAGTTCAAACTCAACAAGGTCAGCAAAACTTTTGCTTTCGCAGACTTTGCCAACTGCATTATTTACCTCTTGCCAAAGCTCTGTAAATGCCTCATTTCCTATGGATGCTGTATCATCGCTGTTTTGCGCCAATGAAATTGGGCCTTCTATGTATTCAATAACTTCCCGCACAGTCAGGTCTCGGACATCCCGGGCCAGCATATAGCCACCTTCGTTGCCTCGTCTGGACTCGACAAAACCGCCATGCTTGAGTTCATTGAGGATAATTTCCATAAAACGTGGCGATATACGTTGAGCTTCGGCTATTTCGTAAGTTCTTATCGGCTCACCCTGATCTCGCCAGGCAAGCTCAAAAACAGCCTTTAGGGCATATTGACATTTTTTAGATATTTTCATTTCGTTTTCCTCTATCTATATATCACCAAAACAATCGGAATACTAATATAGTTAACAATAAGGCGGCATACTGTCAACGATTTTTTTGCGAAAATTTGAAAAAATTTCCAAATTCAGCGAAAATAGTCCAATTATCGGCATTTTTTTTGGCGACATAGCTCGAAAAATTCGTATAATAACCTTCTTATACCATAGGAATAATAGGAGACTGATTATGAAACTTTCGACTCGGACAAGATATGGCGTGCGGGCCATATTGGAGCTTGCTGAAAACTATGGCAAGGGACCATTGCAGCTCAAGGCTATCGCTGAACACCAGGAGATTTCTGTCAAATATCTCGAACAACTAATGGCCGTACTAAAATCGACAGGAATTGTTCGAAGTGTCAGAGGGCCAAGCGGCGGATACGTTCTTGCCAAAAGCCCCAGCGAGATTAAGGTCAGCGACTGTTTCAATTGCCTGGAAGGACCCGTTATTACAACCGAGTGTGTTGACGATAGTAGCTTTTGCACGAGGTCGGCTGACTGCATTGCCAAAGGACTATGGACTGACGTCCAGAACACTGTAATGGACCTTTTGCGATCCATAACATTGCAGAGCCTTATCGACAGGACAGGAGAAAGCAAGATTTTGAATTATCACATATAAGACAATGACAAGGATTAAAGAAAATTCAGTTGGTATCGTGCAAACAAAGACTATACGGGTTGTCGAGCAGGACAAGCCCCTGGAGTTGGAATGCGGTAAAACACTGGCGCCTATTGACGTTGCCTGTGAGACATACGGCCAACTCAACAAAGCCGGTGACAATGTTATTTTGATTTGCCATGCTCTAAGCGGCAATGCACATGTTGCAGGCATGAACAATCACGATGATGAAAAGAGCGGCTGGTGGGATATTATGGTGGGGCCCGGCAAAGGTATCGATACGAATAAATATTTTGTTATTTGCTCGAACTTCTTAGGTGGCTGTAGCGGGACGACGGGGCCGGGTTCAACTAATCCAGTAACCGGCAAATCCTACGGATTAGACTTTCCGATTATAACCATAGCCGATATGGTTAGAGTACAGAAGCTATTACTCGACAAGCTTGGGATAAAACAACTTTTGGCGGTGATTGGTGGCTCGATAGGTGGCATGCAGGTTCTGCAGTGGACGATTGAATATCCTGAATTTGTCAAAGCCGCCATACCGATTGCCACAACCACCCATCTTGGATCCCAGTCGATTGCTTTTGATGCGGTAGGCCGAAATGCAATACTTGCAGACCCTGATTTTGCTGGCGGTCAATACTCCTCTCAGAAAAAGCCCGACAGAGGTTTAAGCATTGCACGGATGATCGGACACATAACGTATCTGTCGGAAAAGGGCATGCGTGAAAAATTTGGGCGGGATTTGCGAAATGCCGACACTTACAGTTACAATTTAAACTCTGAGTTTGCTATTGAGACGTATCTGGACCATCAGGGACAAAGCTTTGTTGAACGATTCGATGCAAACAGTTATCTTTATATTACCAAAGCGGCAGATTATTTTGACCTGAAGAAAGGTAATGGCTCTTTAAGCGAAGCCTTTGCTAACACAAGCTGCCGATTCCTGGTAATCAGCTTCGCAAGCGACTGGTTATTTACGCCTGAACAGTCAGAAGAGATAATTAACGCACTGGCGGCAACAGATAAGGATGTGAGTTATTGCAATATCGACTCGCCATCAGGCCATGATGCTTTTCTGCTTGAGCACGAAAAGCTTGGACTGCTGATGGGAAGCTTCCTTGAGGCAACCTATTACCAAATCACTAACCCGGGTAAATATATCTTCAAGGATTTTCAATGTCAGCATATAGCAGAATCTCTAAAGCATGCGACCAGAGCAAGAATCGATTATGAGTTGATAGAATCGCTGATAGAGCCGGAAAGTTCCGTGCTGGACGTTGGCTGCGGTGATGGTGAACTTCTGGCAGGACTAATCGAAGACAAAAACATTACCGCAAAAAGCGTAGAACTCGACCAGGAACTTGTAATCCATTGCATAAGGCGTGGACTGTCAACAATACACAGGGATATTGAACGAGGGCTTGGGCAATATGCCGATGACAGCTTCGATTATGCGATACTTTCGCAAACATTGCAGACAGTGAAAGAGCCGGAAAAGGTATTTACTGAATTGTTGCGAGTGGCCAAGAAAGTGATTGTAAGCTTTCCGAACTTTGCACACTGGCGATGCAGGGCACAGTTATTCTTTGGCGGCAATGCTCCGGTAACTAAGCAGCTGCCATTTGAGTGGTGCAACACGCCCAATATACACAGTCTTTCATTGAAGGACTTCGAACAATTCTGCAAAAGGTTGGCGGTCAGGGTAGAAAAAAAGATTCCGCTAATCAAGAATCGTCTTAGCCCGGTAAGATTTGCCCCCAATCTGCTTGCTGAGCAGGTAATTTATGTGACGAGCAAGGAATAGGCTATGGATGGGGATATCAGATGACAGTTATTTTTTACGGAAAATCCATTTATCATTTTCAATATGAGCCAAGAGAAATTTCCCTTTAAGGATTTGGCCGTTTAGGTTTAGTTTAGTGAAGTTGTGCTTTTCTTGTAGTTTTTGATATGTTCCGGCCTCGACGATACAAACGTTGCCTTGACCTTTGTTCACCGCCCCCTGATATGTGAGGAATTTAAGTGGATGATCGAAGATTTTTACGGCATTGGCAGAGAGTTGAAGAATATCTTCCGGTGATTTGTCGAGACGATATGTTTTTACAGTATTACCCGACTCAAACATGAAGTCCCAATGAACTCCTGTAGATGTGCTATGTTCCTGAATAACGAATCTTTTGTAATTTTGACTCATTGTGTTCTTTGTTTTGCATATTTAGCCTGAAGATAAAAAAATTGTCATGAATACCAAGATGTATTATAATACTATATTGAATATGAATAAGCCAGGGGAGCTGGCTGGGTATCGACCCGGTTAACAGCTGAGAAATCCCGATAAATCGGGATGACCCTATGAACCTGATCAGGTTAGAACCTGCGAAGGGAGGCTCAAAGAATAACTTGAAGCACTCCATTTGCAGGAGTGCTTTTTGCTTTTTAGCAGAGTCGAGAATGGAAACATTAAAAATAAATGGTACAGAAAAGCAATTTCCAGATGGATTGCCGCAAATGCTGACAGTATTACTGAAAGAACTGAATATAAATGCAGCTACGGTAGTAGCTGAGATTGATGGTAAAATAATTGCCAAAGAGAATTTTTCAAAAACACCCTTATTCAGTGGTCAGAGTATAGAGCTGATCCGATTTGTTGGGGGAGGCTAAATAGATGGATAAATTAGTAATTGCAGATAGAGAATTTAATTCACGTTTGTTAATTGGCACCGGCAAGTTTGCATCATGTGAACTTATGGCTGAAGCTATAGAAAAGTCCGGAACAGAAATTGTTACGATTGCACTTCGCAGGGTGGATATCGGCAAAGAAAACGACGATATGCTCAGTGCAATCGACCGCAGCAAATACCTACTACTTCCAAATACATCCGGTGCACGTGATGCAGAAGAGGCCGTCCGTCTCTCCCAGCTTGCTCGGGCGGCGACCGGCATCAATTGGGTCAAGCTGGAAGTTACGCCGGACCCATATTATCTGCTACCTGACCCGGTGGAGACGCTCAAAGCCGCTGAGATTCTCGTAAAAGACGGTTTTGTTGTCCTGCCGTATATCAATGCCGATCCGATTCTGGCCAAAAAACTTGAAGATGCAGGAACGGCAACTGTAATGCCGCTTGCAAGTCATATCGGCTCAAACCAGGGGCTCAAAACACGAGCCGCTTTGGAGATTATAATAGAACAGGCCAATATTCCAGTAGTGGTCGATGCGGGTTTGGGTCTGCCATCTCATGCAGCCGAAGCAATGGAAATAGGAGCCGATGCTGTTTTAGTTAATACCGCAATCGCAACAGCGGATGACCCGGCTAAAATGGCAGAGGCATTTAAGTTAGCGGTCCAGTCCGGCCGAATGGCCTATGAATCCGGCATGCCTGCTTCCAGCAAAAAAGCAAGTGCCTCCAGCCCACTGACAGGTTTTCTAAGAGATGAATAAAAATATCACTACAGATATAAAAACGATTCTGGCTGAAAAAAGTCTCGACGGTGATAGCCAAATATGGCAGAAGCGATTGGAGGCAACTACCACAAGTGATGTTGAAAAGGCGCTATCTGAGCCAGCAGGTTCTTACCATTTTGAGAAACTCGCGGCACTTATCTCGCCGGCTGCTGAAAATTATCTCGAACAGATGGCACAATTAGCCCATCAACTTACCATCCAAAGATTTGGCAGGACTATCAAGGTTTATGCACCGCTGTATCTATCCAATTACTGCACAAACAGTTGCCAATATTGCGGCTTCAACAAAGATAACAAATTTCAGCGTACAAGATTAACTGTTCCCCATGCCCTGCAAGAAGCAGAAGTGATCGCTTCCCAAGGCTTCAGAGACATACTCCTTGTCAGCGGCGAGGACAGAAAATTCGTCACTGTCGATTATCTTATCGAGCTTGCAAGAAAATTAAGGGGTAAATTCAGTTCCATCTCAATAGAGATTTATCAGATGACAACTGAACAATATGCTCAACTTTTTGATGCGGGTATCGAAGGAGTTACGATTTATCAGGAAACATATAACCGCCAAGCCTATCAGTATTATCATCCTGCTGGTCCAAAGTCTGACTACGACGATAGATTAAATGCCCCTGACAGAATCGCTGCCGCGGGCATGCGTGAAGTCGGCTTGGGTGCCCTTTTAGGTCTGGCGAATTGGCGAGTCGAGACGCTGGCACTTGCCGAGCATGCTCATTACTTAATCAAACGCTACTGGCAATCTCACATTTCGTTTTCTTTTCCGAGGCTTCGACCTGCTTTTGAGGTTACTGATTCACAGTTGTATCATTTGCCAAGTGACAAAAATCTTGTGCAGATGATAATGGCGATTCGATTGTGTTTTGACGATGCAGGGCTGGTTCTGTCAACCCGTGAACGGGCTCAATTGAGAGACCATTTGATTAAACTCGGGATAACAAAATTGAGTGCTGGTAGTAAAACCAATCCGGGTGGATACTCAGTTCACAGCAGAGCTATTGAGCAATTCGAAATTGATGATAATCGCAGTCCGGCACAAGTTGCCGCCATAATAAAACAAACTGGCTACGCACCTGTCTGGAAAGACTGGGACAGAGCTTATCGAAAGGCTTAGAAACCGGCCCCCTCGGCTGAAGCTGTAAAAGCTATAACCCAGATATAAGAAAAATTTCTTGACAGAGGTTTTTTGTTATGTATGATACTTCGTTATATGGCGAATTATAGGAGATATAGTAATTATGTTTAAGATACTAAACATTACGAAAGCTCTGTCTGACGAAAACAGAGTTCGGGCATTGATGATGCTGGCTGGTGGTGAGCTTTGCGTTTGCCAGATTATTGAAATGCTGGGATTAGCTCCATCGACGGTCTCGAAGCATATGTCCATCCTTAGGCAGGCTGGTTTGGTTGAGACACGTAAGGAAGGCCGATGGATTTATTATCGGCTGGCTGATCCTGAAGCCCAGCCCGCATGTGAAATACTTAACTGGCTACAAAGACATTTAAAAAACGACAAAAAGATTTTAAACGATGTTAAACAATTGCGAAAAATGCAAAAAATGAGCAAAGATGAGCTTTGTGAGTGCTATAGGAGTTAAAGAAATATGAAGGCAACTGTAGAGATTGATGCAGGTATCTGTGGTTTACGGACAACGGCAGGTGTTGCCAGCGAAGATAGCCAGAATGTAACATTCGATATTAATACAAACTGTGATAAAATTGCCCGGTTGGCTCAAGCCATCGGAGAAAAAGGGCCTATTGATGCTTATCAGGAAATAAGCCCTAACGACCCGGCGGTCATTATGCCGGCGGCTAAAAAAACTCTTACGGGTTGCTGTGCCGGCTGTGCTGTGCCAGTCGGATTGTTCAAGGCAATGCAGGTTGCTGCTGGCTTGGCGTTGCCAAAAGATATAACTATCAAACTTACAAAAGATTAAATATGAATGGTAAACTGAAAATCCTGTTTCTATGTACCGGCAATTCCTGCCGCAGTAAGATGGCTGAGGGATGGGCAAGACATCTTAAAAGTGATTGCATAGAATCCTATTCGGCGGGAATTGAAACTCACGGCCTCAATCCCAACGCGGTCAAGGTGATGGCCGAAGCCGGAGTCGATATTTCGGGCCACCATTCTAAGCATCTTAATGAATTAAAAGATATTGATTTCGATTATGTGATAACGGTGTGTGACAATGCTCACGAAAGCTGTCCCATGTTCCCCGGTAAAACGAAAATAGTACATGTCGGCTTTGATGATCCTCCACGATTAGCAAAAGAGGCGAGGACCGAGGAAAATGCCTTGAACTGCTACCGAAGAGTCCGTGACGAGATTAAAAGTTTTGTAGAACATTTACCTGAGTTTTTGGTCAAAAACCAATCACTGTAAGAATAAACATGAGTCACAAGGAGTCAATAATAATGGAAACAGAAAAAAAGAAAAAAGGGCTATTAGCAACAATATGGGAATCCATGACCAAAACCGGCGGATGCTGTGGTTCAGGAGAAAGCTGCTGTGGCCCTTCAAGCACAGAAAACAATAAAACGACTGAAAAAGAGAATCTTGGCAATGAGAAAAAAAGGAAGTAGTAATTTTGCCAAATATAGGGAAATAGGCGTGCTAAGCATTGTTCCTTGCGATGTTGGTATTTTGATTATAGTAAGCTGGGCTCTGGCACATTGGAACATTGGGCCATTTTTTCTGAATGTGGGATTAGCACTTGTGGCTACT
>Ga0307380_10005117_pt1 | contig 17485 bp, 14 predicted proteins | sample UN3MG_FD_202239 | JGI IMG/M metagenome (GOLD analysis project Ga0307380, IMG submission 202239) | Soil microbial communities from Risofladan, Vaasa, Finland - UN-3 | ecosystem: Environmental > Terrestrial > Soil > Coastal area > Acid sulfate soil | place: Finland: Risofladan, Vaasa | collected...
GAGCCTGCCACTCGACTCCGTTGGTCAGAACCACCCACTCGATGCCCTCCTTCGCTGCGTAGTCCGTTGCCTGCCGCAGATGGTTGTCCTTGAGGCACTTGTCAATCGCCTTGACCTCGATCAGGTACTTCACCTTGCCATTGACTTTCACGGCAAGATCACAGTAGGTTCCGCGAATGGCGTACTCACCGGTTATCTCGTCATACTTGTCGTAGCCAAAGACCTCGGCGAGCATGTCGGTGATAATGGTGACGGTGTCCTGCTCACTCCGATCCGCGGATCGGGCACTGTCCAGGATTCTCTTGAATTTCTTGAGGCCTGACTTGATGCGTGCCGCGGTTCTTTTCGGAATTGCCATAGGGGGACTCCTTTCTTTACCGGCGCGCCGACCCGCGTCGCCGGACAGGGTGTGATGATAATGGCGCCGCCTCGGGATCACAAGAGCGCTGGGCGCACGTGCACAGAAATGGGGCGGGCGAACGGCCGTCTGCGCCGTGGAAAACACAGGCACCACCGCCAGGCGGAAGACCCTGAAGGATTCACGACTTGGAAACGGTGCGCTTGGAGTTCGGCTGGGGGACGGGGTCGATTCGGCCGGGGGTGAAGGGGTGGCAGCGGAGCAGGCGACGGGCGGCCAGTAGTCCGCCGCGCCACAGGCCGTGCAGACGCAAGGCCTCGATGGCGTAGTCGCTGCAGGTGGGATAGAACTTGCACGAGCCGATCAGCAAGGGGCGGAGCATGACCTGATAAGCCCGCACGGCCAGGACGGCAGCGAGGACGCCGAGGGCGGCGATCGTGCGTCGGGTCGAAAGCATCGCAGGCGTCATTCCCACACCGCGAATCATGCACAAAAGATGACGGTCGGGCAAGCTCGGACGATCGAGGGGGTCGGTCAGGGGCGCGTGATACTTTGGGCGGATGAAGGAGGCGTTGCACGGGTCGGGCATCGCCCGTGGGGTTGGGCTTCGCCCATGGGGACATTCCTCCGCCTCCTCCGGGGCGGAGTCCTTAAACGAACACGGTTTCCACGGGTTTCGCTTGGCCCGCCTGTCGGCGGGTGGGCTTCGCCCATGCTGGCCATGCTGCACCCGTGGCGACATTCCTCCGGCCCGACGGGCCGGGGTCCGTTCCTTCGGGGCGAAAGGAATGGGCAGTTTTCTCCGAGCCTGCGGACCGGGATCCGTTCCATGGGGGCGAAACGGGCGTCGACATGGGGGCGCGGCTGCCGAAACTGTCACGCACGCGTCGGTCAGTTGGACGTCGACTTGTTGATCCGTTCGAGCACGGTCACGATCTGAGCGGCGGTGAACTGGCGGCCGTCCGTCGTGGTAACCAGCACTTCCAACCGGTGATCGCCGGGGTCGGAGAGGTATCGCTGGCCGTTGGGGCTGTTGGAGAGGGGCTCGCCGTTGTCGGTCCAGAGGTAGGAGGCCCCGTCGCGCAGATCACTGGGGATGGACGCGCTGTAGCTGATCAGCAGGGGGCTGATGCCGATTGTGGAACTCAGTCGGATGGTGACGGGGTTGTCCTCCGCAGGCACGCGGATGCGTGGGGGCGTCGGTCGGGGCGTTGAGCCGCGGTCCTCGACGGGCGGAGCGACCGGCGTGGTATACAGGGCGGTCGTGTGTTGGGCCATGGGGCCGGCGTCGGCGTACGCGTCCGCGTCGCTTGGGGGGTCTGACAACGGGGCCGCTGCCGGTGGCGTGTCCGATTGTGCGGGCAGGTCGTAGAACATGGGGGGCGCGGCCGCGGCCACCTCGGTCGGGCGATCGGCCAGGTCAATTGGCACGTGGTGGTCAGTCGCCAGGGCCACGACCTGAGGCGCGGGGGGTGGAAGCTCCTTGACCTGCATGCGGGCCAGCTCGACGGGGGGCGTCCTGGGCGTGGCTCCGCAGGTACGGGCGAAGAACCAGGCCGCGAGGCTGGGGCGGCGTTCGTGCCCCAACGCCTGGAAGACCGCGAAGGTGACGTCGAAACCGTTCCGGCTGTACCATTGGGCGGCGGCGCTGGATTCCTCCCGGCAAAGCTTGAGATCGTTCTCGGTGTAGAAGATGCCGATCTTGCGGTCGCGGTATTCGTCGACGGCCTGGGCGTCCAGAATGGCTTCCGAGAAATTGGACTGCTTGACGCACAGACAACTGAAGCGCTCGGGGTGGCGGTTGACCATGTAGTGGGCGATGTATCCGCCGTAGGACCAGGCGGTGGACAGCACGGTGTTGGGATCGACGTTGGCCAGGCGGGGCAACTCGTCCATGATGGCCAGGATGCGGGCTTCGTCGGCTCGGAGGGCTCCGTTCATGACGTTGAGGGGCAAGGGGCTGGTGACGGTGGGCGTGGCCAGTTCCGGGGCGCACACCACGTAGCCGTAGCGGTCGGCCTCTTGTTGCCACTCGCGGATCTGAGAGCCGGCGGTGTCAAACGGCTTCATGCCGTGGAAGGTCATGACCAGGGGGAAGTAGCGGCCGTCAGCGGCACCGCGCTGGTAGGCATCGGGCAGATAGAGATGGTAGGCCGCGCCGGTACTCGCCTCGCGGAGGTACAGGACCCGTCCGTGACCGGGGGGCTGGTGGACGATGCAGCCCGTCGTGGAGAGAACGGCCGCCAGCGCAGCCAGCAGGGCTGCGAGCCACTGCCTTCGGAATGTTCCCAGCCGCCAGTTCACTTCAACCTCCTCAGATCGGGGTGCCGGGGACGCAACACCTGCAACCCGGACGCTCCGTCCGGGCGTCTCCGGGCAAACGCCGGGCGCCGCAGGGCCATGGCATTCTAGGGAGGGATCGGCGGACCATCCAACCTTCCATGCGAGCCCAACAGCCGTGGTCACGGACCGCCCAGCGGATATCATCGGTGCCTCATCGGCGTCGTCCGGACCGGCCGCCCCACTCATCCGGCCGGCACGAATCGGCGTCCTCGGTACGGCGGGGGTAATGCCACGGGGCCATTCCGAGCCATACACAGCGAAGCCCCGGCCGTGCCTGGCCGGGGCTTCGACGTTCGCACACCAATCGCCGGACACCCACATCATGGGCCAGCGTCCGGACTCTCGCTGACTCGGCCGATCAGCCCGCCGTGTAGGGCACCAGGGCCATAAACCGTGCGTGCTTGATGGACGTGCGGAGGGCGGTCATCTCTTTGGCGCTGGCGCCGCTACGCTTTCGTCCCATGATCTTGTTGCTGGAGGTCAGGAACTTGCGGAGCAGCTCGATCTCACGATAGCTGAAGAGAGGCCCCCGCCATTCCTTCTTTGCCCGGTCGGGAAAGCGCTGTCCGCCACGACGTTCTCGAGGCTTGCCCTTGGGTCTCCTGCCCACCGGTTTCCTTGTCATGGGTTTCCTTGCCATCTGTCTCCTCGCTGAGCCAACAGCACCGGCCACGGTCGCGGCATCAGGATCGGGCTTAGCGGCTCATCCGGTCTGGTCCGGTTGTCCACCGGTCTGGGCCATGATCCGTCCGAACTCCTCCGGGCTGACCGTCTCGGCCTCATCGATCAGCATGATCGGGATGCCGTCTCGGATGGGGTAGCGGCGCCGCGTGTCGGGGTCGGTGGAATAGAGCCAATCACCGACCTGCCGCAGCGGGGCCTTGCTCTGTGGACAGACCAGGATTTCGAGCAGCTCCCTGTCGATCTCGGGCATCCCGATCATCTCCTTCGGCAGGCCCGCAGCGCTGCGGCGCCAACCGCCCGGATGTATCGAACCCGACAGGATAACCCCGTCCGCCGCTGCCGGCAAGGCCGACCGGGCCGATTCTCGCCGCCAGAATCCGGGCCGGCCCCCAATCCGTGCAACCTGCCCCAGCCCGGTCCGCCGGCAGCCGATACTCGCTGTGCGTGGTCGGCTTTGGACGGCCCGTTGGGGCAGGAGGCGTCGGGCTGGAGGCGCCCCGGTCCCGCTGGGGGCGGCGATATCGGACCGGACCGGCCGGCAGTCGGAACAGGGGCGGTCCCGGGGGATGGCCATGCGCCCGGGAGCGGACGGCCGCCAGCCTCCATTTGACGTGGAGGCCCTCTCGGCATTGAATGGTCTGCGGAGGATGCACTATGACGAAACGTCCAGGGTCGTTCCGGACACCGGCCGAGGAAACCTGGCGGGTTTTCCGGATCATGAGCGAGTTCGTCGAGGGGTTCGAGGTGATGTCCTCACTCCCGGCGGCGGTGTCCGTGTTCGGCTCGTCGCGCAGTGTGCCCTCCGACCCCTACTATCGCATGGCTGAAGAGCTGGGCAGCAAGCTGGTCAAGAAGGGCTTCGCGGTGATCACGGGGGGTGGGCCCGGGATCATGGAGGCGGTGTCGAAGGGGGCGTACGAGGCGGGCGGGCCGAGCGTGGGGCTGAACATCTTCCTTCCGCACGAGCAGGCGGCGAATGACTATCAGAACGTGTCGCTGGACTTTCGGTACTTCTTCTGCCGGAAGGTGATGTTCGTCAAGTACGCCAGCGCCTTCGTGTGCTTTCCGGGTGGGTTCGGCACGATGGACGAGTTCTTCGAGTCCATGACGCTGATCCAGACGGAGAAGACCAAGCGATTCCCGGTCATTCTGGTGGGGTCTTCGTTCTGGGGGGTGCTGGCCAACTGGATGCGCGACCACCAGTTGGCCCCGGGCTTCATCGACGCCGACAATCTGAAGTTGTTCCAGATCACGGACGACGTGGAGTGGACGGCCAACTACCTGGCCCGATGGCATGAGAAGCACGCCGCCGAAGAGGCGGCCCAAGCCGAGCCTCATGCCATCGCCTGGGACAGCGTAACGGCGGAGGGCACCACCACAGGGAAGAGCCCGCGGAAAGACGTCCAGCCGGGCGGCTACGAAGACCTGTTGCGCTAGAGAGTCAATTCGGGCCGCCGAGGCTTCGCGGAGTCGCGGGCGTCGCGCGAGGCGGGCGGTACGCGTGTGGTCGGCGTCACTGCCCCGCCAACTCGAGCACCTTCTGGTATTTGGCCTTGAACTTGGCACTCCATTCGGCGGCCAACGCCTGGGCCTCCTGACCGCCGCGTTCGTAGCGGACGCCGAGTTCGTAGGCGGTCTGCTCGTCGAAAGGCGGCGTGGTCAGCTCGGCCAGGGCCTGCTCGGGGAGGTTTGCGTCGATCAAGGCTTGCCAGGCCCGCTGCAGAAGGAGGTGATTCTCTCCGCAGGCCGCGAGCAGCAAGGGAGCGACGATCTTGGCCTGTTTGGCCTCGCGGTCGACGTCGAAGACGAAGTCGGTCTTCCCCTCGAAGGGGTTGTCCGCAACGGCGAGCCGGCCAGCAAGCTGTTGGTAGGCCGCAGGCCTGGCCGGATAGCGGAACAAGGTCTGGGCCACGGCGCCCTCGCCGAGTTCGACTTCGGCGTCGGCGTCGGCGTCGGCGTCGCTGAGTCCGCCGCGAGCCCCCCACAAGGCCTGCCCCTCGTCGCTGAGGCAGTAGCGCAGGAAACGGTTGGCCACTTCGGGCGCCGCGGCGTAGTTGAGGATGGTGATGATGTCGGGCGTGATGGCCGTGGCGTCTTTGGGGGCGACGAAGCCGAGGCGATCATCGCCCTGCAGGGCGATCTCGCGGAGGGCGCTGAAGTTGACGCTCAGTCCGGCCAGACACATTCCGGAGGCGACGTCGCGGATCACGTCACCGCTGGCGGGCAGCAGGACGCGGGCGTTTGCGGCCATGCGCAGGATGAGCCCCCAGCCGCGCTCCCATCCGTGCCGCTGGAGGATCAGCCCAAAGCAGAACCGGTTGCTGCCGCTGCGGGTGGGATCGGCGACGGCGACCCATCCGAAGTAGGCGGGGTCGGCCAAGTCAGCCCAGGTGCGGGGCAGAGCGCGTCCGCGTTGGGCGATCATTTCCTTGTTGTACATAATGCCGAAGCTGGAGAGGGCCGTGGCGTGCCAGTAGCGGTTGTCATCGACCAAGGGCACGCCCAGCAATTGCTTGGGAGTGGCCAGCTCGGGCGGGAGGGGTTCGGGCAGGGCCTGGGCCAAGCCCCCCTCGGCGAGCAGCCGGTGCTCGGTGACCCCCCCGCCGAACATGAGGTCGGGCACGAGCCTGTTGGACATGCTCTCGCTGTCGGCGGCCGCCTCGGCGACGTAGGCAACGCACTGCGGCGTACCCCGTGCGATCCAGCGGATATCCACGGGCGAGCCGTGGTGGCGAACATGCCACTCGGAGAAACCCCGTTCGAAGTCCTCGCGAATCACTTCGCTATGCGGTGTGACCACGACCAACTGGACGGGGGGCGGGGCGCGTCGGATCCGGGCCTCGGGAACCCTGGAGCCCTCGCATCCGCACAGTGAGTGCAGCGTCGTGGCCGCAGCAAGCAGTAGTACCATCCACAATCCCGCAGAACCGACCGAACGTGTTCTCATGGGCCTTCTCCTCGAAGTGAACGCGGCTCCCATCGGCCCGGGCTAGCGCTTCTTGCTGCGCAGGCGTTGGGCGTCCTCGGCCTGCTTTTGCAGGTGCCGGGCCTGGTCGCCCATATGCCGCCGGAGGCGTTGCCACCACAGCGGCCCCCAGGGGCCACGAGGCGTTGCGCCGGCGGCGGCGTCCAGACCACCGTTGGCCTCCATCTCCTTGATGTGCTTGCGGATCCGCCACTGCTCGAGCGTCCCGAACAGGGTGCTGGCCATGATGTACAAGGTCAGACCGCTGGGGGCATTGTACAGGATCAAGCCGAAGAAGATGCTCATGATGGGCATCATCTTCTGCATCATGGCGGCCTGATCGGACTGTGAGGAACTCTGCCCGGCGGGCGGCTTGGGCTTGGGCATGAGCTTCTGCTGCAGGTACATGGTCACGGACAGCAGGATGGGCAGCAGGTTCAGGGCGGTCACCGGACCGATCATGCTTCCCAGCAAGGGCACGTGATACTCGCCGCTGAAAGAGATCAGAGCGTCTGGCGCGGTGAGGTCACGCATCCAGAGCACGAAGGGCTGGTGGCGCATGGCGATGTTGTTGTTCAGGCTGGTCCAGAGGGCGACCCAGATGGGCATCTGAATGAACATGGGCAGGCAGGTGAACATCTGCCCGGCGGGGTTGAAGCCCTCGGAGTGGTAGAGCTTCTGCATCTCCTGCTGGAGGCGGGCCTTGTCGTTGGCGTGCTTCTTCTTGAGTTCCTCCATCTTGGGGGCCAGCTTGCCCATCTGCTTCTGCATTTTCATCATGTTGACCTGCCCCTTCTTGGTCAGGGGATGGAGCAGGGTCCGCACGACGAGGACCAGAATGACGATGGCCACGCCGTAGTTGAACACCACGCGGTGCAGGGCATCGAGCAGAACGATCATGAATTCGGCGAGCCAGGAGAAGGTGCACCAGGTGTACATGCGGCTGATGAGCTGGCCGTAGTCCCGCCGCACGTAGTCTTCGTTGGCCGGCAGGGAGAACACCTCGCGGTCCTTGGGGCCCAGGTAGCAGGCCATGGGAAAGTCGGCCTGCCCGCCGGCGGGCAGGTTCCCCAGCCGAGCCATAAAACGGGCGGTGACGTCGTTGGTGGTCTCAGCGTCGCCGTCCAGATCGACCGCACGCGCTTCAGTCAGGTAGCCCGGCCCTTCCTGTTGCGTATCACCGTCCAGGGGGGCGACCAGACAGGTGAAGAACTTGTTGTCCACGGCGATCCACCACAGGGGCGGGCCATCGTGGGCGTTGAAGAGCGGGCGCTCCTGCTGGACGATCTTGGCGAACATCTGCGAGGTCAGTTCGACGGCGTCGCCGTCTCGCGTTGCCACCGAAACGGCACGGTTGTCCATCCGCGAACCTTCGCGGCGCAAGCCGACCGGGCCGTGGAACGTCATCACCAATTCGTGTGACCGATCGTCCACATTCCGCGCCAGCAGATCGGCCTGCAGGTCGTAGCGTTTTGCGTCCGCGGGTTGCCTGTCGAGCCGGTAGGAACGGGTGAGCTGCAGAATCGGCTTCTGGTCACTGTCGACTATTTCAAGCGAGAATACGGCGGATTCGGGCAACCGGCTGCTCGGATCGAGGACCCAGTCGACCTGCGACACCGCGACCTCCTGGCCGTCGATGGCGATCTTCTCGACGGCCAGTGAGGCGAACTGCCGGCCGTCGGTATCGGGCTCGGAGTTGAGCAGGTGGTATCGTTCTTCGGTGCCCACGTGCAGGGCGAAGTCGGCGAGTATAGCCGAGTTGATGGCCGCCCCGCGCCCGGTGAGCTCGAGCTGCATGCGGAACTCGCTGTCGGTGCCGCCCTCGACGGAGCCGAGGGTGGCCGAGGCGGTGAAGTCGGCACCGCGGGCCGTCAGGCCGGTGACCGTCGTGGCGACCGAGGTGGGCTCGGTTGCGGCGGAGGAGGTGCCGGTTGCGGCATCCGGACCGGGGGCGGTCAGGGCGCCGGGCTCCTGTGCGGCGGGCTGTGTGGTGGTTGCGTCGGGGGCCTGCGGTGGCTGCGGCGGCCAGATGCGGACGGCAATGATCATCCACAGGAAGAACGCGGCGAAGGACCACATCAAAGCCCGAAGAACGACGCGCGTGTTCATTCGCCTCTACCGCTATCCGCCGGCCCGTCGCCCGCCACCCGACCGCGCCGGCCTCGCTCACCGGAAAGGTTGGCGGACTCCGGTTGGGGGCATTGCCGACTCGGTCGCCCAAGTCGCACCGGAGCCGGCATTCACTACCGGCCGTCCAGCAGACGGGTTCCCAGGAAATCATCCAGATCGGGGACAGCCAGGATTTTCTTGACCGCTTTCTCGATGTCGTACTCGAGCCGCACGAACTCGACGGTGGCCCAGTAGGCTTCGTCGTCGGGCGGGACGGCCGCCGGGGGTCGTCCGTCACCGTCGCTGGGCGGGATGGGGTCGCCCTTCTCGTAGACGACCACGTAGCTGGCCCGCTGGTCGCGATCCCGGGGCTGCCCCACGCTGCCCACGTTGATGATGGCCTTCTCTTCGCGGGTGATGACGTAGCGGTTCAGCTCGGGGAGCTCACTGGGTGGATCGAAATAGGGATCGTCCAGGAACACGCCCGGCACGTGGGTGTGCCCGACCAGGCAGGCCAGGTGATCGGACTCCAGCCGCTCGAAGTTGGCCAGGATCTTGCCCGGGTTGGTGTAGACGTCCTCGGCGAAGAGATACTCGTTGACCGGGCGTCGGGGCGAGGCGTGGACCAACAAGAGGCCCTTGGTTTCCAGGCGGATGGGCAGGCGTCCCAGGACCTCCCAGCGCCGGTTGCGCTTGGCCTTGTTGGTCTCCTCCTCGAAGACCTGTCGGGTCCAGTAGCAGGCCCGCTCGGCACTGACGTTGAAGTTGAAGGGCTCGTAGAAGACGGCGTGGTCGTGGTTGCCGCACAACGTGGCGGTACAGCGTTCGATCACCAGATCGAGGCATTCCTGGGGGCTGGCCCCGTACCCTACGATGTCGCCCAGGCAGAGAAGCTCCTTGACCCCCCGCCGCTCAACGTCGGCCAGGACGACCTGAAGGGCCTCGAGGTTCCCATGGATGTCGGAAATCACTGCGAACATCTTGGTGAGCGTCGGTACCCCATTTTGACGGCGCTCGACACTGCCCTGCGCAGCGTCCGGCGCGCGGTGGGGCGATGCTAAGCGGGGCGGGTTGGCCCGTCAATGGCCGCTCCGGGCAGGTGCCGGGGGGCGATGTGCGATGCGTGCCGGCCGGTCCCTGGTGATCTGCGGCGGAAAACACTGACGAAACGAGCAGGCAGAGGCTTACAGGCACTGTGACTGACCGCGACCCGCGTCCGTCCCTCACCGGAACGCCGGTGTTGGGCGTACAGAGCGGGCGGTGCGTTTCCCCGTCTTTCGCGGTCCTCGGTGTCCGACTGGTGGGACAGGCTCGGCCAGGCGCCGCGACCCGTCGCTGGCTCTGAAGCCGGGTCGGCCGGGCCGGCACCGAACCGGTTCTGCTGAATCGGGGCTGGCATTGGGGCGGGAATCTGGGTAGACTTCGGCCGGCGCCGATCGGTTCAGCGACGGCGGCCGTTTTCGTGTGTGGGAGACCACGACCGCCAGGCATCGGAGCAGGTGGCCGTCCATGAGATTCGCGCTTCTGGACCGTGTCCTGGAGGTCGTCCCCGGCGAACGGATTGTGGCCGTGAAGGCGGTCAGTCTGGCGGAGGAGTACCTGGCGGACCATTTCCCCACCTTTCCCGTCCTGCCCGGCGTTCTGATGCTGGAGGCCCTGGTGGAGGCCGGACGGTGGCTCGTCTGGAAGACCACGGGGTTCGCTCAGAGCACGATCTTGCTTCGAGAGGCGAAAAACGTTACATACAAAACCTTCGTCGCGCCCGGTCGGACGCTTCGGGTGGAGGTCATTGCTCGGCGGATTGGGCCCGGCGAGAGTGAGTTCGCCGGGACCGGGTACTGCGAGGACAAAGAGGCGGTCAAGGCGCGGTTCGCCCTGGCCCATTGGAACTTGGCCGACAAGAACCCTGAACTCGCCCAAGCCGACCGACGTCTGCTGGAGTCCGCCCGGGCACGCTGGGCGCTGCTCGTCGGGGCCGGGGAGGGTCGCGGGGTCGGTGTATAGGATGAGAAGGGCTTTCGCCTGGCGGCGCCGGTCGGGCGAATTGTGGTGTGCGCCACAGTAGAGGAGATGCAGCGCGATGGCCATGAGCCGAGATGACTTGTTTGCCAAGGTCCGCGACGTGCTGGTGGAGGCCCTGGGCGTGGACGAGGACGAAATCACGGAAGAGGCGACTCTTCAGGGCGATCTGGACGCGGAGAGCATCGATTTCCTCGACATCGTCTTCCGGCTGGAGAAGACCTTCGCCATCAAGATTCCGCGGGGCGAGCTGTTTCCGGACGAGATTCTCAGCAACCCGGACTACGTGGAGAACGGCGTGCTGACGTCGGCGGGGCTGAGCAAGCTGATGGAGGCCATGCCCCACGCGGATTTCAGCGAGTTCCAGAACAATCCGGACATCTCCAAGATGCCCGACCTGTTCACGGTGCGGACGATCATCAACTACGTGCAGGCCAAGATCAGCGGCTCGACGGCCGCGACCGCGTGAGAAGCTTGGAACGGCCCGATGCGCTGGATCTGGATTGACACCTTCACGGAATTCGTCTCGGGCAAAACCGCCACCGCCATCAAGAACGTGAGCCTGGCCGAGGAGTATCTGCACGACCATTTTCCGGGCTATCCGGTGATGCCGCCGTCGCTAATGATCGAGGGGATGGCCCAGACGGCCGGTATCCTGGTGGGTGAAGCTCGGAACTTCGAGGAGAACGTCATACTGGCCAAGATTCGGCGGGCGCGTTTCGAGGACTATTGCGTGCCGGGCGACCGCATCAGCTACCGAGCGAGGATCGAGTCAATCGAGACTGCGGGCGCGACCACCAGCGGGGTGGTTCTGCGTAACGGCGCCGAAATCGGGCGGGTCGATCTGATGTTCTCGCACGTGGGCCACAGCGCGGCGGCCCTGGGCCTGCCGGAGCACAACTTCGTGTTCACCGAGCAGTTCATGGACCTGCTGGCAACGTACCGCATCGGGAAACGGCCGGGCTGACCACATAAAGAAGGGTGCTGAAGCGGTGCGGCCCGCCGGTCGCCCGAGGACGAACAGGCTGCTGAGTCGGAATCCGATGACCAACGAACGACGAGTCGTCATCACGGGCCTGGGGCTGGCCACTCCGCTGGGCATCGGCATCGAGAGCGTTTGGGACGCGCTGATCAACAAGCGCTGCGGGCTGAAGCGCATCGAGTCGTTCGACGCGTCGGGCCTGATCTGCGCGGTCGGGGGCGAGGTCCCGGCGTTCAAAATGACCAACTACGTGCCCAAGAGCTACCGCAAGAGCACCAAGGTGATGGCTCGGGACATCGAGCTGGCGGTGGTCGCCGCGTACGAAGCGGCCAAGGATGCCGGGCTGCGGACCAAGTGCCTGATCGACCGCGGTGAGGCCGATCCGCCGGCGAACGTGGACTCCACTCGGTTCGGGGCCAATATCGGGGCCGGGCTGATCTGTGCGGACCTGCACGAACTGGCCGGGGCGTTGGCCACGTCCGTGGACGGCGACGGCAACTTCAGCCTGGCGGCCTGGGGCAGCGAGGGGATGACCAACCTGACGCCGCTGTGGCTGCTGAAGTTTTTGCCGAACATGCTGGCCTGTCACGTGACGATCGTTCACGACGCCCAGGCGCCGTCGAACACGATCACGTGCGGCGAGGCGTCGAGCCACCTGGCCATCGGCGAGGGCTACCGGACGGTGGCCCGTGGGGACGCGGACGTGTGCATCTGCGGGGGGGCGGAGAGCAAGACGAACCCGATGGGGGTGGCCCGACCTCAACTGCTGGGGCGACTGGCGACGGACGCCAACGACAACCCCTCGCGGGCGAGTCGGCCGTTCGCCGCGGACCGTCGCGGGCTGGTGCCCAGCGAGGGCGGCGGGCTGATCATTCTGGAATCGCTGGAACACGCGACCGGCCGCGGGGCCCGGATCTACGCGGAGATGGTGGGCTTCGGGGCGAGTGCGAACACGACCGACTGGCGGACACCGGACCCGGCCGGAACCGGCATCTCGCTGGCGATGCGCAAGGCCCTCAAGGACGCGGGCACGACGCCGGAGGGCATCGACCTGATCGGGACGTTCGGCTGTGGAACGTTGCAGCACGACGCCTCCGAGCTGGCGGCCATGGAAGAGGTGTTCGGGGATCGGCTGCCCGAGGTGCCGGCGATCGCGACCAAGGGCAGCATGGGGCTCAACGGGGCGGGCAGCGGAGCGATCGATCTGGCGGTGGCGGTGAAGGCATTGCAACACAACACGGTACCGCCGTCGCTGAACACGGAAGACCCGGATCCGGCCTGCCGGCTGCATTTCAACAGTCAGGACCTGTGCGACGCCCCGATCCGGCGGGTGCTCAGCGTCGCCTACGCCCTGGGCGGTGGACAGAACGCCGCGCTGGTGATCGAGCGTTACAAGGAGTAACCCGTGCGCCGCAGGATCGTCATCACGGGAATGGGCTGGGTGACCCCTCTGGGGCACGACATCGAAGCGGTCTGGCAACGGATGCTGGCCGGTGAGTCGGGCGTGGGGCCGACCACGATCTTCGACGCGCGGACGTTTCCGAGTTCGTTCGCGGGGGAGGTGAAGGACTTCCGGCTGGAGGCCTTCCTGGGTGCGGGGGCGGTGGCACATCCCCACGCCAGCCGCAACAGTCAGTTTGCGCTGGCGGCCGCCCAACGGGCCTGGGACCACGCGGGCCTGGGGCAGACCAACGGGCTGGACCCCACGCGCGTGGGGGTGTACCTCGGCGGGGGCGAGGGACCGATCGAGTTCGACAACTTCGTGGCCGCCGCGGTGCAAGGTTGGAACTCGGACGTCAACGACCTGGACGCCGTAGCGTGGGCGCGGGTGGCGCTCGAACGCCTGCGCCCCGAGCACGAGCTGGAGCAGGACCCGAACCTGGCGGCGGGTCACCTGGCGGTGCAATTCAAGGCGGCAGGACCCAACTTCAACACGCTGACCGCGTGTGCGGCCAGTACGCAGGCCATCGGCGAGGCCACGAAGCTGATCCGCCGGGGCGACGCCGACGTGATGATCTCCGGCGGGACGCACAGCATGATCCATCCGCTGGGTGTGACCGGTTTCAACCGTCTGACGGCACTGAGCACGCGCAACGACAGTTGCCTGACCGCGTCGCGACCGTTCGATCGAACGCGTGACGGTTTCGTGCTGGGGGAAGGGGCGGCCATCGTCATCCTGGAGGAACTCGAGCACGCCAAGGCCCGCGGGGCGAAGGTCCTGGTGGAGATAACGGGCTATGGCTCGACGGCCGACGCCTTCCGCATCACCGACATTCACGAGGAGGGTCGCGGGGCGATCGCGGCCATGCGCCTGGCACTCGAGGAGGCCGGGCTGGGTATCGAGGACGTGGATTACATCTCGGCGCACGGAACGAGCACGGAAGAGAACGACAAGATCGAGACTCTGGCCATCCGGACGCTGTTCGGCGACCTGGCCAAGAAGGTGCCCATCAGCAGCATCAAGAGCATGTTCGGGCACCTGATCGCCGCGGCCGGCGCGACGGAACTGATCGCGTGCGTTCTGGCCATCCGCGACGGCGTCATTCCTCCGACGATTAACTACACGACTCCCGACCCCAACTGCGACCTGGACTACGTGCCCAACAAGCCGCGGAAGGCCAACCTCCGCACCTGCCTGTCGAACAGCTTCGGGTTCGGCGGGCAGAACAACACGCTGATCATCAGGGCCTACGAGTAAGATCCGGCTTGCCTACCGGTGCCATACCGTGTCCTTCCGGCAGGCGTGTATGAACCGATTTGACCAGCCCGGTATCGTCAGGCGTCGACCGATGATGGTCCGGAGGCCGGGTGATGATATCCAGGAAGACCCAGGCGATACCTGCCCGCCTTGGACCTCCCCCACCCCAGAGGAGATGGGCCACGCACCCTCCGGCGCCCGCTTGTTCTCCCGAATGCATCGTCGAACTGGACGATCCTCGCGGGAGGCACTCGACCAGCCCGAACTGCCCTGGGCGCCATGAACCAAACCGGACCATGATCAATCTCGGTCTTGAGCAGACCGGGATCAGGGGGTATACTGCGCCCATGTTGCCCGTGGACGGTCCACGGACTCCCGGCGTGCCGGGATGACTCCGCGAAATGGGCCAAAGGCGTCTGACCGCCTGCGGGAATGGGCCCTATGGAGGGCCAACTTGAGCTGCGAAGCGACGCCCGCCCCCCACGCCCGGGCCCGCGCCACCGCCCCCCGCGGAATCAAAATTCCTATCAGTGAGGCCATCATGTTCCGTTCCAGCCTATTCGCGTTGATCCGTCTTGTCGTTGTTCCTTCTCGACCTCGTTCCAATTCGCCACTCTCGTTGTGGCTGGCCCTGCTTGCGCCAGTGCTCGTCGGCGTCGCTGGCGTCTCCCTTCTCTCCGGATGCGATGTAAACATCCCTAAGGGGTCGGTGAACATTGATGATGGCGCCGAAGGCGAGGGCGAAGGGGAGGGTGAGGGCGAAGGGGATAACGAGCCTCCGATCGCTGACGTGGGGGCCAACGAACGCGATGCAGCGTTGGGTAGCCGTGTGGCGTTGGACGCCACCGCCAGCCAGGACCCGGACGGCGACCTGGTCACCTGCCTTTGGCAGCAGACCGGCGGGCCGGTCACCCTAGCGATTCAGACGGCCTCGGGTAACAGCTGCGAGGCCTACGTCGTGCCCACGGTCGAAGGCGTCTATCAGTTCACCGTGACAGTGAGTGACGGGCAGGGCGGGTCGGACAGCCAAACCGTTGAAGTGCGTGTGGGTGAGGATTTCTTCGCCCCTGGAACTCCTTTTGCGGATGCCGGCGTCGATCAGACGGTCTTTGAAGGCGAGGGGGCGACTCTGCGCGGGGGCAACTCCGCCGATCCCGAGGGTGGGGCGTTGACGTATCGCTGGCGTCAGCTCTCCGGGCAAGACGTGTCGCTGAGCAATGTTTTCATCGCTGAGCCCAACTTCACGGCGCCGCAATTGGGCGCTGACGCGCAGTTACTGTTCGAGCTCACCGTGACCGACGAAGACAGCCTTAGCAGTTCCGACACGGTCACGATTACCGTGCTCGATACCGGGCGTCCCTTGTGCGAGACGGCCGCCGACTGCGACGGAGGTTTCGAGTGCCTGGACGGCGAGTGCGTCGAGATTCCTGTCGTGGAGTGCGAGACAGCCGCCGACTGCGACGAAGGCTTCGAGTGCGTGGACGGCGAGTGCGCCGAGATTCCCGTCGTGGAGTGTGAGAACGACGAGGACTGCGACGACGGCCTGTTTTGCAACGGCGTTGAAACGTGCGTTGACGAGGTTTGCCTCGATGGTACTGAGCCGTGTCCAGCCAATGCGGTTTGTGACGAGGATAACGATGAGTGCGTTGTCGCACCGGATGGGGCTGCCCTGTATATGGCTAACTGTGCCGTGTGTCACGGTGCTCACGGCGCGGGCGACCCCGGACCTAATATCGCCGGCATGACTGCTGCCAACTTACTCGCTGGGCTGCAGTCTGCCGTCCACGAGTCAATGTCCTTGTCGGACGAAGAGATCGCGGCCATCGCGGAGTTCCTTGCTGCTGCAGGAGGGCTCTTGGTGCCCAGTGCCACGGCGGATCGCACAACGATCAGCGAGGGAGAAAGTGCAACCCTGCACGCCTCGGCGACGGGGGGAGCGCCGCCCTACAGCTACTCGTGGTCCGCCCCAGGCTGGTCCGGCTCAAATCAAGCGACGGTGACGGTGAGCCCCGACGAGACAACAACCTATACGCTTGCGGTAACTGATTCGTCCTCGCCTCCGCAGACTGCGCAAGCTACGGTAGCTGTAACTGTTGCCCTTCAGCAGTCTCAACCACTCCATGCACGTCGCAATCACACGGCCACGCTGCTTCAAGACGGTCGTGTGCTCATAATTGGGTTCGTATTGTATTCTGCGGAAGTATATCACCCTTCAGAGAATATCTTTATGGCCACTGGTGATACGGTCGTCCCACACACACATGGGTTGACAGCCACCCGGCTCGCTGACGGCAGAGTTCTTGTAGTAGGCGGGTTGGGCGGCATTCAGATGGCGGAATTGTACGATCCCGACACCGGTACATTCACGCTGACCGGCAACCCGAAGTGGCCCCACGCTTTCCACACCGCAACCCTGTTGTCTGATGGAAGAGTGCTTATTGCTGGTGGACAGGATGATGTCGAGTGGTGGACCCACGGCGTGTGTGAACTGTACGATCCGACTTCGGGTACTTTCAGCCTCACCGGCTCGCTGAACGACGACCGCAGCGGAGCGGCCGCAGCGCGGCTCCCCAGTGGCGAGGTACTCGTGGCCGGAGGCGGCCAAACGACAAGCCCCGGGCACGGCACTTCGCTGAGTTCCACAGAAATCTACGATCCCTCTACTGGAACGTTCCGGTCCACGGCGCCCATGAGCGGAGCACGGTCAGGCTCTCGGGCGGTCTCATTGATGGATGGCAGAGTTCTTGTCGTTGGCGGGTATCCCGCTCGGGCCGATCTCTTCAATCCAGACACGGAATCGTTCGAGGAAACCCTACCCCTCGTAAGGCCGCGTGAGGATATGGTCGCCGTCTTGCTCTCCGATGGCAGAGTGTGGGTCGCCGGAGGTTTTGAAACGACATTGGATACGGTGACGAGCGACGCGGAGATTTTCGACCCTTCAACGGGCGGCTTCTCGCCAGCTCCCAGCCTTGTCGAGGCACGGTGCTCAGCTGCTGCTACGTTACTTCCTTCTGGGCAGATCATAGTCATCGGCGGCGGAAATGAGTCCACGAGTGAGTTGGCAACCGCGGAACTCTATTCCGTGCCATAGCGTGTGCCGCAAAAAAGGGGACGGCAGAAAAGGTGACGGCGGGAAAGGTGTCAACGGCAGAAAGGGTGTCCGAAGAAAAGGTGTCAGGAAGGAATGGCACTGCCGCTGGTTGTTGGGGATGACGGGCGCAGGGGTTGAGCGCGGCCGGGCTGGGAAGCTGTTGGCGGGGCGGATCGTGCTGGCGTTCGGCGCGTCCCTGCACCGGTCGGCGGCGGATTTCCCTTGTCGCGGGAGCC
>Ga0307380_10005119_pt1 | contig 17483 bp, 14 predicted proteins | sample UN3MG_FD_202239 | JGI IMG/M metagenome (GOLD analysis project Ga0307380, IMG submission 202239) | Soil microbial communities from Risofladan, Vaasa, Finland - UN-3 | ecosystem: Environmental > Terrestrial > Soil > Coastal area > Acid sulfate soil | place: Finland: Risofladan, Vaasa | collected...
CGAGATCCATGATATCACCACCCGCATCGAGACGCGGTTGAAGGAGCGCATCTCCGGACTCGACCGCTGTGTCGTCCATGCCGAGCCGGAGTCACGCTAGGTCATCGGGTTCGGCCGTCTTCTCATCTTCAAGAATCCCAGTTCGATCAGGCTGAAGCCTTAACTCATAAGCTGAAAGGTGGATAGGGGAGCGAAGCGGGTCAGAATCTCAGGCCCACGAAGAAAAATTGGCCCCAGCTGTCCGGGTCGAGGTCGGGGTCGGAGATCATGACCGGCTGGTATTCGAATACGACCGCAATTTTCCCGATGTTGACCGCCACACCGGCGATCCCGTGGTAGGCGAGCATGGTCTTGAACTCGGAGAAAGATTGGCCTTCGATATAGGTATTGGCGTAGAAAAAATCGGGGCCGACGCCGCCGCCTCCATAGAGAGTGAAAAACCAGAGTTTGAACCCCAGCTTGAGGTTAACGAAGATATCCATTTGGATGATGGCGAGGTCGATTTCGGAGATATTGCTGAAGTAGGGTTGGAACTCGAGGCCGATCCCGAAGTGGCGGCCGAGCCCGAGGTCGAACCCGAAAGAGGCCAGCCAATGGTCGCCGAAGCCGTATTTCAGGAACGAGCCGGAGATGAGCTTGTCGCGGGAGCTGACCCTGACCGGTTCCTCCATCACTTCCCGGGGAGGCGCGGGAGGCTCCAGGTCGGCGGGAGGAGGGAGAGGAGGGGCCGGCGGAGGCTCGAGCCGGTCCTGAGGTCTTGGCCTGGTGTCTCCGCTGGGTTCGACCATACTTTCGTGGATGTATCCGTAGACGGCCTGGCCCGTTTCATCCTTGCCCATTCTGATCGTGTACCAGGGGCCGGCTTTCTCGATGACATCGAAGAGGGTCCCTTTAGCGGCGATGTCCAGGACCTCGGCATCGAGCTCGGGCCGGGTGCGGATGTTGGCGTTGTCGACAAGGGCCCGGACCTGGCGCGGCGTCTGGGCAGAGCAGAGGAGGCCTAGAACCGTCAGGCTGATTATGAAGATGGCTTTTTTATGATGGCGCATCTGAGCGCACTAAGATATGAAATATGCAGGAGCGCTGTCAAGTCGAAGAGCGTTTCAGAGTTTCAGCGCCATTCGAGGAGAAGGAGGGAGGCACCGGCGGAGAGCTTGAAAGGCCACTCCACGACCTTGCTCTCGGCCTTCCGCATGGCCATCGCCCCGTCGATGACGTAGTCCAGCCGGTACTCGGTGAAGTAGCCGCCGTCGACCTGGAAGTTCATGCTCCCCGAGCCCGTCCCTCGGCCTTCGAACGACCCCAGGAACTCTTCAATATGCCGTTCCCCGGAAAGCCCGACCGTGTAGGCGACCGTGATCAGGGCCAGCCTTCCTTCCGGCGAGGGGACGACGGCGTTGAGAGTGAAGGTGATCTCGAGTTCGATGATGAGGTTCATCCCCTGGAAGGGGACGACGATCCGCTTGTGGTCCGGCCAGGATTCGCCGGCCTCTAGAAGCTTGTCTGGGAAGGCTGGCCAGTAGTTCCGGAGCACCTCCAGGATCGAAAAATTCAGCGGATTCTGTTCCTCGAGCGTTTCGACGTTCCTGATGTCCCGGATCCGTCCCGCCCTGTCGAAGGTCATCCGGACCGGTAAATCCGGAGAGTTTTTCAGCGTGAATTCGTCCTGCCGGCCTGGAGTCCGGAGGAAGACGCGGATGCCGGCGCTGGAAAGCTCCGTGAAGACGCTGTCCGCGCCCACCTGACTGACGAAGACGTCGATCTGACCATCGGCCTGGGCGGTCAAGGTCAGGCTTCTCCCCAGGAAGCTCTGCCCTTCCGATTCCATCCGGCTCTGGAGACTGTAGACGAGCGTCTGCCGCGGTCGCGGCGCGAAGCGGAGAGCGAGTTTTTCAGGAGGATTGGTTTGGGCCGCCTGCTGACCGGCTGAATCCAGGAGGACATTGATCCCCAAACCGGCAAGAGGACTCACGGCCAGGAAAGCCGGGGTGAAGCAGCGGAAAACGAGCGCTTTTCCAGCCCTTTGGTTCATCCGATCCCCATCTATTCTACAGAGGATCCGCCGCCCCTGCAAATCTCTCTGGTTTCAAGCTGAACTTTTTGCGGCGGTTCCCGTTGGGCGAGTGTTGTTGGCCGAATATTCTCATTGGGATGAAGAACAAGGTCACACACCAGGCCAGTTGTCTTTAGTCCACTAAGCTGATAATATCATCCGGATTTGATGAAACGAATATTTCAGGCGTTCATACTGATCCTGGCTTTGGGCGGACTGCGCCCGGCGGCTCAGCCGACGCATCCGGAGCCCCAGACTTTGGCGATAGGAGCAAAAGCGCCGGGTTTCCGTTTGACGGGCACGGACGGCAGAACCTGGAGCCTCAAAGATTTCGACCGGCATAAGCTGGTCGTCGTTGTCTTCAGCTGCAACCATTGCCCGACGGCCCAGGCTTATGAAGACCGGCTGGTCCGCGTCTGTCTGGATTATCAGGCCAAGGGCGTCGGCATGGTCATGATTTCACCCAACAGCCCGAAGGCGCTCAACCTGGCCGAAATGGGATACACCGATGTGGGGGATACGCTGGAGGAAATGAAAATCCGGGCCAGGGATAAAAAATTCCCTTTTCCCTATCTCTACGATGGAGACGATCAGAAGGCATCTACGGCTTATGGCCCGGTGGCCACGCCCCACGTCTTTATCCTTGACGAGAAGCGCCTGCTCCAATACGCGGGACGGGTGGACGAGAAAGAAAAGCCCGGCAGCGGAAAGGCCGAAGACCTAAAGAACGCCCTCGATGCCCTTCTCGCCGGCAAAAAGCCCTCGTCCGCCACGACAAAAGTGTTCGGCTGTTCCATCAAGTGGGCCTGGAAGGATGAATACACGAAGCAGCTTTACAAGGAGTGGGTAGAGCTGCCCGTGAATCTCGAGCCGATTGACCTGGCGGCCGTAAAACAAACCGTAGCGAACCCCTCGGGAAAACTCCGTCTGATCAACGTCTGGGCGACATGGTGCGCGCCCTGCACCGCAGAATTCCCCGAGCTCGTCAAAACCGACCGCATGTACCGCGGCCGGGACTTTGAATTTGTCTCAATCTGTACCGATAAGGCCGATAAACGCGACCGGGCTCTCGAGTTTCTCAAGAAAAATCAGGCTTCCAACAAGAATTACATCTTCACAGGGGAGAGCATTTACCCGCTCATCGAAACGATCGACCCGGCCTGGCAGGGCGCCTTACCCTATACCCTGATCGTCGAACCCGGGGGAAAGATCGTCTTTCGCTGTCAGGGCATGGTCGACCCGCTGGCCCTGAGGAAGTTCATCGTCGAACATCCGCTGATCGGGCGATACTATTGATGACAAGGGATTGGCCTTTCCTTGCGGGAAGGCCCGTCGCAGTATTAAGGAAATTATTAGCTCCCGTTTCTAACGGCAATTTTGGGTGCTTTTTTACACTTTTTCGATTGATCTGATATTTATATCGCCAGGCCGCAATCCGGATCCTAGCTCTTCTTTTTATAGTTGGCCGGGACCTGGAAATCGCTCGCCCCGAGACTGGGAGTGGAGATCTCCAGCACTTCCGTATGGAAGGTGAGGGCGGGCTCGTTGGCCGCGGCTGCCGAGTCGGCCGGTTTCTTCTTCAGGGTTTTTTTGAGCAGCCCGCCGATGGCTCCCTTGACGTCTTTGGATGTCTCCTCCCCCTGCTCCGCGGATTCCCCTGCCGGCTTCTGGCTGGTGGCGAAATACTTGCCGTCAGTCACTATGGGGTAGCCCTCGATCTTCTGCAGCTCCCCGGCCGCTTTGGAGAAATCGCGCGGCGCTCCGTCCCTCTTCATGCTGAAGGAGTCGAGGATGGCCAGCCATCTTGTCCCCAGGATGTCCTCCTGCTTATGGTCGAAGCTGATCCCGATCTTCTCCAGGTAGGCCTTGGAGAACCTGGCCTCTTCCTCCCGGGCTTTTTCCAGTTCGCCGCTCATCGGGGTCGTCCAGACGAGCGTCTCCAGGCGGCTCGAGCCCTTTTCGCCGGTCTCGGTGTCCTCCCACTCCATGAGCCAATGGGCCAGATACTTGCGGACGGGAAAGTTGTTGATGGTCGATTCTTCGCCCGTATCCTCGACCTTGAACTCGTTCTTGGTGATCTTGATGGTGCTCTTGGCCGGCTCTTTCTCTTCCTGCGCTTCCCGGGCCTCTTGCTCTTCCCCGGCTATCTGTTCTTTCATTTTCTCGATCGTGGAAACCGAGTACTCTTTCTTCTTGTTGTCCAGCTTGTAGACGGTCGACGCCGGAAGGTCGGTGATCTCTCCCGTATCGCCCGACCTGAGGATGGTTTTCGCGGCCAGCCCGCCGGTCAACCCCTGGCCCTTGAAATCGGTCTTCATGTCCGCCCATTTCTGGTCGGCCGTAAGCTTTTCGCTCTGGACGAGGCTGAATTTACCGAACCCGCGGAAGCCGATGTCGGACTTGGTCTTCTTGACCACGCCGGCAAATACGGGCGCGGTCAGGACCAAGATGACCATGCCGAAGATCAAGGTCTTTTTCATGCGCTTGCTCCTTTTTGAAACGGGCTAGACTATACTTTTCTTATAGAAATTATAGTATCTTTTTCGCTGAATAGCAATAGACTCCCAAGGAGGGTCCATTTTGCTCTTATTGACCGGCCATCGCAACATCCTGAACAAGTGCCAACCCCAAAAAATTGGACCGTCTCCGTTTTCTCGTGCTATCATCAAGCCTCTGGACGCCGAGAAATACGGAGTCCGGGTGGCCGACTATTTTCTGGCCAGAGCCGCATAGATCGCTCGTAGGGCCGTCTCAACGAGCGGGATATCTCTATTGAAGGCGCTGGGATGCTGATCCTGCTGAATAAATTTTTCTTCATTTTCCATTCCGGCATGATCGTCTTTATCCTCTTCGGCTGGGCCTGGAAGAAGGCCCGGCCGGCGAACCTCGTGGTCATCCTCCTGACCGCGTTTTCCTGGTTTGTGCTCGGGATCTGGTACGGCTACGGCTATTGCCCGAGCACCGACTGGCATTGGCGCGTCAGATCGAAACTCGGCATCCGGGACCTTCCCGAGTCCTACACCAAGTTCCTGGTCGATTCTTTCGCCGGAGGGGACATCAGCCAGAGGGTGGTGGATATTGCCACGCTCATTCTTCTCCTCTCGGCGTTGGCCATTTCTCTGACCCTGAACATCAGGGATTGGAGGAGGAAACGGAAGGACCGGCCCTCGTTTTGATCCCCGCTTCCTTGTTGACTTGGCCGTGTTTTGACAAATTCTTGACAACTCCTTGACAACTCGCCGCTCCCGAAAATCTATCTTTTGATCGTGATCAACCTAAGACTCGAAACGGTTCGGGATCAGATATCCCGGTCAACCGGGGAATTCGAGATATGCCCCTCCCTCTTTTTCCGGCGGCGGTTCAGCGGATGATCTCGGTGTAAAACCAATAGAGGAAGGAGGCGAGATAAGCCGCCAGCAGGGCCCAGACCAGGATCGTGATGGTCCTGTCGACCCGCTTGAGGAAAGGATACCGGGCCTGATGTTGCTTCCCGGTGATTTTAGACAGGGCGTAGAGGACGGCCAGGACGAGCATCAGGAAGAGCCATTTCCTCATCTTCTAATGGGTCAGGCCGGCCACCGCGGCGCCGATCAGGGGGGAGTCGTCCACCCGGATGAGCTGGTAAGAGATGCCTTTCGGGATGAGGATGCGGCGAAGATGATCCTCGGTCCGGGACCGGAAGCTCATGGTCTTGTGAAATGTCGAGCCGTCCACGTTGACACAGACCGGATGGAGAGGGGACCTTCCCCCGCCGGATTTCAAGACTGCCGCGCTGATGTTGATGGCCGCCAGGAGAGAGGCCCTCTCGATGAGGGACGTGAACAGGCGAAGGACGAGCTTCTTGTCTTCGTCGGCCAAAGAATTCAGGGGGTGTTCCTCTCCCCGGAAGGAATTCCTGAGAAAGGCATCCACCTCGATGGTCGAGAGCTGCTGGAGGGAAGAGATGCCTCTTGCTCCCGGGGCGGAAAATAACCCCTCTTCGGCCGCCGTCTTCAAGACGAGAAGACAGAGCCCGCCAAGATAGGCGCCCGAGATCATCTTCTCGAAGGTGTAAGTCCCCGGGCTGACCGTTGACCGGTCATAGGCCAGGTCGATCGGGCCGCGCGGGCATTTCCCGAAATTCCCGGATTCCACGTTGATGGCCTGGGCCCCTGCCGGGTCGAGGTCCTTCCGTTTGCCGATGTTGACGTTCTTTTCCACATAGGACGTGTTGGTCCCCGTGCCGAGGATGAACCCGACATAGGAGTCGTAGCGTTCCGAACCGCCCAAGCTCTTTCCTGCCAGGAGGCTGGCCACAGTGTCGTTGAGGAGGGTGAATTTCGGCCGGAATCCCTTGGCTCTGAGGCGCTCGGCGATGTTCTTGCCGATGGGTTCTCCGATGACCTCGGGCGCCTTGATCTCCTTGGTCCAGGTCAGGAGCCTGCCGTCGCCGTCGGGAGTGATCTCGGCGGCATAGGAGAAACAAAGACCGACCGAGTCGGCGAGCCCGGCCACCGGTAAGATATAGCCGGCAAACAGGTCGAAGAATTCCTCCTTGTCGACTTCCTTTTGTATCCCCGGCATCTCATAGTTCGAGAAGTTTTCGATCGTCGGAACGCCCCGCTCGTCGAAGACGGCCGTGGCCACACGCAGGTTCGTCCCGCCGGCATCGACGACGATGACGGGGCGGCCGGCCGGCACCGGCTTGTCGGTGGTGATAAATGTGGGGATCATAACCAGGGAGCTCTTCCGGCCGTCCAGCCCCCTTTTCATCTCCTCCAGGAAATCCTCCAGGACGGCTTCCGGTTCGATCGAGCCGGCCTCGAGCCCGGACCGGGTGATAAACTGATTGACGTGCTCTCCCGACGGGCTCATTTTACCTCGCTTGACGATATATCCAGGAAGCCAATGATATTCAATCGAGGATCAAAAAACAACCGGGCCAGGGAGCCGCTTGTCTTGCCCATTTGTATTGAAACGGCGGCCGAATCAGGATATCCTCGAGTCAGATGTTTGCGGTTGGTCAGCGTACGTGAGTGGAGCGAATTCTAGGGAGGAGATGGATAGGATGAAGACATCGAGGTTTTTGCCCATTCTGGCGATTCTGACGATCGTCTTGGCTTCTTCCTGCGCCCGGGAAGGCTATGACCCGCTGAAGAGCCTGGAAAGATATGATGTCGCCTGGGATTCGCCGAGCCGCGATGCCTGGGGGACGATGCCGGCGGGAAACGGAGACATCGGGATCAACGTCTGGGTGGAGGAGAGTGGAGACCTGCTCTTATACATCGGGAAAACGGACCTCTGGGGGGACAACAGCCGGCTGCTGAAGCTCGGCCGGGTCCGGTTCAAGATCAGCCCGAACCCCTATCTCCAGAGTAAGGCTTTCTATCAAGAACTGCGCCTGCGCGATGCCACGGTCGAGATCCGTTTCGGCGAAGGGGAGAACCTGGTCCAGGCTAAGGTCTGGGTCGATGCCCGTCATCCGGTCATCCATGTTCTGGTGGACGGCCGGAGTGCTTTGGATATGAGCGCGTCGATCGAGCTCTGGCGCACCGAGCCCTATGAACTCCCGTCGATCGAGGTCAGCGATGTCCATTTCGACCATGATGTGCCGGGAAACCGGCATTTTCCGACGATTGTCGAGCCGGACACGGTATTGGCGGGCCAAGAAGGTCGCATCGGCTGGTACCACCATAATAAAAAATCCGTCGGGCCGGCTCTGAGTGCCGAGCTCCAGGACATGCAGGCCTTCGAGCAAACCGACCCTATCCTCCTCCGGACGTTCGGTGCCGTCATCACGGCCGAGAAGGCGGAGCGGATCGACGACCTCAACCTGCTTTCCGCGGGCATAAAGTCTCATCACTTCGAGATCTTTGTCCTGACCAGGCATCCCTCTTCTCCCGCGGAATGGCTCGAAGCGATGGAGGAAACGATTGCGGCCAGCCACAGAATCCCCTTCGGCCGGCGTTGGAGCGCCCACCGCGCCTGGTGGGAAGACTTCTGGCAGAGAAGCTGGATCGATGTCGCCTCGACGGCCCCCACCCACGATACTTATATTCTGACCCGCGCTTACAACCTGCAGCGCTTCATCAACGCCTGCGCCGGCCGCGGCGCCTACCCGATCAAGTTCAACGGCTCGATCTTTATCGTGCCCAACCCCGGAAGCCCTGGCGATGCCGATTATCGCCGCTGGGGTCCCGGTTACTGGTGGCAGAACACCCGCCTTCCCTACATGAGCATGTGCACTTCGGGAGACTTCGACCTGCTGCCGTCTCTCTATCGGATGTACGCGGGAGACGTCCTGGAGATGGCGAAATACCGGACCCAGCGCTATTTTGGACACGCCGGCGCTTATCTCAACGAATGCGTCTATTTCTGGGGGGCTGCTTTCAATGAATCGTACGGATGGACACCGCGGGAGAAGAGGTCCGTCGTCGAGAACGAAAGCCGCTGGCACCGCTGGGAATGGCAGGGCGGGATCGAGCTCCTCCACATGATGCTCGATCATTATGAGCACACGCTGGACGAGACGCTGCTCCGGGAAACGCTCCTGCCCTTCGCCCACGAGATCCTGACCTTCTATGATCTGCACTGCCCCGCGGACGAGAGCGGCAAGATCGTGATGGAGCCGAGCCAAGCGCTCGAGACCTGGTGGGACTGCCGGAACCCGATGCCCGAGATCGCCGGCATCCTGGCCGTGACGGAGAGGTTGCTGGAGCTGGCCGGAGACGACGTCGAGGCCGGAGAGAAAGCCCTATGGGAGCGGATGAAGGAGAAAATGCCCGGCCTGCCCGCCCGGGAGGTCGAAGACAGAAAGATGCTCGCTCCGGCCGAAGCCTTCGCCACGAAGAGCAACATTGAGAGTCCCGAGCTCTATGCGGTCTTTCCTTACCGGCTGGTGGCTTTGGGCCGGCCGGGAATCGAGCTGGCGGTCGAAGCCCTCAACAGCCGCAGGGACAAAGGAAACTTCGGCTGGCGCCAGGATGATATCTTTATGGCCTACCTGGGGCTGGCCGAGCAAGCCAGGGAATACATCGTCGGCCGGGCCGGGAACAAGCACGAGGGCTCGCGCTTCCCCGCCTTCTGGGGGCCGAATTACGACTGGATCCCCGACCAGGACCACGGCGGGGTTCTGCTCAAGGCGCTCCAGGCAATGCTGATGCAGACGGACGGAAAGCGCATCTTTCTCCTTCCGGCCTGGCCGAAGGATTGGGACGCGGATTTCAAGCTCCACGCTCCTTACAGGACGATCGTCTCGGGGCGGGTGGAGCAGGGGAGGGTGGTCAAGCTCGACGTTCAGCCTTCTTCCCGCCGCACAGATGTTCAGGTCATGACGGAATAGGAGCGTTTGCCCTCTGCAAGGGTCCTTTTTCCGAGCAAAAAGCGCGGAGCTCCAGATTGTTCTTTCCCATCTTTATAAGAAAAAATCCAGACACGCCGTATTGAATCATTGAGTCCTCCTGCAACCATTCTCAAACTCAAATTGTTGGATTAGGTGGAGGGGATGTCCCCGAAATTCGAGTTCCTAGGAGGCGAATCACCAAAAAGCGAAAGCCGGCGAGCAGAAATCACAATCGTTCGAGCAATGCCTTGAAGCGGGGATGATCGCGTATCGACCGGAGGTCGGGATCGTGTTCCAGCCATTTTTTCTGGATGGTCCCGAATTGGACCGCTTCTTCCATCAGGGCGATCGCCTTCTCTGTCTGGCCCACCAAGGCATAGGCGCAGGCGACGCCGTAGAGCGTCATGGTCTCTTGAGGATGAGCTGAGGAAATGCGCTCGGCCCATTCCAGGCCGAGCTTTTCATCGCCCAGGCTGATGGCCGCCGTTGCCCCCATATAGAGCGCCCGCGTATCCTCCGGGAAAAACTCCAGCGATCTTTTGACGTTTTCCAGAGTTTTGCGGTAGGCCTGCTCCCTCTCCGCCGGTTTGTTCAATTCCGTGTAGATCATCCCCTGCAGACAGGGAGCGTTGTAGTCTTCAGGACGCAGCCGCCCGGCCTGGTGAGCCAGCCGGGCGGCCTTTTCGAACTGGCCCTGAGCGAAGCTGAGCCTGGCATAAAGGTAGGAGGCTTCAAACAGGTCCGGCTTCAGCCGGAGGGCTCTCTCGAATTCTTCTCGGGCCCCTTCATATTCTTTTCGATTGGCCAGGACCATTCCCCGGGCCACATGGCCTTCGGCCAGCTCCGGGTTTAGCTCGAGCGCCTTCAGGCTGCTTTTTTCCGCGGCGTCGATGTTCTCGGGGCTGGGATTGAACCAGGTGTAGAGGAAAGAATAGCAGTTGGCCGCCCAAGCGTAGGCGCTGGCATATCCGGGATCAACCTCGATCGCATGAAGGAACAGCTTGATCGCCCGTTCGAACCCGGTCCTCTGGAAGAGGTAAAAAAACTGCCGTCCCCGGAGGCAGTAATCAAAGGCTTCGATACTGGCCGTCGGGAACTGGGAAAGGGATATTTTATCTTGGCTTGTCAGGACGACTCGGAGAACCTTGGCGATGCTGTGGGCGATCTCGTTCTGAATCTCGAAAATGTCCTTGAGCTCTCGGTCGAAGGTCTCGGCGTAAAGATGGAAGCCGTTCGAGGCCTTGATGAGCTGAGCGGTGATGCGCAGCCTATTCCCTGATTTGCGGACGCTCCCTTCCAGGACGGTCCCGACGTTGAGCTTTTCGGCGATCTGGCGAATATCCTGATTTCTTCCCTTAAAGGAGAAAGACGATGTCCGGGAGACGACGTGGAGCCCCTCGATCTTGGACAATGAATTGATCAACTCCTCGGCCAATCCATCGCTGAAATATTCATTCTCCGGGTCCGAGCTCATGTTCACGAAAGGAAGCACGGCGATGGCGGCTTCCCTGGTTTCCTTCTCCTGTTTGGTTACGCTCTTTTCGGCTCTTGTGAGGAGGGAGGGGATGTCGTTCATTGACGGGAATCGACGCTCCGGGTCCTTTTCCAGGCATCGGTTGATGACCCTTTGCAATTCCTCGGGGATGTCGATTCCTGATTCAGAGAGGGGGGGCGGGTCATCGTGGAGGACGGCCGCGATCGTCTCGGCCGTCGTCTCCCGGCCAAAGGCGCTTTTCCCGGTCAGCATCTCGTAGAGCAGACAGCCAAAAGCGAAAATATCACTCCTGGCGTCTATCTCCCTGCCCTCCACCTGCTCCGGGGACATATATCCCAGCGTGCCGATGATCATGCCCTGGACCGTAATCCCCTTGGCCTGGAGGGAGCGGGCGATCCCGAAATCCAAGATCTTGGCCGTGCCATCCCTGTCGATCAGGATGTTGTTGGGCTTGAGGTCGCGGTGGACGACGCCCAGTCGATGAGCCTCGGCCAGCCCTTCCCCGACCTGTTTGGCTATGGAGAGAGCGGTTTCCAGCGTCAAGCGGCCGGATTGCCTGATCAGGCCTTTCAAGTCCTGGCCGGCGATATATTCCATGGTGATGTAATGAGTCTCTTCGTCTTCCATCAGCTCATACATTCGGCCGACGTTCTTATGGCTGATCCTGCGGGCGAGCTTCAGCTCGTTGCTGAACCTGTCGATCGTCTCCTTATCAGAAGCGATCTCGGGCTTGATAATCTTCAGGGCGACCTCTTCTTGAAGCTTCAAATCCAGAGCTCTAAAGAGCTTGCCCATCCCCCCTTTGCCCAGTTCTTCGATGATCTGGTATCTCCCCGCGAATATGGATCCTAAACTCAATTTCTTTGCGGGCACTCCCAGGGTCAAAGTGCCGGTAGAGGGTTTTTCAGAGTGGAGGAGCTGAGTCCCGCATTCCCCGCAGAACCGCTGCGTATCGGGATTATCGGTCCGGCACTTCGGGCATTTCGTCGCCATTTTCATACCCTCATCAGGGTGCAAAAAGGATAGCATGTATTTCCCGGTCCGTCAACGAAACGGCCTGGTCTGGCTCGATCATCTCTGGAGAATGAGAGGCAGGAAGCGTTCCGGCCATTTTTTGGCGAGCTGGATGACAGCCTGCTTGAGCTTCGGGTTGAGCGTGACGCCGCTGGTCTCGGCCTGTTGGATGTATTTCAAGGCGTTCCCATAGTCTTTAACTATGTAGCAGAGGTTGATCAGGTTGTTGTCGGCGCCGGCATGGCGGGCGTCGGACTCGATGGCCCTGAGATATTGGCTGCCGGCTTCTTTTCCGGCGGCCTTACTTGAAATGCGGCGATTATGTTGCTGACTTAGGAGAGCGGGACAGGACAAAAAGAACGAACATCACGAACGTGATCGCCGTCATGAGCCACCAGAACAGCGGAAAAGAGCCCAGTCTTATGAACGCCAGGATCAAAGAAACCGTCCCCAGGCCGTAGAACAGCGTGCCCATAAAGACGACGGTTTTCTGCTTCGCCGGGTTTTTTGAGGCGCTGAAGAACATCACCGCCAACACGAACAGCGCCGCCCCTAGGGGATAAGCGAACACGAGAGTCGCTGGGATGTATTCCAACCCCAGGAAGTTTGCCAGAGCATCGGACGAAAAGAAACAGGCCAATCCACGAATGATTTCCAGAATCGCCGCAATGATGAGAACGAGAGACGCCATTTCACCCTCCTTTGATGGTCTTTTCATATGTTAAGGGCCTCAAGGCCCGGTTGGGCAATGAGAGAGTACCTGCTATCTCTTTTCTTAAGCTGAGCTAAAGGCTATCAAGGAATGGAAACAAAGTCAACCGAAAAAAATCTCGGCCATTTATAAGCTAAGAGTGGACTGAAATGCGCTGAAAAGTAAAATTTAGGGCTGAAAGACAGCAAAGGGAAAAATGCTAAGAATTCAGGGGAAAATGGAAGAATAAAGCTGGCTGGGAAGCCTGGATTCGAACCAAGATTCCATGATCCAGAGTCATGTGTCCTGCCATTGGACGACTTCCCAGCAGGCCCCTGAATAATACTCGATTCGGGCGCTTTTTTCAACTTGTTTCCCCCTCTCCTTCATCCTCTCCCGCCAGGGGAGAGGATGAATTTGGTGACACGATAAAAATTCATGAATTCCCCCCATTTGACAATACCTCTGGTTCTTGCCCAAGGGCGAGGGCTTGGATGAGGAAGTCCATCGACGACTGAGCGGAAGGCTCGGGGTAGTGGCATCGAAACCACGCCCGTTTTCTCCCAGCGCGGAAAACGGGCTCGATTCGTCGTTCGCTCTTCTCTCCCTCCGGTCGAGAAACCGTGCCCGCTCTCTCCTCATACGGGTTTCTCATGCCACTACCCCGAGCCTTGGGAAAAAAGAAGAAATGGGAGTGAGGTTGCTGGTTTGCGGAGCAAAGCAGCGGGGGTTCCAAGGGGGATGGCCCCCTTGGTCGCAGGACGGAGTCCGAGAAGGGGAGGCAGGGAGCGAAGCGACCGTTGGAAGGGGGAAAGCGAAGCTTTCTCCCTCCAAGAAGCCGATGTGGGAACCGAACGGGCTGACGAATCCCAAGCCCGAGCCCAAATTGACAGGGGAGGGGGGGGGTGATAACATGAAGGGCTAAAAATGAGAAAGAACTGGGTCCGGTTCGGCCTCGTCGCTGTCCTCACGCTCGTTTTCCTCTTCTTTTTCTTCCGGAGCGTGGATTGGGCGGAGGTCGCCCGCTATCTTCAGGGAGTCAACATCCCTCTCTTCATCCTGAGCATTGTGCTGATCCCTTTTCACCTCGTCACTCGCTCCCTGAGGTGGGATTACCTGATCAGGCACGAGAAGCCCGGCGTTCCCTTCGCCAGTTTTTTTGCTGCCAACGCCGTCGGGTTCACCGTCAATTACATCTTTCCGGGCCGTCTGGGTGAGCTGGTCCGTCCGCTCTATCTCGCCCAGAAGGAAAAGATCAGGAAAGGTTTCTGTTTCGGGACGATCGTCGTCGAGCGCACCTTCGACACCTTCACCATGTGCTTCTTCCTGGGTGTCTTCCTGCTCGCCCGGCCGCTCTTTTCCTCCCGGTTCCAGGCGGGAGCCGAGGGCACCGCCAGCCTCAGGCTCTGGGGGATCGTCGGTCTCGTCCTGGCCGTCCTTCTCCTGGCCATTATCCTATCCCTCTATTTCTTCCGGGAAAAGACCCTGTCTTTCATCACCCGTCTGCTCAAGCCTTTCCCCGAGAAGATCTCTCACAAGATCCTGGCCATCTCGGAAGAGTTCATCTGCGGCCTCAAGTTCTTCCACTCCCTGAAGAGCCTCCTGTTGTACGCCTTTTTCTCCGGCGTGGTCTGGCTGGGCATCATCTTCTACTACTGGATATTCTTCCTGGCCTTCGGGATCAAGCTTTCGTATTTTCTCCTTGTCCCCTATGTCTTTTTGACCATGGTCGGGGCCTCGATCCCCACTCCCGGCATGGTCGGAGGCTTCCACTATTTCTCCAAGCTGGGGATGACCTCTCTCTATGGCATCGATCCCAACCTGGCCGTCGGCGTCACCATCCTCGTCCATGCCGTCCAGCTGGTGGTGACATGCCTGATCGGATATGTTATATTGTGGAAAGAGGGTATGTCCCTCTTCCAGCTCAAGAGGTTAGGAGAAAAGGCCGAGATATGAAGTGTCCTTTCTGTAACCATCCGGAAAGCAAGGTCATCGATTCCCGTGAAAGCAAAAAAGGCCTGTCCATCCGCCGCCGGCGGGAATGCATCTCCTGCCGGAGGCGGTTCACGACCTACGAGAAGATCGAGGAGATTCCCTACATGGTCGTCAAGAAGGACGGCAGCCGCCAGCCCTTCGACGGCCAAAAGCTCCTCCGGGGCCTGCTCAAGGCCTGTGAGAAGCGGCCGATTCCGGTCCGCAAGCTCGAGGAGATCGTCGAGGACATCGAGAACAGGGTTCAGGAAAGACCGGACAAGGAGATCAAGGTCGCGGAGATCGGCCGGTATGTGATGGACAAGCTCAAAGCCCTGGACAAGGTCGCCTATGTCCGGTTCGCCTCGGTTTACCGGGAGTTCAAGGACGTCATGGAGTTCAAGCAGGAGCTGGAGACTCTTCTCAAGGAACGATAGTTCGCGCCTCCGATGGTTCGTAAGATCAAGCCCGTCTCCCGCATCATCCGGATCGAGACCGAGATCGACCGGATCCAGTGGGCCTCCGCCCCCCGGCGTGACCGATTCCTGGACTGGGACGAGAACTGGATCCCCCGGGTGGACGTTTACGAGAAGCCGGGGGAGATCGTCGTCGAGGTCGAGGTCCCCGGGGTCGGTCAATCCGACCTCGACATCACCGTGCAGAGCAGCCGGGTGGAGATCAAGGGGATGAAGAAGGAGCGCAGCTCTTCGGAAAGGATCCGGTACCTGCGTCTGGAGAGGGAGTTCGGGAGCTTCCGCCGGCTGGTGGCGCTTCCTGCCGCGGTTGTGCCCGACAGGGCCAAGGCATTTCTGCATAACGGCGTCCTGACCCTTCAGCTAAAAAAGTACCTGCCCGAAGAGGACAAGGAGATCGTCGTCGCTATCCACAAGGATGAGGAGTGATCGCGGAGGACAATCATGGTCGAGAAGAACATCAAGAACGGCGAAACGTTCGATGAGTTGGTCGAGGAGCGCGACCAAAAGCTCCAGATTCCCTCCATCCTGCCCGTCCTGCTGTTGCGTGATATCATCGTCTTCCCCTACATGATCGCCCCGCTGTTCGTCGGGCGGGAAAAATCCAAGAACGCCATCGACCACTCTCTCTCCACTCACCGCATGATCCTGCTCCTGACCCAGAAGGACATGGAGATCGAGGATCCGAAGAGGGGAGACGTCTACGACGTCGGCACCGTCGCCCTGATCATGCGGATGCTCAAGCTGCCCGACGGGCGGGTCCGCATCCTGGCCCAGGGCCTGATCCGGGCCAAGGTCGAGTCGTTCGAGGAAGACCAGCCGTTTATCCAGGCCCAGGTTTCGGTCATCCACGAGCCCGATCTCAAGGACACGACTATCGAAAGCGAGGCCCTCATCCGCAACGTCCGGAACGGCCTAGAGAAAGCGACCTCCCTGGGCAAGAGCGTTCCTCCCGAGGTCTTGATTATCGCCGCCAATGTCGAGGAGATGGGCCGCCTGGCCGACCTCACCGCCGCCAACCTCGACCTCAAGGTGGACGAGGCCCAGAAGATCCTGGAGATCGTCGACCCCGCCCAACGTTTGAAAAGGGTCTACGAGCTCCTGACCAAGGAGCTCGAGCTCCTGGACATGCAGTCCAAGATCAGCACCGAAGCGAAAGGCGAGATGGACAAACTGCAGCGGCAGTACTTTCTGAGGCAGCAGATGAAGGCCATTCAGAAGGAGCTGGGGGAGGGGACCGAGCTCCAGGAGGAGATCAAATCCTACCAGGACAGGCTCGCCAAGCTCAAGGTCGCCCAGGAAGTTAAAGAAGAGCTCGAGAAACAGATCATCCGGCTGGCCCAGATGCATCCCGAGTCGGCCGAAACGGCCGTCGTCCGCACTTACCTCGACTGGATGTTCTCGATCCCCTGGGACAAGACAACGGTGGACAACCTCGATTTACGGAAGGCCAAGACGATCCTGGACGAGGACCATTACGGCCTGGTGAAGATCAAAGACCGGATCCTCGAGTACCTGGCCGTCCGCTCGCTCTCCAAGAAGATCAAGGGTCCTATTCTCTGCTTCGTCGGACCTCCCGGGGTGGGCAAGACGTCGCTCGGCCGGAGCATCGCCCGAGCCCTGGGTCGGAAGTTCATCCGCATCTCCCTGGGCGGCGTCCGGGACGAGGCGGAGATCCGCGGTCACCGGCGCACCTATGTCGGCGCCATGCCGGGACGGATCATCCAGGGGATCCGGCGCGCCGGGTTCCACAACCCCGTCTTCATGATGGACGAGGTGGATAAGATCGGCGCCGACTTCCGGGGCGACCCCTCGTCGGCCCTGCTCGAAGTGCTCGACCCCGAACAGAACAACTCTTTCCGCGACCACTACCTGGGCGTTCCGTTCGACTTGTCCAAGGTCATGTTTATCACTACGGCCAACCTCCTCGATCCCATCCAGCCCGCCTTCCGCGACCGGATGGAGATCCTCAACCTGCCCGGCTACACCGAGGAGGAGAAGCTCCAGATCGCGCTCCAGCACCTGGTGCCCAAACAGGTCAAGGAACATGCCCTGACCGAGAAATGGATCGTTTTTACTCAAGGCGCCATCAAGAAGATCATTTCCCTCTACACCCGCGAGGCCGGGGTGCGCAACCTGGAGAGGGAGATCGCCTCGGTCTGCCGCAAGGTTGCCCGTAAGGTGGCCGAGGGGAAGAAGAAACTCTTCCGCATCACCTCCCAGAACGTGGAAGGGTATCTCGGGCCGCCGCGCATCTTCAAGGACCAGGTCCTGACAAAGGACCAGGTGGGTGTCGCCACCGGGGTTGCCTGGGCGGCGACGGGCGGCGAGATTCTCTTCGTCGAAGTCACCAAAATGAAGGGCAAAGGGAACCTCTCCTTGACCGGTTCTCTCGGAGAAGTGATGAAGGAATCGGCCCAGGCTGCCCTGAGCTATGCGCGGGCCCACGCCGAGGAGTTCGGGGT
>Ga0307380_10005121_pt1 | contig 17481 bp, 13 predicted proteins | sample UN3MG_FD_202239 | JGI IMG/M metagenome (GOLD analysis project Ga0307380, IMG submission 202239) | Soil microbial communities from Risofladan, Vaasa, Finland - UN-3 | ecosystem: Environmental > Terrestrial > Soil > Coastal area > Acid sulfate soil | place: Finland: Risofladan, Vaasa | collected...
GGACCTTCCGGCGGTATTCGGCCAAGAGGCTCGGCGCAGCCGGCTCGGATGAGATCGCTGCGGGATCGAGCACGACTGCGTACCCGCGAAGAAGGGCCTCGTAGGGAACCCGGAAATCGTTCACATCCCGCGGATGAAGGGACGGGACAAGCTCTCTCCGGATGGCATAGATGGAGCCGTTCGCGCCGAGCAGGGATCCCAGGGACGACTCCAACCGCTTCACTTTCTGCTCGTAGCGCCAGTAAGCGCCCTCGGTATCTGCGGTGCCCTCGCCGGTGGGGTAATTGAGCTGTCCGCTCACGGCCCCGACCTTGGGGTCGGACATCGCCCGGACGAGCTTCGCCACAGCATCCCTCTCGAACATGGCATTCGCGTCGGTCATGACGATGACGTCGCGAGACGTGTGTGTTACGCCGACGTTCAGAGCGACCGACTTGCCTTGACGTCCCTGTGTGTGGAGAAGGCGCACGCGCCCTGTCTCTTTGGCATAGCGCTGGACGATCTCATCGGTACCGTCTGTACTTCCGTCTGAGACAACGATGACGTCTAGCAGGTTGGGGGGGTAATCCTGGCTCAGCGTGTTTTCGATCTTCTCGGCAATGACGTCCTGCTCGTTCCAGGCGGCCACGAGTACCGTAACGGGAGGCTGCTCTTCCCCGAGAGACGGAGGCGTCGACCGGCGAATCCGGGCGAGAAGATAGAGGATCGCCGGGTAGCCGAAGTAGGCGTAGACCAGGATCGCAAGTGCGCCCCATGCTATCAGTTGAGCAGTGGTTGTCACTGAGATGGCGATGGGCAACATGACTGCATTTGGGTTCTGCGATCGTTCACTGGTTACCTGGCGGGCGGACGGTGTCGGCGGCGGATTCCGGGAAGGTAAGGGTCTGCCCCAAAGTTCTGGCCTTGCTCGAGGTGACTTCGTACCATGTGACGAGATGTCAAGGCGCGGCGCTTTGGGCGCTGGTTGTCTTCCTGCCGGCTACCACAGTCCGTGAAATCGCACCCAGGTCGAGGTCAGAGCCATCGCCGCCGCTTCGAGTAAGCGAAACCGGGGAGCCGAATAAGGCAATCGCCAAATATCCGAACCACGTGTGGTCGGTTGTACGTCTTCGGCGAGACAGGGACACGTGCGAAGCGACAAGAGCGGGTTGCATTGCCGGGGTGTCCCCACTTCTGAGAGAGAAGCTCAGCCCGGCGAAAGGCGCCGCATATCTGTGCCCTGGGCGCCCGCCGGGCGCGCTGTCGGAGACGGAGGAGGGAGTGCGAGAGCACAGGTACAGGGACGCCGGAGGTGTATCCTACTTCAGACTCCCTGTGGCCCCGCTTCCGCTGAAGCTCTACACCGAGCGTTCACGAGAAGGGCCTGTAGTCCCAGACGGAAGCCTATCTGGCTCCCCTGAGCTTTGCCCACATGGACCGCAGTTGGTCACGGTCGCCTGAACTCAAAGCAGGGGTCAGCCAGAGCAACGGCACATAGACCACCATGTATGTTGCCGACTGTAACAGCAGAGAGAAAGCTACGTTCCAATGAAACTGGGCGACACCGAGCGCGGGCACGGCAGCGATCGCGGAGACCAGGAGCGGGCCCATCTGGGTGCGAAGCGCGAGCAGTTCAATCACCCCCACGTCGAGCTCCTTGGATATGTGCCGCAACTGAAGAAACACCACTACCGTGAGTGCCGCGAGCGCGCCTAGTGCAGGGCCCACCAGACCCAGGGGGCGGACCAGCAGCGCGCCCAGGCCGACGGTGAGCGCCAGTCCCGCGAGGTTCACCCGGAACTGGAAAGCACTCGACCCGAGAGCCAACACGACCGAGGACGCCGGGTAGACCATCAGAGCCAGCATCCCGAGGTAGACACGGAACGGGATCGCGGCATCTCGGTAGCTGGCGGTGTAGAGCGTCGACATCAGGGCCTCAGCACACACCAGTCCGCCGAACAGGAGTGGGTAGAAGATGAGGGCAGTCTTCCGAACGGCTGCTCGCCAGATGGTGAGTATCTGGCCGATCTCCCCGGCTGCGCGGCGCGCGGAGACTTCGGACAGCAGCACCGAGAACACGGCTGACCGGATCACGGTGATGAACGGCAGGGGCACCGCTCCGAGTGAGTACTGCGCAAAGAACGCCGGGAGATAGAAGAGCGAGGCCACGATCTTGTCGATCTGCCCCTGAAGTGTCGTGGTGGCGTCGGCCAGGCCCAAGGGGACAGCGTAGCGAAGCTGCTGCGCCAGGGGACGCTCCGCCCATGGTGCACTGCTCGGCGGCACGCGCGACCACACGAGCCAGGTGCTCAGGGAAAGGAAGCCGGCGGAGACCACTCCCAGCAGCAGGAACATGCTCACGAGACCTCCGCCCAGGCTCAGCACTGTCACTGTGACCAGAAGCTGGCAGAGCGAGGAGAGGACCGTGACTCCTGAGGCGAACCAGCTACGGCGGTACACCACCAGAGCCGGGTACGTGTACGAATTGGCCACGGAGAAGAGCGCATAGGGACAGATAGCCAGCAGTGTCGCGCGGAGAGCCGGATTGTGCATGCTCACCGGAAGGACGGTGGACGCGCCCGCAAGGCCCCCGGCGAAGAGCGTGCCCAGCCCTGCCAGTAGCAGAGACGTCTGGCGCAGGAAGCGGCGATGCCGCCCGGGCTCCGCGGCCGCAAGGTGGTAGTACGTGCTGCCGGGAAGGCCGAGCATGAAGAAGACATAGAGCGAGTTATAGAGAACCCAGACCTGGCGATAGGTCCCAACCTCCTCTGGCGAGACCAGCCGCACGACCGCGATCAGAGTGAGGGTCTGGGTCAATCGGTAGACGAGATTGCCGATAGCGAGAATGCCTGTCCGAGCAGCCAGGCTCATATCGGGGAGTCGTCCTTCAGGCCCAGCACTCGGCGGTAGAGGGCCACGTGCTGTTCGGCGTTGCGGGCCCACGTGGAAAGGCTTGCGGTTACTCGTCCGGCTTGCGCCAGGCGGCTGCGCAGCGCGCCATCTCGCAGTAGGCGGGCGAGGGCGGCGGCAATGGCCTGCTTGTCACCTGGCGGCACCAGAAGTCCGTTCTCGCCGTTCACAATGACGTCGGCGATGCCCTCACCGGCGCTGCCGATCACTGGTACCCCGTGTGCCATCGCCTCAAGGTACACGATACCGAATCCCTCGTCCTCGCTGGCAAGGCAGAAAACGTCGGCCTCACCGTAGAGTGAGAGCAGAGCAGCGTGCGGTATTCGACCGAGGAGTCGTATGCACTGGTCCACACCGAGCTGACTGGCGAGAGTCGCGAGCCGGGGCTCTTCTGGTCCAGCCCCCACGATCACGAGCTGGGCATCGGGCATCCCTTCGTGCACCATTGAGAACGCTTCGACGAGTTCGGCGAAACGCTTCTGAGGGATCAGATTACCGGCGCTCAGGATGGTCCGGCCAGAGCCGACACGCTCGGCTGAAGAGATCTGGTCAGGGACCGCAATGCCGTGGTGGATGACGCTAAAGTGGTCGGGGCGCGGATCATGCTCAAGGCAGGCGCGTCTGACCCGCTCACTGACGCAAATGACATGCGCCGCCTCACGGAACGTCCGTAGGATCGCCTCGCGCACCCTCCCTTCTTGCCTCAGCCACACAAAATCGTACCCATGGACCGTGCAGACGAAGGGGATGTCGTGCCTCCGAGCGAGCCGACGGGCTGCGTCGCCATCCGGCAGAGCCGTGTGAGCGTGGATCAGATCAAATCGCTCACGATCGAGGAGTGGGGCGCCCGCCCTTGCTATACTGGGCCCTTCGTGGGCTCGCCAGAGCGCCCGGGGAAGAGTGAAGAATCGAGGGTAGTAGACGGTTCCTTCTGCCGTTGTCTCACTGAGCGGCACTGCGCGCAGGTCCCGCCAATGCCCCCTGAGAATCGGTAGCCATGCCGGAACCCAAGGAACCGGTGAGACGACGGTAACGGCCGTGCTCTCAACCGCAAGCGCCTGCACGTGCTGCCGGACGAAGATGCCCTTCGTCGGCTGCATCACGTTGGGGTACATGTGAGAGAGCACACAAAGCTTCACTGTCCCCTCGTTCTGGCGACGGTTCACGGGCCGACTGTCCCGCTCGGCTCCCCGTCCCGCTGTTCCCCGTGTGCACGCGGTGACCTGTCACCGGAAGCTACGGCTCTCGCGACCTCTCGGCGGGAGGACTCGGGATTCGACGCTCCCAGGCGGAGCACCCCGGCGCAGAAGCCGAATTGGACCCAGATTGGCGCGAAGGTGAGTACGCTACTGCTGCTCAGGCAGCCTATTGCGAAGCCAACCACCGAGGCCAGCAGTCCCAGAGAAAGGGCCGCGAGCGACGGCTCTTGTGCGCGCAGCCTAACGTGCCGTCGGGAGAGTGCGGACACAATCCAAGCGTAGAACAGAAGGTAGATCGCGAACCCGACCACTCCCAGGTTCACGAGAACCTCCAGCCACCAGTTGTGTACGTTGAGTATCTCCGTCGTCTGCGTGTTTGTGCGCACACGCATGTCGAGCAATCTGGCTTCGACGTTCCCGGCGCCGACCCCCAGCCAGCGGCTCTGCTTCAAGAGGACCAGGGATTCCTCGGCCAGACGGGCGCGAGTGTCCCTGACCGCTGCGCCATCCTTGACATCTGCAGCAAGCTTCGTCAACGCCTGGCTCGCGAAGTAGCGTGGCATGGCGGGCATGAAGACGGCGAGGAGAGCACAGAGCCCGCCGATTACAGCCCAGCGCAGGGCCCTGCGTCTCACCGTGAACCCGAATATGACAAGAACCGCCAGAACCACTGCCATCGTATTGGCGCGAGACAGGCTCAACACGACCAGGAACGCAGACAGGACGCCCAGCGCAAGCGACGGCAATGAGACCAATACCCTCCGCCCCTCGACGTAGGCAACAATGAACATCGGCACCCAGAGCGCGAAGAAGGTCGCGAGGTCGTTGCTGTTATGGAAGAAAGAGCTGAAGAGAAAGCGTATGTTCAGCGCCGGATCTCGGAACATAGACTCCGGGAAACGGTACCCGGTTTCGCGCTCGAACAGCGCCCCGGCGACCACGATGAGGTAGCCGCCGAAGGCCGACGCGACGAGAGCTGCCAGCTTGCGGGAAGTCCTCCCATACACGACGATGCCGTAAATTAGGGCGGTGTTCTGGATCAGGAAGAGCACGTAGCGGAAGGCCGCGCCCCGGCTGTCCGCCCAGAGAATTGAGACGAGGCCCCAGCAAGCGAGTGCCGCGATCAGGGCCTCGGGGCCGATGATTGGTGAGGGGCGCCGAAACGCCTTCCTGCACAGCGCGTCGAGTCCCGCAAGAACGACGAACGCCACGAGAAAGACGCGAAACGCGAAGATGCTCGGATGTCCGGGGACATGGAAGTTCGACCCCAAGGGCGACGTCAGGATCGTCAGGGATAGCGCGGTGAAAGCGGCCCTCTCCATGCCCGCTGGGGCGGGCCTATCCTCGCATGGAGCACCGGGGCCGGTCGTTCCGTCTGACTCTCGGATGCTAGACATGGTGCGCAGAGCTTCCCGTTGGCGGATGGCTAAGTGCGATTGTCACTGGCGTAAGGCGCATTCCTGCTCGCAGGGCGACAGGCAACGTTGAACTCGGAGAGGAGCGAACGGGACCTTCATCCTCCCGCGGGCGAATTGCCAGACTCGACTGGTGGCGCATCGAGGCTGCCCGCCTGGCGCAACTGGGGATCGAACTCCGGGATCCGCTGAACGATCCAGCTTCGGAGGGATGCCTCGTCCATTGCACGGCAGAGCCCGAGGAGTTCCTCAATGTCGGCCGGTGTGATTTGGGGGAGTGAGACTGCGCGTACCCGCCGGATCTTTGGGTGTGCTGTGGGTTCGAATGACTCGCAAGGGTTGATGAGAGTCTCGTGCAGCTTCTCTCCGGGACGTCGGCCAATCACCTGGATCGGGATGTCTTCGTCCGGCCGCAACCCCGACAGGCGAATCATCTGCCGGGCCAGATCGATGATCTTGATGGGCTCCCCCATCTCCAGGAGGAAGAGATCTCCACCCGTTGAGAACGCGCCCGCCTGAAGCACGAGTTGCGCCGCTTCCGGTATAGTCATGAAGTAGCGGGTCATCTCCGGATCCGTGATAGTTATCGGTCGCCCTTGGGCGATCTGCTCCTCGAAAAGCGGGACGACGCTGCCTCTGCTGCCAAGGACGTTCCCGAAGCGGACGGCTGTGCAGACGGTTTCCGGATAGTGGGCCTGGAGCACGAGCATCTCAGCAATACGCTTGCTGGCGCCCATGGCGCTCACGGGCTCAGCGGCCTTGTCCGTGGATATGCAGACCACTCGGCTCACTGAGTGGGCCGCCGCCGATTCAAGGACATGCCACGTCCCGATAACGTTGACCAAAAGCGTTTCGTCGAGGTTCAACTCGGATAGTGGCACGTGTTTGTTGGCCGCCGCGTGGAAGATGGCCTCAGGGCGGTATTCGCCTAGGATCCTGTCGAGCTTCTCTCGGTTGACGACGTCTGCCTGGATGAGCCTAATCTCAGCGTCGGGAAACTCACTTCTCAAGCGCCGACTTCCCTGGTAGAGGCTGTTCTCTCCGCGCGTGAGCATGATGAGTTGGCGGGGGCCGACCTGGAGTACTTGGCGACACAGCTCGGTCCCGATCGATCCACCTGCGCCCGTAATGAGGACCCGTCGCCCCTGAATATAGGCTGCCACGCTCTCCGGATCAATGCTCACCTGATCCCGGTTCAGCAGGTCTACAATCTCCACGCGACGCAAACGCGACACGGAGACGGTGCCGTTGATGAGATCGCCCACCGCAGGCACGGTCTTGGATGGCAGGCCCGTCTGGCCGACGGCCTCCAGGATGGCCTGCATCTGGGCCCGCGTAGCCGAGGGGATGGCGATGATCACCTCATCGACACGGTGAGTGCGCGCGAGATCGGGCAGGTGGCGAATCGGGCCGGCTATGGAAACACCGTGCATGCTGCTGCCCACTTTGTCGGGGGCATCGTCCACCAGGAACTGGGGGCGGTAGCCGAGTTCCGCGCGTTGCATCATTTCGCGTAACACCGCGTCGGCCGCGCTTCCTGCCCCGACGATCGCCACCCGCTTCACTGCCTCGCCCGAGGGCATCGACCTCTGGGAGGACAGACGTACGACGAACCGCGCTCCACCCGACAGCAAGACGAGGATGGCTACGTTGATGAAGATAACCGACCGTGGGTATCCGGGACCCGACCCGTGGAGCCACGGAATGAAGATCGCGAACTCGACGAGGCCACTTAGGACCGCTGCCTCCCCGATGCGCACGAGGTCCCCGATACTCACATAGCGCCAGAGGTGGCGATGCAGGCGGAACACGATGAAGGCGGCTAACTGAATCGCCACGACAAGCGGCAACGTTCGCGCCAGGACGATCAGCCAGTAGTGCGCCGGCCAGCCGTCGAATCGGAGCACGAAGGCTCCGGCGTATGCTGCGGCAAAAAGCACCGCATCCGCTATCAGTACTCGCAGCCAGCGCATCGGCGAACCCCTCGCTTTAACCTGCCCCGTCTTCGGTCAACGACGTGCGGACATCGGGCGCGTGTTTGTGCAACACTTTTATCGCCTCAACGACTCTGTCGATCGTAGCAGGATCGAGATGACTCCACAGCGGAAGCGCCAGTCCCTCTTCTGCCAGACGCTCTGCCACCGGGAGAGGCCTGCCGTCGTGCCACTGGCGGAAGGCCGTCTGGCTATGCACGGGCGGGTGGAAGTACTTCTTCGTCTGGATGTTCTCGCGCGCCAGCGCCTCGTAGAGTTCATTGCGGGTCAGGCCGAATCCGTCCGCCTCCACGAAGACGACCATGTAGTTGCCGCTGGTCGTGCGGTCGGACGGGATCGCCTGGTAGCGAATCCCCGGGAGCTTGGACAGATGCTCCTGGTAGCTCCCGATGCGCTCGCGGCGCGCCTCAACGAGATCGTCGATCCGCAGGAAGTTCGCGTGGCCAACGAGTGCGTGCACCTCGCTCAACCTCGCGCTTAACCCCACGAACTCCATGTCCATTCCGTCGGTGTTCTTTCCGTAGTCCCGGCCGCGCCGGAGCCGGGCGGCGAGTGAATCGTCTCGAGTGGCGATGAGCCCGCCCTCGAGGGCCGTGACGACCTTCGTTGGGCTCATACTGAACACCTGGGCTACGCCGAATCCACCAACCCGAGCTCCGCGGTAGGTCGCTCCGAGCGACTGTGCCGAATCGAAGAGCAGTGGCAGACCGTGGTCTTCAGCGATGCGGGCCAATGGCGCCACGTCGGCCGGCACGCCAAAGATATCGGTCGCCATGATGGCGCCGGTTTTGCCGGTGATCGCCTCTTCGACAGACTCCGGGTCAATGGCACACGTGTCGAGTCGGGAGTCGGCGAAGGTCGGACGGAGGCCGTTCCACACCACCGCGTGCACCGTCGCAGCAAAGGTGAAGGAGGGGACTATCACTTCAGCATTCGGCGGAAGTCCCAGTGCCTGGACCGCCAGCATCAAGCCGGAGGTACAGTTGGCGACAGCGACCACCTCGGGGACATCGAGGTACTCGGCAACGGCACGCTCCAAGCGGCCGTTCATGGGGCCGACAGTGACGATCCCAGAGGCGAGCACGGCCCGCAAATCAGCCTCCCACTCGTCGATAGGCGCAATCGTGGGGCGGATGATGGGAAGAGGCTCATCGAAGGCCGGCGGGCCCCCGAGTATGGCCGGGCGGGCGTTCACTCTGCCAGCTCCTCTTCATGGAGTGATCTCGTCACGCGCGCGGGCACACCAACCGCAACGACGTGATCGGGGATGTCTTGTGTCACGACCGCGCCGGCGCCGATGACAGACCAGGCCCCTACTCTCACCCCGGGGATCAGAACTGCACCCGTACCTACGTCCACCCCCTCCTCCAGTTTCGCGAATCCGGACAGGTGGACACCGGGGCTAAGCGTGCAGTAGTCGCTAATGACTGCGTCATGTCCGACTGTGACGTTCAGGTTCAGGAGCGCGTGGCGGCCTATCGTGACCTGCGTCGTCACGACCGTGCCGGCGCAGATGATCGTGCCGTCGCCGACCTCTACATACTCCGATTGCTGCGTCTGTGGGTGACGGAGAGTAACGTAGGGCACTGGGCCTAGCCGCTGTGCGACGGAATGCCGTAAGCGGGGAATGCCGATGCCCCACACATAGTGGACATCCCGGTCCTCCATGATCGACGGTTCAATCGGCCCGAAGACAGGCAGGTCGCAGACCGTCTCGCCTGGCGGGTCGTCGTCGAGAAAGCCTATGGGCGCGACATCGGGCCCAAGACACCGCAGAAGCCAGAGCACCTCGCGGCCGAACCCGCCGGCGCCTATGATTACCACCTTGGTCGGCTGCCCCGCCTCGCCGGCGACCCTCATGATTCGTAGAACCCCTTCCCGGCCTTCCGTCCCAGACGGCCCTCAGTTACCAGCCGCCTCGCCAGCTTCGCGGCGTCAAAGCGCTTCTCGCCCGAGCGTGCTGCAAGCGCATCCATGATGTTGACGAAAATGTCCACGCCTATCAGATCAATCAGCGCGAGCGGCCCGACAGGGTGGTTCAGACCGAGCTGAACCGCGGTGTCCACGTCGTCTACGCTCGCCGTTCCCTCCTCCACGACGCGGACTGCCTCATTCAGGTACGGCATGAGGATACGGTTCACGACGAAGCCGGGCGAGTCCTTGACGACGATGGGGGCTTTGCCAAGCTCCCGCGCGAGGTCACACACTCGCGCAACGGTCTCATCGGATGTTCGTGGTCCTCTGACCACCTCAACCAACCGCATGCGTGATACGGGATTGAAGAAATGCATGCCGGCCACGCGGTCAGGCATTGACGTCCCCTCGGCCATCGCATCAATAGACAGTGAAGACGAATTGGATGCCAGGACCGTCTTCGGTGAGCATATGGCATCCAGTGCGCGGAACAGTTCCTGTTTGGCGGGGAGATCCTCGATCACGCTCTCGATCACGATATCGGCGTTACCCAGCGGAGCGAGTTCGGTGGTCGTGACCATCGAACTGAGGAGGTTGTCGGCCTGCTCGGGGGTCAGCTGCTTCAGCAGCCGCTCGCGGATGCGCGACTGCGCCTTCTTGAGCGCGGCATCTGAGCGGCTCTTCCAGATGACCTTCCATCCTAGTTCCATCGCGGCCCGCGCGATTCCGGCGCCCATCGTGCCGGTGCCGATCACCCCTACCGTTACGTCGACCTTTGCTCGCGCTCTATCCTCGGCGAACACATCACCCGGCGCCAGCGGTTGCCGCGACTTACGGATGTAATGCCGGCCCTCGTCGTCCCTCACCAGTAGGCAGTAGTACGGCACGTCCTCGTGAGCGGCAGAGGGCACTTCGACACGCGTTGACTGGACCACGCGGAAATGCTTCGCCTCGACCTTCTGCAACGGACCACGGCACCTGATGCACACACCGAGCGAGCGATGCCACTCCAGTTCACAGGACGGGCAGCGGTGGACCATGCTCAGTTGTCCTTTCTCAATATGTGAACTCCGCAGGTGCCGCCGACACCGCCGATATTGTGGGCAAGACCGGTGACCGCGCCAGGTACCTGCCGCGGTCCTGCCTCACCCCGAAGCTGCGTCACCAACTCGAAGATCTGTGCAATGCCGGATGCCCCGATGGGATGACCATCGGCCTTCAATCCGCCGTCAACATTGGTTGGGATGTCGCCCGACCGGCTCGTCCGGCCTTCACGTACTAGGTCCTTACCCTCACCGGTTCTGCAGAAACCCAGGTCCTCAAGGGCGATCAGTTCCATGATCGTGAAGCAGTCATGGACCTCCACAACATCAATCTCCTTGGGCCCGACTCCGGCCTGCCCGTAGGCTTGTGTAGCAGCCATCCGGGCGGCAGTGAACGACGTGACGCTGTCACGCTCCGCAAGGCTAAGCGTATCGGTGGCAAGCGCGCTCGCGATAACCTGTACGTCGCGATCGGAACGCCGCTCTCGGGATACTATGAGCGCGGCGGCTCCGTCACTGATCGGGCTGCAGTCGAACAGGCGCAAGGGAGAGCAAACCGTTGCCGACCCGTTTATGTCGTCAAGCGTGACTCGCTTGTGGTAGAAGTGGGCGAGCGGGTTCAGGCGTGCATTCCCGTGGTTCTTGAGTGACACCAGCGACAGGTCGTCGAGCGTGCTCCCGTGCTCCGCCATATGGGACGACGTGATGAGCGCATAGCTCGCCGGGAAGGTCAACCCGGCCGGCGCGTCAAGTTCGGCGTCCCCAGCCATGCCGATGTTTGTTGAGACGGCAGGACCCTGGAGGTTGGACATCTTCTCCACGCCAGCGACAAGTACCGTTTCGAAGCGGCCCAGAGCCAGCCCGGCCTGGAAGAGCGCCGACGCACCGCTGGCGCACGCGGTCTCTATTCTCACGATGGGGATGTGCGTGCCCGGCAGCAGGCTAGCCACCAGCGAATTCAAGTGAAGCTGTCCGACGAACGGGCCCGCGCAGAAATTGGCCACGTACGCTGCGTCGAGATCCTCGATCCCGATTCCGGCATCCTCCAGCGCTTTGCTGACGGCCTCGTACAGCAACTGCGGAAGGCTCTCCGCGAGAGGCCCGAACTTCGTGCGACCCACACCTGAGATGTACATGAGCCTCTTTCCTCAACTAGAGAGCCGATGTGGCTCGATTCGCCCCGCGTCCGCGCCCGGCCTCTTGCCAACCTCGAACTTCGACCGATCCTCGTTGTACGTCCCAGCTCCGCTGGCCAGCACCGACACGGTCCGCATCAGAATCCGGAAGTCGAGCGCAAGGCGCCGGTTGCATACATACCAGACATCGAGCTTGATGCGCTCAGGCCACGACAGAGTATTGCGGCCGCTCACTTGGGCCAGCCCCGTGATGCCTGGGAGCGCTTTCAGTCTCTGCCACTGGAAGGCGTCATACTGCTCGACCTGGTAGCGCAGCGTAGGCCGCGGGCCGACCAGGCTCATCTCGCCGCAGAGCACGTTGATCAGCTGGGGCAGCTCATCGATACTCAATGCCCGCAGCCACTTCCCAAGGCGCGTGATACGGGGGTCATCCTGGGTCACGAAGATGCCGGCACCCTTGCTGATTGCACCTTGCACCATGGTGCGGAACTTCCAGACCGTGAAAGGGCGCCCGTTCGCCCCGATGCGCTCCTGCCGGAAGAAGACGGGGCCGCAGGAGTCCAGCTTGATCAGCACCGCAACGAGCGTGAGAAACGGCAGCAGCGCCGATAGGAGTACGGCCGCGGTGATGAAGTCGATCCCGCGTTTCGCCGCTGCGGAGAACAAGCTCTTTCGATCCCTGGAGACGGTGTCCGTGCGCTGCATCGGCCCTGTCAATAACGGCGAGTAGACTGATCGCGACCGACTGGTACCGTGCCCTATACGTGAGACGAGCGCGGCTCGTCCGAGGGCCGCATACGTTCCTTTGTCCGCTTCGACAGGCGCCGGGACTCATCCTGCACCGGCGCCTGTCGAAGCGGACAAAGGCATTGCCGGACAACGCCGATACTCGGAGGCAATTGCGACAGGAGCAGAGCGCCTTCCTGTGAGCTAATAGGCGACGGAGAATGCACACGGGCCAGCGACCGTCTGGCTCAGGCTTCGGAAGTCCATGTGCTAACATCCTCCCACTGCTGCAAACGGGGGCAGGGCGCGTCAGGCACGTCGCGCGAGGCCTCGACCGAGGGTCGTACCGAACCGCGGTCCGCGTAAACCGACCATGAGCCTAACGTATGATCGGTAGATTGCCTTAGATATCCGGTCGCGTAGCCCTCGATGAAGCAGAAACGGCGTTACGAGGGAAAGCGCGAGCAACTTGGCAAGACCCGATATGACGTTTGTGGCGCGAGCGATCGCGACGACGACCGACCCCGAATGGAGGGCGAAGTGCTTCAAGCTGGACGACTCCACCATTTCTGCGATCCAGAGGTATTGGGACCGATCCGTGATTGCATGAAACGAGACAGAGTGGTGATGGACGGCCTCGGCTTCGGCCACGTATTGGACCCGCTTCCGGAGCTTTTCGCGGACCCCCCAGCACAACTCGACGTCTTCCAGGTACATCTCCTCGACGAGCCCACCCAACTTCCGGAGGTCGGCCGTACGCAGGAGGATGCAGGCGCCGGAAAGGCACTCGACTTCTCTGCTATCGGCATGGTCCCAATCAGTCATGAGACGGTTCGGGAGCCTCAGGTGAGGGAGCAAGCCAGAGAGGCCGAACCGGCCCGCTACGTAGTCAAGCAGCGAGGGCAGGCGTCGTGCACACTGGAGTTGGACTCTTCCCTCCGGTGTCCGCACTCGGGGGCCGGTGGCGCCCACCTCAGGATCCGCCTTCAATATGCGCAGCATGGCGTCAACAGAACCGGGACCTACTAGCACGTCGGGGTTCAGAAGCAACACGTATGGCCCTGACGCCATCTGCAAGCCCTGATTGACAGCCTTTGGGAAGCCGGCATTCGTTGGGTTTCTGACGAGCCTGACAGGTCGGACGTCCGCCGGTCGATTCGAAATCGCCTCAGCCGTGCCGTCGGTGGAGGCGTTGTCAACAACAATCACCTCCAGCGCCGCGTCTGTGCTCTCGGCGAGAGACTCCAAGCATCGAAGGACGATGTCCCGCGAGTTCCAGGTGACGATCACCGCTGAGACGTCAGGAGTCATCAGTGACTTCCTCTCGGAAGATCCACAGGTGACGCGCTGGGGGCGGCCTTGGGTTCAGGCATGAGTCGCCTATACACGTCGACCAGGTCGCGCCTGCGGATGATGCGTGTGGCCCGCACGCCAGCTAGAAAGGCTGCAGTCCCCAGGAGCAATACTACGGTCGGTGGCGCGCCCAGACGTGTAAGCCCGGATCCGAGCGCCACTGCGGCAGCGGAAACGACGGACGAGCGGACGACAACGGAGGCAAGCGTCAACGTGCGTCCGTACCGCGCCAGAGCGAGTAGCATTCCGGCCAGCACGAAGGCCTCCGTCAGAACGGTGGCAGAGGCCGCGCCGACGGCACCGAAAGCGGACACGAGGCCGGCGTTCGCACCAATGTTGACCACGAGACCGGCAAGCGTCACCCACATGAGCGTCCTGAACCGATGCTCGGCCACAAGGATGTTGTAGGAGGCGAGACTCACGAAGTTGAAAGTCAGCGCCCACACGAGAATCCTTGCCGCCTGGCTGCTCGCCCCAAACTCCCGCCCCCAGATCGCCGCCATGAGCCCTACTCCCCCAAGCGTCGTGAGAAGGGCCAGGAACTGCCCCGTAACCACCAGGAGGCGACCAGACAACTCCATGTAGTCCCCGGTCTGCTTCCGGTCGGCGACGTCCCGCACCATTCGCGGATAAGTGGTCTGCTGGTAGACGCTGGCGACCAGCCCAAGGCCGAGAAAGAGGCGCTGCCCTGCCGTAAACAGCCCGGCCTCGTAGTCGCCCTGGAGAAACTGGCAGAAGACGACGTTCAGCCGCGCGTACCCGGCGATGAACAGCCCTGCCAGCCACAGCGCCCTGTTGCGTTTGAGATCCAACCACATGTCACCCCAGTTAACCGGCTGACGAAGCATGCCTTTCAGCGGGTATCCGTGGAGTGACGAGAGCCCGAGGACAATCCCCAGTGCGAGTACCTGCACCGTCGCAAGCGCCGCTACCATCATCTCCAGGGGCCATCCTACTCTCACCGGCACATAGGCGGCGGCGAAGATGAGCAAGCTGTGCGCTACCGAGGAAATGGATGCCTCGCGGAAGCGTTCTTGAGCGATGATGCCACCTCGAGAAGTGATCACAGTCTCGATGCCGTAGAGGTAGAGGTAGCAGCACACATAGAGCCCCAGCCGCTCTGGCTGAGAGACGGCGATGGCGACCGCCAGCAGACCAGTCGAGACCAGCATGACTGCGAGCCGCTGCCACAGGTAGTTGGCCAAGACCGGAACTCTTTCGTCAGGGCGGAGACATAGCTCGCGGGTCAGGCTCGCGGGAGCGATGAACCGTGTCATGATCGTCAATATCGCTGTCAGCGCCAGTGCCACCCCTAGCCTGCCGAACTCGGCTACACCGTAGTGCCGAGAGGCGATCATCATGGCGATGAGGTTGATGAGCCGGTTCACGACTTCCGCCGCCGAGAAAACGAAGGCCGACTGAGAGAGCTTGCCCAGGGATCTCACCGTCCGGGTCCCCCCTTCGGGGCTGGCAGAAGCGATGACATGGCCTGGATGTACTCCCGCGCCAGAGCGGCCCGGTCGAAGTGCTCCCTGACGTGCCGTTCGCCCTTACAACCCATCTCCGCGGCCGCCTCCGTGTTGTTCCTGAGCCATACCACACCCCGAGCAAGCGCCTTTGCGTCGTCGGGCTCAACGAAGATCCCGGCCCCCGCATGCTCTACGAGTTCCCGCGCAATGCCGTCGATCGCGATGAGCACAGGGAGACGCATCGACATGTAGTCGAACACCTTGTTGGGATACACAGTCTTGAAGGTATCGCACTTCTTCAGCACGGCGACGCCGACGTCAGCCGCCGCCAATATCCCAGGCATCTCGGCCTTCGGCACGGACCCGAGGAAGCTGATATTCGTCAGTCCCCGCCTTATAACCTCAGCGCGTAACTGCGCCAGTTGGGCACCAGAGCCAACGGTCGCTAGGTGGACATCGGGCACCATCCGTAGCTGTTCGGCCGCTCGGACGAGTTGGATGAGATCGTTTGCAGTACCATGGGCGCCCGCGTACAGCGCAACGAACTGCGCTTGCCAACCAGACCTCTCTCGCACCTCGGCCATTACCGCATCGTCAGGCCGTTGCCAGGCATCTGCCCCGTTGGGAATGAACCATATCTTCTCCGGAGCAGCGAGACCGCGCAACACGATGCTGTCCTTGAAGGCAGGTGTGAGCACATTGATGGCTGCGGCCTTGCGGTAGGCCCACGCCTCTAGCCAGGATAGAGCACGCTCAAACAGAGAGCCCTTACGGATGGCCCCCATCGTGATGCCCGTCTCCGGCCACAGGTCGCGGACTTCAAAGACAAGCGGACACCGCCGTAAGGCAGCCCCGAGGACTCCTGGAACCGCCACGATGAGCTGGGGGGAAGTCGCTATGATAACGTCGGGCTTCGGGGCCAGTAGGAACACCGCCCACAGGGCGCTGAACATGAAGCAGAAGAAGTTCCACAGCCGGCTCACGAAACTGGTCATCTCTGCTTCAGGGGTGTAGGCGCGCAGTATAGTCACATCGCCAACGTGCTCGCGGTGTACCCAGTGCCGGCGGTACTCGGGAGAGCGCTTGCCGGTAGCGTAGGAGGTCTGACCCGCAACAACTGTGACGCTATGCCCCGCCTCGCTCCAGAGCCGCGAGAACTCATTGAACCGAGATCCTCCGCCTTCGTTGGGCCGCAGGAACTGCTGGTGTATGACGAGGATATTCATAGGCAATGTTGGGTACCGGCGCTTCGTCTCACGGCCCCTCACTCACTTCCATCTCACTTCCGTCCGGCAGGCTGAGCAGCGGAGTCTGAGAGCGGAAGAAAGCGTTGAACTGTCCGCACTTGAGGTCCAGTCGTACCGAACTCCCGTTGCTCTCGACGGCCACGCCAGTGGCGCCTTCGGTACAGAGTCCCAGGGCACCGACCCAGGGGAGCTCCCGGTGCGCCCTCTCCATCAGGAGGTGACTCTCAATCGTCTGCCCATAGGTCGGAGAGCGGCCGTAGCTCCACTCCTGGCCCACGGCCGGCTCGAATGTGTCTGCTCCGACTGCGAAAGCAGCGGCGTCGAGGTTACTGAGATGTAGGCCTCGCTCTATGGTGTGTGAGCCCACGCCCGACAGGAAGTCCAGCACGAATACCCCAACGTTCTCGACAACGAGGAATGCCCGGCGGTGTGTGAGGCCAAGCCGGTCGAAGCCAGTGTGCCGGCCGACGAACAGGGTCCAGCCGGACCCACTCCCGGCCACGCGCCCCCATCCGCTCGCCGGCCTCAAGTAGCGAAACCGGCCCCAGGGATGCATCGGCTCGTGGCCGTCGACGCGAAGGACGGAATGCGTGATGGCGCTCCGGAAGTATCGGCGCATCTCCAGCGGACCGTTGTAGAGACCCGTGCCCGGTTGAACGACGACGGGACACCCATCGAGGGAGACCGCGAATGAGAGGAGATCGGCCTGACCGGCCGCGTGCGGCGGCCGGCGCCCCGTCCGCACCCACAGCTGAACGTGGTCGTCGGCGTAGCGCCAGTACCCCCCAACCGGGAACTCCGCCTGTCGGGGCAGAGGCTTCGGCGCGGGCTTCGGTGGCTCCTCCGCTCCCAGCCACAGGAGTGCCTCCCGCGCGCCCGGCGCGGGGTCCTTGGGTGCTGCCTCCTGCAACACGGATCCAGCCCACAGGAAGAACGCATCGAAGTTATCCCGCGGCACGCCGCCCGCTCGGACCAACAGGGCCCCATCGTTGTCACCGAACCGCAGTGAGCTCCCGGCATCATCACAGAACTCACTGAGGTAGGACAGACTGCGACGCGCAATCTCAGTTAGCTGGCCACGCCTTTCGGACGTGAG
>Ga0307380_10005122_pt1 | contig 17480 bp, 16 predicted proteins | sample UN3MG_FD_202239 | JGI IMG/M metagenome (GOLD analysis project Ga0307380, IMG submission 202239) | Soil microbial communities from Risofladan, Vaasa, Finland - UN-3 | ecosystem: Environmental > Terrestrial > Soil > Coastal area > Acid sulfate soil | place: Finland: Risofladan, Vaasa | collected...
GCAATGTAATTGGCCATATAGACCGTCAGATAAACGCCCGTTGTGAAAACGAAGAACGTGCCGAGCGTGTACAGCTTCTCCTGACGCAGGCAGCCGGAAAGAAACCCCGTCAGACAATAGTGACCTATGAGCCCCTTATATTCGAGCAAGACCAAAAGACCGAAAAGACAAACGGCAAGAGTCGCTTGAAGATAACTCTCTCGCGTCGAAAGCAGGATGCTCGCGATAATCATATGAAAGATGAAGTAGAAAACCAGCGGGTTCTCAATACCGCCGGAGAAGTGCAGCAGAGCCGTCAGAAGCAGCAGATCCGCGCATATCTGGAAATTGATGACTCTCTTGACCGCCTGGCAGGAAACGTGCGGATCGATCCTCGTGAAACGATTGAACCACACCCACACAATCATCTTGTACATAGAGGCGATCTTGTTTGCCGCTCGGCACGGCACCTGCTGATCGGCCCGCATCAGACGATTTAACATTACCAGTACCGTTGTATTGTACACCACAAGCAAACCTGCAATAACGTATAGGGCAACGTCGTTCAGGCCCACGCCGAGCATCTTGCGTGCAACGTATGTACCGACGACGACGTAAACAATGGCTATCCACCGCAGCCTGGCCAGCCAGTAAGCACCTTTGAGCAGTCTGATGTTTTCAGGTACCGGGTCCATTTGCATCAAATCGAACATCACATAGCAGCAGGCGCAAAACCCGCCCGCCGGGCCGGAGCCCCAAAAAGATCGAGCGGCTCTTAGAACTCATCGTAGAAGATGTCTTCCGGACGCAAGCCCTTTTCTTCAAGAACTCTGGTGACCGCCGCAATCATCAAAGGCGGTCCGCAGAGGAAAGCCTGCCGCGCCAACCCGGCTTCCAGGTATTTGTCCACGGACAGATGAACAAAACCGGTCTCGCCATCCCACTTTTCTTCAGGTCCCAGCTCGTCGGACAGGGCATAGATCACGTGGAAATTGGAATGCTTACGTTCAAGCTCCTTGAATTGGTCAAGGTAGAAGATGTCTTGTGTCGTCCGGCAGCCGAAGAACAGCCAGCACGAGCGGTCGGGCCATCGATCGTACAGCGTATAGATGATATTCTTCATCGGTGCCATTCCACAGCCCCCGCCCACACAGACAATCTCCACAGACGGGTCTTCGTTCAACCAGAATTCCCCGTACGGGCCCGTGAACGACACCGGATCGTTCACCTTCAGGTTGTGCAGATACGTCGAGCCGATACCTCCCGGCACCAGTCGAACCATCAGTTCCGTGACGTTCGGCTCATAAACGGGAGAGCTGATTGAATAGGCGCGAAAGACGGCGCCGTCAGGCGAGGGCGCCTGCACCTGGACGTACTGCCCGGGCCGGTGGGAGATCTCGGCAGGCTCAATCAATCTCATTCTTATTTCTTTGATGTCGTAGGTCAGAGAGCGGGTGCTTTCAACCGTGGCCGAAAAGAGTCTTACGTTGAGAAAATCTTCGGGAATACGAACGTAGATATCTTCTCGCACCTTGACCTGACAGGCCAATCTGGTCCCGGAGCGGACTTCCTTCCGCGACAAATACGGGGTTTCTGTCGGAAGCACGGGCCCTCCGCCGGAGGTCACGGTGATCTTGCAGTGTCCGCAGGAGCCTTTGCCGCCGCACGCAGAAGGGATGAAGACCTCATTGGCGTACAAACACGACAAGAGCGTTTGTCCGCCCTGCACTTCGAGCGGTTTTTCGCCGGCATTGATGTCAAGTTTGCAGATCCCGTAGTTTATCAGGAAGCGTTCAGCAATCATCAGTCCGGCCGCCAGAAGTATTACCAGGCCGGAGAAAGAAAGTACTGAATACAAATAAATCAAAAAACCCATTGAGCACTCCTATTGGATCGACACCATTCCAGCAAAGCCCATGAATGTCATCGCAAGCACGCCGGTGACGATCATCGCTATAGCTACACCTTCAAAGCATTTCGGGACATGGCTGTATCTCATTTTTTGTCTTAAACCGGCTAAAAGCACAATGGCAAGTGCCCAGCCGATACCCGCGCCCAGGCCGAAGCCTATTGACTGCATAAAACTGTAATTCCGAATGATCATGAACAGAGATGCGCCGAGAATTGCGCAGTTTACGGTTATCAAAGGTAAAAATATGCCGAGTGCAAAGTACAGCTTCGGACTGAACCGTTCGACAAACATTTCAACTAATTGCACGAAGGCGGCGATGACCGCTATGAAGACAATAAATTGCAAATGACCGAGATGGAATGGTACCAGGACAAAATGGTAAATTGCGTAATTTATTATTGTTGTCGTAATCATCACGAAAATGACGGCGGTACCTAAACCCAGCGATGTCTTAATCTGGCCCGAGCACGCGATAAATGAACACATGCCGAGAAAATTTGTCAGCAGGATATTGTTCGTAAATATCGCCGCGATTAATATTACCCATGCCGATGTCTCACTCATTATTTATTCTCCTCAGGCTCCGGGCCCTTAATTAAGTTGAAAATCCCGATGACAATGCCGAGCGCGAAGAACGCCCCCGGAGCCAGAATCATTAGCTGGTTTGGTGTGTACCATTCGCTGAACACTGGAATAGTACGACCCAGTATTTCTCCGGTACCCAGCAGCTCCCTGAAGAAGCCGATGATCGCCAGCACGGCGGCATAACCGAGGCCGTTGGCCAGCCCGTCAACCATGGATACCATCGGTGGATTCTGAAGAGCGAACGCCTCGGCCCGGCCCATGACGATGCAGTTGGTGATGATCAAGCCGACGTAGGGACCGAGCTGTTTCGACATGTCCCAGTAGAAGGCTTTGAGGAACTGGTCGAAAACGATGACAAAGGTCGCGATGATGGCGACCTCGGCGATCATTCGTATCCGGTGGGGCGTGCATTTTCGCAGAAGCGAGACGATGAGGTTGGAGCCCACGCAAACAAAAATCAGCGCCGCGCCCATGACGAGCGAGTTTTCCAGACGATTCGTGACCGCCAGTGCCGAACAAATGCCCAGCACCTGGATGGCCAGAGGGTTGTTCGCCCAGGCGCCCTCTTTCAATGTCGCCAGGCCCTTGCCGTTGCACAACCCCTTGGGCGCGCACGTCGCACAAGCTAACTGTTGACTGTCCGCCATTGTGATTACTTCTCCTCAACAATACTCTTGATAGCTTCGTTCAGCATGGCCTGCACCTTGTCGCAGGTCATGGTCGCCCCGCTTATGGCATCGACCTTGTTGGCCGCCTGTTCTCCGGGCTTGCTGACGATAATGCCGGGTTTTCCATCGGGGCCCATGATCGATTTGCCCACAAACTGCTCTCGGAACCACGATGTCACGATTTCTCCGCCGAGACCGGGCGTCTCTTCCTGCTCGTAAAACGTGATACCGCGAATCGTTCTCATGTCCGGCTCCAGGGCCAGGAAACCCCTGATCGGGGCCCACACCCCGGGACCTGAAAACCGCATGGCGACCGCAAGGGTCTTTCCGCCTGCATCGGGCGGCGAATACGTGTACATCGTAACGCCCCCCCGATCCTTCTCGCGCACGCTTGCCTCGAGCACTTTGAGAACGTCCGCCGCGGACGCCTCCGCGGCCAGAGGCACCTTCAGCGCCAGCAGAATGTTCAGAGCTTCTTCGGCCTCGGCGTTGGCTTTCTTGTACGGAGCCGTAAAGCTGGCCGCGGCCGTCAGCAGCAAGGCACAAACAGAACCAAGCACCGCGGCATAGAAAAGAGTGTAAGCATTACCCTTCACGTCTAAGCCTCCTGATACGAACCCCAATGACTATTTCGTCGAGAATCGGAGCGACAATATTGCCCAGCAGAATCGCAAATGTCACGCCCTCAACGTATCCGGTAAAGTTCCGGATCAGAACCGTCGTCGAGCCGATTATAATGCCGTAGAACCATTTGCCCGCATTTGTCGTCGGGCCAGTCACCGGGTCGGTCGCCATGAAGAACGCGCCGAAAAGCAATCCTCCGGCAAAGACGTGCCAGAGAACGGAACCGAAAATGGTGGGCATCGGTTCACTCATCTGACCGCGGGCCATCAGTACGCCGGCCAGAATAGCGAATGATCCTAAAATGCTCGCGACCGATCGCCAATTGGCAACCCTCGTAAACAACAAGAACACCCCGCCGAGAATGATTAGAAAAGCCGAGGTCTCCCCCGCGCTTCCCGAAATATTACCCAAAAACATATGTACGAACGAAGTTATTTCTCCCTGTTTGGCCGCCGCTAAAGGTGTGGCCGAAGTGAGGGTATCGACATTCCAGGTCAGCATATTTCCAACCAGGCCATGGCCTGGTTGGGCCCAACTTGCCGACATAACCTTTGGAAATCCAAGCGAGAGAAAGCAGCGACCGACAAGGGCGGGATTAAATATGTTTCGTCCCGTGCCGCCGAATAACTCCTTGGCGATGAACACGCCGAATGCGACACCCAGCGCAACCATCCAAAGAGGCAGATTAGGCGGAAGAATCAACGGAAAGAGGAAGCCCGTTACGAAGAAGCCCTCGTTGATGCCTTCCTTGCGTACAATTGCAAAGATAGCCTCAACGGTCAAACCCGCTGCATACGTGACGATAATCATGGCTAAGAACCGCAGCCCGAAAAGGTAAAAAGCTGCCAGAACACATGGAACCACAGAGATGATAACCATGGACATGACTCGCTTCAAATCAAGCGGGTCACGAACGTGAGGAGTCCCTATCGTCCGTGTTGACGGCGCAAAGAAGAAATGCTCCAGCGCCCCGAACACAGGATTCAGAATCCGCAGCTTGCCGCCTTCCTCAAAAGTGGGGCGAGCTGCATCAATGACCTTTAACAACCATTTCACTCGGTTTTCTCCTCTGACTGTTTGCGTGCTTCTTCCTGACGCAACTGTTCTTGACGTATCTCTTGCTTTTCTTTCTCGATGAGAGCCTTGGTCTCGATGAGCTGTTTTCCCAGATTTATCTTCGAGGGACAGACGTACGAGCACAATCCACATTCCACGCACAGATCGACGCGGGCCTGTTCCGCTTCTTCAATCAAATCTGCATACAGGTATTTGTGGATCAGGTAAGGCATGATACCGGCCGGACAGACCTCCTCGCAGAAGTTACACGCTATGCAGGGCCGCAGTTCGCCTCGGACCCCCGTGGTGTATCGCTCTGCGAACCTCTTTCTCAGAGAACTGAGGAAACAATCCGAGTACGAGCTCCGATCCCAGCCCGGCCGAATAAAGCCGAGAAATTCTCTCTCTTTCAACTCGGGCAGGACGGTTATGCCTCTGCACTCCACACCAATACCCAGGGTCTCCGCCGTGAAGGCCCGTCCCGTTAGAATGCCGCCGTCAATTACTCTCGCCGCCGGCTCGAAGACGTACTCCTCTATGATCTTCTCGATGGGATAGCCCGGCACCACCTTCAGGTGTGTGGGCGAGTGGACTCCTATTCCGCCGACCGAAACGATCTTTACCGTACAAGGCTTGGTCAAAGTCAGGGCGCGGTCAACGGCCAGGACGCCTTCCGTTCGGACGCACCAGATCGGACCTTTGTCGCGGCGGAGGCCCAGTCTTCGAGCGAGAATCTCGAAATTGTCGTAGGGATAGATCAGCGGTACCTCCAGCATCTTCGCCCAGGCATAGCCGCGGATATGACTGCGAATCAAGTTCGCGAACTCAGAATCAATATCGGGCATCGCCAGGTAAATGGGCTGATACTCCAGGAGAGACTGCAAATGTTCCAGGCCGCGCGTGAAGTTCAGAAGTCTCTTCTGAAGCAGCACGTCCCCCCGGGTGACAAACGGCTCCAGGCTCAGCGTGGAAACGATGACGGCCTGCGGCGTGCCGAGCGGGTCGGGCAGCGCCCTTGTGAAAGCGTCATAAAAGAATTGCCAGGCGCCGAGCGACAGGAGCTTGTATCGCTTAATGCCTCCTGCGCCCATTTCCCGTGCTATGTGTGACATTTCCTCTTCCGCGATGTCGGCGCGCTCGTCGAGACGGGCAACGTTTTCAAGCACGATGTGATTGGCCGCCGCTTTCAGGCGAACGGTACCCGATCGAGGGGCCAGAAGAGGAACGTCGTAGTTGTCAGGATCCTTGGCCAGCGCATCGCCGCCGTTGACGCGCTCTGCCTCCTTAACGAGAATCTCGCTGAATTTGAAACGCTCACTGCGCAAGGGAAGATAAAGGACCTTCGGCTCCGGCATTACCTTTACAGTGTCATCCGGCCTTCCTTTAAGCAGTATGTTGTAGCCGCCTCTGAATTTCACTTTCTTAGCTTCCCCAAAAAAATGGTTCAAACGTCACCCTCGGGGTAACTGACGCACCCTAAAAGAGGGTCAGGTCCTCTAAAATGAACAGTAGGACAACCGGCGACAAGTCTGGATATACGCCTCTATCACGCGAAGTTACCGCCACATTCCATTCGAGGCTCGATATCCGTCGGGCTTATCGCAGGCCGCCAGGAACTATACAGGCCGTGAGGTCACAGCATACATCGCCCGGTCGCCCCTGACCTGCCCGATCCGATGATCGGACCGGCCGATTACAGAACCATAGTGACAGCGACCGTTCAGCCGCCCTGCAAACCGTATCCCAAACATAGCGATACGCACACCATTCTATACCAAGGAATTGCCGAGTTCAACGCGATAATTGAGCCGCAAGCCCCCTTTTGGCCGAAATAGCAGCTTTTTCTCAGTTTTGAGATTACTTCACAGGGCTCTGCGGACCCGAAGCGAGAGCAGAATGCCGGCGAAAAAACACCCCGCCGCACGAGCGCGGCCCAGGTATCAGGGCCGCTTGGAAACACTGAAGCGGGCATCCAGCTTGAACAGGCGCCTGACAGGAAGATGGAGCACCTGTGAGCTCTCAAGCGACAGAGAACTGCGGATTTGCTCGAGAATCTCCTCAATCCGCTTGTCATCGACTGCAATTATCGTGAACCAAATGTTGAAGGCATCATCGCGAAGGTAGCTGTGGGTCACCTCGGTAAACCGGCCAATAACCTCGGCCGCTCGGTCCACAAACTCAGGCTCAACACTCACCGCCGCCAGCGTGCTGCGAAAACCGAACTTCCTCGAGTCAACGCTTGCCCCAATCCGGCGGATGACTCCCTCATCGAGCATTCGCTGGATGCGGTCCCAGAGCTCGCCCGTCGGGATCTGCAACCGCTCGGCCAGGAGATCGTACGGCCTTTCCTTCAAAGGGAAGTTGTCTTGAAGCTCCTGGAGTATTCGGCGGTCTAAACTGTCCATAATACCCTTTTGCTGTTTGACAAATCCTCCCGCGCAGGCTGCCAACGCGATCCGTGTCACGTTTTCACTTGACGTTCGGGTCTCGAACAACTATAGGTGAACACTATAGTCTAAACGTAACGAGAAGTAAAGCTGATGTTCTCTGGAAGCGACTTGAGCCGGCGTTCACAGGAAATGCGTGCCGTCGTTTTCTCGTTTTTGAGAATGCAAAAAAAATCTTTAAATTCCTGCGAAAGAGCTTCCAATTCGGGACGGAAATGCCAAAGGGAAAAGTCTATCTTGTGGGTGCGGGTCCCGGCGACCCCGAGCTGATTACGCTCAAGGGCTACGGGCTGATCTGCCAGGCCGACGTCATTCTCCACGATCACCTGATTCCGACCGAGCTGCTGCAACTGGCCAGAGCCGAAGCTGAAGTCATAACGGTCGGAAAGTTCGCCAGCCAACATACGATGTCGCAGGACCGGATCAACGCGCTGCTGATCGAGAAGGCCGGACAGCACAGAATCGTCGTTCGTCTCAAAGGCGGAGATCCGTTTCTGTTTGGCCGGGGCGGTGAGGAGGCCGAAGCGTGCATCGAGGCCGGAGTCGATTTTGAAGTCGTGCCGGGCGTCACCAGCGCCCTGGCGGCGCCTTCGTATGCCGGAATCCCGCCGACCCATCGCGATTTCACACCCAATGTCGCCATCGTGACCGGACACCGCAAAGCGGAGAAAGAGATCGAGATCCCAAACGCAGGCACCATCATTTTTCTTATGGGTGTCGGCAACATTGAGAAGATCGTCGCTTCTTTGCTCAAGGCAGGCTGGTCCCCACAGACGAAGATCGCCGCGGTTGAAAGGGGCACACTTTACAATCAGCGAGTCATCGTAGGGGTTCTGGAGAGCTTCGTTCAAACGGTAAAGCAGGCCGGCTTATCCACTCCTGCCGTTTTCATTGTGGGCAAAGTGGTGGAACTTCACGAAAAGTTGGATTGGTTCGGCAGGAAACCAAGGGTCCTCGTCCTCGGCACGCATCCTGAAAAATACACACACCTCGGTATGATTGTGCACCGGCCCATAGTCAAATGCGTGGGTCTGGAAGACTACTCGATGCTCGATGGCGCGATCAGGGCGATTGACAATTTTGACTGGCTTGTGTTCACGAGCGCCAATGGTGTGAGATTCTTCTTTGAGCGGCTTCGGCTAAGCGGTCTGGATGCTCGGGCGTTTGGCTCGGCAAAGGTCGCCGTCATCGGCAAGACGACCGCCCGGCGGCTCATCAGCTTTGGCATCATCGCGGACCTGGTTCCTGGCGCCGAGTCCAGCGCCGGCCTGCTCGAAGAATTCAAGAGACTCGATATGCAGGACAAGAAAGTGCTCCTGCCCCAGGCCGCGGCCGCTTCCGAGGAATTACGCGAGGGGCTCGCTGCGATGGGCGCAAGGGTTCAAGAAGTTCCCGTCTATCAGACCATCGAAATTGAGCCGGCCGACGTGGACCTGGAGCGTATCGACAAGATTCTCTTTACAAGCGGCTCGACCGTCAGGGCGTTTACCAAAAGGTTCGGCCGGATACCCTCCCACGTCAGGGCCTGTTGTCTCGGCGCGCCGACGCAGGCGGAAGCCGCCAGACATGGCATCGACGCCGAGATTCTGCCGCAGTAGCAAGGAAAATCAGATGAGCGTATTTCAGAAAAGCAGCAAGCTGTTCGCAGAGGCCAAGAAGGTAATCCCCGGCGGCGTCAACAGTCCCGTCCGGGCCTTCAAAGCTGTCGGGACCGTGCCGGTATTCATCAGCAAGGCTAAAGGCGCATATTTACATGATGTGGACGGCAACCGATACATCGACTACTGTCTTTCCTGGGGGCCTATGATTCTCGGCCACGCACGCCGCGAGGTTCTCGACCGCGTCAGGAAAGTCATGGTCAATGGGACGAGCTTCGGTATCCCGACCGCGCTCGAAACGCAGTTGGCGCGAATGATTGTCGGGGCCATCGGTTCGGTTGAAAAGGTTCGCCTCGTCAGTTCCGGGACCGAAGCGGTCATGACCGCAATTCGTCTTGCCCGCGGATGCACGGGACGCGATAAGATCATCAAGTTCATCGGCTGCTATCACGGCCACGTCGATCACATGCTCGTCCAGGCGGGCTCGGGCGCGACAACCCTCGGCTCACCCAGCAGCCCGGGCGTGCCGAAGGACTTCACGAAACACACCATCCTGCTGCCCTACAATGATTCCGAGATGGTCGAGAAAGCTTTCAGTAAATATCGGGACCAGATAGCCGCGGTTATCGTCGAGCCGGTCGCCGGCAATATGGGAGTCGTTCTGCCGGCGGAAGGTTTTCTGAAAACCATCAGACGGTCATGCACCAAGAACAGCAGCGTGCTGATCTTCGACGAGGTCATCACCGGCTTTAGAATCAGGTATGGAAGCGTCCAGGAGCTCTTCGGCGTCCAGGCCGATTTGACCTGCTTGGGCAAGATCATCGGCGGCGGATTCCCCATCGGCGCCTGTGGCGGAAAGAAGCGACTGATGGATCAACTGGCCCCGTCCGGAAAGATTTACCAGGCGGGGACCCTCTCAGGGAACCCGGTCTGCGTCGCCGCCGGCCTGGCCACGCTGGAATTGCTGGGATCAAAAGGGATATACTCCGCTCTTGACCGTATCGCCAAAAACCTCTGCGAAAGTCTGCAATCACCAATCACCAATCACCAATCACCAGTTACCATAAACCGCATCGGCTCGATGTTCACAGTATTCTTCAACCCGGGCCCAGTGACTGATTATGCCTCCGCACTGAAATCCGACGTCGCAATGTACGCACGATTTCACAGCGCCATGCTCCGCGCGGGCATTTACCTGCCGCCCTCGCAATTCGAGGCATGCTTCGTCAGCACACAGCACACCAAGAAAGACATAGACAAGACAATCAGCGCCGTCAGGAAAGCTGCGTTCTGACGTCCTGCCCCGGCGGCATGGCAGACGCAGCCTTATGCGCTCCCTCTGGTGAACATGAAGGGGCTCGGGTGGTTGGCGTCGGCGACCTCGATCATGCACACGGGCTGGTCGATACCCGGGCCGTAGATGTATTTGCGCAGCAGGTTGTTATTGCCGTCGTATTCGCCGAGCACCCCGTCGATGGCGTTTCGGCGTGGGAGCGCAGGCGTCCTGAGCGCAGCCGAAGGACCTTTCCGATCACGCCGGCGACGCCGTGCGCGCGCAGGCGTCCCGAGCGCAGTCGAGGGACCCTCCCCATCACGTGGGGGCCGTCACAAAAAAAGTACCGGACACCCACATCCTTCCCCAAACCCCGTCAAGTCGAAATGTGAAATGTGTAGGTGTGACCCCCTAAATCGGTGTAGATTCGCCGGCTTCATATTACCTGCCCATGTATTCGATATAGGTAAAATAAGCACCGCCAATTTGGCCTTCTCTTGTTGCCAGAAAGGTTTCCACAGTGGTATTCCCGGCGGGCAATTCCATTTCGAAACTTACGGATATGGCTCCTTCGTTTACGGGAGCGTCCTCTTCGACCCCCGCTACTTTGACCCGTGCAGTTTCGGCAACAATTGGCTTTGCTGCCTCAAGGGGCCACTGGCACAATGTCACCTTGTATTTCCCGGACTTCTCGACATAAATCATCCATGGGCCTGTCACCTTCGGTAACCGTCTTATCTCGCCGAAGTTCCAGGGTGGGTTGCCCTGCGGCATATACCAATCCTGAGAGCATAGTGTAACCGGATTCTCGGCCGGATTAGCCACGTGGATACGAACAGGTTCTTTTATGCGTGGCGAAACATCAGCCCACCACTGCTCATACCGCTTGCGGAGCTTCTGCACCACCCCGGGATGCTGATCTGCCACATTGTTGCTTTGCGTCGGATCATTGACAATGTCGAAGAGCCTTTCACCGCCCAGCAGGCGCCAGCGTTCGGTCATCACGAGTGAATCACTCCACATCTCAGGCACATATCTGAAGTACGCGCCGCCCTGAAACTGGAGCACCAGTTCGCGCTGCGGCCAGTCACCTTCACCACGCAGCAAAGGAACGAGTGAACAGCCGTCAAAATCAATGTGTGGATCATCCAAGTCACAGAGTTCAACCAGCGTGGGCAGCACATCATAACCTGCTGCCAATTGAGGGATATCTCGACCTCCGACTATTCCTCCGGCGGGCCAGTAGAAGAAGCAGGGTACCCGATGCCCGCCATCGAAGATTGAAGATTTCCTTCCGCGCATCCCGGCGTTATAGCCCATCCCTTCGGCCGGCAAGGCGTCCAGACCCATATCGACGCCACAGGCCGTGCCATTGTCGGTCATGAAGATAAGAATCGTGTTGTCTTCAATTCCCCATTCCTTCAGCTTCCGGCGCAACAACGCAACATTCTCATCGATATTGGCAATCATTCCAAAGAAATTGGCGGCCATTCCATTATTCCACGTCGCCACCTGCTTGTAGGGTTTGGCATACTTCTCGGGCACCAGGTATGGGCCGTGAGGGGCGTTGGTGGGTATGTAAGCAAAAAACGGCTGCTTTTTCCTGGCATTGTCCTCGATGAAATCAAGTGCTCCTTTAAACCATATGTCCGTGCAGTATCCTTCGAATTTCTTGAACTCACCATTGAACTCGTAGGCATCATCAAAATAGTCGTTGCCCCAATAGTCAGAGGCTTGACCGACCCCTCCGCAACGATGCCACAAGGTGGTCTGAAATCCACGGTCTTGCGGGCGGTGCGGATAGTTATCACCCAAGTGCCATTTGCCGAACATGCCCGTGGCATAACCATTCTTTCGAAAGACCTCCGCCATAGTGACTTCATCGGTGTGCATCATGGTTCGGCCTGAACTGGTTCTATAAGCTCCGGTGCGGGTTGCACAGTGCCCCGTCATGAGTGAAGCACGCGTTGGTGTACAGAACGGCATCACATGCATGTTGGAAAAACGCACGGACTCCTCGTACAATCGATCCAGCGCCGGGGTTTTGAGAATCGGATTTCCAAGGCAGGACAGATCTCCGTATCCCTGGTCGTCTGTCAGTATCAGTATGACGTTCGGTCGTCGATCAGGCTGTGCCTTCAGTGTTTGATGAGAGAAACATAGCAGGAAGACGCATGCGATGGTCCTGAGAAGATTTCGTCTGTCGATCATGTTCGCCGGCCCTGAATTGAGTGAAAACTATGGGACAGTCACCTATTAAACAGGCGTTCCTTTTCGCTTTTTGACTTCTTTTTTCTTTCTCGGTCTGCCCACGGGCAACGGCCGTACCCAGCGGCCGAGCCGCTTTTCGAGCTTGCTTAAGAAGCTGTCACCGCCCAATGGTCGTCCCGTGTGCGTACTTGACCGCACACGTGCGAGCTCGGCATCCGACAGCCCCTCTGCAAGCTCCCGTCGCCAGTGCGCCGCCGAGATCTCATCATACCAGCGCGACACGTTCAACAGCTCCGATCCCGCCGCGCCATCCACGTGCGCCGCCGCGCTCGACCATTCATACCGCCACGCCTTCCGGCAGAGCCTCGCGCGAACCGGATTCAGCTCCACGTACTTCATCGCCAGCCAGAAATGCCGTTCATCCAAAGCGCAGGAATAGAATCGCCCCTGCCACAAATGCCCGCTGCGGCGATGGAACCGATTGATGTATTGCGCGTAACGAAAGTGCGTTCTGCCGACCGCCTTGGCCAGCGAATCCTCGGCGTGCGGGATTGCGACAATATGGACGTGGTTGCTCATCAGGCAATAGCCGATCACCTCCAGCGCGTATCTTTCCGCCTGCTCTCTTAACAACTCCAGATACACGCGCCGGTCATCGTCCACAAAGAACACGCCCCGGCGGTTGTTGCCCCGCTGTGTGATATGATGCGCGAATCCAACGGCTACAGCTCTGGCTAATCGTGGCATAACAACAAATTAGCCATAAGAGCCACACATGTCAAGAATAAAATGGGTGACTGTCCCTATTATCCTCCCGCCACGCGGAATTGTCAATAACAAACAATCAATCGCTGGGATGGCGTCTTGGAAATAGGTATGATGTCCCCAGATATAAGCAAGTGTTTTGACAAGGCCCCAGGCTGCTTCTAACTGTCCCTCTTTGCGTTCTACAACGCCCCTTGCCGCGGCTTCGGCTTGCATGTTGGCCATCATTCCGGTGAGCATGACGTAGCCGTTCAGTGCTAAGCTTGATAGCGAAGCCACAGCGACTACTGTCAGTACCTTCCATTGAATCCGCCTGCGGATTAGACTGCATATCACATAATGCGCGCCAATTACGAAAGCGGGAAATACGCCGGACCAGCCTAATTGGATCATCAGTAACAACGCCACCGCCAACTCAAGGTAATGCCGCTTTCTCGGCTGGGGCGCATCCTGAAGCCGTCCGGTCAATGCCAAATAGCGATACAACGCCCACAGGCTCATCAGTAATATCAAAGGCTCAAAGTAGAAATAAGCAAATATAGGCAGGACTACAAGCAGCAATCCCGATACAAGCGCAGTTGGCGCATTATACAGCTTTCGCAGGAGCAGCAATATCATTAAGAGAATCGGCACCGACAGGATCAGGTCGAACAGCCGAATCTGCCATTCGGCGGTTCCGAGAAGCATCATGCCGAAGGCCTTGATGAGTGTATCCAGAGGCGGATTGCTGACATAGCGCTGTGGATTGGCTGCCGGCGGGTCGCCCACCGCTGGAGTCCGGTATCCTTTGGTATAACCCAGACCATACTTGACGTGGCTGCGAGCGTCCCAGGCCTGGTGGGCAAAGTGCCAATCATGCAGGCCGTAATAGGGTCGGGTGATAAAGAGCCCGTGATACGACAGCGGCGATAGTGAAAAATCGAACGTTCGCGTCAGAACCGAAACCAGGATCACGCCAAAAGCCAAAAGATAGAAACGCCTCTCGCACAAGCCCGGCCGTCCCTCTGCCTCGGCCAGCTTGCTTTCGACAACGACCCGATACCTCCTGTTTGTACTCTTGTGTGCCATTCCTTTGGCCTACATCATACCTGCCTCAAACAAACGCCTGCTAATACCGCACTAACCCTCAACGAAATATGTATGGTGTCCCCAGATAGCACCGAACGACCGGGCCGACTGGAGCCACGGGCCGTCTGTCGAGACCATAAACATTACCCGTCCCTGAGAATCACAAGAGCACAGTGGAGAGCACGACATGCCGCTTAACGGACCGCCATTCGGGTCTGTCCCTATTAAGCCCTCAATCCCAAAAAATCTCCTTCTTCTTTTCGAAGACTTTGCCGTCTCGAATGACTATGTAATAGTGCACATAGTTAGAATTATTTGAGCGAGACTTGCTGTAATTGAGAGTCTTTGTTTCTTTGCTGGTCGATTGATTAACAGAAACCGGTTCTCCAATTGTGGATTTGACTTCTGCCTCTGACATGCCGACTTCTGCTTCGTCCCACGAACTGCTGCTGAAATCATCGGAATACTCAGTGTCAAAAGTTAACCAAAGTAGAACCGGAAGGGCCAAAGCTGCTGCTATCCCCAAGATCAAGAAAACATTCTTCGTCGGATACTTCATAAAAACCTGCCTTTCAAGAACGTTATGCTCCCGCATCGCGTTCTACCCACCATTCTCAGCACTTGGACCGGCAATTTCATCAGACGGGGGCAAAGGCGCCCAGCCGCCTTCCCCGGGAGTTATGGGTGTAGGACTAGGGAGAAGCCACCCCGCACATATCGCCTTGAGTGTCACTGTTGTCCAGTTAGGATCATTTGGATCTGCCTCGCAGTAAACCCATGCTTCGCAGTTGTCTGGCACTTTGAATCCATCAACCACGGCACCCCCGGCATTGTACCATCCAACGGCGTCAGCCTCAATTGTTTGACCGCTCGTTGGAGAACAATTCCACGAATTCGGGTCGCTTACATTGGCATCTTCGGGCATAATACACATCTTGATGCCATTACATGAAGAATCAATATTGATCTCCCCCGGTCCCCATATCAAACTCCGCTTTCCATAAGGATCCACCCTATTCGTCGGATTGTTCTCGCAATACCGATACAGATTGAATTCTGCAGCGCAACCGACCGGATCTGTCTGTAAGAATCTGCCCATAAACGGGTTATAGTATCGCGCGCGGTTGTAGTAAAGGCCGATTTCGATATCGTAACGCACGCCGGCGAACATGTAGGGGTTGGGGTGGTTGGCGTCTTCGACGGCCACTTCGCCATAGACGGAGTACTCGTAGGTCTGGACGGTATCGCCCGCCGCATCGCTCAGCGCCACGACGCTGCCTAATGCGTCGAAGTGGTAGTAATAAGTCGCGTTGGCGTCGGCGACCCCAACCATATTTACGATTTGCGATTTACGATTTGCGATTTGCGATTTGCGATTTGCGATTTGCGATTTGCGATTTTGACAAGGCTGGCGCTATGAGCAATAGTCAATAGTCAATAATAAATAGTCAATCGCTTTAAGGGGTCCTGGGCGGGGGAAGGGCCGGTCCATTGGACAAAGTCCACCTAGCCGGTATCGTCGCCTGACTCGCCGCTGATCTGGTCCTTGAGCGTGCTGTCGATATAGAACTGCAGGTAATCGCCGCCCGATTGGGAAGAGACCTTCCAGTAGAACTTGACGGTTTCGGCGTTCTCGGATTCGACGATGGTCTCGGCCATGTCGGTGCCACCATACGCGGGGTAGTTGCAGTCCGGCCTGACGGCCGGGACAAGGAAAGTCTTTGGGCGTTTTAAAGGGCGGGTAATTCTGTCGGGGCTACAACGGGGCCATTTCCGACTCCATCTGTTCCGGTCCCTCTTTTGTCTTGGGGCCGATCAGGGATTCGGACAAGCTCAGGAACCGATGCTCGGGATGGCTCCACGCTGCGGCCGCCACGGAGGTTTGGACGAGCAGGTCCTTGATCTGTCGCGTGGCGTCGGACCACGCCGAGAAAATGCGACAGTTCTCTACGGTCCCTCCGCATTGGCAATGTCTCAAAAAGCAATCGTCAAATAAAGAGTGGCCTTCAACAACTTCCAACAGATCCAGAAGGCTGATCTGCTCGGGCGCCCTGGCAAAGACGTATCCCCTCTTTCTGCCTCTTACCGCTCTGACAAACTGCGCCTTGACGAGCTGCTGGAGTATCTTCACGAGGTAATCGGACGGTATCCCTTCGGCCCGGGCAATGGTTCCGGCGGTGGCCGGCAACTGCGTGCTGTGCCTGACCATGTACATCAACGCATGCAACGCATAGGCGGAAGACCTTGTGACCTTCATTTCTCTGACTCCAAAATTGCCGCTCGAAACCACTGGATGAGCCATCCCCAAAGGCTTCCCCTTTGAGGCTGCCACCCGTCGGTCGGTTACAATGCTCTAAGCCGCGGCGGTGTCCTTACTCTCACGCTTTCGCTTTTGAGAATCGATCTCCAGCTCATCCATCTTTCGGTAAAGGCTCGACAGCCCGATGTTCAGGGCCTTGGCCGCATCGACTTTGTTCCAGTCGTACTTGTTCAAAACCCGGCAGATGTGCTCGCGCTCGTAGGCCCTGACCGCCGGTTGAAGGCTCTCGTTCTCCTCGCTCAACGAGACGACGTGGCATCCCAGCAATCCGACGTCGGCCATCCTTATGGTCTCATCCTCGGAAAATATGACCGCCCGCTCAATCACGTTCTGCATCTCTCTGATGTTGCCTTTCCAGTCATAGCTCATCAGCAGGCGCATCACGTCGTCGCTGACCCCCGAGCAGTGCTTGCCCATCTCGGCGTTGTATTTCCTGATGAAATGTTCCACGAGAAGCGGAATGTCTTCTTTCCTCTCGCGCAGCGGCGGAAGGTGGATGCCCACGACGTTCATCCTGTAATACAGGTCCTCTCGAAAATGCCCCGTCTTGATTTCTTTCGCAAGGTCTTTGTTCGTGGCGGCAATCAAACGCAAATCGATGTCAATGGGCACCGTGGAGCCTACGGGGATGATCTGCCTGTGCTCGACGGCGCGAAGCAGCTTGACCTGGCAGCTCATCGGCATGTAACCGATTTCATCCAGAAACAGAGTTCCGTTGCGAGCGCACTCGAACAACCCTTTCTTGTCCTGAAAGGCGGACGTGAAACTGCCCTTCATGTGCCCGAACAATTCGCTCTCGAGCAGGCCTTCGGGGATGGCGCTGCAGTTGACCGCCACGAAGCGGCTTCCGTTCTGGGAACCCAGCGAATGGACGGCGCGCGCGACCAGCTCTTTGCCGGTGCCGCTCTCGCCCGTAATCAGCACGTTGCTCCTGATCGGGGCCACTTTGCGAATCATCTCGAAAACCCTTTGCA
>Ga0307380_10005124_pt1 | contig 17470 bp, 36 predicted proteins | sample UN3MG_FD_202239 | JGI IMG/M metagenome (GOLD analysis project Ga0307380, IMG submission 202239) | Soil microbial communities from Risofladan, Vaasa, Finland - UN-3 | ecosystem: Environmental > Terrestrial > Soil > Coastal area > Acid sulfate soil | place: Finland: Risofladan, Vaasa | collected...
GCCACGACGTACTCGATTCAGTTGGGCGGTGAGAAGCTGGCCCCGTTGTTCGTGATCGTCGAAGAATTGACCATCAAAGCCGTGGGCGCATCGGACCCGGCTACAGGAGCCCCGGTGTTCGACAAGTGGGCTCGTTACGTTGGGCATGGGGGCAAGCACCTCCAGCGTCCTGCACACTCCATGACGGACCCCCCGAACAACGGTGCGGTGATGTCCCCGTGGACAGTTCAGAAACAGCCTGAGCCAGCGAAGCTCACCCCTGCCGTGCATCCAAAGCAAGAACGCAAAGAACCCAGCGTTCAAATCGTGACGCACCAACTGCGTTTGCGTGATCGTTTTGGCGTCCACCTCAAGCTGCCTGTGGACCTCACAGCGGTCGAAGCGGAGCGCATAGCCCTGTGGGTCCGAGCACTGCCGACCGACCCAAGTGGCCCGTTCTGATGCGTCTCGTCTGCATCTCTGACACGCACTCCCTCCACGCAAAGATTCATGGGGGCGTGCCGGAGGGTGACGTGCTCATCCATGCTGGGGACTTTTGCGGTCAAAACAGCAAGGTCTCCCTTGGGGCGTTCCTTGAGTGGTTCGCCACGCAGCCACACAAGCACAAGGTACTCATCGCAGGGAACCACGATGGCAATTTTGAGTTCGATCCAACGTGGTGCCGTGCTGCACTGGCTGAGATTGTTCCCGAGTGTCATTACCTCCAAGACACTGGCTGCGAGATCGACGGCGTGAAGTTCTTTGGGGAGCCCTGGCAACCCGAGTTCAACAACTGGCACTTCAACCTGCCGCGTGGATCAGCGCTGGCTCAGAAGTGGTCGCTCATCCCTGATGACACCGACGTGCTCATCACCCACGGTCCTCCGCATGGCATCTTGGATACGTGTCCGCACTGGCCACCCAACGGGACCGACGTGCATGTGGGTTGCGAAGAACTGAGCAAAGCGCTCGCCAGGATCAAACCGAAGGTCCACGTCTTCGGTCACATCCACGAAAGCTACGGCCGGTTGGAGCAGGATGGGACGGTGTTTATCAATGCCTCCAACGTCGATGGGCAGTACCAGCCCGTCAACCCGGCTCAGACCGTCGACCTCTGAATGTGACAACGGGTCGTTTTGGCGTAAAAGCCATGTGATCCTCTTTGTCACATATCGACGCGTGATTGACGCGGGTAGAAGTCACACCGGCTCTGTGTAGGGAGTACGATGAGATTCTCCGAACCCTGCATGTGTGGCGCAATGGACTGTCGAGCTTGTCGCGGATCGGCCGCGGACGACTTCATGCGCGAAGAAGAGTGGTCGGACACCGAGGCTCACTACGAGCACACGTTCACCCGTAGCGCCATCCACGTCGCTCGCAAGGAGCACTCCAAGGGCAAGATCCAGCCCGGTGACACCTACGCACGCACGGTGCGCGGTGGCTACATCTCGGCCTGCGAAGAGTACCCCGAGGGCGGTCCCCGGTGGCTGACAGTTTCCAAGAAGTTGCTCAAGAAAGCCGATCCGGTCAGGGACCAGGAGTTCCCGGTCTGATGCCTATGTGCGACAGATGCGAGGGCTGGGCCTTCGCCAGCATCGGTTCGATGTTCAACACTGACCAGATCTGCATCGAATGCGAAGGCATTGAAGGCGCACACCCTGAGTTCACCCGAGCCGTCGAAGTCGAAAACGCCGAGGTTCAGAAGAAGAATTACAACTTCGCCGGCATCGGTTTGCCTGCTGATCTACGTGAAGACGCTGAAACACGAAAGGTTGCACGACAATGACCGGCACACGCTTTCAAACCATGCGAAACCAAATGGGATGGTCGCAGTATTTCCTGGCGGACTGTCTGGGAGTCACACGGTCGTCCCTGGCGCACTGGGAATGTGAACGCGCCCCTATCCCCAAATCGGTCGCCCGAGCCCTCACCAGGGTCCATGGGACCGTCCACACCGCCATCCGAGGGATGCACCGCATCGGATAGACATGACACAAACAGACGCACTCGCTTCTTACGACAAGTACCTCCGAGATTGCTTGGGGGAGCGCGTGTCGATCCAGTATGCCAACAACGAAAAAGGCATCAACGTCATCCTTTTGTGGACGGCACTGATTGACGAAACCGCAGTCGAGCCCGCAGTGACCGTCGGTTACGCCAAATGCGGACTCAAAGAGTTCTTCGATTTCGGCGGGTCCGTGCGCTCCACCGGGCTCTACACCCAATCCCTTTCCCGAAAAACTACGCCATGAAGACGTACAACATCCGATTCAAGTTCGCAGACGACGCTCGCTGAAACGGCAGATCGACGAAGCCCGACAGGAGGGCTACGACACTGCCATCGACGAACAGATCCAACACGAGACACCGCGCATCGGATTCCCCAAGAAAGAGAAAACAGCATGACAAAAGAAGAAGCCATTGAAGCATTCCAGAAGCAACTGTCCGAGGGCGATGACCGGCATTTTCCGCCGATGGTCGTCAAATCAGCGGATGATCTACTGAACGTCCCAACGTCCGTGAAAGAGATCCTCCTTGTGGACACCTACCTGGAAGAGTTCCTCCGACAGCATCCCCATTTGGAAGGCGCACGGAACATGCCCACCATCAGGAAGGCCATCGAAACGGACCTGCGAAGCCGAGGGATTCTCTGATCCGTCTTTTCGCGTAAAAGAGTTGACGTGGCTTTGCACGAAAAAGATTTCTTGCACCTTCTTCACGAAGCCTTTGGGCAGGAGAAGGCCAACAAGTTCCCCGACGCTTTGGTCAAAGCGATGCGGGGTCTGTGTGATGAGACCTACCGCAAAGGTTTTGCGGCTCGTGCGCCGGACATTGACCAGTCTTACGACCAAGGGTTCAACGAGGGATGGGACAGCGGATGCCATCAAGCCTTCGTGGATATTCACGGGGAGAAGGCCGACACCAAAAAGGCCCACGAACTCATGGCGGGTTTGGCCAACCGCCATCGTGAGGCTTGGAGGAAGATCGCCAAGGCAAACTACGACAACTGCACGGGTCAGATCTTCAAACGGAAAGATGGCGTCTACGGCTGGCGGGTGGTCGGCAAAGGCGGCCGGATCATGGCGATCTCTCAAGAACACTACTCGACGGAGTTGGGAGCCAAGCTCGCGGCTGCGTCGGCGACAGGGATGAACTTTGGATGAAACAGAGACGGCAAATCCTCGTCTTCGTGGATGAGACAGCGGTGCCCTACGGTGATGACTACGAGTACGCCGTGCAGGTGATGACGGCGCACACGAGACGGAACAACCACGGTCTCAACATAGAAGCGTGGGAGACGTTTGCCGAAATGCCTGATGGCAGCGATTTCGTCAAAACCCATTCGTCGGCAGACAACGCCAAACGCACGCACAAGAAGTGTGTCGAAGAGGTCGTCCGGCAGATGGATCAGATGAATCTCCCCGAGGCTGAGCAGAAGCTCAAACTCTCCGGGTTGAAGAACATCGACGGCATCGGTGGTTATTTGGCTCAGAAGGATGGCGTCACGTTCATCCGCAAGAACGGAATCTGGGAGCCGGTCAAACTCCGTACCAGTGGGGACGCGATGCCCGAGTGCGGTCAATGCCATGGCTCAGGCGTCCATACCAACAGCTACGACATGGAAGTCGAGTGCGACTGCAAACGTGGTGAAAAGTTCACCGAAGCCGAGTGCGAGCCGTGCTCTAGTGGGTGGATCAATCCCCGGTGCCGACACTGCAACGGCAAAGGCGTCCTGGTCTTCCGTAAAAAGAAGTGAGACTACTGATGGCTAGTTACCGACACCTCGTGAGCATCCCTAACAAGGCAACCGTGGGTGAGATCCTCGATGATGTGGTCATCATTGCCCGAGGAGGCAACCGGGAAGATGCTGCCCGCTACAAGCAGATGCTCGTCAACCGTCGAATACGCAACGTGCCGAACGAGCCCGTGATGGATTCCGAGCAAGGTGTTGCGGCGAACATCGGCTACCTTTCAGGTTACGGCTCAACAGAGGAGCGGCGTCTCATTTGTGAGATATTCGAAACGACGCATCCGTTCTTTGGCGACACTGATCCTACGCCGGAGGAGGCGCTCCAGATGGGTGTCGATTGGGCGCGGGCAAGCAAGACCGACCCAGACTGACGGTATGATGAGCTTCGGCCATGTCGATCATCACGCCCGAGGGATCTCAACAACCGACGCAAAATGACTTCGTGCGGATCTCAACCGCACCGGAGGAGCTTTGCCCGTTCATGCTCCTGTTCCAGTACGCTCACGGGATTTTCCCCTGGCACGAGCAGAAGGGCAAGACCTTGTGGTGGTCGCCTGATCCACGATGCGTGTTGCTCACGGCCAACGTGAAGGTCTCCCGAAGCCTGCGTAAGAGCCAACGCAAGTTCGTGGTTCGGGCGGACACCCAGTTTGAGAAGGTCATCCGAGCCTGTGCCAACACCCGAGAGCACACATGGATCAGTGAGCAAATGGTCCAAAGTATGTTGCGGCTTCACAAACTGGGACACGCGCACAGCATCGAGACCTGGAACGGACCCAACCTCGTTGGAGGGTTCTACGGGGTGGCCGTTGGGCAGGTGTTTTACGGGGAGTCTATGTTCAGTGCGGAGACCGACAGCAGCAAGGTGGCTTTGGTCAAAGCCTGCGAGAAGCTAGGCCAGAGGGGCTTTCCGCTCATTGACTGCCAGTTGGGGTCCGAGCATTTGGTGAGCATGGGAGCCCAGTTCGTACCCCGGCAGTTGTTCACCAAAACGATGGTGAAGTTCGCCAACAACAAAAGGTTCGTGGGGCCTTGGACTGATTATTTTGACCAATAAGTTCAAACCGATTCGTTTTGGCGTAAAAGGAGCATCAACAAGGTGGTGGCACAAGGCCGTACTCCACCAGGGTTTCAGACCCTTCTCCTTCGGCCACAACGAAACGACAAAAACATGGGAATGAAGACCGAAAAAATTGGGCCCAAACAGGCTCAGAGTTACCTCGATTTGATGAAAACCAACCGCAAGCTCCGAAAGAGGCTCGTGGAACGCTACGCAGCCGCCATGCAGGCAGGGCAGTGGAAGCTGGCTGGAGACCCGATCAAGTTCAACAACAAGAACGAACTGATTGACGGGCAACACCGGCTCTCGGCAATCATCCTGTCAGGCAAGACCGTCGAGTTTGACGTTCGACGCAACCTGCACCCCGACGTGTTCGCGGTGCTCGACACCGGAGGCACCCGTTCGCCTGGAGACATGCTCCAAGTGGCTGGGTTCAACTACACGACCAACGTGGCATCAGCCATTCGACAGGCATCTTCCATCTTGGAGGTCGAGTCGGGAGTCATCACGCCCACGTCGTTGGGCAAGAAACGGATCGCCCCGGTGGTTCTGCTTGAGTGGGCACAGGAGCACAGCGACGAGTTGCTGGAAGCCTGCAAGTCCACCATGACCAAGGATGCGAAGGTGGTGTGCTCACCTCCCTCGTTGTTCGCGGCGCTCTACTTCCTCTTTGCGCAATACAATCGCAAGGCGGCACGGGAGTTCTTCACGATCCTCGTCGAAGGCATTGGGTTTGAGCATGACGCCCACGACCCGATCTACATGCTGCGCAAGCAGTTGCTCGCGTTGAAAGCCAACAAGCACACCAAACGACCGGGCTACTACAAGACAGCGTTGATCATCAAGGCGTGGAATGCCTTTCAGATGCGCGACACCATCCAACAGTTGAAGTTCAGTGATGGGGAGACGTGGCCTGAGATCAGTCGTCGGCGTGGTCGTCTGTCTGAGGAGAAGGCGAAGTCGAACCGCTCCAAGCAGGCTCGTCGTCGTCGTCAGCTTCAACAGTCGGAAGCTGTCCGGCGCAAGAAGGCCGCTGCGAAGAAGAAGTCCAAAGTCAAGGCCGCCTAGGTCTGAACCACTTTGTTGACTTGATTTTCGCATACCGACGACCTTCCGCATGAGTGAAACTGACGACAAGAAAATCGAGGAAGTGCTTACCCGACTGCTGGAAGGTCCAGTCGGGGACGCACTTTGTTCAAAGATCGTGACGCAGGTGGGTCGCGGTATGGACAAAGCGATGGAGCCTTATGTGACAAAGGCCCAACTGGAACGCGAAGCCAACGAGGCTGAAGAGGCGACCAAAGAGTTCCACAAAACCATGTCTGAAGGGACCGCCGGGATGGCTGCGTTCTTTGAGGAGATGAGCACCCACCCCATCCGCATTCACAATTTGGAAGTCATGCGGGCTGTGGATCACTACCGACCCATGAACCCCACGGCCCACATGTCTCTGGAAATGGGCTTGATGGCTCGTATCCGAGAACGAGTGTTGGATGACTTGAAGGCGTGGGTGACACAGAAAGATCTGGTCCCCGAAGTCAAGGCGGTGATGGAAGAGATCCTCGCCTACCTGGAGCCCGACGACAGTAACCGGGGACCGCCCAACTGAATGGCTTACCGACGACGCGGACAACCAATGGTAAACCGTTTGTGCCGTAGCCCGGTAGAGTGGGGCTGGCGGTCTTCCCCGCCCAAATGGAGAAAGACAGATGGCGACCACAGTTGAATTCTACCAAGACGAAGCAGACGACTCTCGCTGGCGCGTAAAAGCGACCAATGGTCAAATCATCGGTGCTGCCACCGAAGGGTATCGACGCAAGGAACACGCATCGAACAACTTGGTGTCCATCGGGAAACTAGCCACGCCGGACAACATTCGCATCGCGCATGACCATGCCGAGGAACGCCCCGAAAACGCGAAGCTCCCCGTGGAGTTCTACGAAGACAACGCGAACGAGTGGCGATGGCGTGTGACGGCGGGCAATGGCAACATCGTCCATGCTTCGACCGAAGGCTACACGGGGAAGCTCAGTGCCAAAGCAAACCTGGAAGCCTTGATCACGGCGGTTGCCGAATGGATCAGCTAGCCGGCCACTGAAGCCGGAGATCCTGGGACGCGAGGTCTAGCTTCAACGTCACCAGGGGCTCGACCTCTTCAACCATTCCGCACAGGCTTTTGTAGAGCCCATCTTCGATTTCTACCCCGATCCCCTCCAAAGGACGATGGGATAGTTTCGGTCCATTGACGAGTCTCCGAACGGTTGTCCTGCTTTTGGCAACATGACCGATGGCGGTGTTGTTGACATCGGTGAACAGCCCTGGCTTGTTGACCAGGATGCTACAAGCCTGACGAACCCGAGTGCGTCGGTCCTCTTGGCTCATGTCGTTTTGAAGATGCTTCACCAGCCCACGCATCAACGCTTCCCGAACAGCGCCCTGGCTCGTACCCATGCGCCGAGCGGTTTCCGATTGGCTGTTGGTCTCGACGTAAAACGACATCGCTTGGATGTCCGTCTCCCGGGCACCTCGCAGTTCCATGACGGCCCGGACTTCTTGGGGGGTGATCTTGGGAAGCAGCTTCCAAACCTGCAACCGTTCCTTCGCTCGTTTGAAGCGATAGTAGATGGCAGGCTGCGACATGCTCAGAATCCGGGCGATGTCCGCTTGGGAGCGGCCCCGATCAATGAGTTCCAAGATATCCCGCTCAAGAGCCGGGAGACGTGCGACTAGCTCTGGCGACACTGCTCATCTTACCCATGAAAAACTGTCTTCACTGCGGAGTCGACAAACCTATCGACGAGTTTGCGACGTACAAAGACGCCAAGGGCGGTCTCAGGCCCCGTGGTGTTTGCTTGATTTGCTGGCGGGTTCAAGGGGCTGACAGAACCGCCCGATACAAAGACCGACATGGTGATCGGGTGCGAAAGCGATCCAGAGAGGCGCGGAATCTGCGTTACTGGACTGATCCAGAGTTCCGTCAGAAGTGCATCGACAACGCCAAAAAGTAGAAATCCCGCCCTTCGTGTATAACCCCCGTGACTACCCGAACCCGCACCGGCACCTACCAGATGTGGTGGGACTGCGACCAGTGCGGTAGTACGAAGCTCCAAGGCGTAGATCACCGTCATTGTCCAAACTGCGGGCAAGTCCAGAATGAAGACCGTCGCTACTTCCCGCCCCAGAACGAGGCGGTCCCAACCAAATACAACCCGACGCCTGACCACGAGTGCCCCTACTGTGGGGGCCCCTCATCGGCGGCGGCGAACAACTGTGTGACCTGTGGTGGGCCCATGGACGGCTCTGCGCCGGCCCCAAAGCGCCCCACGACCCGGAGCATGGCGGGTGAGTCCGTCAGAGACGCGGACAACGCCCTGGAGGCCCGTGAGAGCGCCGAACGAGCAGCCCTCGCAGCTTTCCATGCCCCCGAAGCCCAACGCGCCAGGGAGCGGGAGAGGGCCGCTGAGCAAGACCGTCATCAGGAGCGGGAACGCCGCCGGGCCGAAGAGTACAAACAGACCCGAGCCGCAGCCGAGCAGCACAACCGGGATCAGGGGAACCAGTGGCGAGAACGCGAGGGCTTTGATGTTCCCGACGCCGACGTGGCCGAATGGAAACAGCCGATCTGGCAAAGTCACAAACGGGAACTGGCCGTCGGGGCTGCCCTGATTGCGGTCGTTGGTCTGATCTGGATGTTCTTCTTTTGGGAGAAGACGGTCACAGCCGAAGTCACCGCGACGCCTTGGGAACGTGCGCAAGTCATCGAGCAGTTCAAGACCGTCCACGACTCCGAGTGGTGCGACAACAAGCCGGGCGACGCCTACCACGTTTCCAGTTACCAGAAGGTCCACCATCACGAGACGGTGACGGACTGCTACTCCTGCGACTGTCACAGCGAACAGTACAAAGACGGTGAAACCTGCCGCCCTGTTTGTCACACCGAACGACAGGACAACGGCAACGGTTCGTACAGTAGTTACGAAGTCTGTCACGACGAATGCACACCCACCTACTCCACACGAGAAGTGTGCGTGGACCGGACGCATGAAGAACCCGTGTACGAAGCGTGGTGTACCTACGACATCGACCGATGGAGGCCGCACACGAAACCGACCATGAACGGAGGGGAAGGCCAAGAGCCGACATGGCCCAAGCTCAAGTACAACGAGTGCCGAGCCACGAAGTTGGGGTGTGAGCGACCGGGGCCCAAGAGCCAGTGGTACAAAACCGAGTTCAAAGACTTGGGAGAGCCTGACGCCTACGAGTGCGAATGGCCCCAGGCAACGTGGAAGAAGTACGCGGTAGGGTCACAGTGGGATGCCATCGTGAAGGTCGTCGGTGGCCGCTTCCAGTGCGACAGTTTGAAGAGGAGCCGAAGATGAGAACATTCAAAATGATCCGAAACGCAGATGAGTCCGGGGTCTCCGGCACCGGGCATGTCCTCGATGGAGTGTTGTGGCACACCGGCCAAGTCACCGTCTGCTGGAACACGCCCACCCCGAGCCTGGGCACTTACGCCAGCTTCGATGATTTCAAGACGTTGCACATCGACAGTCATCCAACCAACGGAACGGAAGTAGTTTGGAATGATTGAGTACAAAGACCTTGAAGAGATCATCGGCACCCTCAAAGCGATGAACCTGACCATCGCCACAGCCGAGTCCTGTACCGGAGGCATGATCGCATCCGAACTGACCACGGTGTCGGGTTCGTCTGAGGTCGTCCGTGGGGGCGTTGTGGCCTACCAGATCGCCGCCAAGCGAGACATGCTTGGTCTGGCCTCTGTCAACGAAGAGAACGTGGTGAGCGCTCTGACGGCTTCTGAGATGGCGACCGCTGCACGCCAATGTTTCTCAGCCGAGGTGGGGGTTGGCACGACCGGCTATCTCGACGGAGAGACGCCCCATGCGTTCTGGGAGGTCCAGTGGGAAGCCTACAAGTCCCAGCCGAACTTCCTCAAAGGGACAATCCAGTTCCCGTTGGGCAGTCACCGACGCGGAGCCAACCGGCTCATGGTCGTCCAAGAAGTCATCAACGCTTTGCTCTCCATCAACCCCGATGGTATCGAAATGCGGATCTAGCCATGCCTCTCACAAACCCAGACCAACTGCACACCATCACGTTGAGCAACAAGGCTCTTGCGTTCTTGTCCAACTGCATGAGCTTCCGAGGCGGCCAGCACCCCGGTGAAAATCCGAAGTTCAAAGACGTTTATTTTGAAACTCAGGACGCTGTGCTCAACGCTTTCGGGGAGCCCCCGGTCGAAACGTGTTCGTCTATTGACCACACGACGGTCTACACCGGGTGCGACCCCAAGCACCAAGTGCCCGCTGAAGCCTTGGAGCCGACCCGCGACGATCTACTGGAAGAAATAGACGAAGCCTGGAAGGAACTGGCGAAGGTCAGTTTGACCCCTGGTGCAGAGGTCTACCCCAACCGTGGCGGCCCGCTCTGGGAAGCCATTGAAGTCCTCCGCCTTCAACTCAACAAAGCTCTAAAAGGAAAACCCGATGACACAAGCGAAACCGATCCGGTTCTACAAAGTACCTGACCCTTGGGGCCTGTTCTCCAACTTCAGCCGTCACCCGCTTGAGCTTGATGGCAAAACGTGGCCGAGCACGGAGCACTACTACCAAGCCCAGAAGTTCGCCGGCACCGACTCCGAGTGGGCCGAAGCAATCCGACAGGAACCCAAGTGTGGCATCGCTGCCAACATGGGACGGGACCGCAACCATGTGATGCGTGAAGGATGGGACGAAATCTCGTACCATGTGATGAACGTCGCTCTGTTCGCCAAATTCGGCCAACACGCCGACTGCCAGGCAACCTTGATGGCCAGTGGGCACGCTCATTTGATCGAAGACACTCGACAAGGGCGTGACGATGACCATATTTGGGGCGATGGCTCGACGGGCACAGGGAAGAACTTGCTTGGAAAGGGGCTCATGCGTGTGCGTGAGGCCATTCGCCAGGGTCTTGTTGAGGAGTATCTCAATGAAGATCTGGCCAAGTTCAAGTAATCCTTCGATAGAAAGGGGTTGGTAAGACTATGACTAACGAGAGTGGCTTCAAGGTTGCCCGCCATGCGGTGTGTTTCCTTTTGATGAATGACGACGGGCTTGTCCTTGCGTTGTCCCGTGGCAAAGACCTGGATGCCTGGGGAATGCCCGGCGGCAAGGTGGAAGCGAACGAGAGCCTGGACATGGCACTTGTGCGGGAGACCTACGAGGAGACGGGCTACGTCGTTGCCAACCCGCTGTCGGTCTACACCGCGTTCGTGCCCGGTGAGATCAACTTCATTTGCACGACTTTCATCGGCCAAGTGGTCGCAGCAGCCGAAGGCGCTCCGCGCTCGTGGCCCTACGAAGGCGAATGTGAGTGGGTGAAGCCCAAGGTACTTGTCGACGGTCCCTTCGGGGATTACAACCGTTCGCTGTTTCAGAAGATGAACATCGACTGGAGGGACCAATGACCGTCAAGCCAGGGAAGTCCCTTCAACACGACGATCTCATCTCGGTGGTGTTCAGCCAACGTGGGGAGATCCTCGATGCCGCCATCGACGAGTTCTTCACGTTGGAGCGCAAAGACAACGGGCACCTCGTCCTGACTCTCACGGGTGTCGACGAAGACAACCCCTACAAAATCCTCATCGAGTCCGACACCAAGATCACGGTGCGACCGTTCGGGGTGAAGTTGGAAGACGCCTGATGGCCTGTTCACCGCTTTTGGATGGGGTTACTGATCCCCTCCAAGTGCTGAAGGTCGTGGCCAAACATCACATCCTTCGATACTCAGAAGGCCCTAGCACCTTCTATCCATTACGCGACAAAGGCTGGGTAGAGTACAAAGGAGGCTGTTGGAGTATAACCAAAGAGGGGAAAGCGGCTCTGCCGGAGCAATTACCGAAACCCGCCAACCCCAAGCTCAGTCTGTCTGAGTTCTTTTCCATAGGAGATTCCTAATGCAACTTCAAGAGACCATGCAGCTTCAAGACGCCAAGACCTTCTTCCGCCAGTGGTGGGACTCCATGCAGGTCATGCAGTCCAAATACGGCGGTCCCGAGGAGGGGCCCGAGATCGAAACCCGTCCCGAGTTTGAGGAGCTTCAAGCCGCACACCATGGCCTGTGTCACAGCATGTCGGAGCAGACCGGCATCTCCCCGATGATCTACCGCAAAGCGATCCTGATGGCGATGGAGAAGACGCTTCATCCCGACGACGACGATCCCACCGAGGAGCAGGTAGACAACATCCTCGACCTTTCGATGGCGTTTGCGATGGCAGCCAACCGGCGCGTCAACTACCACGAAGGCAAGCCGCTCAATTGACGAACCACGAGATCCGCGCGCTTGTAGAGAACGACCCCATCCGACTCGTGCGTCTTCTGGAGCGCAACGCGCTGCAAGGGGAGGAGTTCGCTGTGGCGTGCGAACTTGGTGGTGAAAAGATTGCCACCAACAAAATCCAACCTGTGTTCCTTCGGCAACTCAAACGAGCCAACACCGCAGCCGAATGGGAAGCAGTCATGGGCGGATTGAATTACCACCTTGACCAGAAAGCGATGTCGGTCATTCAACAACTCCAAGACACTTCACCAGTGATCGCTATCCGTCAATGTGCGGCAGACCTGATGGAAGATTTGGAGTTCGATGAAGACGAACCCGACCCGGACGACGAAGAAGCCGTCCACACGTAAGGCAGCTATGCAAACCGTAATCCGCAAAATGACTCAGAACGACGGCATCATAGCCGTGGGATATAAGCACGAAGACGGAGAACTCTTCGTTGCGCATCGTGGACTACCCCGTGACGAGAAATCCATCATGGGAGCCGTGGTTGGGATGCTTGATCTCATCCAAGACGATCCTCTGACCTGGGAGCGTAGTGTGTCCCCATCCCGGTCCTTGGTGAAGCTCGACATCGGTGAAAACACCTGGAACGCCGGACGGCAAAACGGCGTGACGATCATCGTGGTCAGCGTCAAAGGCCACCCCGTCGCCAAGTCGTTGAAACGAATCCAACGTCGTGGCTTCAAGAAGGCGTTGAAGTTCCTCAACAGCCCCGCGCCGGTCCAAGCACCTGTGGCTACCTTGCGGGTGCTTCCGACACCTGTGCCCGACGCACCCGAGGCCGGTGTTCCTTCGGTTGTGTCCGACGACCGTAAGACAACGAAGCTGGACACCACAACCTGACATGCCTCTGAAGCAGCATGTCAGCATCCCGGTGCCCGCATCGGAAGAGGAAGGCAAGCTCACCCAGACAACACACCAACGAGACCTGCGAGGGCCTCCTGGGTTCGCGTTGGTCACAGGGGTGGACATTGCCTATGGCAAGACAGACATCGCCTACTGCGTAGCTGTCACGCTGAGCACGTCCAACTGGAAGCCGGTCGAAGTCCAGAGGGTCAAGGTCCAAGCGCCCATGAAATACATGAGTGGGATGCTGGGTTTTCGTGAAGCCCCGGTGATGATCGAAGCGTTGCTCAGGCTCACCCATGTGCCTGATGTGATCCTCATTGATGGGAACGGGGAAGCCCACCCAAGACGCTTTGGATCGGCCTGCCACGTTGGGTTGAGCTTGGACCATCCCACCATCGGCATCGGCAAGAACTTCCCAGCCGGTTGCGGCAATCCCCGAGGGACCAGTTTCGCCAAAGCCAAACGTGGCAATCGCACGGCGCTCATGGTCGGACCCCACGTTGCGGGGTACGAGATAGTCACACAGGAGGGGACCAACCCCATCTATGTGAGTGTGGGCAACCGTTTGGGACTCGACGAAGCTGTGGCCCTGACCATCAAAGCAACACCGTTCTACCGTTTGCCCGAACCCATCCGCGCGGCCGACCAGGAAGCCGCGAAGTTTCGGCTAGCCGAAGAGGGTCAATAGCTCGGCTATGGCTCTCCCTTTGAAGGTATGAGTGTCGCAGACACCCAGTCGATGACGGTTCGTCCTCGTTGCTGTAGCCTTGGAGACGAGTACATTCGGATTCACGCGGCGAACATGATGCACGGGCCGGACACAACTAACTGGGCGATTCCTCTCCATCGGGAGCACGGGGATGTCATCGTCGAGAACGTCGGCTGGTGTCCGTGGTGTGGGAAGGAACTGAGCAAGTGACAGATTTGTACATCCTGCTGGCTGCGGTCGCGTTGGTGGGGTCCTTTTTCCTGTGGGCGAAGCTCATCTACGAGCCCAAGCAACGGAAACAGATGGTCCACATGGACCGACTGTTTGAGTGCTCCATGGCGAAAATCCTGCTCAAAGATTCGGCCTCGGATAGTCAGAAGATGATCCTGAGTCAGATCGTTGAACGACGGCCATCCATCCAGGGATGGCCTGAGTGGCAAGAAGTCTGGGACGGCAAGCCTCCGGTTCACTGACGCCTGTTTTCGCGTAAAAGCGAAGCATGGCTCGGACGAAGCCCAACCTTCAACAGTTAGCGGGGAAGCTGGCTGGTGCCTCTTTCGTACAAGGGGGCGCCCAACAGCAGTTCATCAAGACACGTTCACCGTTGGATGCGTTGCTTGGCGGAGGGCTCGTCGAAGGCACAACGACGGTGGTCATGGGAGAAGCCGGCCAAGGCAAGACGGCGCTGCTTCAATACATCCAAGGGCAGATCGAAACGACCAAGCCGTTCAAGCCTGGAAGGTCGGCTTACCTCGGGTGTGGCGCCCAAGCGACCCATGCTCGATTTGCTTGGGCCCACGACATCCAAGGGCTCGTTCAGTTGGTCGAAGCCGTGAAGGCACAGACGAACGGAGAGACTGTTTTCTGTATCGACGATGTGGCCATGTACGCGGCGGGTGGTGGTGGGATCGCGTCGTCTGCGAAAGTGTGGGCGCAGTTGATGCAGAAGTGGAACTACATGACGCTCGTGTTGGGTGTGCAAGCTCAACGCAACAGCATATCGAGTGGGACACCGATGCCCGGTGGTTCCAAAGCTCTGGCGTTCAGCGCCGGCACCATCTTGTCCGTTCAGATCCAAGCGACCATCCCCAACGGCGTGGTGCTCCACGTCAAGACGAGCAAGAGCCGTTGGGCAACCCCAGGCACCTCGTGTCTACTGTCCATCGTGGTGGATGACACGGGGCTCTGGAAAGAGGAAATCCCATGAAACTCATCGTCGCCAGTGGTTCCTACGAAGGCCCTACGCTGCTCTCCCTGCTCTGGGAAGTCCTCAAACACCGGACGTGGCATCTGCTCCACGGTGACGGATGGGTAGATTGACTCATGCCTGCCAACGCGAAACCCAAAGAGAAGGCCCGAGCCCTGGCATGGCTCCACAAAGGCAAACGAGCCAAGTGGGCTGCCGAGAAAGTCGGGGTGCATCCCACGACGGTTCAGAGATGGGCAGCGGACGCCGGCATCAAGTTGGAGTACCCGTACAACGCTCATCAAGATCGCACGGACTTGGTTGACAAGGATGAGATCATCCGTTTGCGGAACCTCCGCATGAAGTACGAGGGCCACCGGGGGCGTAAAGTCGACAAGCCGATGTTTTCATACAACGAGATCGCGGAGATGATGGGCTGTTCGCACAGCTACATCAAGATTGTTTGCACGGCGGCACGGAAGGAGGGGAAGTTGGAATGGACGCGGCATTCATCGAAGCCTTGAAAGAAGTAGTCGGGGAACGCTACGACGGTCTCCCCGACAAGGTACTCAAGCTCATGCACGATCTGTGGGTACGAGCCCGGATCGAGGTTGTTGAGTCGGACATCCCTCTGTCCCGTAACCTGTCGTTGGGCGAACTCCGAGAAGTACGGGACACGTTGTTCAAGTATCTCGACGACGTAGAGGCTTTGAATCCTCCGTGGCCGACGGATGAACATGGGTTGGGGCTTCCCAACGACCATCCGACGGTGAAGCAATGGAACGAGAAGCAAGGCGAGTATCAGCTAAAGGCCCGAGAGGAGCTTGGGCATTTCAACCAAAACTGCCTCAACGTCATCGCGCCCATCCACGAGTCCGTCTTTGCCGATGCGGCGGCCATCTTGGAGGAGTACGACTGTGAGCCGCTTTTGTGGGTTCTGAACCCACGAGAGTTCGCGGACATCCAGAAAATCCACGTCGAGCGTCATGCGTCGGGGATTGTCGAACTGATCTACGAAGACAGCCCCGTGGTGGCGAAGCTCTGGGGGATTCCGATCATCAAGTCCACGAAGTTCTGGGGCGGCACCGCCTACTTGGTCGGCTGCCATGCTGATCCCATCGAACCGGACAAAAAAACGTATGAGATGCTCAACGGTCGCCATCTGCGGTTTGTGAGCATGGGCATCACACGCTGATTCACCCAAAGTAGCTTTGGAGTAAAAGAGCCATGACCGACCGCGTGAACTCCCTGACCGTGATCCTCGACCGCGAGATGCGGGTGGATGACGTAGAAGCCGTCAAAAAAGCCCTGTCTATGGTCCGGTTCGTGGCCAAAGTGGAGAACGGCCCGGTCAACGACATGGAGAGTCACGTTGCCTTCGTGCGGGTGCGGGCTGAGATCAAAGAGCAACTGTTCAAAGTGCTCTCCCCTGATACCTACGAAGCCTTCAAGAAGGCAGGAGCGTTCGGATGATGGCCAATGAATTCAATCTTCGTGTCTACGCCGATGGGCGTCTCTGTATCCCGTCCAAGGTGCTGAACAAGTACCGGGAACTGGCAAACCATCGCTACTCGCCCACAAACCATTCATCCAAAGTTCTGGAGATCGCCACGCTCGCCGACAAGGCCGTGGTGAAATGGGGTCATAGGAAACCCAAGTCCAGCGATTCGGCGCGGTACGATTTGAGTGGGCGTGACCGTGTGTTGTTCGGGAAGTTCACCCCTGGGACACTCCACCGCTGCACCGTGACCAAGAGCGCCATCACCATCGACACACGCCACGCTTGGTACGGAGATGGCCAAGTGAAGGTGCGTACCGTTTCGGCAAAGAAACCGGCCAAGAAGGTCGAGACGCCCCCCAAGGCTAAACGCAAGCCACGGCGTCCTCGTTCCCTTTCGTTGGAGGCCCAGTTCGAAGCTGCCTTCCGTGTGAAGCTGTGTGAGATCCTCACGGAGCCTCAGTTCGCCGAGGTGACTCTTGAAGAAGTCGCCAAAGTGATCCCCGACCTCACCCTTCGTGAGATCCTTTCTGCATGAAGTCACTCCTGAAGCTCGTAGTGCTATGGCTCCTCGTGATGGGCACCATGGTGCCCATCACGATGGGGCTCATGTTCTACGTGGCTGCCGAAGGCTACTTCGTGTGGACCTGTGCCCTCGCCATGTTGTCGGGCATGGCTGTCTCGTTCGGAACCCGGAGCCTCTACATCCGCTGGTTCCCCTTGGAGACGCCCGATGAGCGTGATGCTGGTACGGGCTGACCGACTGGCTGAAGCTCCCTTGTCGTTTCAGGAGTACGTCGGTGACTACTTCGTGGAAGACACAGTGTTTGGCATCCCTGTGTGGCGAGCCCGTCGAGAAACAGATCGAGAGAACGGGTACGGCTTCCAGAAGGGCTCTGGACTTGCTCCGTCGCATTCGGTGCAACTGATGGCCTACGAGCGTAAATGGGAAGAGGGCTGTTCCATCAACGAGTGGATACACAACGATGGCAAATCCAGTGGAATCTTCAAAGAGTTCTACTGATCCTTCTGGCAAGGTAACTTAGTGGAAAGACTCAGGGATTCGTCCAATCCCCCTTTGGAGTAAAAACCC